>Ga0214472_10005346_pt1 | contig 13506 bp, 12 predicted proteins | sample RVTome_6_FD_207662 | JGI IMG/M metagenome (GOLD analysis project Ga0214472, IMG submission 207662) | Soil microbial communities from uranium-contaminated site in the Upper Colorado River Basin, Wyoming, United States - RVT140D175 | ecosystem: Environmental > Terrestrial > Soil > Contaminated >... | reverse complement strand
ATCCTGGACGATGTAATTTCCGCAGGTACTTCTGTCAATATATCCGTAGACATCATCAAACAGGCTGGCGCCACACCAGCCGGGGTTGCGGTTGCCATGGACAGGCAGGAACGTGGAGCAGGTCCGCTTTCCGCGGTTCAGGAGGTGGAACAACGCCATAAAATCAGGGTCGTAAGTATCATCACTCTGGACAATATGATTGAATATATGGAATCTATACCGGCTATGGAGGCAAGTCTTGAGAATATACGGAAATACCGGGCTGAATATGGTATCAGTTCGTGATTGGTAACACGGTTGTTTGCCGTGCAGGTTTTTATATACTTTGGAAAACTGGCTCTCTAAATTAAAACGGTCACATATCAAGGTGCGTTTATGAACACATTCAGACTGTCTTCACTGATAATAGTAATAATAATGTGTAGTATGGCGATCCCCGCCCAGGCCCGTATTGTGTGCTGGACCAACAAGGAAGGGGTGAAGGAGTGTGGCGACAAAGTGCCGCCGGAATATGCTGAACTGGGCCACAAGGAACTGGATAAACGCGGATTTGTAGTTGATGAAACAGCTCGTGAAAAAACAGACGAGGAACTGGCTGAGGAGAAACGGCAGTCCGAAATTCAGGCAGAACAAGAACAGCTGGCACAGGAAGCAGCCCGGCGCGACAAGATCCTGCTGGATACTTTCAGCAATGTCGATGATATTGAAATGACTCGTGACGGCAAGATTGCTGCTATCCAGACTTCAATATCCCTTGCCGAGGCAAGAAACCAGAAACTACAGGCAGAACTGGACAAGCTTGTCGAACAGGCTGCCAATGAAGAACGCGCGGGCAAACCCATTTCTGAAGTTCTTGAAAAAGACATTGAGTCATTGCGCAGACAGATAAAAACCAATGGTGATTTCATGGCGGAAAAGCGCAAGGAACAGGGTGCAGTAACAGAGGCATCCGCAAAGGACGTGGAAAGATTTAAAGAACTGAAATCAATTCAGTAAAACCATTTTATCTGAATAAACTGTTCTTCAGCGTCTGCCACTGTTCTTCCCAGTAGTCGGTAGGTTTCTTTTCAAATTCACTGCGTGCATAGCGGCCCATTTTGCCCTCTATCATAATCAGCAGTTGATTGGCTGTTGCATCAATGGTCGTGGCTACTCTTGCTTCATTCGATAAATTGGCTTCACGTAATACCTGCCTGAATTGCGTTTCAATCCTTTCAAAGAACTGCCCGACACGCAGACGCAAACGCTCGTTTTCACCAACCAGGGCATCACCCAGCAGGACCCGCGTTATCCCCGGGTTCTTTTCGGAAAAACTCAGCAACAGTTTCACGATCTTCTCGCAACGGTTTATTGTGTTTTTCTCCTGTGACAATATTGTATTGATCAGACCGAATACTGATTCTTCCGCAAAATCGATAAGCGCCTCAAACATCTTGGCCTTGCTGGCAAAGTGACGGTATAACGCCGCTTCTGACACGCCAACTGCCTGCGCCAGGGCAGCAGTAGTAATACGCGAACCCGGGTGTATTTCCAGCTCACGCGCCAGGGTTTCAAGTATCTGCTGGCGACGATTGATTTTCCGGTCGTTCATAAAATTGTTTTATACCGATTAATTGCCAGACCTGCCATGAATGAGAGTACCAACACCCTTGTTGGTAAAGATTTCCAGCAAGACTGCGTGTTCGACCCGGCCATCAATAATGTGCGCGGCCTTGACCCCGGCATTCACGGCATCCAGTGCTGAACGAATTTTGGGTAGCATGCCGCCATGTATAATATTATCATTGATCAACTGATTGACCTTGCTGACAGTAAGGCCGGTCAACACCTTGCCATCACCATCGAGTAAACCGGCGGCGTTGGTCAACATGATCAACTTTTCCGCTTTCATAACCTCAGCCAGTTTGCCAGCCACCAGATCGGCATTGATATTATAAGACTGGCCGTCGTCACCGACACCAATTGGCGCTATCACCGGTATAAAGTTCCCCTGCAACAATATATCAATCACAGATGTATCGATACTGGCCACATCACCTACATGGCCAATATCAATTATCTCAGGCGCATTCATTTCGGGATTATTACGTGTGAACACCAGTTTGCGCGCCTGTATTAACGCACCATCCTTGCCGGTTAATCCTACTGCGGAACCGCCATGTTTGTTAATCAGGTTCACTATTTCCTTGTTGACCTGGCCGCCCAGCACCATTTCGACGATGTCCATGGTTTCACTGTCGGTAATACGCATGCCTTCAAAAAACTCGCTCTGCTTGCCGATACGTTTCAACAGATCGCCTATCTGCGGGCCTCCCCCATGAACGATCACCGGATTCATACCCACCAGTTTCATCAGCACGACATCCCGTGCAAAACCGCTTTTGAGTTTTTCATCACACATGGCATTACCACCATATTTGATGACCATGGTCTTGCCATTGAAACGTTTGATATAGGGCAGGGCCTCTGTCAATACAGACGCAATACCCGCTGCAATTTTAGAATCAGAAGTCATGTTTATACTGGTGGTGAAAAATCATCTATAGCCGCCAGGATAATCCTGTAGCGTTGCCGCCAAGTATAAAGCAAAACCGGCTCAAAACGGCAGTTTCAGATCGGGGGTAATCGAGCGTATCAGATCGCGGAAGTCTTTCTGGATTTTCTCCAGTGCGTTTTTGTCCTCTGCCTCGAAGCGCGCAATCAGGAAAGGTGAAGTGTTCGAGGGTCTGACCAAACCCCAGCCTTCCGGAAAATCCGCGCGGATGCCATCTATATCTGTGATTTCAGCCCCCTGAAATGACATTTTCTTTTTCATGGCCTGCATGAACTGGGCATGATATTTTTCTTTCAGTGGGATACGCAATTCGTGTGTGGCCAATCCACCCGGAAGACCTGCAAAGACTTCTGCCGGCTTGATCTTGATACTGGTGAGGATTTCCAGTAAACGTGCGCCGGCATATATCCCGTCATCAAATCCGTACCAGCGTTCCTTGAAGAAAATATGCCCACTCATTTCACCGGCGAGTGGCGCATCAATTTCTTTCATCTTTTTCTTGATGAGTGAATGCCCGGTTTTCCACATCATGGGCTTGCCCCCGCTCGATTCGATAATCTCTTTCAGATAGCGGCTGCATTTAACATCGTAAATAATGGACGCCCCGGGATTCCGGCTCAATACATCACGGGCTAATAACATCAATTGCCGGTCCGGCCATATGATATTGCCGTCTCCATCCACCACGCCCAACCGGTCACCATCGCCGTCAAAAGCAAACCCGATATCAGCCTGCGTTTCCTTGACCTTTGTAATGAGCGCTTGCAGATTCCCGGGTTGACTGGGATCCGGATGATGATTGGGGAAATTCCCGTCGATCTCACAATAGAGTTCGATAACATCATGACCCATGGCACGGTAGACTTGTGGTGCAATGCCTCCGGCTGCGCCATTACCACAATCTACCACTACCTTAAATGCACCGCCCAATGCCACGGGAATATCTTCTGTTACCCGGCGCAGGTAATCAGCCGTAATATCAGCAGACTGCAGGCTTCCCTGACCAGAATTCAGATTACCGGATTCGATACGCTGACGAATGGTTTGTATGTTTTCACCGGAAAGGGTTTCATTATCTATCACAATTTTCAGTCCATTGTATTCCGGCCCGTTATGGCTGCCAGTCAACATCACACCGCTGCCGGTTTCAAGATGGCAGGTTGCAAAATAGAGTACCGGTGTGGGCACCAGTCCAATATCAATCACATCACATCCGGAAGATTGCAATCCCGAAATTAATGCCTCTGACAGTTCCGGGCTGGAAGTTCTGCCATCACGGCCAACCGCCATTCCTGACTGACCGCGTTCTTTTGCTTCCGAACCTATTGCCCGGCCAATCTCCCGGACAGCATGAATGGTCAGGGTTTTACCTACAACACCGCGAATGTCATAGGCACGGAATATTTCTGCAGAAATTACATTTGACTGTTCTGGCACAACTTGCTTATCAACATCGGGGTTTGCAGGCACAGCTTGTGTTTTAGGGATTTCCCGGGGTGCAGGCATGTCCTTTGGTTTAGGTTGGGCCGCATTTTTTTTGTCTGGTGTTTTTTGATCAAGCTTGGCGAATGCCGTTATATCATCGCTACCGGCAAGTCCTTGTGAGATTTTGGGGCGGGCAGTTCCCGGTTCTGTGTTTCCAGATAATCCTGGTATCAGTTTTTCCATGCCAGGGTGCAATCCATCCATAATGGCCTTTATTGCTCCTGCATACACTGTGGTGTTTTTATCTTCAATTTCGCCAGGATCATTTTCATCTTCCTGCTGTTTGCGCTGACCAAAATATCTGGCAACTAAAAACAGGGCAACAAGCAACACCAACCCGGCCACATAATGCAATATTGATAAACCGGATTTTACTTCTGGTTCAACACCCACCACGCCGGCCGCCGCCCAATAATCCACACGCCAGCGCGTGCCTTTGACGTCTACACTGACGGGTTTCTCCTGCCGATAACGGGCGTCTCCCAGGGTTATCAATAACAATGGGGACTTGCCTGTGATCTGTACCAGTTCGGCGTATCCCTCGACGCTTTCTCCCAATTGTAAATATGGCTCAATCATCAGGCTGACGTGTAGCAAACCAATGACTTTTTTATCAGGATCAGTTACTGGCTGAATGAGGACGATATGCGCATCGGGATTTCCAAAGCCGTGAATTTCGGCTTTGAGCATTGCTCCTGTTTGCTCTGCCTGCCGGAGCAGATCGAGAGAAGCAAACCCCAGTGGCGGACGTGAATCACGATCCAGTTCATATTTCCCGGGAAGGAACAGGCGCGCCTTTACGGCATTTTCGATATCATCACCCAACATTTCTGCATGTTTGTTGAGGGCCTCTGTATCCGCTGCGGTAAATAATTCTATTAATTCCTGTGAGCCGGATAATTTGTTCAACTGGCTGACAACCCTGTTCAGTGGTTCAGCAATTGTTGTCGCAAGCTGATTTGCGGTTGTTTCCAGTGCCGACTGTGATTCCTGTTTCGTTTTTTCTGCGCGGAGATTTGAGAAATGGTTTATGACAAAAAGAGCTGTGAGTAATGCAATAGCAATGACCGCAACCATGATTATGTTACGTAATGTGCGTCGGCTGATGCGTCTTCCTGAAACCGGTCCTGCCATTGCTATTACCTATTAATGATTATTGTTTCAAAGACCCGTATGCCCGAAACCACCTGCGCCCCTCGATGAATCTACAAATTCACTAACCAGATCAAATTTGGCTTGTACAACAGGTACCAATACCATTTGCGCGATGCGGTCTCCCGGATTAATCGTAAATGATTCATTACTGCGGTTCCAACAGGAGACATAAACCTGTCCCTGATAATCTGAATCGATCAAACCAACCAGATTCCCCAGCACAATACCATGTTTGTGCCCGAGACCCGATCTTGGTAACAGCACAGCTGCCAGATTGTTGTCTTCTATATGTATGGCAAAACCACTGGGAACGAGTGATGATTCACCCGGATTCAACACCAGCGGGATATCAAGGCATGCCCTGATGTCCAGTCCTGCTGAACCCGGTGTTGCATATTCCGGCAGGGGAAAATCTTTGCCTAATCTGTTATCAATGAGTTTGAGCTGGATTCTTTTCATGAAAACGTTTTGCAATGATAGCGATCAGATCACGTGCGAGTTTTTCCTTGGGCGCGAGATCGAGTTTGATATTTCCGTCCTTCCAGATGATCTGCAACTCGTTTTCTTCAGTTTCAAACCCCTTGTTTTCGCCCACCAGGTTGGCTGCGATCATATCCACCTTTTTGTTGATTAGTTTTTTGCGAGCATTTTCCAGTAACATTTCCGTTTCAGCAGCGAAACCCACAGTGAACGGTGAAGGCATCAAGCCAGCTACTTCACCCAGGATGTCGGGTGTTTTCTCAAGCGTTAAAGTAATCAATGAATCTGACTTTTTTATTTTCTGTGCTGAGACAGTGTTGCATCGATAATCCGCAACCGCTGCGGCTCCAATAAAAATATCCGCATTGCTGATCTCGCTCATCACAGCATTATGCATTTGCTGTGCGGTAACAACATGCTGGCAAATTGCGCGTTCAGGAAATTCGATTGATGATGGTCCGGAAATCAAAACAACCTCGGCGCCCGCTTCAAGCGCCGCCTGTGCAACAGCATACCCCATGCGACCGGAACTGCGGTTTGAAATAAACCGGACCGGATCAATATCTTCCCGTGTCGGTCCTGCGGTGATGACCAGTTTTTTTGCTGTCAGCAGGTTTGTTTGAAAAACATTACTCATGTGCTTTATTAATTCAGCCGACTCCAGCATGCGACCCGGACCGGTTTCACCGCAGGCCTGACTGCCATCAGCCGGACCAAGCAGAGTAATACCACGGCTTGTTAACAATTGTGCGTTATCCTGCGTAGCGGGATTCAACCACATCTGCTGGTTCATCGCAGGCGCAAGTAACATCGGCACGGAAGCTGCCAGACATAATGTACTTAACAGATCATCGGCCTGCCCGTGTGCAAGTCGCGCCATAAAATTGGCACTGGCGGGTGCCACCAGGATTACATCACTCCAGCGTGCCAGTTCAATATGGCCCATGGCCGCTTCGGCGGAATGATCGAGCAGTTCTGTATGAACGGGTTTGCCAGACAATGCCTGCATAGTCAGGGGGGTAATAAACTCACATGCTGATCGGGTCATCACCACCCTGACATCGGCTCCCTGCTCACGCAGACGCCGGACCAGGTCTGCGCTTTTATAAGCCGCAATACCTCCGGTAATTCCCAGCAATATGCGTTTATGTTTCAGGTTGTTCATAAATGGATTTTACCCCAATTGAGTCTATCAGGTCTTATTCCTTGAACGCATGATATAATCCTGCCAACAGAAAAATCCGCACAAACATCAACAACAACAAGGAGGTTGCTATGTCCATCAATGACTGGCCAGAAACCGAAAGACCCAGAGAGAAACTGTTAGTCAAAGGGCCTGCCGCCCTGTCTGATGCAGAATTACTGGCCATCTTTTTACGTACTGGAATTAATGGTAAAACGGCAGTAGACCTTGCCCGGGACTTGCTGCTGGATTTTGGTGATTTACGCCGGCTTATTGAGGCAGACGCTCCTGCTTTGTGCAAAATTAAGGGGTTAGGTACAGCCAAGTATGTCCAGATCCAGGCAGCGATAGAACTGGGCAAACGCTATCTGGAAGCCGGACTCCGGCAAACTGATGTTTTGACCAGCCCGAAAACCACCCGGGATTACCTATTGGCCCAGTTACGCGCCTATCCACATGAAGTCTTTGCCTGCCTGTTCCTGAATAACCGCCACCATGTCATCAGTTTCGACAAGATGTTCAATGGTACGATTGATGGTGCCAGTGTTTATCCGCGGGAAGTAGTCAAGCGGGCGCTGGGGCATAATGCGGCTGCCGTTATCTTTGCCCATAATCACCCTTCGGGCATCGCTGAACCCAGCTCTGCCGATATTACCCTGACCCGGCGGTTGAAAACCGCGCTGGAACTGGTCGATATCCGGGTACTGGACCATTTTGTGATAGGTAACCAGGAAGCCGTTTCCTTTGCAGAGCGTGGATTGTTGTAGAAGGGGCTTGGATCAGAACCATATTGCGGGTAAAATCCGCGCTCTTTTCAATAACTGAACCAACAATATTATGTCACGAGTCTGCCAGATCACAGGAAAACGCCCGATGATGGGGAACAATGTTTCCCACGCCAATAACAAGACGCGCCGCCGTTTCCTGCCAAATTTACATTCCCGCCGTTTTTGGGTGGAAAGCGAAAGTCGCTGGGTTAAATTACGTATCAGCAATCAGGGCCTGCGCACCATCGACAAACAGGGTATTGATAAAGTGCTGGCTAATCTGCGTGCCAGCGGCGTGAAGGTATAATCCCATGGCAAAATCAGCACGCGACAAGATCAAGCTCGTTTCATCTGCCGGCACCGGTCACTATTACACAACCACCAAGAACAAGCGCAACATGCCGGACAAAATGGAGATGAAGAAATTCGATCCTGTTGTCCGCAAGCATGTGATGTATAAGGAAAGCAAAATCAAATAATAAAAAACCCGCATCAGGCGGGTTTTTTATTATCTTGAATTTCCGGTTTATAGCCTTGTCATATTTTTACAGCATTTATTTCTGACTTTATCAGTTTTAATCGTGGTTAAGCTTGTTGCTGAGTGTAAGTCCGTAGACTCCTCGCAAACTCCTGCAACGCTTCAATTCCCGTAGCCTCGGCTTCCTCACACCACTCTCGCAGGGAATGTAGCAGACTTTCATGCGTGGCTGTTTTTTCCATCCAGATTGCCTGCAGCCGCTGACCGAAATCATAAACAATTTGCATGGCGTGGTTCTGTCTGAGCAATTCTTCAAGACTGATGCGGGCTTTGGCGTCCAAACGTACTTCAGGACGGGTAATTAATTGTTTGCCGCGTTTGAGCAGTTTCCTGGTCGCGACATCGGCCTTGGTTTTCTCTTCCCTGTAAACTCTGGAGACCACAAATCTGGCATATCGCGACATGATGTGTAATCGATTGGTAATAACAGCCCCGACGGTGTCCAGATCAACCTCTGGCTTCAGGTGGTCAACCCGCAGTTTCGGCGCAATCTTCTTCACTCTGGCCAGACCCAGAAACTGCATCAATCGAATATAATTCCAGCCCAGATCGAACTCCCACCAGTGATTGGAGAATTTTGCCGAACTGGCAAAGGCGTGGTGATTATTATGCAACTCTTCCCCGCCTATCAGAATGCCCCAGGGCACGATATTGGTAGAGGCATCAGGTGATTCAAAATTGCGGTAGCCACCCCAGTGGCCCACACCGTTAATTACGCCGGCGGCAAGAAAAGGAATCCATGCCATTTGTACTGCCCAGATGGTGATACCAATAAAACCAAACATCGCAAAATCGATCACCAGCATTAACACAATTCCCATATCACGATGGCGCGTATATATATTGTGTTCAATCCAGTCACCCGGCGTTTCATGGCCAAATGATTTCAAAGTCATCTGGTTCTGTGCTTCCCGTTTGTAGAGTTCTGCACCTTCCCATAACACTTTTTTGATACCACGGACCTGCGGACTGTGCGGATCATCTTCTGTTTCCACCCGGGCATGATGCTTGCGATGAATAGCCACCCATTCCCTTGTGATCATGGCTGTAGTCAACCACAGCCAAAACCGGAAAAAGTGACTGATAACCGGATGCAAATCAATAGCATGATGTGCCTGATGGCGATGCAGATAAAGAGTGACAGAAGCAATGGTGATATGCGTCAGCCCGAGTGCAACCAACACATAACCCCACCAGGGTAGTTGAAACAAACCGTACATCATCGACACTTTATGTTCTCCCGGGAGGAATTCGTAGTTGTTGATCCTAACGCGTATGGCACCGCGGGGTCTATGTCGACCGGGATGTTTTTTCCAGAACCAGGTTGCCAAAGCTGTCCACAGTACACTTCCAGTGCGGCGCAATATAAATTGTAGATACCTCATCAAGGACAATTGCCGGCCCGATGAGCGGTTTTGCAGGTGATAATTGCATACGTTGCCAGACGGGTATCAAGCTATCGAAACCATAAACTCTGGAAAAACTGACGGGAGCCGCATCAACCGGAATGGTCATTACCGGCAAAGACAGCTTATCTGGCCAGGTCATGATGCCAATACGCACATTTACAAGTTCGATCGGGGCATCCAGTCGATGGCCAAACAGCGTCTCATGTTGGCCATGAAAACTGCTCTCAACGTTATTAATATCTGTCCAGGGAATATTCAGGGTAAAAGCTTGACCTTGATAGCACAGATCCAGACTGGGCGTGACTTCCAGACTATCGGCATCAATGCCTTCCTGTGCCAGGGCCGCCCTGCCTGCAAAAACCAACTCATCCAATGCTGATTCAATGGTTTGATGTGAGCATTTACTTAGTATTTGACCTATTGTTTTTAATAGCTGCCTTCCTGCTGTGGCCGTCAGCATGCCCATGGCAGATAGCACGCCAGCCTGTGCCGGGGCTATGGCCTTGCGCATACACAAGTCATCCGCCAGAACACAAATGTGCATCCCGCCTGCACCACCAAAAGCCATTAACACAAACTCACGTGGATCTATACCCCTCTGCACAGAGCACATGCGCAGGGCCTGAATCATGTGTTCGTTTGCGACCCGGATAATCCCTTCAGCTACCTGTTCAGCAGTTTCAAAGCCCAAAGGTTTAATCAATTTACTGAGCGCTGATTTGGCGCAGTCATAATCCAGCGGCATGCTGCCGCCCAGAAGGACCGATTTTGGGAGATAACCCAGGACCAGGTTGGCATCGGTGACTGTCGGTTCAGTCCCGCCCTGTGCATAACATGCCGGCCCGGGCCGGGCTCCGGCAGACCCTGGTCCTACCTGTAAAACCCCTCCCGCATCCACATACGCGATAGAGCCACCTCCGGCCCCGATGGTGTGTATATCCACCATCGGCACTGCAACCGGGTACCCAGCTATTCTTCCATTACTTGTTAATGGAATGCTGCTATCAATCAATGCTACATCCGTGGAGGTACCACCCATATCAAATGCCAGCAGCCGGAGCTGTCCGCAGATTTCACCAGTGTATCGTGCACCATTGACACCTCCCGCCGGCCCGGACAGCAGCAGGTGCACTGCCTCACGGCCGGCGTTTGCCGCCAGACAGGTCTGCCCTGAACTGCGCATTACAGATACTATTGCAGGTTTTACCTGTTCACTCAGCCGGAGCATATAACCGTGTACCAATGGACCAACATAAGCATTCAACCAGGTCGTAATGCCGCGTTCATACTCACGTTGTTCCGGTATAACTTCAGAAGAACAGGACACAAACATGGCTTCAGGCAATGATTGCGCAATTTTCTTTTCGTATTGATCATCAACATACGAAAACAACAGATTGATGGCTGCAGATTCAGGATCCAGTTCGCTGATTAGTTTTTTCAGGACAGCAATATCATCTTCGGTCAAAGGATCGATGACTCCACCTTCATACGTAATGCGACCGCCGGTTTCCAGACATAATTCTTCAGGAACTGGCGGCTTGAGTGGGGCAGGTTGCAGGTTATACAGTTCCCGCCGTGCCTGTCGGCCTATACTCAAGATATCTTTCAAACCACGGTTGGTAATATAGACCGTTCGCGCACCTTTCCCTTCCAGCACGGCGTTGGTAGCAATAGTGGAGCCGTGAATGATGCGCAGACCATGCAGATCGATATTCATCTCGCGTATACCCTGCAATATTGCACGCTCCGGTGCATCCGGTGTCGATAAAGCCTTGTATATGCGCACATGTTCACCGTCAAAATAGACAAAATCCGTGAACGTACCGCCGGTATCAATACCCAGTTTTCTTTCAATAGTCATGTTATCTTGATTAAATTATGCGCTTGCAACTCTCCCACCAATCAGAATAATAACTGCGGCATGAATAGTGAAACACTAATCTCCATAAATGAAGTTTATCGTTATTACGGCAATTACTGTGCTGTGAATAACGTAAGCTTCACCGTAGAGCGAGGTGAGGTGCTCGGTTTTCTGGGTCTCAATGGCGCCGGTAAATCCACCACCATGCAAATCATCAGCGGTGTGCTGACGGCCAGCAGAGGTTCAGTCAGTATTGCAGGTTTCGATATCATGGAAATGCCGCGCCTGGCAAAATCACATCTGGGCTTTCTGCCGGAACAGCCGCCCCTTTATAACGACCTCACCGTGGATGAATATCTGAAATATGCCGCCCGTCTGCGCGGACTCAACCGCAAAAATATCAGGGTTGCTGCAGACATGAGCAAACAACGCTGTGGCCTGGAGCAAGCCGGTGGGCGTTTAATCAAAAATCTGTCCAAAGGATACCGGCAACGCGTGGGGATTGCCCAGGCCATCATCCACTCACCTGCTGTCATAATTCTGGATGAACCCACCAGCGGACTGGATCCGGTCCAGATCAGGGAAATACGTGAACTGATCAAGGAACTGGGCCGCGACCACAGCGTGATTCTGTCCACACATATCCTGCCGGAAGTACAAGCCATTTGTGATCGCGTATTGATTATTCACGAAGGACAACTGGTGTGCGACCGGCAACTGAAACAACTGAATGAAGACAAACAAAACAATTTTATCAGCGTCGCTTTCAGGCAAATACCATCATTAGAAGCTTTGACCTCAATTGAAGGAATAAAGAATATTGAAAAAACCGGTGAGCAGCACTTCAGGCTCGAATTGCATTCCGGCACAACGGCAATTGATTACCTGGTCCGTAGTTCAGCAAACAATGGCTGGGGGTTGTATGAAATTATTCCGGAAACCGATTCACTGGAAGAAACCTTCATGCGCCTGACCAGTGGTGCGAAGGAGATTGCATGAGAAATATTTTTACCATCGCCGCACTTGAACTCGAGCGTTTATTCAAATCTCCGCTGGCGTGGGTGATTCTCGCAACCGTTATGTTTTTGTTGTCGATATTATTCCTGATCCTGCTTAACCAGTTTATGAGCCCGGGGCCGTGGTTTGCCGGTCGCGGTGTTACCGAGATTGTAGTTGCTGGTCTGTTGCAGATATCCGGCATTGTGATCCTGCTGGTCACACCTTTTATTACCATGCGTATATTCAGTGAAGAACGTCGAACCGGCACCATTAAATTATTATTGTCATCTCCTGTCACTATCACTGAGCTGGTGCTTGGCAAATATCTGGGTACGCTGGGTTTCCTCGTTGTCCTGCTGGCATTGATTGCGCTAATGCCGCTGTCACTGCTGATGGGTACGCCGGTTGATCTCCTGCAGATATCAGCTGGATTGCTCGGGTTGTTTTTACTCATGGCCAGTTTTGCAGCAATCGGTTTATTCATTTCAACACTGACAAGCCAGACCTCCATTGCCGCAATTACAACTTTCGGTGTGCTGTTTATGCTATGGATTATCAATCTTGCCAGTAATACGGGTGGCGAAATGTTCAGATCGGTATTTTCGTATCTGTCATTACTGAAACATTACGACAGCCTCATTAGCGGGATGCTTAATTCCGTTGATGTGTTTTATTACCTTATTATCTGCATCACGTTCATTGTATTAAGCATCTGGCGCCTGGATGGCGAGAGACTGCATCAATGATGGCCGGGTAATGATATGAAAATTACTTCAAAAACCCGCCTGCTTTCACGTATCAACAGCATGGTCATGCTGGTGTTAATTGTCTCTCTTGCTGGTCTGCTGGGCTGGCTAAGCACACTTTACCCCTGGCAACTGGATTTGACCCAGAGCGGCAGACACACATTATCCGATGCCAGCAAGCAGGTGCTGGCAAAAATGGATGAACCGATCGAAATTACTGCCTATGCGCGTGAAGAAACAGGTTTGCGTGATGCAATTAAAAAAATCGTCGATCGTTATCAGCGTGTCAAACCTGATATCGTACTGCACTTCGTTAACCCCGATGC
>Ga0214472_10005342_pt1 | contig 13509 bp, 10 predicted proteins | sample RVTome_6_FD_207662 | JGI IMG/M metagenome (GOLD analysis project Ga0214472, IMG submission 207662) | Soil microbial communities from uranium-contaminated site in the Upper Colorado River Basin, Wyoming, United States - RVT140D175 | ecosystem: Environmental > Terrestrial > Soil > Contaminated >... | reverse complement strand
ACGGCCGTTCGTCCCGCGGACCTCGACCGCCTCGAGCTCGCCGCCGCGGACGAGCCCGAAGGCACCGAGGAAGAGGTCGTCGGTCTGGAGCACTGGACCCTCCCTGTGGACTGCGGGAGGAGAGGTGGGTTAGCTTTCCGTACGGATCGAGGTGGGCCCGTCTCTCCTCTGATCTCGGGCCGTCCGCCGGTCTGTCCGCCAAGACTCGCCCGGCGGCGGCCCGCCTACCTACAAACGCCCGGAAACATGTCCAGCCCGAAACCCTGTCAAGGGGGTTTCCATGGGCTTCCTTGCGGGGTAGATTCTAGACACGATTGGAATGGGCTGTCAATCACCTACCCGTAGACTGCTCCGGACAGGGAGAAGCAGGCCCGTGCCGCGAAGGACCACGAAGGTCACCACGCTGGAGCAGACGATTGGCGCCCGAATCGCGCAGATTCGGAAGCAGCGCGGAATGAGCCAGACCGATCTCGCCAAGAAGATTGGACTCAGCCAGTCCGTGCTCTCACGCCATGAGCGAGGCACGCTTCGACTCCACGGCGCCCTCGTCACGGAGTTGGCTAAAGCCCTCCACAGCTCAGCCGATGAGATCCTCGGACTCAAGGAGTCGAAGCAAGACGGCCTTTTCACCGACCGTCGCTTCGTTCGACGCCTTCAGCAGATCGAGCGGCTCTCCAAGCGGAAGAAGGAGGCGCTCCTGACGACCATCGACGCGTTCCTACGGGGAGAGAGCCGACTGTAACCCAATGCAGTTTCGCCTCACCTACCAGGGCCCTCTCGCCGCAAACGGAAGGGCGATCGAGAAGCACAAGATCCGCCGACACTTCCATCCCCAGCTCAGGGAGCTCTGGAGTCGATCCCCCTTGAAAGACTTTCGCGACATTTACCTCGCCGACCCACCGAGGGAAGCGGGGCCATCACTTCTTTCGAGAGTCGAGCCTTTCCGCTTCGCTCCGCTCGTGAGCTCCAAGATCGACTTGATCGCGAGCCTCGACATCCTCTTCCTGCGCAGAGATGAGCCAGGGGGCTTGGTCACCATCGGGGGCGACATCGACAATCGGATCAAGACGCTTCTCGATGCGCTGCGAATGCCCAAGGCTCCTTCCGAGCTGGCCAAGCAGCTGCCCGGTGAAGGGGAGGACCCCTTCTTCTGCCTGCTCGAGGATGATGCGCTCGTTACCGAGCTTGCAGTCGTGACAGACCGGCTTCTCGAGCCGCCCGAAGAGTCTTCAAAGGAATCCCACGTTCACCTGATCATCAAAGTCACCATCCGCGCAGCCCGGGTAACCTGGGGAAACACAATCTTCCTCGGTTGACGCCGAACGTCCTGAGATTGGCGTCCTGTGCTCTCGCGCCTGACCTCGCGGGCACGCCGCGTGCCGACCGGCCACGCATCGAAAGCACGCGTCGCGCCCGCTCGGCCGCCGCGCCTCGCCCTGGAGCGCGAGGCCACGCGTCTGTCACGCGGGGCGCAGGACCGGCTCGACCGCGGCGCCCCGCGCGCCAGCCACGTCGCCTCGCGCCTGGCCTTCTGAAAGGAGGCCGCCATGGCACGCGAGCTCAGCCCACGACGGAAGCTCGCGCGCCATCGCGGCTGCTTCGTTTGAGGGCGGGGCCGCGATCGCCTGCTGGCTGTGGCCGCTGCCGAGCGAGCAGGTCGCCCCGCGGGCGTCGCGCCCGTAACGCGGCGTGCACACCTGCCGCAGCTAAGAAAGGCCGTGACCGCACGCCGCGTTCCGGGTTCCCTCGCGGTTCGCTCCGCTCCCTTCGGTCGCTTCGCCCGATAATCCTCGTGGATTATCGGCCGCTCGGCGCTTGGGCCCGCGGGCCGGCGCCGCGTAGGGTGGCGGCGCGGGGCAAGGTGCTCGGCCGGTCACGCGGCCCGCACACCGCCACGCCATGAAGCAGGCCGCGCGCCTACCCGAGAGTGTTGGCGACTCCCGCGCCGCGTCTTCCTCGAGCGGCGCCTGCTAGACGTAACGGAGTTACGTCATCCTGCTCGCCCGCTGGCTCGTACCCGCCGGCTTCAGCGCGGCCCCGCCCCCTCTCACCCCTGGCCGTCACGTGGCGTGCAGGAGCACAAACAAACGGCACGCCACGTGCCGGCCTCACCCCCGGCTGGCCGAGGACGCTACTACGATGCATTCCTTCACTTCATTTCTTGCGGCGTTTCTCAATCGTCGTCACCCACCGGTCGAGCGCCTCGATGTCCTCCTTAAGTTCAGTAGGGCCAGGGATCGGCGCGTGCTCGGCGGGTGCCTGGTCATGGCCACGCAGCCAGCGCGACGACTTCGACATGCCCGCCTCCAAGGCGTTGCAGTCCTCCTCCGTAATGTCAGGAAGGGACCTCGCGCGTAGGGTTTCGATGCTCGCGCGATACCGCTGAACGATCCCATTGAGGAGCACCTCTTCTACACCACGTTCCCACGCCTCACGCAGCATTCCGTACGCGTCGATGGCCTCGCGCTCATAATCTTCCTGACCCACGGTCCGATGCAGCTTCTCAGCCCGCTGCCACTTGTCCCGCAAGGCCCGAATCCTTCTCTTGACAGGCATCGCCACCCAAGGCAGCTCTGGAGAGCACACACCGCTTTCCACGCCCTGCCGCCGCAAGTACTGGTGTCTGCACTCGACGCCCCACTCCTCCGCGTATTTCGAAAGGGCGACCAAGAAAACGAGGTCGTGAGTGAAGACCACCACCTGGCGAATTCGTGCTTCTTCTGCCAGCCGCCTCGCGACGTTCTCCCGCCAATCGTGGTCGAGAGAGGACACGGGGTCATCGAAGAGAATCGCCGACCTGTCCGTCGCTGTACTCAGCTCCGAGAAGAAAGCGGCGATCGAGAGTGATCGCGCCTCTCCTTCGCTCACGATTCGCGGAAGGTTCGCGCTCGCCGCCCGGGTCAGGACGAGCCTATGGTAGAGCGTTCCACGAGCGCCTCCAGCCGCTTGCAGTTCCACCTCAAGGTGGTCGAAGCGTAGTTTCACCAGCTCGCCTTGGAAGCTCTTGGCAAGCTGGTCGGTCACGGCCTGTTTCGTCACCTCGGTGCTCTTCCGAGTGATCGCATTGGTGCCGACGTCCTGCACGCACTGACTGTATGCCGCCAGCTCCTTCTTTCGCTCGATCTCTTCGAGGACCGCTTCTAGCCCGTTTTGAAGTGCCTCCCTTGCCCTAAGCTCCGACTCCTCCGCGATCAGCTTCCGTCTAGCCTCCTTATCGCCGTTGCGGGCGAGCTGGCTGACCCGTTGCCGCAGTGCCTGTACCTCCTTCAGGACCAAGGCAGAGTGTGATGTGTAAACAGGCAGCCCCTCCGGTATCGGGCCGTTGCCATCTAGGGATTCTTGAATCGCACTCCGGCGCTGTTGAGCTGCCGTAATGGACGCTCGTACGGAATCAGCCAGCTCGCCGTTCTCGATCTGAAGCTCCTCGAGCCCAGCCTCGCTCGACTCGTCGCCTATGGGCAGGTTGTCGAGCCGCCGGCGAAGGTCTCTGTAACCAGCCTCTGTTCGCTCGAGCTGTTGCTGAATGTTCGATCGTAAAAAGTCCTCGAAGCGTTTCAGGCGTTGAGCCGCCGGCTCCGTGAGGTCCTGTTGACACAGGACACACCGAGCGCCTTCGTCCGTCACGGGGAAAGCCTTGTTCGGATAGGCCGCCTCTGAGGAGAAGTCCCGAGCAGCTTCCCAAAGATCTCGCCAGGAAGACGACCCGGTATCCGGCAAGAGATCCGCGGAGAAGGTTGTCCCCCTTAGCTTGTCCGCCTCACCTGCCGCAGCCTCTACCGCTGCCCGCATCTCGAAGACAGGCCGAACTGCCTTGTCGTCGAGCACTTCAGCTAGCTGCCCTAGGTACGAGCCCAGCTTTTCAAGCCGCTGGGCCCGCAGGGTCAGAGAGCGCGACACCTTCACCGGATCGTCCGTCTGGAGATCCTGCAGCCGTTTCCGAGCCTGTCGCATCTGCTCTTTCTCAGCGGCGGTGAGAGTGGCAAGCGAGATCACATCCTCCGGCTTCGTTAGTGACGTGATGCTCGAGACCAGTCTGCGCGCTGCCGTACCTTCGGGCAGCTCCGGTAGCGTGATCCTTCGCGCCTCTAGGGTCCTCCGTTCTTTGTCCAAGATGCCCCGGACGTCCTCACACACTTTCGAGAGCTTGTCGAAGAGATCGAGCCCGAACGGTCTGAAGGCCACGTCCGTCTTCGCGCCCAGGTAGACCGCCGCACAGTGGCTGTCGAAGACGCTCACACGCCCAAGCGCGTGGTGCGTTTCCTCTCGGTCAGCCCATGCGAGCTCATGCTCCTCATCACCGAGGGCAAAACGTACCGTGGCCGAAGGCCGTAGCGGCGCGGCCCCAGCCAGCACGTTGCCGAGGATTGCCTCGGTCCCGCGCGCCCGGCACGCGCGCTTGAGAATCCGTGTGTACCCGGATTTCCCTGCGGCATTTCGGCCGAAAACCACGGTTAGCTGCGGTCCGAATCCAATCGTCTGACCCGGCGCAAGCGCATTCACTCCACTGTGGTGGGTCAGCGAGGTGAGCCTGACGGGATCGAAGCCCGCTCCACGAACGGGGATGTGACGCTCCTCAAGAGGCAGGGCCCCATGGTTCTCAGCCAGCCCGTGGGCGGCCTTGCACAGCTCTGTCAGTTCCTGGAGATCAGAGTTGCTTAGCTCTCCCTGAGTGACCAGACGCCTAAGGGCGTCTCGTTGCCATGCTGGGCGCGTAGGCGACCACTCTAGGATCTCGCGAAGGACATCCACTTCGCGTGGGATTATCTCAGGCTTCGCCCCTTCGTGAGCGCCCGCGGAATTTCAGGGCTGGCGCGCGCCACGCGGGCCTGGCGGGCGCCGTGCCCACCGTCCCTGAGCACCTGCACGGCGCCTGACAGGCCCATCCAGGCGCGCGCTGTGGGGGAGCGGGGCCGGGGTTGCGGCCGGGAGGCCACAGCCAGGCCCGCGGGCCAGGATGACAGAACTTGTTCTGTCTAGAGCCGCGCCTCGAAGAAGACGCGCGCCGGAATCACCGACGAAGCGAGCGGGCGCGCGACCTGCTCGCCGTCGTGGCCGGTGTGCTGGTCGCGTGACCGCTCGTCACCTCACCGCGGCGCGCCACCACCAGGCGCGGCGTGCCCGAGGGCCAAAGCGCGCGGCTGCCGAGAAGTCAATGCCAGGCATTCTCGGGCGTAGCGACCGAAGGGAGCGGAGCGCACAGCCGCGGAACCCGGCGCGCGCCGTGCCCCCACAGCCCGGCCCTGAACGGCAGGCCGTCCAGCACGGCGCGTGACGGGCGCGACGTCCTCGGGCCGACCTGGACCGCGGGCACCGCAGCCAGAAGGCCACAAGCCGGCGCGGCCCCGCCTTCAGTCGAAGACCGCTGGGCTCTCGTGGCGCGCGTCTGTCCGTCGCCCAGCGCGCGCCACGAGAGGCCAGCGCACCGCTTGGAGCCGTTCGCGGCGCGCGCCCGGCTCCAGCCGGGCCGGCGGCAAGGGGCGCGGCTTTTCGGCGACCACGCCGCGATCGTGGCGGTTGAGGGCCCATCCTTCGAGCTAGCGACATGCGGCCCCGTCCAGCCGTCACCGGACCACGCGTCGCCTGCGGGCTTTCCTTCGTCGCTGTGTAGCCCGCCCATGCTGCACGACCGGCGGCTCTGACTCAGCCAACACCTCAGCAGCAAGCTCCATGCAGCTCCGACAGGCCACCGCCCTATCGCTCGCCAAGACGATCGCTCGCGACACACGTCTGCGCCCACAGAAGGAGCACTCCACGAGACGCGGCAACGGTGAGTCCGCAATCTTCCGGCCCATTCGTCTCGCAGCTGCAGCCACGCACTCGTTGCAGACAAAGACGCCGGGACCACCTACTAGTCTTGCCACCGCTGGCCTCGAGCGCCTGCAGAAAGCACAGGCCGGGCGCACCGATGAGATGCTAGGCTTCACCTTCCTGTTGCGAGCCCACCGGGCGTCTTCGAGTAGCTTCTCGACGTGCGACAGAAGCTGTTCATCCTTACTTCTGCTCAGGAGCGTTCGCGCCACCTCAAGACTCTTGATGGCCCCTTCGAAGTCTTGGCGCCCAATCGATTCTTCCCAGAGCTGCAGCTGCATCCGCACCCTCGCCTGTCGACTGCTCATGTTGCACTCCCTCCGACTCGCCGCCTACTAGAAGGTGGGCCAGATGACCGGGATATTGGGGTGGTCAAGGCAAACCTTCAGGGCGGCCGAGCACAGATCCGGCGACTTGCCCGCCTTCTGAGCCCGTTTTACACAGTCGACGTAAGCTTCCCAACAGTCCTGCTCCCTCTTGTCCGTGCATTGCTGCTTCGGCGGCGCCCCAGGCGGGATCGGGATCGGAACCGGAGATGGCCCAGGCGGTTGCGGTTGAGTTTGGCGACCGGCGTCCGGCGGCTGGACGGGCGGCACTGGGACAGGCACCGGAACCGGCGCTGGTTCGTCCATCGCCCCCGTGGCCTCGGCCAGGGCCGTACCCGCAACAATCGCCGTGAGTGCTCCAGCCGTCCACACTAAGGCTTGGTAGAGGGCCCAAGCTCCGCCGATGGCTATCGGCCCGAAATGCCCGTATGGATCTGTGTACTCTGTGGGATTACCGCCGACGTACGCGAAGAAGTTGACGCCGCCGTAAAACCCGATCGGATCCTCGCTCAGGAACCTCCCCACCTTCGGGTCGTAGTACCTCGCGCGGTAGTAGTAGAGGCCTATCTCGGGATCCCATTCTCTGGCAGTGTAGGCATAGATCCCATACGAGGGGTCCGACGACTCACGCGCCACTGTACTTCCATCCAGCATTGACGCACCTATTCTACGCCTTGCCCCTCCTCCACCAGGTCCTCTCCCGAGGGTGGGACTTGCGAATCACACCTCGAAGATCCGCCGCCGCGACCCTCGTGTAGATCGCGGTGGTGCTGAGCGACGCATGGCCGAGCAGCTCCTGGACGTGGCGCACGTCGGCGCCGCCCTGGATGAGATGCGTCGCGAAGCTGTGCCGCAGCGTGTGCGGCGAGACGCGCATCGGGATCCCCGCGGCCTTGGCGCTCTCCCGGACGAGGAGCTCGATCGCGCCGGGCGAGAGAGGGCCACCAGCGATCCTCGAAAGGAAGACGGCTTGCTGCGTCGTGTCACGCACCAGCTCGGGCCGCGCCTCGCGGAGGTAGACGTCGAGCGCCGCGGCGGCGCGGCCCAGGACGGGGACCATCCGGTCCTTCTTCCCCTTCCCCAGCCTGATGAAGAGTGTGCCCTTGGCGAGGTCGACGTCCCGCGTCTCCAGCCGCGCGCACTCGGTGACCCGGATCCCCGTGCCGTAGAGGAGCTCGAGGATGGCGCGGTTGCGCTTCCCGGTGGGCGTGGCCGCCGAGGGGGCGGCGACGAGCTCGCGGACCTGGGCCTGCGTGAGCACCACACGGGGGAGCTTCTCGACGCGGGGCATCACGAGGTCGAGGGCGGGGTTCTGGAGGATTGCCCCTCGCCGCTCGAGGAAGGCGAAAAGCCGCCTCACCTGCATGAGATACGCCCGCTGCGTCTCGGCGGCGAGCGGGGTACCTGTCGCTGCCTTGTCCCTCTGGAGTTGGCGGGCGTAGGCGACGACGTGCGCCTCGCTCGCGGCACGGAGGTCGCGGACCTTCCTCTCCCTTAAGAAGCGGAAGAAGCGCGGCAGCGCGCGCTTCGCCTGCCGTGAGACGGAGGCCGAGTAGCGCCTCACGCGCAGCTCCTCGAGGAGCGCGTGGAGCGCCGCATCGAAGGAGCGAAGGTCGGGGCTACTTCCCGCGCGGGTGGGCACGGCGGATGACGTCCTTGAGGTCCGAGATCTCGACCCGCGTGTAGCGCTCGGTCGTCTGGAGCGAGCCGTGGCCCAGCAGCGCCTGGATGTGCCGGATGTCGGCACCGCCCTTGAGGAGATGCGTCGCCACTGAGTGGCGGAAGGTGTGGCAGGTCACCCGGCGCTTGATGCCCACCTTCGTCGCCCAGAGGTGGACGACGTCGTTGAGGGTGGAAGTGTGCATGCGGCCGCCCCGGGGAGCCAGGAAGAGGAGCGGCGACCGGCGAGCGCCGCGCATGCGGGGCCGCGCCCGCTCGAGGTAGGTCCCGATCGCTTCAGCCGCTGCGGCGGTGAGGGGAAGATTGCGGTCCTTGCCGCCCTTGCCCTGGACGATGCGAAGCAGCCGCTCCTCGGTGTCGACGTCCTGGAGCGTAAGCTTCGAAAGCTCGCTGACCCGCAGGCCCGTGGCGTAGAAGGTCTCGAGGATCGCCCGGTCCCGAAGGCTCGCGTTCGTGCCCCGACCGGGCGCCTCCACGATCCGCCGCGCCTCCTGGCGCGTGAGGACGTTTGCGGGGAGACGGTGTTCGACGCGGGGGTAATCGACCGCGGCGGCGGGATCCTGCAGCAAGAAGCCCCGGCGGTAGAGGAAACGGAAGAAGCTCTTCATGGCGGTGACGCGGTTCGTGTGGAGGCTCGCCGAGTAGGGCTTGCCGTCCGCCTTCCGGGCGGCGAGGAGGTCCGCCTGATACGCGAGGAGGTCCTGCGTCCGCACCCCCTGGAGCTCGATCCCGTGCTCCTCCAGCCACTCGAGGAGCGCGCCGACGTCGGCGAGGTAGGCTGGCACCGTCCGCGCGGCGTGGCGCACCCACAGGGCCTCCTCGTAGGCCTCGAGGAGCTTGGCGAGCTTGCCGTTCGCCGGTGCTGACACACTGCCTTGCTGGTTTCCGTGGCGAGGTGGCGGTTTCGCACCTATCTCCTTCACCCAGCGGGGGATCGAAACCGCCACCGGCGTTTGGCGGTTTCTGGCGAGGTGGCGGTTTTCAGGCGAGCGTGCCACGGAGCTCTTCCGGGGTCAGGAGGCCGAGGACGAGGGCGCGCCGCGGGCCGCGCTCGAGGAGCCGGTAGCGGGTCGTCTTGCCGGCGCCTTGGCGCCCCTCCTCGGCGACGCCCAGGTACTCGAGCTCCACGAGCTCAGAGAGCCAGCGGCGCACGGTGGAGTCGGGCACCCCGAGGCCCTCGCGGATCTCACGGCGAGTGACGGAGCCCTCTCCTTCCCCGGCGAGCGCCTGGATGCGCTGGAGAGCCTCCCGCAGCGGCCGCTTGATGTCGGTGAGGGTTTCCTTCAGCACCTCGGCGGCAAGGGCGTAGGCGGCCTCGTAGTCGGCCAGCGCGGCCACGATGGCGCCTTCCTTCGTCCTCTCCCTCTGATGCTGATGGAGGAAGGCTAAGACCTCGATGAGGTTCAGGAAGCGGGCATGGTCGCGCCTCGTCCGCATCCAGCTCGACGGGAAGCTCAGGCGGTCGGCGAAGGGGATGACGACGGGGAGAGGCTCCAGCAGCCGCTGCGCGTTCCAGTGGCGCCGGGTGATCGCCTCGGCCTCGCGCCGCATCTCGAGGCCTCGCCCGGTGCGCACAAGCCGCTGGCGCTCGTGAATCCTCCTCGTCTGCTCCTCGGTCTCGTCCATCTGCAGCTCGAAGCACCGGGTCGCGTTCTCGTGATTGACCGAGCTGGCCGTCGTCGCCTCGATGAAGGCGGCCCGGGCCTCGACCATGAAGACCTTCGTGCGCATGTTGCCCGTCTGCGGGTCCTTCACGGGCGCCGCCGCAATCAGTTTCTTCCGGCTTTGGAGGACCCGGATCGAGTAGTCGGCCTCCTGGGACCCGTAGCGCTCCTCGACGATGACCAGCTTGCGGTCGAGGAATCCGGGCTCGGTGTAGTAGAGGCTCTGAGGGGTGAGGCGCGTCAGGAGCACGACGTCCTCGGGAGGGCAGAGGCGCTCGATCGCCTCGGTGAGGCCGCTCTTCCCGGCGCCGCTCTGGCTGAGCACGATCGCCGAGAGAGGATCGTCGAGCTTGCGGGAGACGGCCACGAGGTAGAGAAGGCGCTTGTTCGTCTCCTCGCCCACGTAGCCGAGGGCGTCGACGTCGCTCGCGACCTGGTCGAGGAGGTCCGAGCGGCGAAGGAAGGCGAGGGCCTCCTCGCGCTCACCCTCGCTCAGCGGTGGGGGCGCTGCCGGCTTCTCGTCCGTGCCCTCCTCAGCGGCCTTCTCGGCTTGCACGACGAGCGCCAGAAGAGCGGACTCGACGCTGTCCGTCTCCACGGCGAAGGCCTTGCTCACCCGCCGGCCGAATTCGGCGCGGCTCCTCGAGGCGTAGAGGTCGAGCGTGTCGACGTGGAGGACCTCACCCCGCGTGACCTTCACCGTGACGCGCAGCCGGCCGAGCACAGCCGAGTGCACGCGGGCGCTGTAGGCGAGCCCGTCACGGGTGAGCGTGAGCTGGCCGTCCGACCGTCCCTCTGACGGCTGGGGCTTCTCGCTTAAGGGAGGAGAGACAGGCGGTGCTGGGGGCACGAGCGGCTTTCGAGGCTCAGCCGCGTCGAGGACCCGACGGAAGGCCTCGGCCGCATCGCCGTTCCTGGAGACGAGGAGCTCGTTCGCATCCTTGATCCCCTCGGGAAAGGACGCGACCCGGACGGCGATCCCGGCCGCCTCGAGCTTCTCCTTCAGTGCATCCGTAGCCTTGCGTCCCGGTTCGTCGGAGTCGAGTGCGAGGATCACACGCTTCACTCCCTCGCGCTTCAGCGTGTCGAGGTGGTCGCTCGTGAAGCCGTTCGTGCCCCAGATCGGGATCGCGATCGCGACGCCGGCCTGATGGAAGGAGATCGCGTCGAGGACGGACTCGGTGAGGACGACCTCGGAAGACAGGCGCGCGGCCTGATAGTTGAGCACTCCGCGGAAGGGGCCCGGGAGGTAGCAGTGGCGAGGTGTCCTCAGCCCCCGGCCGTAGAGGTTCACCCACTGGCCGGTGAGAGGATCCGGGATCGGCACCACGATGCACCCGCCGAGCAGCTCGCGGCCCTCGGCGGTGATGAGGCCGAGCTCCCGGAGCTGCCGCCGCAGCTCGCCGCTCTCGGGGATGGCCTTGAGGAGCGTGCCGTCGGCGTATCCGATCTTGAGAGCCTGGACGAGGTCCGTGTCCGTGATCCCGCGCTGGACCAGGTACCCCTGCGCGTCGTCGCGCTCACAGAAGGTCCGGTGGTAGTGCTCCACGACCGCGGTTGGAATGAGGGCAGTCTTCGGCTCGGGAGGAGGCGGAAGCGCTCGATGTGGCATCGACCGTACGGCGCGAGGGCGATCCTCCATGAGCTTCTGGAGGTCCAGGCCGGCGCGGCGAGCGAGCACGTCGAGCGCGTCGCGGAAGCTCAGCTTGTCGTGCTTCGTCAGGAAGCCGATGACGTCGCCGCCGGCGCCGCAGCCGAAGCAGTGGAAGAGCCCCTTGCTTGGCGTCACCGTGAAGGACGGGGTCTTCTCGTCGTGGAAGGGGCACCGTGCGACGAGCACGCGGCCCTTCTTCCGCAGGCCGACCCCGCGCTCAGCGAGAACGGCGGAAAGCTCGTTCGCGGCCTTGACCCGCTCGATCCCTTCCTTGCTGACCTGCATCTCTCCTCCTCTCCTCTTCGCGGATCGCGTCGAAGGCGGCATCCTTGAGCCGCCTGACTTCCGACTTCAGAAGCCGCAGGTCCACAAGGGCCGCTCCCCGGTGGTAGTCGCGCGCGGCCTCCTCGGCCCCGGGGCCGGTGATCGTGAAGACCGCGACTCGACGGCCGTTCGTCCCGCGGACCTCGACCGCCTCGAGCTCGCCGCCGCGGACGAGCCCGAAGGCACCGAGGAAGAGGTCGTCGGTCTGGAGCACTGGACCCTCCCTGTGGACTGCGGGAGGAGAGGTGGGTTAGCTTCCCTTCAGATCGAGGTGGGCCCGTCTCTCCTCTGATCTCGGGCCGTCCGCCGGTCTGTCCGCCAAGACCTGTCCGGCGGCGGCCCGCCTACCTACAAACGCCCGGAAACCTGTCCAGCCCAAAACCCTGTCAAGGCCCGATTCTCTGGTATCGAGCTGGACGGCGAATATTAAGTATGTTAATTGGCCTGTCAAGCCCCGCCCTTAGACTGCCCCCTGCCATGCACAGCCCCGCTCCGAAGGGTCGGAAGAAGAAGCCAGAGATCGACGACAAGGCGCTCGGCAAGAGGTTGCACGACCTGCGGGTTCGGCAGGGAATGACTCAGGCCGAGCTGGCCGCCAAGGTCGGACTCAAGCAGCCCATGCTCTCGCTCTACGAGCGCGGCGACGTCCGGTTGCCGGCGCTGCTCGCCGCCCGCCTGGTTCAAGCGCTCGGCGCTTCGTGCGACGAGCTCGTCGGCCTCAAGGAAAGCCGCGAAAACGGGCAGCTGCAGGACCGAGCGCTCGTACGCCGGCTGCAGAAGCTCGAGCGCCTCTCACGGCGGGACAAACAAACGCTCCTCAGGACCATCGACCGCTTCCTGCAGGGATCCGGCGCCAGCTGATGCGATGCTGACGTACCAAGTCCGCCCGCGCGTGTTCCGTTTCGCGACCAAGGGCGCTCCATCGTTTCCCGCCGGCTGCGTCGTGCGCTTCCACTTCCTTCCGCTGCAGCCGTTTGGTGCCGAAGCCGGACGAGGGCGCACCGCCGTGCATGGCGTCGAAGCGACTGCCCTCTTCAATGCCCACAGCGGTCAGCACACGATCAGCTCGACGCAGCCGCTGAAGCCACTCGAGGTCGTACTTCAGTACGAAGATCTCAGAGCGACCTGGAACGGTCCGATGCTGACGGTCGCCCGGCGTTGTCCTTCTCCCGACGAGCTATCAAGGCTCGTGGAAGGAGTCCATTTCATCCTGCCGACTCTGCTCGCCGTGTCGTTTGCTGACCCCCCGTACCTCAGCCAGGTGGAGGGCGAAGTGGGCAGCCAGGCTTTCCAGTGGGAGTTGGCCCGGTGGAACGCCCGCTTCAAGACGACGACTCAGGAGAAGCAGGAGCGCTTGGCTGCACAGGCCTGGGAGAGTCTGGCTCTCGTCGCGACTCCTGGTCGGCGGCGACTCGTCGCGGCGCTGCACTACTTCCATGTCGCATGTCGCCTTGCGCGGGGTGGGAGTACGGCGGGCGAGTTCGTCGCCGAAGTGATCTTGAATCTCACAAAGGTTCTCGAGGTCCTGTTTCCTCCCGGCGGTGACGGACGTACCCGCGATGCAGCCAGGGCTGGCTTGGCCAGTCTGGGTTTCTCTCAAGAAGAAATCGAAGGACGGTTCCTGCCAGCCATGGCTCTCCGTAACGAGATTGATGTTGGGCATGTCGACCTCGGCGTGTTCACCATCGACCAGCTCAAGGTCATTCATGCCTACACGGACCTGGCGGAGGAAGCATTCCGAGACCTGCTCAAGAGAATCCTCGAGCGCACCGCGCGCGGCGAGTGGGAAGTGACTGGGTACGAGCTGGGCGCCCCCGACGCGGAAGCCGCGAAGATCGTAGAGCGCCTGCGCGCCACTCTCCCCGCGGACGTAATCTGATGTCCCGCGCCTGACCTCGCGGGCACGCCGCGTGCCGACCGCCCACGCATCGAAAGCACGCGTCGCGCCCGCTCGGCCGCCGCGCCCGGCCTGGAGCGCGAGGCCCCGCGGCAGTAACCCCGGGCGCAGGACCGGCTCGCCCCCGGCGCCCCGCGCGCCCCCCACCGCGCCACG
>Ga0214472_10005341_pt1 | contig 13509 bp, 10 predicted proteins | sample RVTome_6_FD_207662 | JGI IMG/M metagenome (GOLD analysis project Ga0214472, IMG submission 207662) | Soil microbial communities from uranium-contaminated site in the Upper Colorado River Basin, Wyoming, United States - RVT140D175 | ecosystem: Environmental > Terrestrial > Soil > Contaminated >... | reverse complement strand
TTGCCGACTGATTTTTACGGCACCGGCTCGATGACGACCAGCGACGTGATGTCCTCCAGCGCCAGCTTGCCGCCTTCGGCCACCGGCCATCCGGTGAAGCGGTCGGTCCGGTAAGCCTGGACGGCTTGTTCGTAGAACGGGATGATGTATATCACGTCTTCGAAGACGATCCGCTGCATCTCCCAGACCATGGCGATCCGTTCGTCCACGTCCAACTCGGTCTGCTGCTGGACGTAAAGATCGTCGTAGGCCGGGTTCGAGTAACCGGTCTCGCTGTTGCCGGTCGGGATCTCGCCGGTGGTCATGACCGAGAGCAGGAACCCGGGATCCGGATCCGAGCCCCAGCCCCACAGGATGACGTCGAAGTCAAAGGTCGGGCAGCAGACGGAGGTCAACGCGTCCGGGTCGAGGGCCTGGATCTCCACAACGACGCCGACCTGAGCCCACATGTCCTTGAGCAGTTCACTCATGCGCGGGGCGGTGGTGCTGTCATCCGGGTAGTTCATCCGGAAAGTGAGCGACTGGCTGCCGTCCGGCATGTCCCGGACGCCATCGTCGTCCGCATCGGCGTAGCCGGCGTCGTCGAGGATCGTGTTGGCCGTGTCGATGCTGAAGGCGTAGTCTTCCAGGGAGTCGTTGTAGAAGGGTCCGAGGCCGTTGGGGATCAGGGTCAGCCCCGGATCGCCGAGACCGAGCAGGACGACGTCGATCAGCTGCTGCTTGTCGGTGGCATGCGCCAGGGCCAGGCGGACCTGCCGGTCGCGCAGCGCCGGGTGGCCGGAGCAGACGCCGTCTTCCGGCGGGCAGTTTTCCTCCTCGGTCACATTGAAGATGATGTCGGCGACCGACGGGTAAAACGGCGGTCCGGACACGACCGTTACATTGGCCTCCTCGCGCAGGCTGGCGACGGCCGTATTGGGCATCTCGGTGATCAGGTCGACCTGGCCGGTGCGCAGCGCCTGGACGAGGGCGTCCTGGTTATCGAAGGTCTGGAAGACGGCCTCATCGATGTTCGGCTCGTAGATCGGGTGCATCTGGGTAGCGGTGAAGTGGATGAACTCGTCCGGGACGTATTCCTGCAGCCGGAACGGACCGCTGCCGATCATCTCGAGATTCTCGAACTCGGCCGGGTTGTCGAGGGCGCCCCAGATGTGCTCGGGGATCACGTACAGGAAAATCAGCTGGCTTTCCATGTTCGGGATCGCCTCGCTCAAGGTGATCACGACGGTCGAATCGTCCGGCGCTTCGACGTTCTCGAAGTAGTCGGTGTAGACCGGCAGGAACGGGAAATCCAGGTTGGACTGGTAGAAGAGGTACGAGAAGGCGATGTCGCTTGCCGTCAGGGGCTCACCGTCATGCCACGTGAACCCGTCGCGGATGGTGAAGGTCCAGACGGTTCCGTCGTCAGAGACCTCGACGCTCTCGGCCAACTCGAGCGAGTAGGTCCCGTCCAGGTTGAGCTGGTACATGGAATCGTATACCAGATCGAAGGCCGTGTAGGCCTCCGCCAGGACGGCGGTTCCGGGGTTGAGCGTATCCGGGCTGCCGGCCCAGCCCGCTCGCAGGACGACGGGGTCCGTTTCCTCCGGCGCCTGGGTGGCCTCAGTGCCTTCCGGCGCATCGGTAGCCTCGGGCGCATCGGTGGCCTCGGGCGTGGCGCAGCCGGCAAGGAGGATCAGGGTCAGAACGAGCAGCAGCGTTTTTCGAAAGGTCATCTCTTTCTCCCGGTCGCATAATCCGGCGACCTTGGTAGGTGGTGGAGCCCGGTTGATGGGGCTCTGTTTGTGAGATCATTCGTGAATGAAATGGTTCAGCATCGGATTGGGAACACCTCCTTTCGAGCGAGATCCGGTAGGGGCGGGTCTTGTGCCCGCTCCTACCGGTGGACGGTGAAAAGAATCAGATCATATACGACCTCACCGGATTTTCCACATGCAGAACCGGCCGGTCGTACCGGAAAGCGGAAATATCGCTTTCCGTTTTCCAGTCCAGAACGAGTTCGGACAGGATCCGACCGATCACCGACGCAAATTTAAATGCGTGCCCGGCTCCCACGGCGACGACGACGTTCGGATAGCCCGGAAGCCGGTCGATCACGAAATCGCGGTCGGGGGTCAGTGTGTAGAGGCAGGTCTTCGTGTAGATCTGCGGGCCGGGGATCCCCGGGAGGACCCGCCCGAGAAAGGCCTCGGTGCGGGCGGTGGCATCGGGATCGGGGTCGAAATCCCGCGTCTCGGCCGTGACCGTCCGCCCGCCGACGTCCTGGGCCACCTTGGGTCCTGCCTCGCCGTAGACCGGGAAACCGTAGAAACACGGCTCGTCCATCCAGATCCAGACCGGGAACCGGTCCGGGGCATAATCAGCCGGGTTCCGGCTCCGGTAATAGGTGACCTGCTCCCGGGTCACTTCGAGCGGGAGGCTGAGGTTAAAATGGGCGAGGGCGGTATTCGTCCATGCACCGGCGGCGATCACCAGGTGCCGGCAGGAATAAGTGGCACCGCCGGCTTCGACCAGGATGTCGGGACCGGAAGACCGGAGACCGGTGACCGTGGCATTCTCGACGATCGCGGCGCCGTGCGCTCTCGCCATTCGGAGATGCACTGCGTTGCATTTTACGGCCGGCGCGATCCCGCTCCGTTCCTGGAACAGGCTGACGACGTCCGGATCGAGCGAGAACTGCGGCCAGCGGTCCATCACCTGCGCCGCGTCGAGCGTTTCGAACGGGACCCCGGCTGAGTCCATGCTGCCGGTGTAATCGGACATCGGGATACCCCCACCCGCCGGAAACAGGTCGAGCCCGCCGGTCCGGACGATCAGCGGTTCTCCAGCATCCGCCTCGAGATCGGCCCAGGCCGCGTAGGCCTGTTTTGCCAGTTCGACGTACCCGGGAGTGTGGTAGGAGAGCCGGATGATCCGCGAATGGTCCTGCGAGCCCCCGCGGATGTGCCCGAGCTCGAACTGCTCGATCCCGAGCACGTCCGCGCCGCCGCGGGCGAGCCGGTACAGGGCGCCGCTGCCGATGCCGCCCAGGCCGAGGACGATGGCGTCATAGCTGGCCTTCATAGAATTGTCAAAAACAGGGTCGTGAGCGGGCTTCGCCCGCTCACGACCCTGTTTTTGACCTGCTCCCTGCGTAATACTCGTACGCCGACATTGGTTTGTCGTAATCCACCCGCCACGGCCGGTCGTCGGGCAGTTTCTTGCCGAGGGCGTAGGCCATCTCGCGGACGTGCGCCGCCACCGAGCCGCAGCACGAGCCGATGTACCCGATCCCGATCTCGCGGGCGGCGACGGCGTAATCCGCCATTTCCTTTCGACTCATCTGCAGCGGATCGAGGCTGGTCGGGAACTCGGGCAGCGAGGTGAAATCGATGCGGTCGTGCGGGGTGTGGTAGGCGGCCGGCTGGGTGGCGATGTATGCCGAGGTCGCCGCCCGCATCTCCGCCGCGATCGGGAGGGTGTGCTCCGGGTTGCGGAGGCAGTTGACCCCGACGATCTCCGCTCCGGCGTCCGCGAGCTTGCGGGCGCAATCGGCCGGGGTATCGCCCTCGTAGCTGTGAGGATCTTGCTCGAAGCTCATCGTCACCATCCCGACGTAACCCGCTTCCCGGATCCGCTCGACTGCGATCAGGGCTTCTCCGAGCCAGGAAAAGGTCTCGGCGATGATGAAATCGACGCCGACTTCCGCCATGACGTCCAGCTGGTCGTCGAAGAGCGCCCTGACGCGGTCCTGGGTGGCGGGGTCCGCCGGGTCGTAAACCCAGGTCAGGCTCAGGTTTCCGGCCACGAGGGCGTTCCCCTCGTTGGCGACCTCCCGGGCAATCCGGACGGCGGCCCGGTTGATCTCCTTGACCTTGCCTGCCAGCCCCACGGTGGCCAGTTTGTCTTCGCTGGCGTAGAAGGTCAGGGTCTGCATGATCTCGGCGCCGGCCATCAGGAACTCGCGGTGGAGTTGGGCGAGGGCTTCCGGGTGGGTGAGGGATACTTCCGGGGTGAACGGCCCGGCGCGGACGTAGCCGCGTTTCTCGAGCTCGAGCAGATAGCCCCCGTCGCCGAGGACGGGGCCGCGGGCGAGGCGGTCGAGGATCGGTTCGGGCATTCGGTTCACCTTAACCAAAAACACCGGCGCGGGCGAGGTGCCTTGCCGGTGCAGCAATGCCTGTCTTGGGCGTACCGGTGCTGCGGCGGTCGCTGTGGAGCGGATTTCATCAATAAATTTTACTTCAAATCGAGCCCAATTCCTGTTATAAAATCAACCTGTGACGAGCTGCCTACGGAGAAAATCAGACCTTGACGCAAAGGCGCAAAGACGCAAAGCAAAAACCTGAAAAATCATTGCGTCTTTGCGCCTTTGCGCCAAGACTTTTGTTTATGGAGAATCAACGTGCCTGATTTCAAACCCCGCCTCCGCGATCTCGGCATCTCCATCGGCCGCCTCCCCACCGGCACCCTCAACGCCATCACCGACGTCCCCGACGTCTGGGTCGGACAGACGACGCTGGTTTACGACGAACCCCGGGTCGCCCGGACCGGGGTGACAGCCGTCCTGCCGCGCCAGGGCCGGATCTGGCGGGAGCCGGCCTTCGCCGGGTTCCACGCATATAACGGCTGCGGCGAGATGACGGGGACGCATTGGATCGAGGAATCGGGGATGCTCTCGACGCCGATCTGCATCACAAACACGGGCCAGGTCGGGAATGTCCACACGGCGATGGGGGCCTATGCGGTCGAGCACGGCTTCGCCGATGATTTCGAGCTACCGGTCGTCGCTGAGACGTACGACGGCTGGCTGAACGACATGACGGCACTGCATATCCAACCCGAACACGTCTTCGCCGCGTTCGATGCCGCCGGCCCGGGGGCAGTTGTCGAGGGCTGCGTGGGTGGAGGCACCGGGATGATCTGCCACGAGTTCAAAGGCGGGATCGGGACGGCTTCTCGGGTCGTTGAGACCGCGGGGGAGGTCTATACCGTCGGTGCGCTGGTGCAGGCGAATTATGGCGCGCGGGAGGACCTGCGCCTGGACGGGATCCCGATCGGCCGGGAGATTTCGCTTGAGAAGGTCCCCTCCGGCTGGAACGAGGCGCCGGGCGCGGGGAGCATCATCATCATCCTGGCGACGGACGCGCCGCTGCTCGCCTTCCAGTGCAAGCGGCTGGCGCAGCGGGCGGTGACCGGGCTGGCCCGGGTGGGCGGGTACGGCCACAACGGCAGCGGGGATATCTTCCTGGCCTTCGCCACCGGGAACCGGATCGACGTTTCGGGCGGTGGGCCGGTCGAAGTGCGGATGCTGCCGAACGAGCGAATAAACGGCCTCTTTCATGCCGCAGCGGATGCGGTGGAGGAATCGATCTGGAACGCCCTGCTGGCGGCGGAGACGACGACGGGCTTCAGGGGGAGGACGGCGTATGCGATTCCGGAGGAGGAGGTGGTTCGGATATGGAAGCAATATCAGAAAAAGGCTTAGGCAAAATCGAAGGTGGTACGGGGCGAAGCCCCGTACCACCTTCGATTTTGCCCTTATAAACGAGAATATTTTGGAAAAAGCAGATTTACTTTTTCGTAAAGGCGCGGTTTTTACTTCGGACCAGGCGAATCCATGGGCAGCCTCTGTCGCGATACGGGGAACCCGGATCGTCGCCGTCGGGTCGGACGCAGAGGTTGAAGCCTTGCGCGGGCCGGGGACGCGGGTGATCGACGCCGGGGGCCGGACGGTCATGCCCGGTTTCATCGACACGCATTTCCACCTGCTGTGGGGCTCGCTGGAGCTCGCAGACGCACAGCTGGGTGGGATCACGACGATGGACGAGCTCGCGTACTTACTGCGTAAGTATGCATCCGAGAATCCGGAGAAAGAATGGCTGGCCGGGCAGGGCATGCCCTATCTCATCCTGCCGGACGGGGCCTCCCTCGACCGGTTCCGTCTAGACGCTGTCATTACAGAACGGCCGGTGGCGCTCACCACCTATGACGGGCACACGATGTTCGCCAACACCGAAGCGCTGAAGCTGGCCGGGCTGCTCCACGGCGGGTTGGCCGGCCCCGGGAGCGAGATCGTCATGCTCCCGGACGGCACGGCCAGCGGGGAACTGCGCGAGGGGGCGTCCAGACCGGTGGTCGACCTGATCCCGGAGCCGGACGAAGCCGAAAAACGGGCCCTGCTGCACCGCGGCCTGAAAGAAGCTGCCGCGCTGGGGATCACGAGCATCCACAATATGGATGGCGACCTCGACCAGCTGACCCGCTATGCGACCCTGGAGGACGCCGGTGAGCTGACCCTGAGGGTCTATGTGCCTTTTAGTGTGAAGCCCGAGACGGTCGAGAGCCAGCTGGAGGAAGCGGTCGAAATGGCCCGGCTCAACCCTGCCGGGATGGCCCGCGGCGGGGCGGCCAAGTTCTTCATGGACGGCGTGATCGAATCCTACACCGCCCTGATGCTGGACGATTACGCCGGGGCACCCGGAAACAAAGGCGATGCGCTTTATTCCGCCGAACATTTCAACCGGATGGCGACCGCCTGCGACGCCCTCGGGCTGCAGATCTTCACCCACGCCATCGGGGACGGCGCCGTCCGCCGTACCCTGGACGGCTACGCCGCCGCCCGGGCCGCCAACGGCGCCCGCGACAGCCGGCACCGGGTGGAGCATCTTGAGGTCGTCCATCCGGACGACCTGCCGCGCTTCGTCGACCTTGGTGTGATCGCCGCCATGCAGCCAGAGCACGCCCCTGGACGGCCGGACGGAGCCGACATCTGGCCGGCCCGGGTTGGACCGGAGCGCTGGGACCGCAGCTTCGCCTGGCGGACGGTGCGGGATGCCGGGGTCCGGCTCGTGTTCGGGAGCGACTGGCCGGTGGTCACCCAGAGCCCGATCCGGGGGATCCACGCCGCCCTGAACCGGAAACCGTGGACCCCCGGCGGCGTCGATCACAGCCAGACGCTGGAGGAGACCCTGGCGTCGTACACAAAGGACGCAGCGTATGCCGAATTTATGGAAGGGGAAAAGGGGATGCTGCGGCCGGGCTACCTGGCGGACCTGGTGATGCTGTCGGAGGATTTTTTCGCGTGCCCGGCGGAGCAGGTCGGTCGGATCCGGCCGGTGTTGACGGTTGTGGATGGGAAGGTGGTTTTTGAAAAAATGGGATGACCACCGGGGCTTTGCCCCGGTGGTCATCCCATTTTTTCACATATGATCTCGCTTTATCGCGGCATTCCAGGACTTGGAGAAAACCTCGATTTCCCCCTCAAACGCCTTCATATGATTTACAACAAAAAAATACGTTTCATCGCAGGTCAACGTGCTGTCCGTCTCGATCCGGACGCTCCAACCGCCGCGCCGGTACCCCAGCCGGGCCTGCACCCGCTGCTCGACCGAGAGCGGATCGCCCTCGACCAGCGTGTGCGTCTCCAGCGACCAGTCATCGACCTCCATCCCGTTCGGGAACCGGTCCCGGCCTTCGTCCTGCTCGAGAGTGAAGGTCAGCTGGCCGGTGATTTGATCGCGGGTCAGGGTCTGGGTGCGATGGGGGACCCTCAGAGTCTCCACCTCGAGCGCCGGGCTGCTCACCGGCGGGTCGAATTCGATCCGCCCGTCGTCCGGCTGCGGTGTCCGGACCGGCAGGACCAGCCGGGACGCCCTGCCCGTGAATACGGTCAGCGTGACCGGCCGCGGCGACGGCCAGGCCTGGCGGGCGTAGGTTGGCGAGATCCCGATCCGTAAGGAGTGTCCTGTTGCAACCTCATAACCGAGCATGTTCAGTTTCACCCGCACCTGGTACCTTGCACCGGTTACAAGCGGCTCCAGGAACTCGTGTGAACTGCGGTGTGCGAGATTGAGCAGCCCCCAGCTGATCAGCCGGGAGGCGCCGTCCGGGGCGACGTCGCACAAGCGGGCCGCCACCAGGGCGAGGGGCTGGTCCGCGGCGAGTTCCAATTCGAGGTACGGGTTCCCGAGCAGGACCAGCGGTTTTTCGAGCGGCGCCGTCGTGAAAGAGAGCGATTCCCCATCGGTGGCGCGCTGGTCGCCGGGATAGGAGCCGGGGCTTCCATAGGAACCCCAGGGGATGTGGTCGAAGCCGTGGGCCAGGAGGCCGCGGATCGTTAGCGGCTCCTCCGGACCCGCATTGGCATCCAGGCGGGTCGCTCCGGCGCGGCTGTTCAGAAAAAAGGTTTGATCCGAGACGTTGGGCGGCGGCCAGGCCGGGTCGGCGACCCAATAGCCTTTCAATTCGGTGAAGTGTCGCGCCGGCGGTTCGGATTGCACGATGTAGCTGCGCAGGAACGGCGGCTCGGCTTCGCCCTCCTCGATCCCCTTCAACCACTGGTCCCACCAGCGCACGCTCTCCTGCAGGAACCCGACCGTCGGGCCGGGCGGACCGAGCTCGGGGAAAGCATGCGCCCAGGGGCCGATCAGGCCGCGCCGGGGGGCATCCAGGCCGGCCAGCAGGCGCGGGATCGAGTTGTTATAGCTGTCCGTCCAGCCGCCGACGGCCAACACAGGGATCCCGATCGCCGGATAGTCCTCCCCGACCGAGCCGTGCTTCCAGTAATCGTCCCGGCGCTGGTGGTCCAGCCAGGCCTCGATATACGGAGGCGATTTCTCCATCCGCTCCAGCCACATCTCCCGCCAGCGTTCCCCGACGATCTCGGGGTCCGGCGGCGCCGCGTTGTAGACGAACATGACCGCCGCCCACTGCAGCATCTGCGAGGCCAGCAGGCAGCCGCCCATGTAGTGGACGTCGTCGTTGTAGCGGTCGTCGGTGAAGCCGATGACGATCAGGGCTTTGAGCGCCGGGGGTCGGCGGGCGGCGACCTGCAGGCTGTTGAACCCGCCCCAGGAGATCCCATGCATCCCGACATTCCCGTCGCACCAGGGTTGGGCGGCCAGCCATTCGATCACCTCGAGGGCGTCGTCCTGCTCCTGCTTGAGATATTCATCGTACAGGATCCCGTCCGCATCGCCGCTGCCGCGCATGTCGACCCGGACGGCGGCGTAGCCGTGTTCGGCGAAATAGGGCTGCCGGCGCGCATCCCGGCGGACGGTGCCGTCGTCTTTCCGGTATGGGATGCTTTCCAGGAGCGCCGGGACCGGGTTGGCCTCGGCGTCATTCGGCATCCAGATCCGGGCGGCGAGGCGGGTCCCGTCCGAGAGCGGGATAAAAACGTTATCGATCGTCTTCATCGGATGCTCGCATATCCTCGATGACCCGAGCGTGCAGATCGCCCATTCCCTCCTCGAAAATGCGGGGAACGATGCGCCGGGCGACCAGGTCGTTGATCGTTCGTTTGAGCAGCGGGCCGTGGCCTTTGCTTATGGTCATGACCAGGCGCGTCCCACCCTCGTCGGGTTCGATCTTGAGCTGGATCAAAGCGGTGACGCCGGGGACCGGCATGGTGTCCTCGGTGGTCATCTGCTCGAACGGATGCCAGTCGACTATGGTTTGGACTGTGATCCGGCCGTTCTTGTGGAAGCAATGGTATTCGCTTCCGACGCCGGTCCGTCCGCCCCGGCGTTTGAGGATATTCTGTCTCTCGGAGAAGACGAGCAGGGCGCGGTAATCCGGGAGGGTGAGCACATCCCACATTTTCTCGACCTGCAGCGGATAGACCTTTTCCATCCGGAACAGGACCCCGTCCTCCGGTATCTCGATCTTGAGGGTTTTGTGTTTCTCCTCCCAGACCGGGTGCATGTCCTGGACCCAGGTCCGGACGGCGCCGAGATGGTCATATTCTTCGATGTGTTCGCTCATCGTGGCGAACACATCCTCGATGCTGAGCTTTTCCACGGCGCTTTGCGTGTAGAGGGCGTAGGCGTGGAAACCGGTTTTTTCTACAACCGTGTTCTTTAGCAGCCGGTGGATCAGGATCACATCGGCGCCGAGGAGCTCGTCGTGTTTATCGAGACGCTGGCGGGTGAAGGCGCCGTGATGGACGAAAAATTTGAGGTCGAGGCCCCCGATATTGGCGCAGGCATTGCACCGGCAGGTATTGTTGAGCACCATGCGTTCGATCGCCCGGCGGAAGGCGACGTAGGTGTCTTCGATCAGTTCGAGGAAGGTCTGCCCGGAGACGAAGTCGTCCTGCAGGCCGTAACTGATGACGGCGTCCCCGGCGAGGCGGGAGATGATCATCGGGGGCCGGGTATGATCGATGAGGAGTTCGAGCAGGGTCTGCAGCACCTCGTGCGCGTGCTCGAGCTCGGATTCCGACAGGTATTGCGTATAGCCAGTGATATCGGCAATCAGGAGAAAGCCATGCTCGGTTTTCGCCATCGCTTCAATCCAGGACCCGATCCGGCATCCAGGTCCTCTCCTCGAAGCCATCCCAGGGGCAGGGGTCGTACCGGTTGTAGTCCTCCGTGATCTCCTCGCCTGCTTGGATGTCGCGGATGGCGATCGAGCCGATCGCGCCGGGCTCGTCGAGCTCGGCCGAGTTCGGATCGCTGGAGTGGTTCGTGTAGCGGGCGTTGTCGAAGATCAGGATCAACGCGTCGTGATCAGCGGAGAAATAGGAATAGGTGTAGAGAGAATTCAGGAGACTATCGTTCGGAGGAGACACGAACGAACCGCACAGGACCTCGAACTGGGGTTGCGTGATAAACATCACGTCCCGATCCGGCCGGGCGCGCCACCAGACGGTGCCTTTGGGGATATCCTGCTTTGCGAACACACCCATACCGTGCAGGCTGCTCGGGCGGACCTCGGTGAGGGCATCGATCGGATTGGCGGCATTTTCCGGCGCCTGCATGGGATGATTTTACCTCTCCGCGCCGCTCAATCTTTGCGCGTCTTCCTTCTACCCAGCAGAAAGCCGCCGATTCCGCCGGCGATCGCCGACAGCAGTACCACCGGCAGCACCCAGGGGAGATCCACGTCGAGCGGTGGAGGCCCGGTTTCACCGGTGGGGTCAAAAGTCAGGATGTGGTAATCCTCCTTCCGTTTAAGGACGTTCTCGGTGGACAGGTCGAGACCCACGAACTGCCAGAACCGGCGGAGTAGAGGGTTTTTGTCGAGAAAATCAAAAACGTCGCCGAGTTCTTCCGCCTCGACCAACCGCCTGGCGCGGACGGTTTCCGTACCTGCAGCCGTCTGGATTGTGACCACCGGGTCGGATTGCAGGTTTCGGTACCAGTCGGATTGCGGCCAGGCGGCGACGACGAATTTGCGGCCCCTGTGGGTGTGAAATTCGACCATGGTGTGCCGGGGCCGGCCGGTCCGGCGGCCGCGCGTCGTCAGAACCAGGAAGATTTTTCCGACGAACCGGCCAAGTCCCAACCGCCAGAGAAGGAGCGGGGTCTTGAAAAACGCTTTAAACATCGGGTGGGTCGGGTAAGGGATGTTTTCCATGTTTTAGCGAATCCAGGCTGATGAGGTCAGGCGATCCATCCTACCCTTCGTTTACGGACCTGTGCCACGAGCAGGACGACGCCGATCGTTGCCATGACGACGATCCCATAGACCAGGTTCAACCCCCGCCCCCCGATGCTCTCGAGCAGCGGCCCGCCGATCACCCCGCCGACCGCCTGGCCGAACCCGAAGACCATCGCCGTGAACAAGCCCTGCCCGGTGGATTTCATCCCCTCAGGCGCGAGCTCGTCTGCGTAGGCGACCCCGGCCAGCCACATGACCGGGAAGGCCAGCCCATTGACGAAAAGCTGGTTGGCGAAGACCACCGCCGGGCTCGTCGTGGCGGCGAAAATCAGCAGCCGCAGTCCCGTGGCCGCCATCCCGATCAGCAGCAACCGGTAAACCGGAAACCGTTGGAGCAACCGGTCGCCAAAGAAGAGGATCGGGATCTCGCCGATCGTCCCGAGCGTGAACACGAGCCCCATCCGCGACTCCGGCATGCCGAGTTCCTGCAGATACGGGTAGAAGAAGCTGACGTTCGAAGCCAGCGCCACCCCGCCGGCAAACGCCAGTGTCAGAAAGCCGAACCAGCGCGGGTCCTGCAGCAGGCGGCGAATTGGGACGGGGGGCAGAGTCTGTGTGGTATTCCGGATGCTGTATGACAGGCGCGGGCTGATCAGCAGCGCCAGGAGGAACAGGACCGCCGCACCATAAAGCGCAACCTGCAACCCGTACCTTTCAACCAGGACACCGGCGGCAAGTGCAGCCACCCCGAACCCGATCGTCCCACCGACACGGATTCGCCCGTACATGTCCCTCCGCTCGCCAAGCATGTGCATCGTCGCGCTGTCGACCAGGGCCGAGACCGGAGAGAAGAACACGGTGACGGCAAAGATTCCGGCCAGGATTGCGAAAAACGAGCGGAGCGATGGGAAAACGGCCAGCCCGCCGACTGCGCCTGCGAGGCAGATCCCCATCACTAACCGGTGGCGGCGCGATGAATCGGCGAGACCGGTCCACACCGTCGTCCCGACCAGGGTGATCAGCGGCGTGAGCCCGACCAGCGCCCCGATCTGCCCTCCGGTGAAACCCAGGTCGCGATACAGCAGGACGAGATAAGGCGTGAAAAACACAAAGCCGGAGAACATCAAAAAATAGAACGAAAACGGCCATAGCATGCGAATCAGACCTCCTCAACCCCGCGCAACCGATGAGCGTTCGCCCGGACGAAGCCGATATTATAACGGCTGGACGCAACAGAGAACGCGCCGCCCGGCGCGTTCTCTGTGGATAAACCGGAGATCCCAGCCCGGCACTACGGCCGGATCGCTACCGGTAGGAATATCAGGAAGTCCCCGTCGGGAGGAACCGGGTCAACTTCGATGGTCACTGTGACGATATTGCTATACGCCGTGCCGTCGTAAACCCGATACTGGAACTGCGCGATCCCCGTGAATAAGGGACCGGGCGTGAAGGTAAAGGAGCCGTCGAAATGGAAGTTCAAGATCCAGGTTTCCGGGGCGGCGACCAGGACCGCCGTCATCGGATCGCCGTCCGGGTCGAAGTCGTTGCCGAGCACTCCCGGGGCGGCGATGATCAGTTCTTCGCCGGCCTGAGTTTCGTACGTATCGGCGGTGGCTTGTGGGGCGGAATTGCCCGAACCCAAGACCTGGATCGTGACCGTGGCCGGGCTGCTTAAAGCCTGGCCGTCGAAGGCCCGGTACTGGAACTGGACCGATCCGGTGAAACCGTTAGCCGGCATGTAGCTGAAGGAGCCGTCGCTGGTGAAATCCAGGACACCGGATGGTGGGATGGTACTCAGGCTGGCGGTGAGAGGATCGCTGTCGGGGTCGGAGTCGTTCTCGAGCACCCCCGGGGCGGCGATGATCAGTTCTTCGCCGGCCTGCGTTTCGTAAGCGTCGGCGTTGGCTTGTGCGGCAGAGTTGTCTGAACTCGAGAACAGGTAACGCCCGCCGATATGAGTGTAGCCGTTGCGGTTGGTCTGCCCGCCCCAGACGATCACTTCGGAGCCCGTCCAGACCATCGTGTGAAACTCCCGGCCTTCGATGACGTGGTCGGTAGTCGTCGCGGTCCAGGTATCGGTGGCCGGGTTGTAGAGCCCACCCGTGTGGACATCCACCAGGCAGGTGCTGCCGGTGCAGCCGC
>Ga0214472_10005340_pt1 | contig 13509 bp, 11 predicted proteins | sample RVTome_6_FD_207662 | JGI IMG/M metagenome (GOLD analysis project Ga0214472, IMG submission 207662) | Soil microbial communities from uranium-contaminated site in the Upper Colorado River Basin, Wyoming, United States - RVT140D175 | ecosystem: Environmental > Terrestrial > Soil > Contaminated >... | reverse complement strand
TTCAGCCTGCGCGAATTCTCGTCCTGCAAGGGACTTGGGATAGCAAATTACGCGGCGTACCAAAACGGGAATTGCTCTAGTGCGACCGTTCGATAAAAAGAATGAACGGCAACGAGTCCGGCTGATCGCGCAGGCTAAAGCCTGCGGCTCGGCACAGCTCAGAAAAAGGAGAAGTTCATGGCTTCACACATAGACCCAAAGGTGGAAAAAGCGACGCAGCAGTTCCGCGCTAAATTCCAGGCGCTGCGCGATGAGATCGGCAAGGCCATCGTTGGCCACTCCGAAATCGTCGACGGTGTGCTGACCGCCCTGCTGGTCGGCGGACACGTACTGATCGAGGGTGTCCCCGGCTTGGGCAAAACCTATTTGATTCGCACGCTCGCCCAGGCCGTTGATCTGAAGTTCTCGCGTGTGCAGTTCACACCCGACTTGATGCCGGCCGACATCATGGGCACCACCATCATCTCAGAAGATCCGGCCACCGGGAAGCGATCCTTCGAGTTCCAACAGGGCCCGCTCTTTGCTCAAATCGTTTTGGCTGACGAAGTTAACCGTGCCACGCCCAAGACGCAGTCGGCCATGCTGGAAGCCATGCAAGAACATTCGGTCACCATCGGCGGAGTGCGGCACAAGCTGGACGAACCGTTCTTCGTCATGGCCACGCAGAACCCCATCGAGCAGGAGGGCACCTACCCTCTGCCCGAGGCCCAGCTAGACCGCTTCATGTTCAAGCTGGTCGTCGAGTATTCCAACAAAGACGAGTTAAAAACAATCATGGACCGCACGACCACCGCCTATAAGCCCGACATCCAGAAAGTCATGGACGCAGGAGAAATCATCGCCACACAGAACCTTGTTCGTCGAATCGTGATCGCGCCACACGTACAAGACTACGCGATTCGCCTGGCTATGGCCTCCCATCCGGAGGGTCCGTACGCCGTGGACACGACCAACAAATACGTCCGTTGGGGCGCCAGCCCGCGTGCGGTTCAAACGCTGACACTCGGTGCGAAGCTCTACGCCATGCTCGACGGGCGCTTCAATGCCAGCTTCAGTGACGTGAAGAAAGTCTACCTGCCCGCCATGCGTCACCGCGTGCTGCTGAACTTCGAAGGCGAAGCCGAGGGCATCAGCCCGGACGACGTACTGCGAGATATCCTCGACAAGACACCAACCATGGCGGAAGCGGCGGCGTAGTGTGAAAGCATGTTCATCTCAATGCGGATGGAAGTAATAATACTTTTGGACACCTTGCTGAAATGTCCTCGAACTTAATCAATACCAGTGCTTGCAGGTTTGCGATCTGTTGCTTGGCTGTGTGCTCGACAACCTCAAGCCAGCCAAGAAACAGGCGAAGAACGATGTTCGGAATTACCTGTGTGACAAGTTAAGTATCAAGAGTTTTCTGCGCTCTGATTGGGCGCGCGTTGGCGTGACGGGAGTAAACGAGCCTACGACGAAGTTCAATGTACGGTATTGGATTGCCACAAAAAAACCCAGGTAATCTGCTCGTCCTAGCGGTAGTCAGGCAAACCTGACACCTCCGAGCAGCACCCAGGTTCATAGAGTATGCGTCAAAATCGATCCGTTGTGCTAGTAGAATCTGAAAAATAACCGAAAAACTCCAACACCCTTATTTATCGGACGTACGTCACGCCATGTGGCTTCCTCGGATCAGGCCGGGGCATGGCGATTGACGAATGCAATAGCCCCGGAATGGCTTTGGACTCAAAATGGCCGTTGATATAACAACACAACTTCTCGATCCCGCCTTCATGACCAAGCTGGATCAGCTTGCACTGGTTAGTCGGAAGATCTTCGCGGGGAAGCTGCGCGGGGAGCGGCTCACGAAGCGTCGCGGTGAGTCGGTCGAGTTCGCAGACTACCGAAATTACGTCGTGGGAGACGACCTCCGCTTTCTCGACTGGAACGTCTTCGCCCGATTGGACCAGCTTTTCCTGAAGCTGTTCTTGCAAGAAGAAGATCTTCACGTCAGCCTGCTGATCGATTGCTCGAAGAGCATGGACTGGGGTGAGCCGAACAAATGGCTCTACGCCCGCCGGATCGCCGCAGCCATTGCCTACATCGGCCTGATTAACTTTGATCGCGTCAGCCTATACAGCTACGCCAACGGGTTACAATCGGAGTTGACCGGCGTGCGCGGCCGCCGCTTGATGTTCAAGGCAATGGAGTTTCTAACCGGTGCCGAATGCGACGGACAAAGCAACCTGCCGGCGGCGGCCAAACAGTTCGCCATTCGCCACCCGCAACCGGGCATCGTTATTGTTCTAAGCGATTTCTTTGAAAAGTCAGGCTACGAAGAGGGCCTTCGATTCTTGCTCGGACGCAAATATGATCTATATGCCCTGCAATTGCTCAGTCCGGAGGAAATCGAGCCCAAGCTCGCCGGCGACCTACGCCTCACGGACGTTGAAGACGACGACGTGGCCGAGGTCACCGTCAGTCGAGCGTTAATCAACCGGTACAAACACAACCTGCAGGCGTATTGCCGACAACTGAAGGAATATTGCACGCGGCGCGGCGTAAGCTATTTGTTCACCAGCACCGATGTACCTTTTGACCAAATCGTTCTGTCCTATTTCCGGCAACGGGGGCTGGTGAAATGAGTTTTCTGAATCCGGCAGCTATAGCGATCGCGGCCGGCCTGACCATCCCACCACTCGTTGCGCTGTACTTTCTAAAACTCAAACGCGACGTGAAGCCGGTTCCATCCACGCTGCTGTGGAAGCAATCGGTGGAGGACTTGCAGGTTAACTCACCGTTCCAACGTTTGCGCAGCAGTTTGCTCCTATTGTTGCAGTTGCTGGTCCTGATCGCCGCGGCCGTCGCACTGGGCAAACCCATGTTTGAAACTACCGATGTCCATGACAGCACCCTCATCTTGCTCATCGACCAATCGGCCTCGATGGGCGTAATGGAGCAGGACGGAATGTCACGCCTGGAAAAGGCAAAGGAGCAGGCCAAGATTCGGATCGAAAACATGCACGACAATGCGCGAGCCATGATCATCGCTTTTTGTGATCGTGCCATCGTTGTGTCTTCATTCGATTCCGACAAACGAGCCCTCGTTCGCAAGATCGACTCCATCGAGCAGACCGAAAGCCGATCCGCCCTTTCCGAAGCCATCAAACTCGCCGAAGCGAACATGCAAAACATGTTCATCAGTCAGGCGGACGGTACGGACAAGGAAATCAGGCCCAACGTGGAATCGGCAACCGTGATCGTGTTCAGTGACGGGCGCATCGAAGACACAGACCGGGTGAGTATCCAGCGGCTTGACGTGGACAAGCTACAGCTCGTGTCCATTGGTCAGCGCGGTGACAACGTCGGCATTGTCGCCATGGCCGCTCGACGGAACTATGAATTCCCCGAGGTACTTGAGGTAACCGCAACCGTGGAAAACTTTCAAGATCAACCCATCACGCTCGACGCCGTACTTCATGTGGACGGGCGTGTGCTGGATGTCCAGACCCTAGATCTCGCCGCGTCGCCCCCCCCGTCGGCCCCAGAGGATGCCACATCGCGCGAACGCATCGGCGATCATCGGCGTGTGGTCGCGTTCGATCAGATCGAATTTGGCGGCAGCGGAATCGTCGAAGTCGTACTCCGCGTGGACGACGCACTTTCCGCGGACGACAAGGCCTGGACCATCATTCAATCGCCAAGGCATCTCCGCGTGCTGCTGGTCACGGAGGGCAATCTATTCCTGGAAAACGCACTCTCCACGCTACCGATTGACGTTGTTCGACTGACCGGCTCGGAGTACGACGAGGCGGACGATTCCATAATTACCGATGGCAATCGCAGCACGTACGATGTGGTGGTCGTTGACCGCCATGCCACGGCCCGTCTCCCGCAGGGCAATTACTTCTTCTTCGGAACGGTTCCCCAACTCGACGGAATCAGTACCGGCAAGACCATCAGCGATCAGGTCATCTTCAATTGGGACGATACCCATCCCATCCTTCGACACGTCGCCCTCGAAACGCTGCAAGTCTACGAATGGGAGGAATTGATCGTTCCGCCTAACGCGGTTTCCATCATCGACGGCGAAACCTCGCCCGTTCTCACTTATCTCACACGCGACGCGAGCCAGTTCCTAATCAGTGCGTTTCCCTTGATTGCCCAGGACGATGACGGCAACTTGCTCATGAACACGCACTGGGTCACGAGCGTTGATTTCGTCGTATTCATGCAGAATGCCGTACAGTATCTTGCGGGCAACCTAGCCACGACAGGTCGAGACAGTGTGGCACCGGGTGAACCGGTCATGCTACCCGCACCCGCGAACGTTGAAAGCGTTTCGATCCACCGCCCCGACGGCGTTGTCGATGCCGTTTCCGTCGCCGGCTTCCAAACGCTTCATTATGCTCAGACACGGCAAGTGGGCACCTACCGCCTGGAGCCGGCGGTTGCGGGGCATGAGTTTTTCCCGATCAACCTTTTTAATCCCGTCGAGAGCATGGTCAAACCCGTTTCGCAACTTTCGCTCGGCGCAGGCTCAGTCGAATCGACGGCCGCCTCGGTCAAGGTGAATGAGCCGGCATGGTCCTATCTACTTCTCGCGGCCCTTGCCCTGTTACTGCTGGAATGGATCGTGTACAATCAACGGGTCTTCGTGTAGACCCGAGCAAACACTTGATCCGAATCGGTTGCGTCCGGTTGGTTTCCCAATGAGTGTCGAACTAATGGCATACATCCCGGTGTCGCGCACGCGGTCGTTTACCCGCGCCGTCATCTACGCGTTTCCCGCACTGGTGTTGGCGGCCACGGCCAAGTTGGTCTACGGCGGGGTCAATCTGCGTCCCTCGGCGATCTCGACCCAATTCGTGCCCTATAGCCTCTTGTTGTGCGCCGTGACGCTGGCGATCATCTCCTTCACGATGGGGATCCTTGCGCTGCGTCGCATCCTGTTGGCCGGTTGGCCCGGCGCGCTGGGTTTTTATGCCTACGATTCTGAACTGCTTGTCCGGCTCGGACCGTTCGGATCGAAGCGCTACGCGGTCGAACAGCTAGATATCCGCTATCCCTACGAATGCACGAGTGACGACGCTTCATTCGAGGCCATGCTCCCGGAAGAAACGCAACACGAGACGTTACTCCCCCGCATGCAATACCCGGCGGAAAGCACACCCCTCGACGTGATCGTCAGCCGATTTGCCATCGGACCGGAAAAAGAAATCGCAGCGCAACTTCGCCCGGCGATCGAGCGGTGGCGCTGCATCATCGCGTCTCGCGACAGACGATCTCCGGTGCCGAGCCCATGACGCCCATAAGAACGGCATTGGTAGGATTGTCCGGCGTGGGCACGGACTATCTAGCGTCCATCCTCTCGGATGACCGGTTCGATCTTAAGGCCGTCGGCGACGGCAACGCCGAACGGCTACGGCTGCATACCGAATCCATCGGCGTGCGTGCCTACGAGGACTTCCGCTCGCTGATCGTCGAGACTGCACATGGCGGGCTCGACTTGCTGGTCATCGCGCAGGAACCGTTTCAATCGGTGGAGTTCGCGGATATGGCCGCAGCACACGGAATCCCCGTCTTACACAAGACACCTTGGGCACGCCACGTCGATGAGGGACGCCGCCTGATCCACGGCTTCGAGGTACACGGGCAACCACTCATCGTCTCCCGTTGGTGGCGTCATGAACCTGCGTATGCCGGCTTACGCGATCTAGCGAAGTGGACGGGGCATGTCTTCGCGGCGACCGCCTCCGTGAGCGACGCGAACACCGCCGACGGCTGGCGTGGTGACAGCGTGAAGGCAGGTGGCGGCGTGCTGCTCAATGCCGCATACGACATTGTGGATATGCTGGTCAGCGTGATGGGGATGCCGGAGCGCGTTTTTGCCCGCTGCCACATGCGCATCGAACCCGGATCCCCGCGTCCCTACGACACCGAGGACTTTGCGGTCGTTACCCTGCAATTCCAACAGGAGAGAACGGCGTCCATCTGCGCGACTCGGGCCGTCGAAGTAACTCAGTGGCACCTTTCGCTTCACGGAACGAACGCCACGGTGGAAGTATCACCCGAATGCTTTATTGTGGCGCCGATCGATGGCGGCGAGCCGACGACGCACCGAGTTTGGACGCGATACCCCGTCGTTCATGCACTGGGCGCAATCGCGGAGACGCTACGCGACGACAAAAAGCCCAACGACTCGGCGGCCAGGAATCAACTCAACCCTCTTGCAGTGATCCAAGCCGCCTATCTCTCCGCCAAAACGGGCGAGCCGGAGTCGCCTTTGCTCATGCTGGAATGAGCAGCAAGATCCTTCGGTGTTGACACATTCTGGGCGCAGCGTCACGCCCGCTCTGCGGGTCGCGTCGGGGTTGGTCGCTGAGCGGTGGTCCGTGACGGAAACGGCGGGCTGTTTACGTAATGTGTTGGTGTGGGTGGGCGAGGCTCCTGCCGAGCCGGGCCCTCGCAATCGACACTCCGTACGGCTCGCCAGGAGGCTCGCCCTCCCGAAGAAGCCGCGCAAGCTGAAGCCCGCGGCTCCGGACGCGGCAATGGGAAATGCTCTACCCTGCATCGACGCAACGACGAAGAAGGGTTTATCGTGGCGCAATCAGGTCCTGATCGGATAGATCATCCTGGCGCGACGCGGATCCGCCGGTGCTAAACGACACGATTTTGGCACCGGGATCAACGAGAAACAACAGCGCAAACGTATCCGAGGCGCCCAGCTTACGCTCGTCAATCTTCTTGAACTGGCCAACACCGCCCACCGTTCCCACTTGATCTTTGAAGTACTGCACCTCGACGATCTTCTTGCCGTTAACCGTCGCCAGCGCATACTTCCCAACGAGTTTGTAAGGCTTTCCGTTAGCGTCGGTGACAAAATAATTCTGAACGGTTGTTGCAGCTTGGGACAGCGCTCTGCCGAGCGTGCTGCGACTTTGAAGACCTTGGCTGGCGAGATGCAATAAACGCATGTCACCGGGAACGTCGAACTTGATCACCTCCGGCTGCGTTCCCGAGGCCTGCGCGTCAAAATCACCCACCAAGTGTCCACCGGCCATCGCCCCCCGCGCAATCTCCGCGTTGTTGAGGGCCTGGTAGGCCCGCATCTTGACGGGAAGGTCATCGCCGAAGTGCGACCCACTGGTATTCGCCGCCACCCCACGAACCCGGCCCCCTCGACGACGCCCACTACGCGAACTCGTATCGGAATTCGCCGAAGTGGGCGGAGCGACTGCTGCCTCTGGTGTGTCACTCGCGGTCGATGCAGCACTCGGGGCGCTGCGTGCGGCACTGCCACCATCCGCCGGCGGCGGCTTCACCGCATCCGGAGGCGCCACTCTGTCAGAATCCTTGAATGACACTTTGGCACGCGCCAATCGCTTGTATTCAATAAAATCCGGCTCGAAGGCCGTGGGCAATTCGAACACAATCTCAACCTGGTTATTATTCCCTTCGCGCGGTTCAAGCGCATCATCGGCGACAAGCCAGAAGTGCTTTCCCGTTCGCTTGGAAATAATATGGCGGTTGGTTACCTCGGTGGCGTCTGCCTGCTGAATGGCGACCGGATGATATTGACGGATAGCCCCCCCGGGCCCGTCGGAACCCACGAGTCGGAATTGGCGAAGGGTAAACCCGTGTGATTTTCGCTGGTCACGGGCCTCGGGATTGAGCCGCACGCGTACCATCCGAAATTCCTGCCCGGACCCCGGCGTCTGCGGTTCGTACGTGGTTTGAGTGTTTCTTCGTTCGTTGCCGGGGGTGATCTTAAACACATAGGGTACAACCGCCGTTCGAACCACACCGATCGAACCGGGCGGTGCAAACCGTGACACTTCAAGATCGGTCGCCCCCACCCAGCCGATGGTCTGGAGTAGATTTGGCTGTTGCGTTCCGAAACTTTGTTCGCCGCTAAAAATACCGTCGGATAGAATCGAAGCCAACCCTACGACAAAACTATCCGGCGAGAGCATCAAACCCTGCTCCACTCCAGATGCCTCCGGATCGGCTCCGTCGGTGAGGCGTTGATCGCTCGGAACCACTTTCACACGCGAAAATCCCAAAATCGAGCCGTAACTGAACGGGATCATTTGGACGCATGTAGCCGCCACGCCGACCAAAATCATCGCCGTCAACAATCCAAAAACCCACCCGCCGATCTTTTCAACGAGATTGGGCAACAAACAGGCCCGGCGAATCAGGCGATCGAAAAGAATGCGGAGGATTATAAGGGGAACGCCAAACAGAACGCCCAACGCAATCGGAAGCGCATAGTCCGGCTTCCAGTTGGGGGCGATCAAAGTGGCAGCGAGCCATTCATACAAACCGAATGACACCCCCAAACAACTGATCGACAGAACCAGCATAATGAAAGCGCCGAACAGACCTTGGGCGCTTACTTTCATCGCAACGACAACAATGGCCGCAAGAAATATGATAGATAACCACATCGGCGCAGCTCCGGTTCTATTTCGCGTCCGCTCGCAGAGAGCGAAGGATTTCGTTCATGCTCGTCGTACCATCAATGACCTTCAACAGACCCTCTTCCTGAAGGTAGTACATTTTGTTCTTTCGACACAGCGACTTGATCTGACTGATCGGCGCTCCCTCGGCAATGAGTTTGGCAACCGCGTCATCGACTACCAGCAATTCAAAAATTCCGGTTCGCCCGAAATAACCACTCCCCTGACATTGGGGACAGACCTTCGGCTTGCGCTTCGCACCTTCCTCAATGGTTGGCGGGCGATAGAAGTGTTCGATCTTGTCCGCGGGGAGATTCAGCTTCTTCAACGTGGCGGGGTCGGGCTCAAAAGCTTCTTTGCATTCCGTACACAAGATCCTCACCAAACGTTGATTCAAAACCGCGACGAGGATATTGGCAACTAGCTTGTTGTCGTTGACCAACTTGATGTATTGCAATAACGCGTCAAAAGTATCGCTTGCCTGCAAGCCAAGATATATTTTCTTCTTCTCGGCCCCCGCCCGCGTGGCAATTAGAGCCGTTTCTCGATCTTCACATTCCCCCACCATGATGATGTCGGGTTCTTTGCGAAGCACGGTCTGCAGCATGCGCGCATAATTGACATCCGTATTGCCGCCTTCGTATTTACGTTGGGTGATGTTATCCAGTTCTGTGAGCGGGCGGCGTTCCAACGCGTGAATATTATTCATGTACGCATCATGCCCTTTGAGGACGGCATATTGCGTGGTCGTCAATCCGCTCTTCGCCGGTCCCGTAATCAAGACCAACCCGTGATGCTTGGCAAGACATTTCTTCATGACATCGAGCCGCGCCGATGCCATCCCCAATTCGTGGAGCCGCATCAAGTTCGGTCCGGAACCGAACTTCAATCGCATGCGCTCGCCGGCCGTCGTCCCCGAGGTAAACACTTCCGTCTTACCGGAGCTTCCCTCCTGACTGAGCAGCGCGGCCGTGATCGAGCCCGCCTGTGGCCGGCGGATCTCTTCAGTATTGAGCCCGGCAATTTGCTTAAGAAATTTGAAGATCCGCTCCCCCGTCTCCGGAGTAAGCCCGTCGGGGTTTTCTGTGGCTACGCCGTCAATTCGATACACGAAGCGGTATTTCTCCTTACCGGCCACAATATCTATGTCGGAAGCGCGGCGCCAGAGCATGTCGTGTAAGAAGTCCTGTACGGCCTGAAATGCTTCGGCCTCTTCCGGGTCATCAGGAAGCTCAACAAAAGCGCCCTCATGATCCTCGATACGAACGCTTTGCCCCTTGTCCTTGACCTTCTTCGTCTCCCCACCACGCACCAGGCGCTTGGCATGTCCGACCGTGAGAACTCGAGCCCCAGGAGCAACGCGCCCGTTACGATGCATCAAGTAAGCAATCAATGGACCACCGGAGAGCAAGATCCAGATCGCCACGCCCGCCAAGAAGAGTTGACCGCGCCAAATAGGTGGAATAAACAGCACAAACGCCGCCACTCCACCACCCGACAAGATGATTCCGTTCCACTGCTCACGTTTGGTCTTGACGACCGCAGTATCACGATCCACCCATTGCGCCGCCGCCGCCCAACCTAAGAAGAGAGCGACGACAACGCCGATCTTGATGGGATCCGCGTATCGCCCCGAATCGAGCGACGCGGCCAACATGGCATAGGAACCAAGGATATCCATAGGTATCTTGTTTATCGCAGGAAGATCAATAATTAAAGGCGTACCGCGCTGGACGCCCATCTCTACGCTCGACAGAAGTATAGGCCCCGCAACGCTGGTTGCAAGGAGATGGACGAATCGCTATCGATTCAGCCGTATCGGCGGGGGCTGCGAACCCGGAGTAGCCACCTCCAGCGCAATCTACGCCGGGGTCACACAGGGGAAGATCGTACCGATCAAGCCAAACTTCTTCCCCCATCTATTGAAATGATCTGACCGGTCATGTAGCCTCCCGACTCCACCAGAAACCGTACCAGTTGCGCAACCTCTCGCGGCGTACCGGCTCGTCCGAGGGGAACCCGCTTAATCAAACGGTTACGAAGATCCTCGGAATATTCCTCAGGGAACATTGCAATCCCCGGTGCCACGGCATTGACCTGGATCTCCGGCGCCAGCGCTCGCGCCAAAGCTCGTGTCAGCGTGGCCAGTGCCGATTTTGAAGCACAATAAGCGAGATGGTGACGCCAGGGATGATCCGCAGCGATATCACATAGGTTGATGATCTTCCCCTTGCCGGTTTTCTTCAAGTGCGGATGAGCGTGGTGACACAGTGCCATCGGTGCAATCAGATTGGTGCGCAGGACCGATTCCCAATAGTCCGGGCGAAATCCCTCGACCGTGTCCTCAGATGGCGCGGCGCCGACCGGAGATTCCGCATCGAAAACCGATGCGTTATTGATGAGCACATCCAATCGGTCAAGGCGGCCAACCGTTTCGCTAATCACCTCAGGCCATACGCACCGATCGTTGAGGTCCCCCTGGACGGCCACGCCCTTTCGCCCCCTGGTGGTGATTTGTTCAACCAACGCGTGGGCCTCGGTGTGAGAAGAACGATAGTGAACGGCCACGTCACACCCGGCTTCGGCCAAGGCCAGAACGATCGCACGCCCCACACGCCGCGCTCCGCCCGTAACCAGCGCCACGGTGCCAGTAAGAGGCATCGAATCATCAACTACAGCCACCGCCCTTATTCCTTCTGGTTTTACTCAAGAATCTTGTGAACAAATATCAACCGTCGGAATCGAATTCATCGGGTGTCACTTCCGGCTCATCCCAATCATCATCCAACCGGTGCATCGCCCAAACATCTTCGGACGCCGTCGGAGGCGCTGGTTTATGATCCAAGGCGGCACGTCGACGCCGCCCCGCGCGAACCAGAATGAAGGAGCCCAAGAGCACGACCAAGACCAAGATCAACCCGACCAACAGGAATAGCGACCAAGCCGCAACGAACCGAGTGGGCTCGGCCGGCGGGTCCGTCATAGCATGGAACAGGAGAACTCCTCCCGGATCAGCCTCGGAGTTCATGAGTTCGCCACCGATTCACCGCTCCACGGACAGCCCGCTCGCACGTTCGTTGAATCGAGCGATGAGAGCTGCTCAAACAATCCACGTTGCTTGTCGGAAAGAGTCTTCGCGGCGACAATTTCGATGACGACGATTTGATCGCCGCGCGACGCGGTACCCGGAACCGCAAGTCCTCGGCCATTCAAACGCAATTTGGCGCCGCTCGACGTCCCGGGCGGAATCGTCACCGTAACCGGTCCGTCGATCGTTGGCACTTCCACCGCCGTACCCAGCGCAGCCTCCGAGAGGGAAATAGGAACATTCAGCAAAACGTTCGCACCCTCGCGCCGAAAGTAGGCATGAGGTCTGATCGAGCATACGAGCAGGAAATCCCCGGCGGCTCCGCCGTGGGATCCGGGATTGCCCTTGCCCGCCAATCGAATCTTCTGGCCATCCTTAACGCCCTGCGGGATTTTGACTTCAAGTTTATCCGCTTGCTTACCGCGCCGTGTGCGAAGCTCAACAGTTACAACCGCCCCATGAACCGCCTGTTCAAAGGATAGCGAGATTGATTTCTCGACATCGTTGCCGCGTTGCGGCGTCGGCGCGGCGCTGGCACGATTTCGCCCGCCGCCACCGAACACTTGATCGAACACACTTGCACCGTGTGAACCCTCTCCGCGTCCAATGGCCGAAAACAGATCATTCAGGTCTTCGACGTTGATCTTCGACTGACCGCCCCATTCATAGACGCGCTGCCCCCGTGGATTGGTCGAAAACTGACCCACACCGGCCCGGCCGTATTGATCGTACTGAGCACGCTTTTCCGCGTCGCCCAATACTGCGTAAGACTCCTGAACTTCTTTGAATCTACGATCGGCGGATGGGTCGTTCGGATTTCGGTCCGGGTGGTACTTCTTCGCCAACTTACGGTACGCCCGCTTGATTTCCTCTGCGGTAGCGGAACGCGAAACACCCAAGATGTCGTAAAAGTCGTCTTTTTTCGGCATGAGTCAAACACCGGATCGCAACTCGCCAGCGTCCACCAGCGACATCCACATTCTATTCGACACCCGCGCCCCCGCAATCTATAATCTCGCCCACCGGTCAGATACATGGCCCTACGAAGCGTACCGTGGATGAATCGATCTTCGCCCCAAGAGGAACGCCACAACCATGAAATCTACGATGAACCACTGTTTATGTGCGGCCGCCGTGCTTGTCACGCTTACGTGCTCCGGATGTGACGATACGCGCGACGACGCAGCGGATACGACGAAATCCCAAGCACCACCGGCCGTTTCAAACGCGCCCCGGCCGGCCACTCCGACAACAGAGCCGCCGAACACCCCCACCCACACGGCATCATCGACCCCCCACCTCGCAGACGATCAGACCCTCACGCTGACCGGCTTGACGTTCACCGTACCGAAGGATTGGGCTGTAGAACCGATCACGCCCGGACCCTTCGCGGCGAAGGCGGCGTTTAACATTCCTGGCGCGGGCTCCGAAGGACCATGCGCGGTCCGCATCACGCACTATCCCGGGATGAAGGGCAAGGACGACATGAACATCGACCGTTGGGCGTCGCAGTTTCGTGGGCCCGATGGCAAGCCCTTGACACGTGATACCGGCGTAATCACCAAGCGTGATGTAGCCGATGGTAAGATCAGGGTAACCATGGTGCAGTTTACCGGATCCATGGCGTCGGGCATGAGCGGATCCGGCCCGATTCAGCCGGATCAACGACTCGTCGCGGCCATCGTCGATCACGCCCGCGGACCGCACTTCGTCAAGGTTTCCGGGAGCGTTGAATCAATGAAGAAGGCGAATGACTCGATCGTCGGGTTCCTGCATAGTGCCGACATTAAGTAACTCAGAATCTCCATGTTCTGTCCGAGCGGCGACCGTAAGGGAGTGGTTTTCTGTCAGAGGGTGGGCACTGCCCACCTATCGTAGGGTGGGCACTGCCCACCTATCGTAGGGTGGGCACTGCCCACCTATCGTAGGGTCCGCCATGCGGACCGCATAGCGCGGGTGCCCCATTCTAGC
>Ga0214472_10005338_pt1 | contig 13512 bp, 10 predicted proteins | sample RVTome_6_FD_207662 | JGI IMG/M metagenome (GOLD analysis project Ga0214472, IMG submission 207662) | Soil microbial communities from uranium-contaminated site in the Upper Colorado River Basin, Wyoming, United States - RVT140D175 | ecosystem: Environmental > Terrestrial > Soil > Contaminated >... | reverse complement strand
TCAAAGTGGACCCGGTGAGGGCGGCATAGGCAGTTTCTCTTTTGCAAAAAATGTCGCACAGGTAAGTGTAGCCACGGCAACTCCTCAGTTTGGCCAGGCCATAGCTCCAATATTGTTGACTGTGGCTGGCGCTGGGAGCGGCGCTGCTTCGGTAGGAGTCCATATTAAAGCAGGTAACAGGGAGAGCTTTTGTAAAAATCTTGACGGGCCAACAATAGGCCTCCCGGCTGGTGCGGTAGTTCCCGCGAATCAGGTGATTAATTTAGGCGGTGTTGATTATTGTGTCGCTCTAAACCCAAACACAGGGTGTCCCAAGCCGAACTCTGCACCCTGTGAGTGTGGAACAATGAATTGCCTTGCTTTAGATGACACACTGCAAATCACGTCAGTGGGACAAGGGGGATCAGACGTCTTCAAATTCTTCACCACTACATCGTCAGACCAGCGGTGTCCTATCGGTAAACTTAGTGCTGGTCTTAATTCCTGCCAGTGGATCACCTTAGGCGGAGTGCCCTACGGGCCAATTTGCTTCTGAGCGAAACGGCTTAAGGCAGGGCCTAAAACGGCCCTGCCTTAAAAACACGGTGAAGGGTTTTGGCCTACCATTTTAGCTGGGTTGACGGAGAAAACGCGCCTAAAGATGGGGTCAAAGATGGGGTCAGGCATGCCTAATGGTTCTGCTGAAAAACCCGTCAATATAATTTGCCATCGCCGCTAACAAACGCTACGGATAGCAAAATAGTTTTGCAGCAGGTCGATTTTCACCCACCACGCTGCCATAGTCAGTAAAATGAACGGCCCTGATAGGGTCAGGCATGCCTAATTGACCTTTTGACGTACTTCCGATATCGTCCGCCACGATGGCGAGAAAACCCCGCGTCCATTTTCCTGGCGCTCCTTATTGGGTATTTCTCTCAACTCAGGTAGTGGTTGCGCTCCCCTGCGGCATCCCTATTCTGGTGACAGCGACGCTGTCAAAGTTTTGCGTATCTCGACATAACGAGCGCGTTGGAAATTTTTCGTTCACCAAAACGCCGTAGATCGTGCTTCGCCACTTTGATCGTCGTTCCCCGACTACGCTGCTTTTTTCTTTTTGAGATTAAATTCGATCCGATAGCCAGCTATCTCGGCCAGCTTGAACAGCTGCAAAAGCTGCCTGGATACTTTGTTTTCCTCGAGCAGCCGGACGACTTGAGACGGCGAGGTCTTCAAAGCGTCGGCGAGCACACGAACGGATAATTTGGAAGTGCCGATTTTCTCTCTGAGCGCCCTCTTGAGTTGGTTCACCGGTGCCCAGTCGTAATTCGGATCGCAATGATAGAGCACAAAGTCAGCCGGGAAATCTCCCCGCGTGCCATTCTCCAGAACAAATGACGCCGCCTGATTGCCCAGCTCTCGATCAATGGCAATCGAAGCGAAGCGGTTTTTACTGTCGATCTTTTTGTCTTCAAACACCGCGAACGGAAGATTGTATTTTATTGCGGTTCGTCCTTCCCGGAGGGTTATTTCCAGAACGCGCTTGCGGTAATTCGGTTTAATCTCTTTGAATACAGGATTTCTCATAAAACGCCTTCTCGCCGCAGAGCCTCAAGAGCTTTTCTCGCTTTACTCGTCAATTTACCTTCCATGACGGCCCAATTCTCGATATCGAACTTTAGGAGCCGCTTGCGATCCTCAAAAACATGAACATGTTTCGGGTCGTGATCGGTCGAATATTGGATTACGATCACACCGAAGCGTCTCCAGCGACCCATAGATAAGTGTATCCTATTTTGAATACGTTCTCAATTGCGCATTCCACCCAAATCGGCCAGTGATTCCGAAGCAAACCGGCCGCTGTTGCGGGGAAAGCGGCCAGGGGTCGGAGCGAAGCGACGCGGACATGGGGTCAGGCATGCCTAATTGACCTTTTGCTACCATTCCGATACTCTCCGCCACGATGGCGAGAAAACCCCGCGTCCATTTTCCCGGCGCTCTGTATCACGTCATGGCCCGCGGCAACCAGGGACAGGCGATCTTTAGCGACGACGCCGATCGTCGGCGCTACCTGGATTTACTTCAGCAAAGCCAAAGACAATACAATTACCGCTTATATGCCTACGTCTTGATGGGCAACCACGTTCATCACCTCATTCAGGTCGGTCAGTCGCCGCTCGCCAAGGTGATGCAGAATATTTTGTTTCGATATACCCGTTACTGGAATGCCAAATACTAGAAGATCGGCCACCTGTTTCAGGGCCGCTACAGGGCGATTCTGTGCGACAAGGATAGTTATCTGTTAGAGCTGATCCGCTATCTGCATTTAAATCCGGTCCGTAGTAAACTCGTGAAAGATCCCGATCGGTACCCCTGGAGCAGCCATGGAGCTTACCTGGCAGGCGCAGGGAATCAATGGATTTCGGTGGAGGCAGTTCTTCCCCTGTTTGCCAAACGGCCGACCCAAGCCGTTAAGGCTTATCGAAGTTTTGTCCGTGATGGGCTTGAGCTGGGGCACCGGGACGATCTCTATGATGTCGTGGAGCAGACCTATCTCGGTGATCAACAGTTTGTCGAAGCCGTTGAAGAGCAAGTCTCCGACCGTGATCTCACCAGCGCCGTAGCACTTCCGTGGGCTGAGGTGAAAGAGGCGGTCTGTAACTACTTCGATCTTCCGCCGTCGGTCGCGTTGCAGCGCGGCCACGGGAGAAAAAATGCCAAGGCGAAGCGGGTGATCGCCTGGATTGCACGCGAAGTCGGGGGCTTTACCAACCAAGAGACGGCGAAATTATTACGTCAAGATGCCGCGGCCTTAAGCAGAGGAATAGCAAAGTTGGCCGAAGAATTGTCAAAAAACAGGGAACTACGCCGTGACGTTGAGAAACTCTGTGAAAAGCTTAGGAAGGGCAAAAAGGCAAAAAGGTCAATTAGGCATGCCTGACCCTAAGGCTGACCCTCGGTCTTTGTGTTTTGATTGGCGGTTCGGGATAATGTATCACCCTTTGCGGAAGGACAATCTACTATGATGGGTTTTTGGTTAGCACTCTTATTGCTTGGGCTCAATGTCGCAGCGCCGGCTACGGCAGCAGACGAGATCTTAGCCGAGGTGGATGGCGTTGCCATTACTGCCGAGGAGGTAGAAAAGCCGCTTGCGTCTCAGTTGAGCAAGCTCGAAGAGCAGATCTACAACTTGAAGCTGCAGCGGCTTGAAGCGCTCATCTACGAGAAGTTGTTGGCAAAGCAAGCCGCAAAACGAAAACTTACGGTGCCCGCCCTGCTCGACGCCGAGGTGACGACGAAAGTGGGCCTAGTCACCGAGCAGGAGATCGAAAAGTTCTACCAGGACAATAAAGCGCAGATCAAAGGAGAGCAGGTGCAGGTCCGAGAGCAGATCAGAGCTTTCTTACAAAACCAAAAGCTCGCGGCCAAGCGCGAAGAGTTTTTAGCGTCGCTGCGCGGGCAAGCGAAGGTGGTGGTCAACCTCAAGGCGCCGCCGATCCAGCGCATCGAAGTGTCGGTCCAAGGGGCGCCGTTCAAGGGCGGCGAGAAGGCGGCGGTGACCATCGTCGAATTTTCCGACTTTCACTGTCCTTTCTGCCGCCGGGTTATTCCTACGCTTACACAACTCGAGTCGCGCTACGGCGATAAAATCAAACTGGTCTTCCGTGATTTTCCGATTGAAACTCTGCATCCGGGAGTGAGCAAAGCCCATGAGGCGGCGCGCTGCGCCAATGAACAGGGTAAATTCTGGCCCTATCACGACAAGCTCTTTGCCGGCCCGCCGAGTTCCAGTCCGGAGCACTTCAAAGGATTGGCCAAGGAAGTCGGGCTGGACGCGACCACATTTGAAACCTGCCTGGGCAGCGGTAAGTATCAGGCCGCGATTAAGAAGGACATCGAGGACGGCAATCGCGTCGGCGTCGGCGGCACGCCGGCGTTTTTTATCAACGGCAGGCTGATCACCGGCGCCCAACCATTGGCCGCTTTCACGCGGGTCATCGATGAGGAATTGGCGCGGAAGAAGTAGCCCAATTCCGAAATACGAATATCGAAATCCGCAACAATGTGAGAAACCAAATCCCAAACTCGAAGGAAGCCCCGCGGAGCGAAACCGTTGAAACGGACAAAGGGATCAGGCTGAGCCCGAACTTTACTTGATGCGAGAATTTTCCAGGTAGCCTTACCGGATGAAACCGAGCATGCGCCAGTATGGCACGCTGACGGCGATGCTCAGGAAAGAGACAAAAAACTTGACGATCATGAGTTTTCTTCCCTGGGCGTGCGAGAAAGCCTTCTGATCGGTGCTATAGTAGGCGATCTGATAAGAATCCGTCTGATAAGGCAAAAACCAAGCCTCGATGGCGATAAGAATGGTCAGCAACAATACTCCCGGGTGCATTCCAGCCTGCTGGGCCATGGGCGTTAACGTCACTAGAAATAAAACCACGGTGGCGGGTTTCTTCAGCATAAAACGCATTGCGTAAACCATCAGAGCAACCACGAAAAGAAACAATAAGGGCGAGAACGAAACCGTAGAAAGGACCGGAGCGACAAATCCACTTAGCCAGCGGTCCACGCCCAGCAATCGCATGACATCATCCATGGCGGAAACCACGCCCAGGAATAACAGATAACCCCAATCGATGTTGTTCCTGAGACCTTTCTTATCAAGCAGTCCAGTCACCAGAAAAAGTGCCAGCGCGCTCAAAGCCACCCATGCTTCGCTGATACCATGCAACGGTTTTCCTAGCCAGCCGAAGGCCGCCAACGAGACAACACCGATGCTTATCCATTCACCGGAAGTGAGAGGTCCCAAAATCTCCATCTGGGTGAGCAAAGTATTGCTCGAATGATGCCGGTTTTTTTCGTCGTCGGTTGGAAAACAAAATTGAATCGCGAAATAAAAAAGTAACAGGGTAACCATCGCCGCGGGCAGCGCCGCTTCAAACCATGTGAGCCAACCAAAGCCGGCCCGGGCATCGGTAGGCAATACGCTCCAACCGACCAAACAATAGGTGGCGCCGGTGAGAAAGGTAAAAGTCAATTGGGTAAACCCGATCAAACTTGAAAAAGCCAAACCAGCGCTGCCGTTAGAACGCACACCATAACCCAGCGCTTCCGAAATGGTCTGCGTCAACGGCGCCATGATGCCAATCCGGCCTTTGTTTTCCGGAAAAACCGGCGTAATGAACAAACCCGAAATCAATAGTGAAGAACTGTAAAGCTTATGCTTCGGCGGCAGCACGCGCAAAACCTGCAGGGCCACGCGGTACAACAGGCCAGAGGAGGTTACAGCCGCACCGATCCCCAGGACACCAAGGGCAAAGAACCATGATGATTCGCTGAAACCAGTTAGCGCAATCTTTATCGGAACTATTTTCAAAAGAAGCCAAGAGAGGAGCAGTAGAATCGCGACCACATGTTCTTCAAAAATTTCGAACGCCCAGAGAACCACGATCCCTAGAAAAATCGCCAAAAACTGAACGCCCTTCTCGTCCAAAGGGGCCTGAGGCGGCAAATACCAAACGACTGTCGCGATGATGGTCGCCAGGGTCAGCCCGATCGCTTTTTTATTGAAACCGAATAGCCGTTTTGCTTTTGCAGTGCGTAATTTTTCGGCAACCCGTAATGCCCTGCTGCCCCAACTGACAGCCTCTTGCCCGGCTCCTCGCCTTTGCTGCAGGTTCTCAACCGAACGGAGCGCCTCAACCGCGTCAAAATCTCCATTCCCCCCCTCGACTAAAGTGGCGCCCATCTGCAAACAGCCAAGCGCCTCGCCCAGCTCCCCGTTGCGGCGATACAGCTCCGCCAACTCCTGATAATACTGCGCGACGTCGATGGTCTCCCCCGCCGCCAATTGCTTGTGACCCAAAAAGGCTCGATAGCTATCGATGGCACCTTCCAGATTGCCCAACCGCGCATTGACTTGGCCGCGCAAGCGCGCCAAGTAACCATGCGGGTCAGCCATCGTCGCCGGCAGCGCGTCAAGCACGGCGAGTAGAGTTTGCGGCGCCTCGCTGTCGAGTAACGTTTCGCCATAGGACTCGAGCAGCTTTAAGGCTGCCTGCCACTCTTCCGCTTTACTAAAATGATCGATGGCAAGGAGCCATTGACCCTGCCGTGAAAAGTATGCGGCGAAATCACAGTGGAGCCGCTTGCGGTGTTCCTCGGGCACGGTTTGCTTCAACTTGCCGACTAAGAAATCGCGCAAGTGTTGCCGATATTCATACTGCCCCTGCTGGTTGGTTTGCAAAAATGTCGGGTAACTTGTTGCCAGCGCCGCCAAGAACGACTGCGGATCGGCGACCGACAAGACGGAATGAATCGCGTCGGCATCGAGAATCTTCATTTCGGCGGTCCGGGTGAGAAAGCTTTGCATCTCTGCAGTCTGCGCCGCAAAGAACTCTTCCATAACCAGGGTGAAGGCACCTCGGCCTTGGGAAACATGTTTGTCGGCTTCCGCCAAGCGGGAACTTAGAACCTTGCAGAAATGAAGCGCCAGAGAGGGGTACTTTCGCAGTAGCTCGTCCCAATTTTCCTGGCTAAGTTTGAGGATCGCACTGTCCACGAATGCCCGCACCGTGGCCGATCGCTTCTGACCCGTGAAAAGCGCCATTTCCCCGAAACAATCGCCAGCGCCGAGCATGGCCAAGCTTTCAGGCCGCGCCGTGCCATTTTCCAATGTCACTTCCACCGCGCCCGACTGCACCACGTACAAAGCGTCTCCCTCGTCGCCTTGCTTGACGATGTCCTGACCCGCCGGGTACTGTTGTTCTTCGAGCTTGCCCGCGACCCGCGCGAGGTCTTCCCGAGAAAGGCCGGAAAAAAAAGCAATGCTGCGAATCGTATCGGCAAAATTGTCCACACCGGTGCCCCGTAAGTTTGCCAGAATATTATGAAAACCCTTCGGCGTGAATAGACCAGATAACCAATTCCTCTTACCATAGTCGGACCTTTTCAGGCAAACCAGAAGCGCCAGTTTTTCGATCAAGAATCCTTTTCTGTCCCGCTAGGCGAAGCCTTCACGGGACCAACAGCAAAACTTCTTTTGACGCCAACCGATGACTGTGATATGGGCAATATGCCGATGGATTATTTTCCCTGCCTTGGGAAATTTCGCTGTCAATCGCCGCGAGGCGATGCGTCTTAAAGTCCTTTCGGCGGCGAAGTTATAGCGTCAATCAACCATTGGCGTCAGCGCTAACTTGTCGGCCGTCAAAAAAAGCGGCTTTGATCAAATATGCCCCCCTGCTGGACGGGCACGGATGTCGGGGCCCACGGAGGGCGGGCGGCCTATTTCCCAGGGGGGCCGGTTTAATGCACTGCCCGCGAAATGGTTTGCCTGGTTCAATACGTAAGTGATTCTTTCAGACTCGTATTCTTTGCGATCCGAAAGCGCTGATCGCGCTATTCGCCGTTGCTCCATCCCTAACCGCTTGGCGATATGGCGGATTGCCATCCTATCCGCGTGGATCCTCCTGAATGTGCCGGCCTCGGCGGCGGCCGATCGGCTCGTGCTGCTGTCACCGCATTGGGAGGGCATCAGATATGAGTTCGAACATGCGTTCCAGGCGCGTTATCAAAGCGATACCGGGCGCTCCGTCGAGCTAGAGTGGATTGACGTTGGCGGCACATCTGAGGCCCTTCGCTATATTGAGTCAGAATTCAAAAACAAACCAAATGGCATCGGCGTCGATATCTTTTTCGGCGGCGGTTATGATCCCTATCTCGCCTTAAAAAAATCTCAGCTACTCGAAGCGTACAAATTACCGAAGCTGCTTTTGGACAAAATCCCGCCAAAACTGGCTGGGGTTCCCTTATACGATCCAGACCACACCTGGTATGGCGCCACGTTGGCGGGCTTTGGCATCGTTTATAATAAGGTCGTTCTGGGGCTTACGAAATTACCGGTCATCAACACCTGGGAAGATTTGGCATCGCCGCGAGCATTCGGCTGGGTGGGCTCCTCGGATCCTCGTAAGAGCGGCAGTGTGCACATGGTTTACGAAATTATCTTGCAGGCCTATGGCTGGGAGAAGGGCTGGAAGATCATCACCGCCCTGGGGGCCAATGTGCGTAGTTTCACCAATTCGGCGAGTCAAATTCCTAAAGACGTAGCCATCGGCGAGGTCGCGTACGGCTTGGCAATTGATTTTTACGCCTGGGCGCAAGTGAAAGAAGCCGGTGCCGATAAGATTGGCTTTGTCATGCCCGACAATCTCACGATCATTTCGCCCGACGCTATCGGAATCTTGAAGGGCGCGCCAAATCGCGAAGTCGCCCAAGCCTTCGTCCGCTTCGTGATGTCCGAAGAAGGGCAACGGCTCTGGCTGTTAGTTGAGAAAGCCCCAGGCGGCCCGCAGCGTTTTCAGCTCAACCGCTTCAGCGTGCTGCCGTCGTCCTACGAGGTTGCACCGCACCTGACGGCGGTCAAGCTTAATCCCTTTACTTGGCGATCGGATTTTCCATTTGACCCGAAATTGGGCGCCGAGCGCTGGTCCATCGTCAATGACTTAATCGGCGCTTTGGTGATCGACCAAAAGAATCTTCTGACTCAAGCCTGGAAAGAGGCGTTGGACAAGGGCAGCTTGACCGAACAGCATTGGCAAAGGCTGGCGACGATGCCGATCTCTGGGGAGGAGGCCTTGCAGCTGGCGAAGACGAGGTGGCAGGACCCTGAGTTTCGCAATCAGAAGCTTAACGAATGGACCCACTTCGCTCGCAGTAAATACATGTTGGGGGTCAAGTCACCGATCATCCGTTCGGAATGGTATAGCCTGTTGGGCTTCGCGCTTGTCGCATTTGGCCTGGTCGCGTACGGTTGGAAAAAAAAGATTTAGCGCGGGAGCCTTCTCATGACGGTGAGTGTTAAATTTGACTCTGTAACCAAGATCCTCGGCCAGTCCAGGGCGGTCGACCATCTGACTCTGGACATCGGCGCCGGGGAGCTGTTCTTTCTTTTGGGCCCGTCCGGCTGCGGCAAGACCACGGCCCTCCGCACGGTCGCCGGCTTCTACATGCCCGATGAAGGCCGCATTCTTTTCAATGACCGAGATCAAAGCCGGGTGCCGCCACACAAACGAAATACCGGAATGGTTTTTCAAAACTATGCGCTATGGCCCCATATGGACGTCCAAAGTAACGTCGCTTACGGACTCAAGATGCGCCGAGTGTCGGCGACGGAGAAGGAACAACGAGCCCGCCATGCCCTTGAAATCGTCCACATGCAGGCCTTCGCCGCGCGCATGCCGAATCAGCTTTCCGGCGGGCAACAACAACGGGTCGCGCTCGCCCGCGCCTTGGTCATCGAGCCGGACGTTGTCTTGCTGGACGAACCTTTGTCCAACCTCGACGCCAAGCTGCGAGTGGAAATGCGCACGCAGATCAAGGACATCCACCGTAAAATCGGGCGCACCATGATCTATGTCACCCACGATCAAGCCGAAGCGTTGTCCATGGCCGATCGCATCGCGGTGATGCGCCGCGGACGTGTCGTTCAGGCCGGAACACCCCATGAGCTGTACACACGACCGGAATCGGCATTTGTCGCCGAGTTCATCGGTGGAACCAATCTATTGCGCGGCACGCTGGAAGAGGTCGATGACCTTTTCACCGTTAAAACTCAAGCCGGCATTGTCCGCGCGCAAAACGGTGTCAAGGCATTACGGCGAGGCGACCCGGTTTTTTGCTCCGTGCGGCCGGAATCACTGCGATTGAAACCCGCCGGAGAGTCGCATGGTAGAGTACCCTCCTCTGCAACCAATGAGTTGATCGGCGAAGTGCTCAGCCTGATGTACCTCGGCGACAACCAACAGTACTCGCTGCGACTCGCCGATGGCGACGTGGTGCGCGCCGTGGAGTACAACCCGCCAAACAGCAAAACCAAGGCTGGCGACCGTCTCGCTATCGAGTTCGATACCCAGGCTGTGGTCGTGTTGCCCCAGGAGGAGTTGGGTGACTAACTGGCTGCGTCGCTATGACTTGAACCTCGCCAATGGCGCGGTACTGCTCTTTCTTTGGTCGTTCTTCATCGTCTTCATGCTCTATCCCCTGGGTTACGTTTTCTCCAACGCTTTTTTCACGAACGATGGTTTTTCCCTGGTTTTCATGAAACTGCTGTTTTCCAGTCCGAACAATACCATCATCCTGGCTAACAGCGTCAATTTGGGCTTAGCGGTGACGCTACTAACGACCGTGCTCAGTCTGCCCCTGGCCCTTCTGCTGGTGCGATACAATTTTCCTGGCAAGGGCTTACTCAACGGGCTTATTTTGATTCCCATGGTGCTTCCGCCGTTTGTCGGGGCGATCGGCATGCGTCAGTTGCTAGCGCGTTTTGGTTCCGTCAATTTGTTGCTGCTCGAGATCGGCGTGATCGACCAGCCCATCGACTGGCTCGGCGGTGGAAGTTTTTGGGGCGTGGTGATTCTCGAGGCGCTCCATCTCTACCCGATCATGTATTTGAATTTGGCCGCAGCCTTGGCCAACGTCGACCCCAGTCTCGAGGAAGCGGCTAAAAACATGGGCGCCAACAGCTTCAAGCTTTTTACCACGGTGACTTTTCCTCTGATGCTTCCCGGTTATTTTGCCGGGGCGATCATCGTGTTTATTTGGGCGTTCACCGACCTTGGCACGCCGCTGGTTTTTGAATATCGTGAAGTCATCGCCGTGCAGATTTTCAACATGGTCACCGACCTGCATCAAAATCCCATGGGCTACACTTTCGTTGTCGCCGTCATCGTGCTCACACTGTTTTTCTTTTATCTGTCCAAACGCATTCTTGGCGGCGGTAGTTACGAGATGCTCGGGCGCGGCCATGTCGCCGCCGCCGCCCGGCCGGCATCACCGACCATGACCGTCATTGCTTATGGCGTTGTCCTGAGCATCTCGGCGCTGGCTCTCATTCCTCATCTAGGCGTCGCGCTGACGTCAGTGACCCAGCGTTGGTTTTTAAGCGTGCTTCCCAGCGAATACACTTTTAAGTTCTATCAAGATGTCTTTAGCCATGATCTCGCGATCCTCAGTATTAAGAACAGTCTTCTGCTCAGCAGCCTGAGCACGATCATCGACGTGATTCTCGGGGTCACCATCGCTTATCTCTTGGCGCGCAAACGGCTACCCGGTCGAGGTGTGCTCGACGCGCTTGCCATGCTGCCCCTGGCGCTTCCCGGTCTGGTTTTGGCTTTTGGTTACGTCGCAGCGTTCTCGGCAACGCCGCTCGACGCCCGAATTAATCCGGTCCCGCTGCTCGTCATTGCCTATGCCGTGCGCCGATTACCGTACATGGTACGTGCGGCTTACGCCGGCTTCCAACAAACCAGCGTCGTCCTCGAGGAAGCTGCGATCAATCTCGGCGCCAGTCCGATGAAAGCTCTGTATCAAATCACCATGCCGCTGATCTTCGCCAACCTCATCGCCGGGGCGGTACTGTCTTTTTCGTTTGCCATGCTGGAGGTAAGCGACAGCCTGATTCTTGCGTCGAAAGAGCAACATTATCCCATCACCAAGGCCATCTTCGCCCTCCTGCGTCGAATCGCGGATGGCCCTTATATCGCGAGCGCGATGGGGATTCTCGGTCTTCTGCTCTTGGCAGGAAGTCTTTTCATCGCCGGCCGTTTTTTTGGCCGGCGCATGGGCGAACTGTTCAGGGCATAAGCGGTCACCAGCAGGGGTCAAGCCGGCGCCACCCAATGACAAACGCAAAAAGCCTGTCATCAAGGATTGACGCCAGAAGTGCGACGGTCAAGATTGACGTCCGCGCTGACAAGAAATAAGGTCACCGAAAAAGGAGCGCTCCAACATGGACAAAGTCAATTTTCCTTATCGGTCGGACAGCCATCTGCCATTTTTGCACGTCGTCCATGAATCGGGCTCGTGGGCCAAGCATGGTTTGGAAGTGAACTATGATTTCGAGATTACCTCCGGAGACTCGCACAAGAACGTCGCCAACGGCAGCGTCGAGTTCGTCGGTGGTAATCATCTTTCCCCTTATATTCAGCGGCCGACGGGCGATCGGTGGGTTTACCTCGGCCAGACCGTCAGTCTCTTGAACCATCGTCTCGTCGTCCGAGCCGACTCAGCCATCCACAAGGTTTCCGACTTGAAGGGCAAGAAGGTCGTCACCAAAGGCAATCATCCGTCGCTGAATACTTGGCTCTTCATCAAGCAGGCCGGCTTGCGTGATGACTGTCGCCTCGAAAAAGCCAAAGGCGGCAAGTTGCAATGGGAAGCGGTGCGCGACGGCGAAGCCGATGCGGCCTTTGTCACACCGCCGGCGGATCTGTTTGCGCGGCGCGCCGGTCTGAAAGTCATCGATGTGCCGTTCTTGCCGATGGTGTGGTTCACCACGGTTTCCAGCGGCGCGGACTTCGTCGAAAAACATCCCGACATCGTCGACAAGATGCTGCGCGGCATCTGTGAGGGTATCGCCTACTTCAAGACTCACCGCACCGCGTGCGTCAAAATCATCAAGGAGCGCTACAAAGCCGAAGGCGAGCTCGACGACGAGAGCGCGACACACCTGTACGACGATCTAAATTTGATCCTGCAAGCTAAGCCTTACGCGACCATCCCGGCGATCTCGAACGTCTATGAAATCGCCATGGTCCAAAACCAGGCCGCGGAAAAATGCGACCCCATGGCACTGTGGGATTTTCACTTTTTACGACGGATCGACGACAGCGGCTTCATCGATGATCTTTATCGAACCTAGAACTTCCGTCTCGAGCCTAATGCACCTGACCGAGGTGGCGTTGGCAACTCAAGAATACCAATGCGAGTCTCGAGGTGGGCAAATTCGCTATCCATCGGCAAATCCGATGGATAGCGCCTATGAACCCTTGAACCCAGCAACCGTGGCACGCCAGCCCGCTTCGTCTTGACCTGGGACGAGCGGAAAATAGTAGCTTACGCGGTCTAATAGGCCGTCGTATTTGCTCAGCACTTTTCCCGGCAGCTCCGCCCAAGTGCCGCGCAACGCAAAGCTCTCGATCATCTCGTCAGTAATCAGCGCCGGCATCTCCTGCCATTTGCCGTGCGCCGCCAGTGCCTTCAACTGGTCGGCCACATCGCCCCAGCCCTCGACATCGAACACCGGCCGGTATGGCGGGGTGCTGGCGTAAAAAGAAATTTGCTCACGCACATCCGCCTCATACCGCCGAGCTTGAATGGGATCATCCGCTGGTATGACAAAGATACTGCTCGACAACTCAATGGCGCCGCGCATTCTATCGGCATTCGCCAAACCGATTTCAATATTCGGCAAGATTCTTTCACGGAGATAGCGCACAGTGTGCAGCGGGTGGACGTGAAAGCCCTGGCATAATTCCCCGGCGAGCTGGCACATGCGGCGATTCACGCCGGCGACGAAGATCGGTATGCGGTGATAGGCATGGGGCGCCGGACTGAAGAACTGCGTCATTAAGGTCAGTTTGAAAAACTCGCCCCGAAAATTGAGCCGCGTTTGATTCTGCCAACAGTCCCAGATGGCCCGCAGGGCGAGAATCACCTCGCGCATCTTGTCCACCGGCCGCTCCCACT
>Ga0214472_10005337_pt1 | contig 13513 bp, 13 predicted proteins | sample RVTome_6_FD_207662 | JGI IMG/M metagenome (GOLD analysis project Ga0214472, IMG submission 207662) | Soil microbial communities from uranium-contaminated site in the Upper Colorado River Basin, Wyoming, United States - RVT140D175 | ecosystem: Environmental > Terrestrial > Soil > Contaminated >... | reverse complement strand
AACTGAACGAAGTGCCCGACGCTGCCACGGTGATCTTCAGCGCGCACGGGGTATCACAAAAGGTACGCCAGGAAGCTGGCGGTCGCTCACTGCAGGTATTCGATGCCACCTGCCCACTGGTCACCAAGGTGCATCTCGAAGTTGCGCGCCATGCCATTGATGGTGATGACGTGATCCTGATCGGCCATGCCGGCCACCCCGAGGTGGAAGGCACACTCGGCCAGTATAATGCCGCCTGCGCGGGCGATATTTTTCTGATTGAAACCCTGCAGGATGCAAAGACCATCCAGGTGCGTGACGCCAGCAAACTCGCCTACGTTACGCAGACGACTTTATCGGTGGATGATACCCTGGAAATGATCGACACCCTCAAAACGCGCTTCCCGGATATCAAAGGCCCGCGCAAGGATGATATCTGCTACGCCACACAAAACCGCCAGGATGCGGTACGCGAACTGGCGAGGAAAGTCGATGTCGTGCTGGTGATCGGCTCTGCCAACAGCTCGAACTCCAACCGCCTGCGCGAGCTGGCCGAAAAACAGGGGGTCAGCGCTTATTTAATCGATGGTGCAGACGACATCCATGAAACATGGATGCAGGGCGTGAATGCAGTCGGCGTCACTGCCGGCGCTTCGGCACCTGAGTGTCTGGTACGTGATGTGATGCTTTCCCTGGAGCAAAAATACAACGCCACCATCCATATGGACAGCGGCAATAGCGAGTCGGTACATTTTCAGTTGCCGAAAGCCTTACGCAACTAAATCACTACCAGCATTTACTGGAGTCATCAGCATTGCCATTAGAGGTTTTTGCGCCCAGCGAATCGATGGACAAAGAGGTACAGGTGGTATCATTCACCTGTGCGCCGGTAGCCGTGGCTGTTGCCTTGAAGCCTGTGGCATTGCCCGAGTTCATGGCCAGAGTGTAGTAACCTTCTTCCGAAGTGGTGCTGAGATTCAATCCAGTCGCGCCAAAGACAGTGGTGTAAGTATTATTTTGCAGATAAAAACGCTCCTGACGATCTGCAATCGTGGTCAGCGCCACCTTGGCATCCGCGCGGCGTGTCTTCTTCATATAGCTGTCGTAGCTTGGGAACGCGATGGCACTGATAATGCCGATGATCGCCACCACCACCATGAGCTCTATGAGCGTAAAGCCTTTCGTACGATTAATCATAATATTTTCCTCATTATTCCCGGTTCGTGGCCAGTGCTCGTTTATTGCTCGACTTCGTACCAGTATGACTTTTGGACACTGTTTGACAATTTGGCATCTTCGCACTCGGTACCCACACACAGCGTGGCCACACCCTGGTCGGTGACAATAACGTTAGGTGAGGGCGGAATACCACCGCGTGCCAGGAAACGCCTGCGCTCAGCACGCGTGCCCACGGTACCCGAAATCGCATAGGTCGGCGTGCCATTGGTCACATCGACAAAATACACGATACCGGTACCCGCGTTGGGTGTACAGGAACTGGAAGTCGGCCCCAGTGCTTCCGGTGCATACGTGGTGAAGATCGCGTTGCCGTCCAGAATCAGCGGCTCAGCCAGGCCTTTTTCACCTATAAACGAACCATCGAGCTCTTCCAGGCTGATGAACCAGCCTTCCTTGCTGTAGAGACTTGCAGTCGCCGTGGCATTCTCGGTCGCGTTGCCGTCACCACCGATAAGATTGTCAGTAGTATCGAACAGTTCAGCCTCGGTCACCATCTTGGCTGCATAATCCGCATTGACAGGCCGGTTATAAACATCATTGTCACGAATCATATAAGCACGATCGTGTATCGTAGTGTTCAGCGGGTGGGCGCGATAACCCGATACCGCAACCACAGAGAGATAAGGCGGTTTGCCTTCTTCTGCAATCAGAGCAACGTCAGGTGGATAGTAGAATCGGCGCGTGGCAGTCACATCACTGTCTACTGCCAGATTGGCGATGCGGCCGCCGGTGATCAGGCTCGACAGATCCGAACTGATGTCGCTGGCATTAATATCGAAACGCCATATCTGGCCGCCCATGTCACCCGCATAGAGACGGTCGATATAACCATCGCCATCCATATCCAGCGGCTTGATGCGACCCGGAATGCTGTATTGCATATCGGTCATTTGCGTACTGGCGCCTGCATCCGGACCGGCACGCCAGAGCATTGCACCGGTGAGCGCATCGACGATATAGATGCCGCGACCCACAGTGTCGGCTGTGCGCACGGTAACGCTGTCCTGCAAGGTGTCGTAACCCGCGCCAAAAATCAGCACAGTAGTCGGATTACCGTTCAGTTTAAGTTTGGCAATATCAGGGGTTGACCAGGTCTGACCAAGTTCGGCAAAGTCGCCCGTACCGCCTTCGATTTTCCAGCGCAAAGAAGGCGCATTTCTGTTGCTGACATCCAGCGAATACATATCGCGGCCACCGCGGCGCATGCCCACATAGAGATAGACTGTTTCGCCGGCTTCGATGATGCCATCTTCATCTACATCGTTGATCCAGGGCACCACGTTACCATCAAGGCCGTATGACTTGCCGTTTACCCCGTCATCCTGAAATATTTTGTCCAGATTGGGCAGCAGTTCCTGGGGAACAAAACTGAAGTACTCATCGCCCGTCAGAGAATTGAATGCATGCAGATAGCCATCGTTGGTAGCCACATAGGCGACCAGATCGGGCACCCCCGGTGAGGTCTCACCGTACTGCACCAGCGCGGGCTCAGAATGCAGCGGGTCGCCGATGATACGTCTGGGTTCGATCGCTTCGCTATTTTGCGGACTGTTATCCAGAATATCATTGCCTCTGGCCCACATTAATAGTGCTTTTTGATACGACACAGTGTCAGTGCTGGAGGGGGGGTTGCCACTCGTTGGGTAAGTAATATCCGGATTGGCGGCAACACCACCGAGCATGGCATCGGTGATAGCCGCATTATCCTCGTCCAGTGCATTTGCAGAATTGGTGAGGCTAGCGCCTGAACTCGGTGTCATGACACCGCTGGCATTGGTATAAGTACCTGTGAAGGTATACACGTTTCTGCTCAGCGTAAGCCTGCTGGCCGCACCGCCTTCGGCTGTTTCAGCACCATCGGCGGTTGCCGACCAGTAACTCTGACTGGCGTCGGTGAAAAAACCGGTGACAGGATTAACCGCGGCTGCCCCGGTCTGATCAGCGATGAAGGGCACATTACTGGCGTCGAATTTCAGTTTGAACTTCTTCAAATTACCATCCCAGTGCGGGCCCTGTGCGGGCTTGAACAGGGTGAAATAGAGGTCATCCAGATTGGTCGCGCGGTTGAATGCGTTCACCGACACCGCAGGTGAAGAGAATGTCGAGTTGATCGCCAGGATTTCTGCAACAATCTTATCGAATGCCCCCTGCAAGGTTTCTTTGTCTTTCGCCGGGTAGAATTTTCCGTTACCTGCAGTCGCAGTATCTCGCAGCAATTGTTCTGCCGCTGCCAGGTCAAAATCGGAAGTATTAAAATCAAAGCCCACGGTGTAAGTAGTGATGAACTGGGTACCAACGTGCGCCGGGAAACCGCGTTCGGCGACGTCATTGTCAAACGCCCAGCCAGCGAGCTCGTCCAGGCAGTTATCAATAGTCGATGTCGACGATGAATAAGCATCTTTATTGTACTCTGAAAGCGTATATGTGGTTGGGCCTGGGTCTGGATCGGTATTACACGAGCCTGATGGAAAGGTGCTCGCCAGTGCTGTCTTTCTTGTGCTGCTCAAATAATCCAGCTGCGGCGCGCCATCGCTGACAAAAACGATATAATTTTTCTGGCAGAGGTCTGTGATCGGCGTTTCATAAGCCTTCGGATTACCGTTTTCAGTTGAACCGACCTGATTGCTCGGGTTGGATGTTTTGCCATAATCGACGTCCTTGCCACCAAAATACAGCAGGGTTTCATAATAGGCTTCTGACAGAGGTGTAGAACCACCGGCTGTCAGGTTACCCAGACGCGTATTAAAGTCATTACGACTCGCCTTAACATCTTCACAGGGGTAGAGCACCGGGCCGCCTTCATACGGGCTGGCACCATCAAAACGCATCAAACAAATATTGATATTATTATTGGTATCGACAATAGCCTTGACCGCTTCCTTTGCGATTTCTATTTTCGCAATCTTGACAGTCGCAGCGCCGGTTTTGTAATTCAGGTAATTACCGTCGAACAAATATAAAACGTTCGCGCCGCCGGCCCATACCGAAGGCGTGGTAACACTACTGGTCCAGCCAGTAGCGTTATCGATAATATACTTGTTAGCGGATGCTGTTGTGTCACCATGAATACCGGCATCGGCCGCGCATTCGACCGGGTAAGCGCGCTTGGTTGCGGTATTATTGGAACCCAGCATGGCGTTCCAGCTGTTAGATCTGAACTGCGCAATCTGGTCACTGTAATAACCGTATTCTTCCAACGGCCCAACAGCATTGACAACAACACCAATATCATATTTCTGCACCGAGGCATCACACTTGTTGGCAGCCTTATCAAAACTATATTTTAAACTGGTGCCCGGCGGCGTACTGGTGGTAGAAAAATAAATTTTGTCAGTAGCATAACTGCCCGTATAAGGAAAAGTGTAGTCATAAGGCACATTGGAATCGACCGTATCATTCATGCTGCCCGAAGTATCGACGATGAACATAACATTCGGCTGGATGGTGGCCGCACCCAGGGCGCCCGTGGTGTAGATCTCGATATCATCAGCGAGCACTGGCGTAGCCGCGCACAAGGCCAGAGAGGCCCCCATTACCACACCGCTTAATCTGCTTTTAATATCCATCACATCAACCTCTTGTTTATTGCCTGCCATCACCAGCACTATTAATCAGGGCTTATTCTGACCAGTAAATAGTCTGTAACTCGGCCGTTTTTGCATCGAACACAATATACACATCCTTGCCTGCCCTGCCCCTGGCGCGTGATATATCAACACTGACACCATTAACAATCGCTTTAGAATTCGGTGTTATTTTTACAAAATTATGGTCACAGTGACCGCAGGTGGCATTCTTAATAATGCCAGTACCGTCATTGCTCAGCCTGATATCCAGAGATGGCAGTTCCATACTGGCCCGAACACCTGACGGTGGCGCTGCCACGGCGACCGTGCCAAAAAACAGCACGGGCATCAATAATAGACCTGGTAATATTTTCATGTTTCATCTCCACAGTTCTTTACCGTGCCACGAACACCCTGGCCCTGGATCGATCTGGCCACGCCTCCAGTCACTGTTGCTGTAACTGAAATTTCAAAGGTCCTGGTCGCAATACCTTTGTTGGCTTCAAGGCTGTTGCCATAGCCACGGGTACAGCCTTTATACCTGGTCTCAGCAGTCGCGTCCCAGTCCACGCCGTCCGGGCAACCGTCTGGCACCAGATTACAGGTCTGCACCGGCCAGGTGTTCGGAGCATTCAGATTCGGGATATTGATCTTGAAATTAATCGGGCTCACCGAGGTTTCAGCGGTGGCATATTCGATACGCGACTGCGCGCCCTGAAACGCAATATTGTGTTGCTGCATATTGCTCGCCACCCGCATCTCCATGCTCGAACTGGACATGGTGGTAACACCAATCAGCGTCATCACAGTAAGCAGCACCAGCGCCATCACCAGTACCGCACCCGATTGTCCGGGTATGCTTTTCTGGATACGCCTGCAGTGTTTGTAAGAATGTTTCATTAACTTTCTCCGCCTTACTGAACGTCTATCTCTAGTGAGTTTCTCAGCTTCACTATGCTGCTGGCCATGTAATAGCGAAAGCCATCGTTGTAGGTCACCGGGGGATTATTCGCCAGGGTGAATGTCTGTGCGCCAGCAACGCCGTCTCTGTCTTTTCTTTCTGCGCGCAACAGCACCCAGATTTTGACCGAACGCACTCTGGCCCAGGCCGGTGCCCCGGTGTTGTCAAGCGGGATATTGTTTGCAGAAACATACGAGTTGGCAGAGTCATCCAGAGGATCATCAGTGTCGACACCATACTCAAACTGCAGATCTACTACATTGGGTATCAGTACCGAGTCTTCCATCACCGGGCCGGCCTTCAGCTCCACTCTGCGCAATGAAGGATTGCCACCGCCAGGTGTGCTGGTGTAACTACTGACATAATAAACATTGGACATCAGCCTGCGATTTTTGGTCCTGCTATTATTTTCGGCAATATTCGGCCAGAGCGGCAAATCATACGGCCCTGTCGTCGGGATCGCAGTACCGATAAACAGTCCGCCTGCCTGGTAATTGCTTCTGAGAAAGACCACACCGGCGGCAAGCAAATTCACTGGCGTTAGTGATTCTACGGTGTTGGAATCGGCAAAATGCACGCCCAGGACATCGGTGCCAGCAAGATAACCATTAGCTGTGCAGCTGGCAGCCCAATTGGTCAGATTATCGCTGGCGACCATCGGGCGATTGAGATCGATATACCAGCGTGTCTCACAGTCCCCGGTGGCAGTCACCAGCATGTCAGCACCGGTGCATAAAGGATCATCAAGCCGGCATCTGATCGATTGACTGAAATCAGCCTCGCCCCAGTACCCGGCATGGCGCAGATCATAACTGATGGTTTCTATCACAAAGCGCGCATCCGCGATCATCTGCAGCTGGTCTTTCGAAACACGTTGCGTGTTGCGCGTCGAAATATACAGGCTCATGACACCACCGATGATGATGATCCCGATCAGCATGGCGAGCATGAGCTCAATCAGCGAAAAACCCCGGCTGTTCATACTGCTTGAAGACTTGCGCACAGGGTTCAGCATGAGGTGACTCCGCATATATCCTGGGTGGTGGAATAATTCATATCGATCATCGCATTCTCTGACGGATCGCGTTCCTTCCAGTTGATAGTCACAGTCACCGGCCACGGTAGCTGCGGTACCACTGCCGTATTGACGGGAAGCGGGAAAGCAATCGTCGCTGTAGTATTGGCCGGAAACACATTGAGCAGGTCCTGCTTCCAGCTGTAAACATCATAAGCCGCCATCGCATCCGGTTGGCAGGAAGTTATGGGGACTACCGCATCCGTGCAAATCTTGGCCGGCGCAACGAGCCCGCCGCCAGCATCTACCCAGTAGGACTGCAGGCCCGTGCGATTGGTGCGCATGCGCTCAACAATTTCTTCGGCCTTGATTGTGGCCACGGTACGCAGCGTCGCGGTATAACCGGCGCGCAGCGATATCGCCTGCAGCGAGGCGATGCCCAGCATGCCAATGGACAGAATCAGAAAGGCGACCAGCGCTTCGATCAGGCTGAAACCGCTCTGTTTATTCATGGTTTGGGTTTGCTTTTTCATGTCTAAACTCGTCTTCAGCTCTAGGGGCAGGACACAATTTTGGCTGCATCAGCCGTTGATCGCACGCGCCCGGCCACATTCAGTTCGACACCGCGTGCGATCACATTGCCTGCAGAATTTGTCAGGCCGCGCTCATCACAGATACTGAACACACCCGACTGGCCGCCACCATCGTCCAGCTTGGGCAGACCACGTGAGGTGAAGGAAACATAGTCCTTGATGCTGTTATCCTGTGGCTTAATCGTAACATTGCTGCCTTTGGCAGCCGGATGGACTCTCACCAGGAGATCGCCATTGCCGGTTTCGTAATCGCCGAATGCGCCTCTGGCAGCACCGGTGGCGTCTTCGACGAAGACTATCCAGCCATCCTGCCAGTTAGCAGTCGTGTCACAGACCGGTGCTGCACTATCGGCATTGCTGCTTTTGCAAATGGATGTGCGTATCCCGCGTCTGATGGCCTCGCTGCGCGCCAGGCTAATCGAGGCGATCAGGTCATTGGTGTTAGTGACCATACGATTGCCCTGAAAATAGGTTTTCAGCATGGGCACGCCGAAGCTCATCACGATAGCGACAACGGCCAGCATGGTCATCAGTTCAATCAGGGAATATCCAGTATTCTTTTTCATGCCCATAATTTAAGTCCAGGAAATATACAAGGCCACCGGCAGTGGGATGGATAGAACGATATTACAGACAAGCGGTCAGTTTTTACTCATTAGAATGCCTTGTCTGCGCCCAGCTGATGAAAATCTGACATAAATTCGGAATTTCAACACCTGTTCAGGCGGCTCCGGGAGTTCCGGCGACTGCAAACCACTCTATCAAAAGCAGGCATTCGTACAATTCCTGAAAGATTATTGGTAGGATGGCGCCGACCAAAACTTCAACAATGGCTGACAGCTAATACCATGAATCTCGACAAAGTCCAACCGGGCGACAGGGCCCCCGACGAAATCAACGTCATCATCGAAATCCCGGCGCACAGCGACCCGGTGAAATACGAGGTCGACAAGGAAACCGGTGCCATGTTCGTCGATCGTTTTATGAGCACGGCGATGCACTATCCCTGCAATTACGGCTATGTGCCCCACACTCTATCAATGGACGGCGACCCTGTTGACGTCCTCGTGGTCACCCCGGTGCCGCTGATCACCGGCTCGGTGATCGTCTGCCGCCCCGCAGGCGTACTGAAAATGACCGACGAATCCGGCGATGACGCCAAGATCCTCGCCGTCCCCATAGATAGATTATGCAAATCCTACCGCCACGCGAAAGATATCGGCGATATGCCACCGATGCTGCTGGAACAGATCGCACATTTTTTCGAGCACTACAAAGATCTCGACGAAGGCAAATGGGTGCGGGTCGAAGGCTGGGGTGGGGTCGATGATGCCAAAGCCGAGATCATGGCCAGCATCGAACTCTATAAAGAAGCGCCGGTGAAACCGCTATTCTAGTACACGAAGAATGGTGCCGGGAAGATTGGTGCCGGAAATAGGAATCGAACCTACGACCTTCTCATTACGAATGAGCTGCTCTACCAACTGAGCTATTCCGGCATTAACGCGGCGCAGTATAACAAACCTGCGGGTTCAATGAGCTGCGCTCATGGCGTAAGCGCTGGCATCGCAGAAGGTATCGCCAGCGAGCACGATTTCTGTCAGCAACTGTGCCGAGGCCGGGCCGAGGACGATGCCATTGCGGTAGTGTCCGGCATGAATATAGAGGCCGTCGATTTCAGGGTGCGTACAGATATAAGGGATACCGTTCAGGGTACCCGGCCTGAGCCCGGCCCATTGACGTTCGATGGGCAGTTCTGCGAGCAAGGGTATCAGCGCGGCGGCATCCGCGCTGAGCGTTTCCATGGCATCGCCAGTGATCTGCTTTTCGAAGCCGGTTTTCTCCAGGGTACTGCCGGCGAGCACCCGGCCGTCGCGGCGTGGAATAATATAGTGTCCGTGCGAGAGCACCATGGTTTGTATTTGACCGGGCTCGCCGCGGAACATCAGCATCTGGCCTTTCACTGGCTCGATATCAATGTCACCCAGCCCCTGCATCACGCGCGCGCTCCAGGCGCCACTCGCGACGACCACCCGGTCAGCGTGTATCACCTGCTGCCCGGTCCGCACCCCGGAGATCTTTCCGGCTGTATGCAATATTTCGTCTACCTCGGTGTGCTCGATACAACGCAGCCCGAGTGAATGCAGGCTGCCGCGCAGAGCCTGGACCAGCATGGGATTACGGATCTGGCGGATATCCGGCAGCCAGATCGCGCGCTCGATGTCCGGGTGCAGGGCGGGTTCGATCTGCAGCAGTGACTGGCGATCCGTTATCAGCTCCAGGCGCTGCTGGCATTTCTCTGCCCAGTCACTGGCAGCCTCGAATTCATCGACATCGGTGTAGAGCATGCCGCTGCTGAGCAGCTCACAATCGACGCCACTTTCCGCCTGCAACTGCGCGGCGAGTTCCGGGTAGATGTTTTTGCTTTTTTCGGCGAGCTGATTGACAGCCTCGGCGTATCGCCAGGGATAAAGCGGAGAGATAATGCCGCCGCCCGCCCAGGAAGATTCACCACCGAGCTTGCCACGTTCGACCAGCACCACCTCGAGACCGGCCAGGTGCAGAGCACGCGCTGTGAGCAGGCCGATCACACCACCGCCGATGACTATGCAATCGGCCATGCTGTCGCTTTAAAAAAAGACAGGAGTGCGCTGAGAGAAAATCTCGTCAGCCTGAAAAAAGTTTGCCCACACATAGTGCGGGCAAGTTTACGTTAGCTATAAAGGCGAGGGCAAGCGGCCTGCTTATTTATCACATGACAGCGCCTGGATATTGGCTGGTGCCTGATCAATGTATTTTTCGCAATAACAGCGATGTTCTCCCTTGTCCCACATCTTACGGCAGACAGCGAGCATCTTGGTGGTGATATCTGCGTTCAGTTCCTGCTGCTTAAGTTTGCTGGCAGCGATGGCTGCAGCTTCTTCTTTTTTCTTCAATTCCAGTTGCAGGCGTTCATCTTCTGCTTTTTTCTTCGCCGCCAGGTCTGCCTGGCGCTTACTTTCTTTTTCTTCGTCCAGTTTTTTTCTGTGCTCACCGATAAGTGCAAGCATAGTTTTATTCGCGGCGACTTCGTCTACTACCGAACCACAGGGATACTCGATGGTCCTGATTGTTTCAAAGCCTGCCGGCGGTTTCACTTTACAGGTACTGGGCGCCTGTTTTGCTGCCGGAACCTGCGCTTTTGCCACAGGCTTTGTGGGTGCCTGTTTGTTCACCAGAGTGCTAACCATGTCAGCAAAATCCGCGAGCGCATAATTAATCACAATGGACGTTCTGAAGGGTTTAATCACAAATGACAGCGTTTTCCCGGTTCCCAGCCGATCGAGTGTGTCCTGGTTTAGCATCATGACAAATACGCCGTTTTCACCCTGGTTCTCGCAGATGTTTTTATCCACCGTCAAACCCTGCTGCAGAAAACGGTCGTGTCTTTGCTGGTGACTCAGGCACCACTGAAACAGTGGCAGACGCTTACCATCGATTAATACATCATCAACTGCGAACTGTTCAAAATGTTTGGCGCTGGCAGGACTATTTGTATTATCACTACTCAGTATCAGGCGCAGAGACTTGCCATCAAATTTCAGATGATAATAAGTATCAGTGTCCTGAGCATCCCGCGATGTCTTGACTGCAGCATCATTTTTATACTGCCAGGCAACACTGGTACCAACCGTGCTTTCCAGTGATTTGGCAAATGGATTAAGGTCACTGCGCGCAGACAGTTGTGTAGAAATCAGCAGCAGGCTGAGAAGTAGAATCTTAATTTTTTGCATAACCCATCATGTGTCTATAGTGTTAATTAAGCAACCTCTGAGCTTTTCAAAGGTTCCGCGTGGCACATGGATGTGCAACTACCTTCAGTCACGCAAGTGACCGAAGATGAAAAAACCAGAAATCATTCTTTCTGGTTTTACTCGGGCTATCCGTTCCCTCGCCCCGACGAGGCCAGCTGTCGCTGTTCAAAACCATTGCGCACGGTTTTGTCATGCTCAAAAATTCTCTGTATGCCCCAGCCTGGACGGGGGTGACATTCAGAACTCCCTTACAAAAATCGCGCACTCAAACAGCATTGCAGACTGCGAGATTACGTTATTTAGGTATAGCACAAAATTTAAGCTTTACCCTGGCCACAATGCTGGACAAACCAAACTTGTTTGCGCGATTGCGGTAAAATCGCCGACCATGAAGATCATTATCAATGGCGAACTGCGCGAGCTCGAATCCGGCACCAGCCTCGAAAATCTGGTACAACTTCTTGATTTACAAGGCAAGCGGCTGGCTATCGAGGTCAATCAGGCGATCGTGCCACGCAGCCAGTTCGCCAGTTTTCAGCTCACCGAGCAAGATCAGGTGGAAATTGTCCACGCAATCGGCGGCGGCTGAAGCCGTCACCCGTATTCCAAGCGAGCAAAAATGATGGCCAATCTAGCAGAGCCCCTGAAGAATGTAATTAATATAGCCGACGATACTTTGATTATCGCCGACAAAACGTATCGTTCACGCCTGCTGGTGGGCAGTGGCAAGTACAAAGACCTGGAAGAAACCCGGCTCGCGACAGAAGCCAGCGGAGCCGAGATCATTACCGTGGCGATTCGTCGTACCAATATCGGCCAGAACCCGAACGAGCCCAGCCTGCTGGATGTGATTTCTACCGAACACTATACCCTGCTGCCCAACACCGCTGGCTGTTATACCGTCGAAGACGCGGTGCGCACCTGCCGACTGGCGCGCGAACTGCTCGATGGCCACGATCTGGTCAAACTCGAAGTCCTGGGCGACGAGAAAACCCTGTTTCCGGATGTCACCGCCACCCTGGAAGCCGCGAAGATCCTGGTCAAGGATGGTTTCAAGGTCATGGTCTACACCAATGATGACCCGCTGATCGCGAAACGCCTGGAAGAACTCGGCTGTGTCGCGGTCATGCCACTGGCGGCGCCGATCGGCTCAGGCCTGGGGATACGCAATCCCTACAATATACTCACCATCGTGGAAAACGCTCGCGTGCCGATCCTGGTCGATGCCGGCGTTGGCACTGCTTCGGATGCGGCGATCGCGATGGAACTCGGCTGCGCCGGCATATTGATGAACACCGCGATCGCTGCCGCGCGTAACCCGGTGCTCATGGCCTCGGCGATGAAAAAAGCAGTGCAGGCTGGGCGCGAAGCTTTTCTCGCCGGCCGCATGCCGCGCAAACGCTTTGCCTCAGCATCATCCCCCATCGACGGCCTGTTCTTTTAACCGGCCGCTGAAATAAATATGGAAGTCCGTCGTGCAATTCGCAGCTATGTGCTGCGCCAGGGCCGGCTCACGCCCGGCCAGAAACAGGCACTGGAACAGCTTTGGAGTATCTATGGTATCGACTATGCTGCCGAGCCGCTCGATAGTGTAGCGCTTTTTGGCCGCAGCGCAGCGCTGACCCTGGAGATTGGCTTCGGCGATGGCGACTCCTTATTACAGCAGGCCAGCCGATCCCCGGAGCGCGACTTTATCGGCATCGAAGTCCACCGCCCCGGCATCGGCCGCCTGCTCAGCCGCTGCCACGCGGCAGGATTGAACAACCTGCGGGTGTCTAATCACGATGCGGTCGAGGTGCTCAGACAGCAGATCACAGACCAGAGCCTGGACTGTGTGCAGCTGTTTTTTCCTGATCCCTGGCACAAAAAGCGCCATCACAAGCGACGGATTTTACAGCCCGAGTTCGCCGCACTGGTGCTAAGCAAACTCCGGCCCGGCGGCCATTTCCACATGGCCACCGACTGGCTACAGTATGCCGAACACATGCTCGCGGTGATGGCAGCCAGCCCGGGCTTTGTCAATGTTGCTGGCGCTGGCCAGTACTGCCGTAACGAGGGCCTGCGGCCACTGACCAGATTTGAACAGCGTGGCTTGCGCCTCGGCCACGGGGTTTATGATCTGCGCTATCTGAAGCCCGGCTGAAGCCCCGAAACCGCCGCCCACTCCAGTCTGAACCGACGGCTGAAGGAGCCTGCATCAGAGCAAAAAAACCGTTAGAATGGCGCACTTTTTCGGGCGAGTACGCGCCTACGGCCAGGTCGGGCCCCGCGCCATGACCGCCACAATCAGATTTATTACAAGTTTCAGGAGAACACTATGTCAAACAAGCACCCTGTCGTAGCGGTTACCGGCTCATCCGGCGCAG
>Ga0214472_10005336_pt1 | contig 13513 bp, 17 predicted proteins | sample RVTome_6_FD_207662 | JGI IMG/M metagenome (GOLD analysis project Ga0214472, IMG submission 207662) | Soil microbial communities from uranium-contaminated site in the Upper Colorado River Basin, Wyoming, United States - RVT140D175 | ecosystem: Environmental > Terrestrial > Soil > Contaminated >... | reverse complement strand
GGGCAGCGCGGGCCATCACCTCGATCGAGTCGACCCCATCGGTCCAGTCGGAGTGGACGTGGGTGTCGCCGCGCAGGTCGGCGAGGCTCACGAGTGGAGGCAGGCTGCCGGCGAGAGCAGCCTGGACCTCGCCGCTGTCCTCGCGCATCTCCGGCGCAATCCACGGCAGGCCGATGCGCGCGTAGACGTCCTCCTCGGTGGCGATCGGCTGCAGCTCGCCGCTCTCGACCACCTTGAAGCCCTTCTCGGACAGGGACAGGCCGCGCTCGAGGGCCATGCCGCGCAGCGCGACGTTGTGCTCCTTGCTGCCGGTGAAGTGGACGAGGTGGCTGCCCCACGCCGCCGGCGGGCAGACCATCAGGTCGACCTGCGGCCCGTCGGCCAGCACGATGCTCGACTTGTCCGTGCCGGCGCTCAGAACATGCTCGACGCTCGTCAGGCTGTCCAGCGCCCGGATCAGGCGGGCCGGATCATCGGTCGCCGCCAGCAGGTCGAGGTCGCCGATGGTCGCCTTCCGCCGCCGCAGCGAGCCAGCCGGCTCGATGGCACGGACCCCGCGCACGTTGCGCAGCTGCTCGACCAGGCCCGACATCAGCGCATCGGCGTCGTGCAGGAGGAGGCGCGTGCCGCGCGAGGCGAGGCGCGCCATGGCGGCCAGGATGTTCTCCTCGGTGCGAGCCGAGAGGCCCTTCAGGCTGCGCAGCGTCCCTCCCTCGGCAGCGGCGCGCAGCGCATCGACCGAGTCGATGCCGAGCTCGTCGTGGAGCTGCTTCACCGTCCGAGGCCCGACGCCGGGGATCTTCAGGATCTCGAGCAGGCCAGTGGGCACCTGCGCGCGCATCTTCTCGTAGTAGGCGAGCTGCCCGGTGGTGGCCAGCTCCGCCAGCTTGGTGGTCAGCGCGGGTCCGGCTCCCGGGATCTTGGGCGGTACCTCGGCATGGAAGAGGTGCGCAACGTCGTCAGGCCAGCGCTCGACCGCATCGGCCACCCGCCGATAGGCCACCGCCTTGTAGACGAGCTCGCCGGAGATCTCGAGCATGTCGGCGATCTCGTTGAAGACGCGCGCCATCTCCGCGTTGCTGATGAGCGTCGGATCGCTGCGCGAGATCGCGCGGGGCCGTGGCATGCCGGCCATTCTACGGGCACGAAAAAGCGGCCCAACCCCCGGGCGAGGGCTGGGCCGCGACGCGGATGAAGGGTTAGCGCTTCGTGATGCGCAGGGCGCGCAGCAGCGAGGCGCCGAGGCTGCGATCGCGACGCGGACGGATCGGATCCGTCTGGAACGTTCGTCGATGCGCCTCGTAGAGCATCTCTTCCTGCTTCAGAATGGCGAGCAGGCCGAGATACGTAGCTCCTCGGCTCATGGGAATTCTCCTGGGTGTGCTCGGGACCGCGACTGGGCTCGAGTTGTGTTGCTTAGAAATGGCGCGAGGCGGTGTCGTCGATCGACGGACGACTGTCAGCCCCCCACAGGACCGCGGCAAGGTCGAACACGACCACGACCGCGATAACGATCATCAAACCAACCATCGTTCCGAGCCTCCCTTCCGGGTCCTGTAACTGATTAACAACTGATGAACGGTTACACCGGAACTGTACCCTGGGGCAGGTAACTTGTCAAGGGCTGTACAATGGTTACATGGCGTTCGATAGTACTGCTCTCCCCGAGCCCGACCAGGCCGAGGAGCTCTTCATCTCCTTCGGGAATACGCTCGAGTTCGAGCGGGGGCAGCCGGTGGATGCCGTCCCCGACATCACCACGCTGCTCGCGTGGTTGCGGGAGCGGCGGCTGATCAGCGGCCGCGGTCTGGCTGCCGAAGCTGCCCGCCTCCGCCGCGACTCAGACGAGACCGCTCGCCGGGTCGAGCGGTTCCACCACCTTCGCAAGGTGCTGCATGGCATCGCCGCGGAGGTGACCGATAGCGGCCACCCCACCGGGGAGCAGCTGCGCGACCTCAACCACATCCTTCGACACGGGCTGCACTACCACCAGATCGAGCGGGATCCGGACGGAACCCGCTACACGTTCGCGCAGGTCGGCGACCGCCTCGACCAGGCGCGAGCGACGATCGCCAGCTCGCTGGCCCAGTTCCTCGCCAACGACGCGCCGTCGCGGCTCCGCGTGTGCGCCAATGCCGGCTGTCGGTTCCTCTTCATCGACCGCTCGCCGACGGGGCGACGCAAGTGGTGCGACATGCGGACGTGCGGGAACCAGGCCAAGGTGGCGCGGCACCGCGCCCGCGCCCGGGACCAGGTCCATGAGACTCCGCTCGGCGCCCCCTGAGGGGTTCCGTACGCATCGAGCCCGGGCTAGAATCAGGCGGACCCGACGGCTGCTCAGGCAGCCATCGTGGCGTGGAGAACGCACCGAGGCGTAGCACGATCCAAGGTGGATGCCGGTTCCTATAGCCGAATCTGCGCGCGCCCGAGGCCGATGGCCGGGGCGAGGGTGACCGCCTAGCGTCGACCTCGACCACCCGCGCGCGTCAACGTCCAATCCGACGCCAGAGCGAGGTGGTCGTCCATGCTCTTCCTCAGCCGGCTGGTCGGCCGGCCGGTCCGCGACCGGCACGGCGAGTCGTTCGGCAAGGTCCGCGACCTGATCGTCGCCCTCGGCGAGCAATATCCGCCGGTCACCGGCCTCGTGGTCCGGGTGGCCGGGGGCCGCGACATCTTCCTCCCCTGGACCGACGTCGAGGAGATCGACGCCGACGGCGCCCGCCTGCGGACAACGCTCATTGACATGGCCACCTTCCGGCAGCGCCCGAACGAGATCCGCCTCTGGCTCGACCTGCTCGACAAGCAGATCGTCGACGTCGAGGACCGCAAGATCGTGCGCGTCAACGACATCCAGCTCGCCCCGGTCGAGGGGCGGCTGCGCCTGGTGGCAGTGGATGTGGGGCTTGCCGGCATCCTGCGACGGCTGGGACTCGCCGGCCCCGGCGAGCGGCTGGCGCGCGCCCTCCACCTCGAGGCCGAGAACTACATCGAGTGGGAGGACGTCGACCCGGTCGAGTCGAGTGTCTCGAGCCTGAAGCTGAAGGTCCCGCACGAGGCGCTCGGCACGCTGCACCCCGCGGATGTGGCCCACATCGTCGAGCAGCTCGCGCCTCGCGACCGGGCAGGGATCCTGGCTGCCCTCGACGATGAGCGGGCCGCCGATGTGCTCGAGGAGCTGGCCGCGGACGACCAGGTCGACATCCTGGAGGCGCTCTCCCCTGACAAGGCGGCCGACATCCTGGAGGAGATGGGGCCGGACGAGGCCGCCGACCTCGTCGCCGACCTCTCCGAGGAGCGGCAGGAGCAGCTGCTCGGCCTGATGGAGCCCGAGGAGGCATCCGACGTGCGCGAGCTGCTGGCCTATGGCGAGGAGACGGCCGGCGGCCTGATGACGACCGACTTCATCACCGTCACACCGGAGATGACCGCCGAGCAGGTGATCGAGCGGCTGCGCGAGCTGCATCCTGACGCGGACCAGGTCTACTACCTGTACGTCACCGATGCGGACGGGTTGCTGGTCGGCACCATCACCCTGCGCGGGCTGATCGTGGCCACGCCCGAGACGGCGGTGCGCGACTTCATGCGCCCCGACCCCATCAGCGTCGGCGTCGACCTCGATGCGGAGCAGGTGGGCGCCGCGATCGCCCGCTACAACCTGCTGGCGCTGCCGGTCGTCGACGCGGAGGGCCGGATGCAGGGGATCGTGACCGTCGACGACGCCTTCGAGCGCGCGCTGGGGGAGGGATGGCGGAAGCGCCTCCCGGAGATCTACGAGCCGGCCGAGGACCGGTAGGCAACGTGACCCGGCGCCTGGCACTCCCACGCCCGATCCGGCGCGCGCAGCGCTCGCTCCGCGAGCGGCTGCCGAACTTCCGCATCCACCGCTCGGGCCTGATCGCCTTCGTCGCGGTGCTGGGCCCCGGCCTGATCGCCGGGCTCGCCGGCACAGACGCGGGCGGGATCGCCACGTACAGCGTGCTCGGCGCGGAGACCGGCTTCTCGCTGCTCTGGCTGCTCCCGTTGACGACGGTGATGCTGGCCATCGCGCTGGAGATGTCGGCGCGCATGGGCGCCGTCTCTGGGCAGGGTCTGGGCGACCTGATCCGTGACGACTTCGGGATTCGATGGACGCTGATCGCAATGGTCGTGCTGATCGTGGCGAATGGAGCGTCGCTGGTGGCCGAGTTCGCGGGCGTGGCGGCTGCGCTCGAGATCTTCGGCCCATCGCGCTTCATCACCGTCCCGCTGGTGGCAGCAGCGATCTGGGCGCTCGTCGTCTTCGGCAGCTATCGCGTGGTCGAGCGGGTCTTTCTATCGGTGGCCGTGGTCTTCCTGGCCTACGTGGTGGGCGCGTTCGTGGTCGAGCCTAACTGGGGCGAGGTCGGCCGTGCCCTCGTCTCGCCGCACTTTCCGGTCGAAACTTCACAGCTGCTGCTGATGGTCGCCGTGGTTGGGACCACGGTGACGCCCTACATGTTCTTCTACCTCCAGGCCTCGGTTGCAGAGAAGGGGCTGGGGGCCGAGGAGCTGCCGCTGGAGCGAGCCGACGCCCTCATCGGCGCGCTGTGGACCAACGTGATCGCGGTCTTCATCGTGATCGTCACCGCCGTCACCCTGTTCGGAAGCGGACTCAGTATCACGACCGCGGGTGATGCGGCGGTGGCGCTGCGGCCGGTAGCCGGCGGCCTGGCCGAGGGGATGTTCGCCTTCGGCCTGTTCGGCGCCTCGGTCCTGGCGGCAACCGTCATCCCGCTGACCACGAGCTACGCGGTATGTGAGTCGTTCGGCTGGGAGTCGGGCGTCTCGCGCAAGTTCCGCGAGGCGCCGGCCTTCATGGGCCTCTACACCGCGCTGATCGTCATCGGCGCCGTGGTGGTGCTGATTCCGGGCCTGCCGTTGATCGGCGTCATCGTCGTCAGCCAGAACCTCAATGGCATCCTGCTGCCGATCATCCTGGTTTTCATGCTGCGCCTGGTGAACAACCCGCGGATCATGGGCAGCTACACCAACCCGCGCTGGCTGAATGTCCTCGCCTGGGGGCTGACCGGGCTGGTGATCCTGCTCACCGCCATCCTCTTCGGCGCGACGCTGGCCGGCTGGCTGGGCCTGGGCTAACTGCCGATCGGGTGCCAGACGGTCTTGGTCTCGACGAACTCCCCGATCAGGTAGGGCGACTGGGCATTCGCGCTCAGCCAGTCGACGGCATCGGCTCCGCCGAGAGGCGGTCGGACGAGGCGCTTCACGTTCTCGGTGGCCAGCTCCTCGACCGCGACGCCCTGTGCCGGGTCGAGCCCGTACGCGTCAAGGGCGTTGACGTCCATGTGGCCGGTCAGGTGCAGCACGAGCTCACGCCGCAGGCCGGTGATCAGGTTTACGACGCCTCCGGGAACGTCGGATGTGGCCAGCACCTCGGTCAGCGTCACCGCCGGCAGCGGCCGCGTCTCGGAGGCGAGCACCACCGCGCAGTTGCCCGAGACGATGACCGGCGCGAGGCGGCTCACCAGCCCCAGGAGGCTCGAGGTCTCCGGAGCGATGACGCCGACCACGCCGCTCGGCTCGGGCACGCTGAAGTTGAAGTAGCTGCCGTTGACGGGGTTGACCGAGCCGCTCACCTGGCTGAACTTGTCTGCCCAGCCGGCGTACCAGACCCAGCGGTCGATCGCTGCATCCGTCAGGCGGGTGGCACGCTGGCGACCGAGCCCCTCGGCAGCCATCACCTCGCCGATGAACTGGTCGCGGCGACCCTCCATCAGCTCGGCGATGCGGTACAGGATCTGGCTGCGGTTGAATCCGGTCTTGCCGGCCCATCCGGGAAGCGCCGTCCGGGCTGCACGGACCGCGTCGCGGATGTCCTTGCGTGTGCCGCGACAGGCATTCGCCAGCAGCTGGCCCCTGGCGCCGTGGATCTCGTACGAGCGGCCCGACTCGGTGCGGGGGAATGCGCCGCCGATGTAGAGCTTGTAGGTCTTGCGCACCTCGAGCCGCGGCGCGCCGGAGCCCGCCCCGTTGGTGGTCGCCAGCGGCTGTGCCCTGCGAGCCGCCAGCACCGATGGCCGCGCCGTCGTCTTCGCGGCGACCGCCTTCGCCCGCGGGCTCATCGGCCGTTGGCCCCATCGGAGGAGAGGTCGAGGTAGGCCCCGAGGCCGTGGATGCCGCCCTCGCGGCCGTAGCCGGACTCCTTGTAGCCGCCGAACGGCGAGGTCGGGTCGAAGCGGTTGAAGGTGTTGGCCCACACCACGCCAGCCTTCATGGCCGCCACCATCTTGAAGATGCGGCTCCCCTTCTCGGTCCAGACGCCGGCTGAGAGCCCGTACGGCGTGTTGTTCGCCTTCTCGATCGCCTCCTCCGGGGTCCGGAAGGTCAGCACCGAGAGGACCGGCCCGAAGATCTCCTCCTGGGCGATCCGATGGCTCTGGCTCACGCCGGTGAAGAGGGTCGGCCGGAAGAAGAAGCCCCTGTCGGGGAGGACGCAGTCGGGCTGGAAGATCTCGGCGCCCTCCTCGATCCCCGACTGCACCAGCTCGGCGATCTTGGCCAGCTGGCCGGCGGAGTTGATCGCCCCGACGTCGGTGTTCTTGTCCAGCGGGTCGCCGACGCGGAGCGTCGAGAGACGCGCCTTGAGCTTGTCGAGCAGCGGCTCGTAAACCGACTCCTGGACGAAGAGGCGCGACCCGGCGCAGCACACCTCGCCCTGGTTGAAGTAGATCCCGTTGATGATCCCCTCGATCGCCTGGTCCAGCGGGGCGTCGTCGAAGACGATGTTCGCGGCCTTGCCACCGAGCTCGAGGGTGAGCTTCTTGCGACTGCCGGCCACGGCCCGGCCGATCATCTTGCCGACGGCCGTGGAGCCGGTGAAGGCGACCTTGTTGACGTCGGGGTGGCGGACCAGCTCCATACCGATCTCGCCCGGTCCGGTGATGATGTTCACCACCCCAGGCGGCAGCTCGGCCTGGCGCACGACATCGGCGAAGAGGTAGGCGGTGAGCGGCGTGGTGGAAGCGGGCTTGAGGATCACCGTGTTGCCGGCTGCCAGGGCCGGGGCGATCTTCCAGGCCAGCATCAGCAGCGGGAAGTTCCACGGAATGATCTGGGCGGCCACGCCGAGTGAGCGCGGCGTGCGCCCGGGGAATGCGTAGTCGAGCTTGTCGGCCCAGCCGGCGTAGTAGAAGAAGTGCGCCGCGGCGAGCGGCACGTCGACGTCGCGGCTCTCCTTGATCGGCTTGCCGGAGTTCATGGTCTCGACCACGGCGAACTCGCGGGAGCGCTCCTGCATGATCCGCGCGATGCGGTACAGGTACTTCGCGCGCTCACTGCCGGGAAGCCGCGACCAGACGGTGTCGTGCGCACGGCGGGCAGCCGTCACCGCCCGGTTGACATCGGCCCTGGAGGCCTTCGCCACCCGGGAGAGCGGCTCCTCGGTGGCCGGGTTGATGACCTCGAAGGTGGCCCTTGGACGGCTGGGGGTGAAGGCGTTGTCTATGAAGAGGCCGTACTCGCGCCGAATGTCGATGTGATCGGTCGATTCAGGCGCTGCCGCGTAGTCCCACGGGATGCCGCGCTTGGAGAGGCCCCAGGAGGCGGGCGCGGGACGGCTTTCCGGCTTCTTGACGAGGGTCACGCGGCCGATTATCGCACCGCTCAGGGGCACTGGGGCGTCGCGGAGGAGGTGCCCGGATTTTCAGGCGGGGTGGCACTGGCACCTGGAGGCACCAGTGACGATGCTCGACTCATGGTCAGCCAGGCACCGCAGCATCAGCGTCTCTTCTTTGCCCCCGCCTGGAAGCTGTCAGTCGCCGCGGTCGCGGCGGCGGCCGTCGTGGCGATGGCCGCCTGGGCTCACGTTCTCAGGGGCAACCGAGTATCTCTCGCTCATCCCCGGTCCGATCTGCGGCGACGACGGCACCGAGGGGTGGATATCCGGAACCCTCATCGTCACGTTTGCCGCCGTCATGCCTGAAGGCATGGTCGTCGTGACCTCTTCGTCGGCCCCGACGGCACCCGGGTACTGGTTCTTGACGGCGACCACGCGATAACCTGCGCCTCAGGCGGGAAGCGAACCCTCCAGGGCGAGCAGGTAGCGCTTGCGATCGAGGCCACCTGAATAGCCGCCCAGCCCGCCGTCGGCGTGCAGCACCCGGTGGCACGGCACCACGATGGGAATCGGGTTCGAGCCGAGCGCGTTGCCGGCCGCTCGCGCTGCGCGCGGCGACCCCGCTCCGGCCGCGACCTGGCCATAGCTGCGAACGTGGCCGAATGGGATGCGCGCGGTCTGGCGCAACACCCCGCCTGCGAAGCCGCGCACCAGCGACCAGTCGATCGGGAGGTCGAAGCGCTGGCGACGGAGGGCGAAGTAGCCATCCAGCTGCTGGCGGACCGCATCCGTGCGTGCGGGCGCGCGCAGGATCCGGGGCGAGACGCGGCTCGCGACCTCCGCCAGTACACCCTCGACGGGCTCGTCCGCGTATTTCACCCGCAACAGGCCGCGCGGCGTAACGAAGACGATCAACTCGCCGATCGGTGAGTCGAGCTCGGCGTAGGCCACGTCGAGGAGTCCAGCCTCCCTGGCGCGCTTGGCGAGGGCGGTGGTGAGCGCCTTCCGGTTGAGCTCGGCACCGGGGGCGCCGCGGAGCTGCTGCTCGAGATCGGTCATCGGTCCACCTCCTTGCGCAGCCGGCGCAGGCCGGCGCTGACGTTCTGCCGAGCAGCCTCTTCGCTGATCCCCATCCGTTCTCCCACGTCTCGATAGGCCAGGTCGAAGACGAAGCGGTGCACCAGCGCGGCGCGCTGCTTCGACGGCAGCCCGCGCACCGAGGTCCACAGCCCGTCGTCGAACGGCTGGTGCGGCTGGCTCGCCAGCCGCACCTCCGCCACCGCGTCGAGGTCGCTGGCGCGGTTGCGCCGGTGCCGGCGAACGGCATCGGTCGCCTTGCGCTGGGCAATCGTGTAGAGCCAGGCCCGCAGGTTGCCCGCGTGCCGCAGCCGCGGGTACGCCCGCAACGCCGACAGGAAGGTCTCCTGCAGGCAGTCCTCCGCATCGCCTGGCCCGACAGAGGCGATCAGGAACCGATGCAGCTCAGCGGCATGGTCATCGACCAGCCGTTGAAACGGCGGCAGGTGCACGCTGGTTGAAACGGCGCGCGGCATGAATCCGTGAGGTGTCAGCTGCTCGCGGCGGCGCGCCGCAGGAGGTCGTCGTAGACCGATGGGTCGTCCCGAACGATGGTGGGGCGCCAGAACCCGTCGCCTCCCTGCTCCCAGGTCGCCTCGATTCCGGGGTTCTCGAGGTTCGTCCCGTCGGCCAGGAAGAGGTGCGGCGAGCCATTGACTGCGTCCGTGCGAGCCACCTCGTACTGCTCGAAGATCGCGCCGCGAGCCCGACCGGAATCGAACGCGTCGGCCAGCCGCTCGAGGTCGACCGCCTCACATTCGGCCGCGACCTCCAGGATCACGTGGCGAAGGCTGACGCAGCGGCTCTCGCCCCAGAAGGCGCGCCGCAGCCCGCGGTCGAGCTGCTCGGCCGCAGCCAGGCCCTGCTCCCTGGCCGCCTGCACCGCCTCCATCGGCGGCAGCATCGTCGCCGGCCAGGCCCAGTCGTGCCCGCTCCACGCCTGCCAGCCGGCTCGTGGCGTCAGGGCGGCGCACGCCTCCCACTCGACGGCCAGCTCGTCGCGCGGGGTCGGCTGCGAGTTGAACAGCTCGAGCGGGAAGACACGGTGGTCGAAGGCGACGCCGCCCTCCAGGCCGAGGCGCCGGCGAGCGTCGTGCAGACGCCAGACCGCGACGTGCGCCCACGGACAGCCGATGTCGCTGAAGACGACGATGGTGCCGCGTTCGACCTCCACCATCGGCTCAGTCGAGGGTGAAATAGTCACCACCGGAGTAGCGGCCGGAGCGCTCCTTGCGTATCTGCATCAGCAGGTCATTGACCAGGGTCGAGGCGCCGAAGCGGAAGCGGTCCGGGGTCATCCAGTCCGGGCCGAGGGTCTCGTACAGCACGGTCAGGTAGGCAATCGCCTCCTTGGCGGTGCGGATCCCACCGGCGGGCTTCATCCCGACCGCGCGACCGGTCTGGGCGAAGAAGTCGCGGATCGCCTCGAGCATGACGAGCGTCACGGGCAGGGTCGAGGCCGGCTGCACCTTGCCGGTCGAGGTCTTGATGAAGTCCGCCCCCGCCGCCATGGCCAGCACTGACGCGCGGCGGACGTTGTCATACGTCTCCAGCTCGCCGGTCTCCAGGATGACCTTCAGGTGGTGGTCGCCGGCCGCCTCCTTGACCGCCACGATCTCGTCGAAGACGCGGGCGTAGTCCCCGGCCAGGAAGGCGCCACGGTCGATCACCATGTCGATCTCATCGGCCCCGGCCGCCACTGCGCGGCGCACGTCCTCCAGCTTGACCGCCAGCGGCGCCTGGCCCGACGGGAAGTAGGTCGAGACCGAGGCGACCTTCACGCTCGATCCCGCGAGGGCCGTCTTTGCGGACGTGATCATGTTGGGGTAGACGCACAGGGCCGCAACGCTGGGAATGGTCGGGTCGGTTGGGTCCGGCCGGCGTGCCTTTCCGGCTAGTGCCCGGATCTTGCCGGGCGTGTCCTTCCCCTCCAGGGTGGTCAGGTCGACCATCCGGATCGCGAGGTCGAGGGCCCACAGCTTCGACTCGCGCTTGATGCTGCGCTTGGCGAGCGAGGCGGCGCGCTCTTCGACGCCGACCTGGTCGACCGCCCAGACCCGTCCCAGCAGGCTGCCGAGCGCCTGGTGGCGCGGCGCGCTGAGGTCGCGGTCGGCTCGTCGCCTGGCGGGGGTGGAAGTGGCCATGGGCACGGAATTGTAGCGCTGGTCCCCGTCCAAGCCCACCGAAGGCCGGGTGCTAGTCTTCTCGGCGTCATGGACATCATGCCCCTAGGTGGCCTCTGGCTGCTCTTCGTGCTGGTCGTGCAGTTCGGAGCGCTGGTCCTCGTCGTGCTCGGCATCATCTGGCTGGTCCGACACCTCGGCGCAGGGAGCCCGGGGCCGAGCGCCGGACCCAACCGATCGGCGCTCGACGAGCTCGAGGTGCGCTACGCCCGCGGCGAGATCGACCGCAGCACGTTTCTCCAGATGCAGGACGACCTGAAGCGGCGCACGCCGGGGTGACCAAACCCTCGCACGAGCTCCTCGTCTACTGCCTGACGCGTGACCGCGACCTGGCCGACGCGGTCGAGGGACGGCTCAGCGGTGCGCTTGCCTTCTTCTACAACGATGCCGCGCGGCTCCACCAGGCGGTCGTCCTGCGTCCCCCCGACCTCGTCGTGGTCGACAGCGGGGCGATCCGACGGGAGTACGGCGACGCAGGGCTCGGTCCGGTTGTCGCGTTCCTGCGTGAGCGGGCTCCGTCGGCGCGCATCGCCATTCGACCGGTGCCCGGAACGGAGTGGCTGATCCAGGCCGAGGCCGGCGAGCGGGTCGAGCTGCTGCCGGCCGATCGCGATGGATGCGTGGGCGCCGTGGCCATGCTGTGCGGGGCGCCCTGAGGGACTAGTCCCCAGCCACGAGCCGTCCCGCGCGCCCCGGCGGCCAGTAGCGGAACACGGCGCGCCAGCGGATCTCCGCCAGCGGAACCGCCCCGAACTCGCGCGAGTCGGTGCTTGCGGCAGGATCGTCGCCGCGCAGCTCGGCGCAGGCGGTGGCCTCGTCAATCTTGGCAACCCGCTTGATGAGCTCGCGCGCGGGATTCCGGGGATCCGCCGCCAGGACGACCTCGCCGAGCCGGGGAGTGCGGTCCTGGTAGGTGTGCGACTCCACCAGGAGGCGATCCCCGGGGAGCAGCGACGGGGCCATGGAGCGTCCGCGGACCTCGACCACGTCGAGCCAGCGCCGCCCGACGGTGATGCCTGCCGCCATCCCGAGCAGCAGGAAGAGTGGCCCGCTCAGAGCCCTCCCGCGCCCCACCTGCCTAGGAGGGGCGTCCGCTGACGCGCGTCTTCTCCGGCCCGCCGGTCGCCTTCCACATGCCGTCGATCGTGTCGATCATCGCCAGCAGCTCGCGCGCGGCTGCCGCGTCGAGGGACTGTTTGACCGTGCTCGCCTGCTTGGATGCCTTCCAGAAGGTCTCGTGCAGGTCGGGGTATTTCTCGAGGTGCTCCGGCTTGAAGTAGTCGTGCCACAGAACGTCAAGGTGGTGCTTGACGAGCTCGGCGCGCTCCTCCTTGACGTGGATGCAGCGTGCGCGGAAGAGCTTGTCGTCGCTGGCATCGTGCTTCTCGATGATGCGCAGGCACGACTCGGCTTCGATGCGGGCCTGCTCGGGGTCGTAGATGCCGCACGGAATGTCGCAGTGGGCGTGGACGTGACGACTGGGGTGGATCAACGCTCGTATGGTCAACATGCGGTCATTGTGCGGTGCTCGGTGAGTCGGCGCATCTCAGTCGGCGACCGGAGCCTAACAGCGGCCTAGAAGCGCACCGTCCAGTACTTCTGCACGGTCAGCACGACACCCAGCCCGATGGCGGCGAGCACGACGCCCACGATCACGATCCCGGTCCAGTCGAGGGGGTAATGGCTCGAGCCGGCCATGAAGAACAGCATCGGGAAGGAGAGCACGAAATTGGTGCGCGACGCATACAGCGTGTTGCGGCCCCAGGCGGGGTCGGGGGCCTCACCGGCCCGGATGGCGGCGATCGCCCGGCGCTGGTTCGGCCAGATGACGGCCCACACGTTGATGAGCATGACCAGTCCCAGCAGCCCGCCGGTGAAGATCGTCTTCTCCGTGTTGCTGCCAAACAGGTTGCCGTCCTGCCAGTACAGGCCCCAGATCAGCAGCAGGCCGGCGCCGACCGTCACCCAGGCGGTATGGCGGAACCAGAACAGCGTGCGGCTGAAGAGCGGCGGATTGACCTGCGGCTTGAGGGAAGCCTCCAGCTGCGTCTGGAACGGGACGTTCACCAGGTTGAACCAGTAGAGCAGCCCGATCCAGGTGATGGCAGCGACAAAATGGATCCAGCGCAGACCGATAAGGACCTCAGGCGTGAACAACGGACCCTCCTCCTTGCGACTCCCCCCTCAGCTTCCCATCATCATCCCCCCGTCAACGCCCAGCACCTGGCCTGTGACGTAGCGCGACTCGTCCGAAGCGAAGTAGACCGCCGCGGCGGCGACGTCATCCACGGAGCCGAGGTGGCCGAGCGGCGTGGAGTTGATCACAAACTCGCGGGCAGCCTGGTTGAGGTCGGCTGTCAGCTCGGTCTCGATCAGGCCCGGGGCGATCGCGTTGCAGGTGATCCCGCGGCTGGCGAGCTCGCGGGCAACCGACTTGGTGAGGCCGATCAGCCCGGCCTTGGCGCTCGCGTAGTTGGCCTGGCCGACGTTGCCCATCCGGCCGGCCACGCTGCTCATGTTGATGATCCGGCCCGACCGGGCCTTGAGCATCGGCCTGGCGATGGCGCGCGTCATCCAGAAGGGGCCGGCCAGGTTCGTGTTGATGACCGACTCCCACTCGTCGGTGTCCATCCGCATCATCAGGTTGTCGCGGGTGATCCCC
>Ga0214472_10005335_pt1 | contig 13514 bp, 9 predicted proteins | sample RVTome_6_FD_207662 | JGI IMG/M metagenome (GOLD analysis project Ga0214472, IMG submission 207662) | Soil microbial communities from uranium-contaminated site in the Upper Colorado River Basin, Wyoming, United States - RVT140D175 | ecosystem: Environmental > Terrestrial > Soil > Contaminated >... | reverse complement strand
TCGGGGCGATCGTGCGGGCGGTGGCGAGGGTCTGGGCGAAGGCGCGCCGCATCAGGGGTGCCAGCTCGGGGTCCTTATCCGACCGCTCGAGCAGGCGCGCGAGACCCGGCTTGCCGCTCTCGCCCCGATAGAGCGCGGAGAGCGCCTCGAGGTCGAGGACGATGTTCGCGATGCCGCGCCCGCTCAGGCGGCTTTCCACCAGGTCGGGCCGCGCCGCCGCCGCGGATTTTCCGAGCGGCGGTTCGATCTTGAGGGCGACGAGCACGTCGAAGCCGCCGTGAAGGGACCTGAAGAGGGCGATCGCCGCGTCCTTGTGGGTGGCGAAATAGGAATTGCTCTCGCCCGGGTGGGTGAGGCTGTGGGCGAAGCCGCCCGAACGCTGCCAATCGGCCGCCATGCCCTCGGCCATGTCCATTATGTTGCGGGCGATCGCTCGGCCCAGGCGGCAGCGCGCGGGATCCGGGAACCCGGGGGTGAAGGCGGGCCTGCCATCGTCCCCGAACAGCACGTGCTCCAGCGCGGGAAGCCCCTGGGCCGCGACGCTCTCGCGGGTGAAGGCCTCGGCCTCGAAGGCAGCCCCGCCGCGCTCGGTGAGCAGGCGCGCCACCGCCGCGGGCACCCGTCCCTCGGGATCGGGGGCGAATTGGATGCGGCTCGCGCGCATGAACTCCTCCGCCGGACCGAAATTGAGGTGGCGAACCGCCATCCAGGCGTCCATCGTCTCGTGATAACGCCGGAGCAGGGCGCGGATTTCGGCTCCCGGCCCGGTGCCCGCGCAGAATGCGGCCATGGCCGCATCGAGCCGCGCCGCCGATCGTTCGAACGCCGCCATGCGCGGCAGGACGTGGCCTTCGACGATGGCGGCATTCACCTCGGCGTAATCCGTCTCCGCGAGCGCCGCGCGGGCCGTGCCGCTCCCGGCCAGTCCAAGCGCGAGCGCCGCCGCCGCGACGGCCGCCGGGACCCGCCGCGCCGCGGCCCGCGCGCGGGTCCCCATCACAGCGAGTTCAGGAACGCGACCAGGGCGTCCCTCTCAGTCGTGGTCATCTTCAGCACCCTTTGCTTGGCGGCCTCGGCCTCGCCGCCGTGCCACAGCACCGCCTCGAGGATCGAGCCCGCCCGGCCGTCATGCAGGAACCGGGTATGGCCGTTCACGGTCTTGGTGAGCCCGATGCCCCAGAGCGGCGCGGTGCGCCACGCGCTCGCCCCGGCCTCGGGATCCTGCGACCCGTCGGCCCGGCCGTCGGCGAGGTCCGGCCCCATGTCGTGGAGCAGCAGATCGGTGTAGGGCCAGATCAGCTGGAACGACTGTTCCGGCCGATCCGCCAGTCTCCGGGTCACGTATTTGGGGCGGTGACAGGCCGTGCAGCCCGCTTCGTAAAAGAGCTTCTTTCCCGCCAGCACCTTCGCGTCGCCGAGGGCGCGCCGGGCCGGGACCGCGAGGTTCCGCGAATAGAACACCACGAGGTCGAAAAGCTTCCGGTCGGCTTCGATGGTGCCCCCGTCCTCCCCGCCATGGGGGGCTTCGCGGCAATGGCGCTGGCGCGCGGTGCAATCGCCATAAGGGGCCGGCCGCAGCGGGGTGGAAATGCCGATGTCCTTGGAGAAGGCGCCCGCCGCCTGGCCCGCCACCGTCGGCTGGTCGGCCTTCCAGCCGAAGCGCCCGGGAACGCGCCGGCCCGTCGCGGGGTCGCTCACCCATTTGGCGCGCCCGGTTACGCCGTCGCCGTCCCGGTCCTCGGGATCGGCGCGCGCCAGGATGTCCTTTTCGTCGATCGCCTCCAAGAGCCCCATGCCGATCATCTGCGGCGCGATGCGCGGCGAAATGTTGGCGCGCCCATCCGCCGGGCCGAAGGCGAGCCCCTTGAGACGCCAGCGCGGGCGCTGCAGGGTGACCACGGTGCCATCGGCGAAGGTCACGGGCTTGGGTTCATAGGACAGGCCGATCTGCGCCTCGGCGCGGTGGCCCTGGATGGCGAAGGTCTGGACCTGTTCCCCGTAGGCCGGATCGGGGCGTTCTTCCTGGCCATCCTTGACGGATATGCCGAAGGCCATGGTCAGGGCGGGGTCGTGGGGGCCGGGTTCCGGGGGATGGCCCCGCCCGTCCTTCAGATGGCAGCGCTGGCAGGCGCGCGCATTGAACAGCGGGCCGAGCCCGTCCGAGGACGTGGTGGAGGACGGCGCCGACACCCAGACCTTGCGGAACACGCCGTTGCCGACCGCGAAGTCGGCGCGCCGGGCGAAGGACATGTTGGCCGAGGGCTCGGAAAAGGCGTTCTCGTTGAACGGTCCGAAGACGGTCGCGGCACCCCCCGGCCGCAGTTCGAAGGGCTCCGGCTTGGTGAAATCCGTCGTCGGGCGGGTGACCCGCTCGATCCGCGCCCGGTCATCCGATTGGCCGCCGCTCGCGGCCGCGAGAGAGAACGCGATGCCAGTCCCCGCGATCAGGGCAACGACTGCCGTCCCTAACGCCTGCAACCCGCCATGCTCCGTTCCCGGGCGCGCCGCGGGACCGCCTCTCGGCAGCCCCGCGGCACCGCACCGCCTATTTGAACACCGCGGCCGGATTGTCGAGGCTGTCGGATCCCTCGAACGCCACGGCCTGAAGTTTCAGCCGAGTCACCACCTTCTCGAATGCCCGGGTCTGGCGAACCAGGGCGTCGATCACATCCTGTACCGCCTTGTTTCCGGCGGCGTTGCCTTTGCCGATCATCTGATCGTAGCGTTCGACCGTTTCGGCCCGGGCCTTGAGCCGCGACGCGGCGGCTTCGGTGTCGGCAAGCCGGGCCCGCACCTCCGCATCCAGCCCGGGATCGACCTTCGCGACCAGAGCCCCGAGCGACGGGCCGGAGACCGTCTCACCGCCGGTGCGCATGTAGCGGCCGCGATAGACGTTGCCGATGCCGATGACATCATAGTAGTGCGAATTGTGGGTGTTGTCGGAAAAGCAATCGTGCTCCTCCTCCGGGTCGTGGAGCATGAGGCCGAGCTTCATGCGCTCCCCCGCGAGCTCGCCGTAGGACAGGCTGCCGAGCCCCTTGAGAATGGCGGCCAGGCCCGCGTCGGGAGTCTTGAGGAGCGCCGCGCGCGCGGCCCCCTTGGGGCCCCACTGTCCCACCATCCACGCGAGGTCGTCGATCAGGAGATCGGTCGCGGCTCGGAGGTATACGCCCCGCCGGGCGCAGTTGCCGCTGCCGCACCGGGACCGGCTGTAGTCGGTCCAGGGCCGGTTGCCCGCGCCGGGGCCGGTGCCGTTCAGGTCCTGGCCCCAGAGCAGGAACTCGATGGCGTGATAGCCGGTCGCGACATTGGCCTCGACCTTGCCGAATTCGTGCAGGGTGTCGGCCAGGAGCGCCTTGGTGATGCGGCCGGCATCGATGGTCTTGGCGCCGAGGACGATCTTGGGATTGGCGATGACGTTGGCGGCGTAGAGCGGGTTCTTGCTCTGGGCGCCGGCGTAGTCACGCGAGACGTAGTCGATCAGCCCCTCGTCGAGCGGCCAGGCGTTGACCTTGCCCTCCCAGTCATCGACGATCTTGTTGCCGAAGCGGAACGCCTCGGTCTGCTGGTACCGCGCGCGGGCGGCGAGCCAGGCCTCGCGCGCCGCCTTGAGGGCGGCCTCACTGGGCCTCTTGACGAGCCCGTCGACGGCCGTCTTGAGCGCCCGCGCCGTGGCGAGCGAATCTTCGTATCCTGCCTTCGCGATGTCGGCGTACGCGTCGAGCACGGCGCGTTTATCGGCGGCCGACGGCATCCCTTGGGCATGGGCCCCGCCGGCGAGAACGGCCGTGAGGCCGAAGGCGACAAGCGTATGCGCAAGCGTTTTCATCTCTCAGGTTCCCCTTCCAATAATCAGATGCTGAAGCTCTTGGTCAACAGGATACCGACGGTGTCGGACTCGACCCCCGCCTCCTCGGTGTGCTTCCAGCCGAGATTCACGCCGATCCCGTTCTCGAACTCGTAGCCGGCGGAGGCCTGGAACAGGCTGTCATCCACGTCGGGCAGGCCGGTTTCCTCGATGCTGCGCCCGGTGCGCGAGAGCGCGAAGGACCAGGGCCCGTAGACGAACTCCACCGACGTCGTCAGGTACACGGCATCGATCCCCGGCGCGCCGCCGAGATCATCGAGGCTCACGATTTCGATGAGCGGCTTGATTTCCACCTTGTCCAGCTTGAATGCGAAGCCGAGGGCCGCGGCGATCCCGGTCTCGCTGGTCTCGCCGGGCAGGTCGGAATCGCGGTTGATGTAGGCGAGGTGATACATGACACCCGGCAGGCCGGGAATCTCCTCCCCCTCCAGGGCGATCGAAAAGGAGGAAAGATCCTCGGTATTGCCGGCGCCGCCGTCCGACTTCTTCGTGCGCCCGCGCGAGGTGATGATGGAATCGGACAGCGCCGTGGTATCGGCGAAGAACGTGCCCGCGGTGATGACGTGCTTGCCCGCACCCTTGGGCGCGATGCGAAGGTCGAAGGCGAGCCCGATCTGCTCGGCGAGCTCATAATCCTCGGCGAAGTCGGTGCCGAAGACGCCCGGCGCCGCGTCCCAGGCGATACCGAACTTCTGGCCGAACTTGCCGGCTCGCACGGCGAAGCGCTCGCCGTCATACTCGCCGAAGAGCTCCTCCGCATAGAGACCGTGATCCTCGAAGAACCGGTCCTCGCCCGGGCCGGGATCGAGCACCGGCTCGAAGACGAGCAATGACTTGACCGCGAAACCGTTGCCGAGGCTGAGCTCCAGCCCCGTCTCGATGGTCGCGTAGGTGTCGTGGAGCTCGGCATCCGGATCGTCGGACTCCGTGGTCCAATCGTGCTCGATCTCGACCGAGATCTCCGCCTTCAGCGGACCCTTCTTATCCGCGGCCCCGGCTTGGGAGGCGGCGATCAGGAACGTCAATTCGGCGCCCCATGCCCACAGCCCCATAATCCCGGGCCCGCGGCTCCAACGTTTGACCTGACGGCGCTTGAAAGCCGCTCTTGGCTCTTGTTCCATGCCTTTCCCTTCCTTGTGCTCGTGCCGCCCGGGCCCGCGAATGCGGAGGCGAGCGACGTCAGTGATCCCGCAGGGCGCGATCGCCCTGGGAACGAGATCCTGGCTGGCTGGGAAGGCCGGCGCCTGCGACCGGTCTCTTTAGGCTGGCTGGGATAAACTGCCCGGATAGCCCGCAACCGCAATGGATGGGTCCGGGGGACTGGACTATTTGGTGAGAATCAGCTTGTTGTTCCTGGTGCGGCGGAGCCAGTAGATGTGGCCATCATGCTCGATGGCGACCTCACTGTCACCAGCCAGCACCTGCTCGCTCGTGATCGATGCGATGAAGGCCGACCGCGTGGCGCTCGCACGGCCGCGGTCCGGCACTTCTTTCCCTGGAGCCTTCATGTTCGTGTTCCCCTATTCGTTGACCTCTGGCGCTACCGGTTCCAACCCCATAGCCATCCTAAACGTTGCGACGTCCTGGCCGCATACCGGGGCAATGCCCGCCTGTGCGCTATTCGAAACCTATTCCAAATTTCGCAATAGTTCGCAATAGGCCGAGCGCCCTTGAGGCTATTTATCGCAAATGCGAATTAGTTGCAACTAGGATTCTCACTTGCGCCCGCCCCGCCTCCCCACGGCTTCCCGATCGCCGCACCTCCGCCGATTGCGCCGGCCCGGCAAACCCGATACTCTCCCACGAACAACGATGCCGACCGGGCTTCATGAGGCCGGCCGTCAATGCCCATGCGCCCTTGGACAGCGAGGGCCCGGGTCAAGGAGGGAACAAGGAATGGCATTCGATATCATCATCCGCGGCGGCACCGTCGTCGACGGCGCAGGCATGCCCGGTTACCAAGCCGACGTCGGCATCCGCGACGGCATCATCGCGGAGATCGGCGACCTTTCCGGGCAACAGGCCAAGGAAGAGATCGACGCCGAAGGCCACGTCGTGGCGCCCGGCTTCATCGACGGCCACACCCATACGGACGCCCAGGTGTTCTGGGACGACATCGGCAGCAATTCCTGCTGGCAGGGCGTGACCAGCGTGGTGATGGGCAATTGCGGCTTCTCCATGGGACCCTGCGCGGAGAAGGACAAGGACCTGGTGCTGCACAATTTCGAGCGCGCCGAGGACATCCCCCGCAATGCCATGATCGAAGGCGTACCCTGGAGTTGGGAGACCTATCCGGAATACCTCGACACCCTCGATGCCATGCCAAAGGGGCTCAACTACGCGGGCTTCGTCGGCCATTCGGCGCTGCGCACCCACGCCATGGGCGAACGCGCCATGGAGGAGGAAGCGACCGAGGACGACCTCAAGGACATGAAGGAACAGCTGGAGCTGAGCCTGCGCGCCGGCGCGCTCGGCTTTTCCACCTCGCGCACCTATTCCCACCGGCTTCCCACCGGCAAGCCGGTGGCAAGCCGGCTCGCCTCCTGGGACGAGGTCGTGGAGCTCACCAAAACCATGAAGTCCCTCGGCTCCGGCATCTTCCAGATCGCGCGCGAGAACGTCATCACCGATCCGGAAGAGCGCGACAGGGAACACGAGCAGATGAAGTATCTGGCCGTCGATATCGGCGTGCCCTGCACGTTCGGCGGCACCTGGTACAGGCGCCGCAATCCGGAAGCCTGGCGCAGCCAGTTCCGCATGGTGGACGAAGCCGTTGCCGCCGGCGGCAAGATGATGATCCAGGCGACCTCGGCATGGAACGGCTCGCTGCGGTCGTTCGAAACCGCGACGCCCTATGACTTCATCCCGGTGTGGAAGGACTTCCGCAAGCTGCCGCTGGAGGAACAGGAGAAGGGCCTCCGGGACCCGGATATGCGCGCCAAGCTGGTGAACGCGGTCAAGACCCACGTGCACAAGCCGGATCCCGCGCTTCCCAACCTTTTCCAGCGGCCGGTGGACTGGGACTGGGTGTTCCCCTACGACCGCACCCTGCCGCCCTACCCGTCGGTGGCGGACGTCGCCAAGGAGCGGGGCGTAGAGCCCATCGACGCCTTCATCGACCTGGCGCTCGCTCATCACCTGAAGCTGTTCTTCATCCAGCCCAGCTTCAACGATGACCAGGACTATGTGCTGGCCCATATCCGCCACCCCAACTCGGTGGTGACCTTCTCCGACGCCGGCGCCCATGTGGCGACCACCTGCAGCCCGTTGATCGCCCATCTGCTGGGCCATTGGGTCAGGAACGAAGGCGCCATTCCTTTGGAAACGGCGGTCCGCAAGATCACGCTCGACATCGCCAACTTCTGGGGGCTCAAGGGACGCGGTTGGCTGCATGAAGGCTACCATGCCGATGTCTGCGTCTTCGATCCCGAGATCATCGCGCCTGGCCCGGCGACCCTTCATCACGATCTGCCCGCCGGCTGCCCGCGGATCAAACAGAAATCGGAGGGGATCCTGGCGACGGTCGTCAATGGCGAGGTCTTCATGCTCAACAACGAGCATACCGGTGCCTTTGCGGGCCGGGTGCTGCGCGGGCCGCTCGCCCACAACTGAACAACACCGGAAGCGCCCCCTGCGCGGCCCCGGCGCCGCGCAGGTCCGCCTTCAGGCGCCCTCATGCCTTGGGAGAGAAACGATGGATTATGACCTCTTGATCAAGAACGGCACCGTCGTCGACGGCTCCGGCCTGCCCCGCTACGAGGCCGATGTCGGCGTCCGTGACGGGGAGATCGTCGAGATCGGCAAGCTCGGCGGCACGGCCAAGGAAGAGATCGACGCCGAAGGCCACGTCGTGGCGCCCGGCTTCATCGACGCCCATACCCATATGGACGCCCAGGTGTTCTGGGACCCGCTCGGCACCTGCTCCTGCTGGCACGGGGTGACCTCCGTCATCATGGGCAACTGCGGATTCACCCTCGCGCCCTGCGCCGAGGAGAACAAGCAGCTCGTCATCCGCAACCTGGAGCGCGCCGAGGACATCTCGCCCGCGGCCATGGAGGCGGGCATCAGCGACTGGTCGTGGGAGACCTTCCCGCAATATCTCGATGCCGTCGAGGCCCGGCCCAAGGGCATCAATTACGGCGCCTATCTCGGCCATTCGGCGCTCAGGACCTACGTCATGGGCGAGCGCGCCTTCGAGCAGGAAGCGAGCGAGGACGACCTCGCCGCCATGAAGCGGGTGCTGGCCGAGGGGCTGCACGCCGGCGCCATGGGCTTCTCCACCTCCCGCTCGACCAACCACCGGACTGCCGACGACAGGCCCGTGGCGAGCCGGCTGGCGTCCTGGGACGAGGTGTGCCAGCTGGTGAATGTGATGAGCGACGAGGGAGCGGGCATCTTCGAGCTCACCCGCGAGGACGTCACCCTGGACGAGGCCTCGATCCGCGATTACTTCGACCGGGTCACCAACCTCGCCGTGGAAAGCAAGGTTCCGGTGACCTTCGCCGGCAATTACGGGCGCGAGAGGGACGATTTCTGGCTCAACTTTTACAACTGCGCGGATGAGATCGTCGAGCGCGGCGGCCGGGCCCTGATCCAGGCCCACTGCCGCTGGGCCTGCACGCTGCTCTCATTCGAATCGAAGATGCCCTATGACCGCGCGCCGCTGTGGAAGGAGCTCAGGGCCGGGCCGCTTGCCAACCAGGAGGCGGCGCTCCGGGACCCCGGGATGCGGGCCAAGCTGGTGGCGGCAGCGCTCGAACACGCGAAGCAGCCCGAGACCGGCGTTGCCGCCGAGGTGCGCTCCCAGGTCGACTACGACTGGCTGTTCCCGCTCGAGCGCATGCTGCCGCCCTACCCGTCGGTGGCGGAGATCGCGCGCAAGCAGGGCAAGAAGGCGATCGACGTGGTAATCGACATGGCGCTCGCCAAGCACCTCAAGCAGTTCTTCCTCCAGCCCTTGTTCAACGAGGACTGGGACGTGGTGCTGTTCATGATGCGTCATCCGAGGACGGCGGTGACCTTCTCCGATTCCGGCGCCCATGTGTCGCAGATCATGGATTCGTCGCTGCAGACCCACATGCTGAGCTACTGGGTGCGCGAGAAGGAGGAGTTCACCCTGGAGCAGGCGGTGCGCAAGATGACCTATGACGTCGCCTCCTTCTGTGGGCTGCACAGCCGGGGCCTCGTGCGCAAGAGCAAGGCGGCGGACCTGGTGATCTTCGATCCCGACACCATCGCCCCGCAGATGCCCACGCTGGAACACGACCTTCCGGGCAGGGCGCCGCGCCTCAAGCAGAAGGCCGACGGCATCCTCGCCACCATCGTGGCGGGGCAGACCCTGCTCCGCGACAACGAGCACACGGGCGCCCTGCCGGGGCAGGTGCTGCGCGGACCGCTCGCCCATAACTGAAGGGGCCGGTCCCGCTGGTTCGACGCGCGGGACCCCAGAGGGTCCCAGCGCCGCATTTGAGTTTCGTTTTTTCACTGTGTTCCGTTGATTGAGCGTTCCCTTCGCGAGGCGTTCACGGGGCCTCGGTTCATGGAGGGACGAGCACCGGCGGCGGGGGAGGACACGACGGCACCAAGCCGTTCCCGAACCCTCCACGCCGGCGTCTCCCGGGAAAGCCCGGGGAAACCCAGGAGGGCAGAGGACCATGAAACAACAGTCAATCACCAGAACCTTCTCGCTGGCGGGCGCGGTCTTGGCCTTGGGCGCCGCGGCCGCGGCCGCGGACCCGGTGGCCGATTTCTACAGGGGAAAGACGGTGACGATCCTGACCGGCAGCGCGGCCGGGGGCAGCTACAGCTTGGTCGCGCGGCAGATCGCCACCGGCATCGCGCCGCTGATACCGGGCAAGCCCACGGTCATCACCCAGGACAAGCCAGGCGCGTCCCACACGCTGGCGACGTCGCACTTCTATAACGTTTCCCCGCGCGACGGGACGACGTTCCTGGTGGTGCAGCCCTATGTGGTCCTCAACAAGCTCCTGAAGCCGAAGCAGGCCAAGTACGAGCCGACGGAGTTCAGCTTCATCGGCCGCCTCTCGGCCATCGACCAGGTGGGGTTCGTGCGCCAGGACTCAGGCGTCAAGACCGTCGATGACCTCAAGACCAAAACCATCGCGTTCGGCGCCGGCGGCTCGTCGGGCCCAGCCGCCCTGGTGCCCTGGATGCTGAACAACCTGGCCGGGACCAAGAACACGGTGACCCGCGGCTACAAGAACTCGACCAAGTATTTCATGGCGATGGTCCAGAACGAGGTCCAGGGGATCGGCAGCCACGACTACGGGCGGCTGCAGATGGGCATGAAGGACGTCAAGGTCAACATCCTCTACTACATCGGATTGAAGCGCTGGCCGAAGCTGCCCGACGTGCCCTCGGTGCTGGAGCTGATGCCGACCTCCGAGGCCCGCGACGTCATGGAGATCCTCGCCAGCATCCCGACCATCGGCTTTAACCTGATCGGCTCGCCGGGCATGCCCAAGGACCGGCTTGCCGCCGTCCGCAAGGCCTTCGCCGAGATGGCGAAGGACCCGAAATTCACGGTGCGCATCCGCAAGCTGGAACTGGACATCAACTACATGTCCGGCCCCGATCTGGAGGCGCTCACCAAGCGGGCGCTCGGCAAGCCCAAGGCGATCGTCGCCCGGCTGCGCAAGGCGACCACGCCGCCCAAGTGACGGCCGCCCGGCGCCGGACGCGCGCCCTCGCGGCCGGGCCGCCCTAGATCGGATCATGATTTGTCGGAACGCCTTCGGCGATTCCGACAATCCATGATCTGCTCTAGGCTCCGGCCCTCGGTTCGACCAGGAGCCAGAAGCCGCCCGACGCGCTTTGCAGATGGGTGATCTCCAGCCTGTCGCAGATGCGCGGGAGCCACCACGACGCGGGTTTCCGGATCAGGTGCGCATTGCGCCCATCGGACAGCGTCTTCGCCGCGGAGCCGGTATGGATGGTGAAGAGGCCGTGCCGGATCGTGATCTTCCCAAGCTCGTCGAGCACCTCATCCAGGCAATCGGGCTCGACATGCTCCAACACGTCGATGCAGCAGACCAGGTCCGCCGCCCGCGGCGGGCCGTATTTGGGAAACACCGGGTCGTAGGGGTAATAGGCGAAGTCGAACTTTCCGAGCTCATAGAGCGCGTTGCGCAGGTTGCATTTCCCCGCGCCGTAATCGGAGATGCTCCGTGCCCCCTTCGCGTTGGCCAGGTCCGCCACCATGGCGGCGTAGGACCTGGACGCCACGCCATAGCCCGGGCTCTGGTGCAACCGTCTCTGCTCCACGAGATAGGTCTGGGTGATTTTCACCGGTCGAACCGCCCAAGGTTGCCCATCGGCCTCCGCCCGACACGCGGCGGAGCGCAACCATAGTCCATTCCGAGGCCGCGCGCCAATTCCCGCGCCTTGGGTGCCACGCCTTGGGGCGCCCGCGGTCCCGGATGACCGGTCCGCGGCTGAGGCGTCCCGGATCGCTTGGGCTCAGCGCCCCTGGCGGCGCCAGCGTTCGACCACCTCGGAAACGAAGTGCAATGACTTCTCGCCGTCCTTCCAGGCGCCGGAGAAGCAGGCGGTGCCGCTGTGGGGGCGGCTTTGCGCCGGAAGGTGATCGAAGCAGAAGCGCACCGGCACGGGGACGCCCTCGCCGACGCCGATGGCCTCGCCGGTCCGCAAGGAGGGCAGCGAATCCATCAGCCCCAACCCCGATTCCGAGAGCGTCCCGCGCACGAACTCCTGGTCCTTCTGGTTGCTCATGCGCATGGCGAAGATGGTGTTGCACTGGGACAGGATGCCGACCGGCAGCTCGGAGGGGCGCTGGCTGACGAGGCAGACGGAGACGCCGTACTTGCGGCCCTCGCGCGCGATCTTGGAGAGCGCCCGCTTGGTGGGCTCGAAGCTCGCGTCGGTGTTCTCGCCGGCATAGCGGTGGGCCTCCTCGCAGACCAGCAGGATGGGGACCGAACGGTCCGACCACAGGGCGAAGTCGAAGGTCAGCCGGCAGACGAGCGAGATCACCACGTTCATGATGTCGGAGGGGATCTCGGAGAGGTCGAGGATGGTGACCGGCCTGCCGTTGGCCGGGATGCGGAAGAGCTGGGAGAGCACGTCCGCCATGGTGTCCCGGACGGTGAGCCCCTCCTGGAACATGAAGTCGAAGCGCCGGTCGCCCTGGAGCGCCTCGATGCGCTCTCTAAGGCGCAGGTAGGGCGCCGAGTCGGTCGGCCGCTCGAGCCGGCCGGCGAGATCGCCGATGCGCTGGATGACGTCGGACATGCGGTAGGGGACGGGCGAATCGGCGCCGTAATGGGGCATGCCGTCCTCCTGGCCGTTATAGGCCTGCTTGGCGTAGATCACCGCGTCCCTCAGGATATTCTGCTCGGCGTCCCGCTTCTCGGTGCGGTCGATCAGGGTCTCGCGCAGCTCCTCGAAATTGAGGAGCCAGTAGGGCAGCTTGAGGTCGCCGGGGCCCAGCACCTCGGCGCAATCCCCGAAGGCCCGGGGATACTCGTTGTGCGGGTCCAACAGCAGGATATGCCCCTCGCGGTGCTGGTCGAGCACCGCCCGGAGGATGGTCGCGACGGCGCAGGACTTGCCGGATCCCGTGGTCCCCAGCACGGCGAAATGCTTGCCGAGAAGGTCGTCGATGGCGATGAAGGCGGGCAGGCTCTGATCCTGGCAGATGGTGCCGATGCGGGCGGAGGCGACCTCTGGCTTGGCGTAGACTTGGCGGAGGTCCGCCTGGGTCGTGGCATAGACGTTGTCGCCGAGGGTCGGGCGGAGCGAGACCCCCCTGCGGAAGACGAGCGGCTTGTTTTCGCCGCTGATCAGCGCCTCTCCCACGAGCTCGAGCTCGACGATCCTGGGTTCCTGTTCCTGGAGCGAGCGGCTCGGGATCGAGAGGCCGCAGATCATGCCGAAGACGATGGTCTCCTGGGTGCGCATCTTCACCAGGGCGCCGATCTGCAGCGCATCGGGGTCCTCGGCGATATAGGCGGCGAGCTGGTTCTCCCGCGGCGTCTCGAGCAGGGCGATGACCTGGGCCCCCTTGACCGACACCACGCGCCCGATCCTGGCGGCGCTCCAGGGCATCTCCACCGCCGCGGGCCCCGCCCGTTCCCCGGCCCCTTCGGCCGATACCTTGCGTTCCCTGGCCACCAGGGCCTGGAGTTCCGTGACCAGGGCCACGAGTTCGTCTGCATGATCCCTATAGGTCATAACCGTGATCTTCCCTTTGGCGTGGCGATGGCTCGCGCGGGCGGCCGGATGGAGAAGGCAATTTCGGCTGTCACACCGGGCGATGATCGGGACCGCAGCTTTGCGGCTTCCATCGGGCGCCCGGGCCCCCCTCCAGCCTCCAAATCACGGCTAGAAATAAATTAATGACCTAAGAATAAAAAGGATATTTAGTTCAATTTTTATCGAAATATTCCAAAATAGTGTGCGCTAATATTAATTAATTTCCAGCGTTAGGGTTAATAATCGCGGAAACGCCCACAGGCCGGGGCGTCGTGAAGCCGCGGCGCCTAGGTTGTGGACTCATAATGCCTGATCCAGAGTCGGATGGAAGCGAGATGGATGGCGGCGAGGAAGTTTCTGGCGAGCTTGTCGTAGCGCGTGGCGACGCGTCGGAAGTGTTTGAGTTTGTTGA
>Ga0214472_10005333_pt1 | contig 13515 bp, 16 predicted proteins | sample RVTome_6_FD_207662 | JGI IMG/M metagenome (GOLD analysis project Ga0214472, IMG submission 207662) | Soil microbial communities from uranium-contaminated site in the Upper Colorado River Basin, Wyoming, United States - RVT140D175 | ecosystem: Environmental > Terrestrial > Soil > Contaminated >... | reverse complement strand
ACCTTCTCGGCACTTCGAGAAGGAAGTTGGCGGAACGGACGGGACTTGCGCGACCCGGACATCCCATGAGAGCTGACAGGCAGGTATTCTAACCCCTCTCTCGTAATTGGCGGAACGGACGGGACTCGAACCCGCGACCCCCTGCGTGACAGGCAGGTATTCTAACCAACTGAACTACCGCTCCAACACCGTTTCTTGAGGCTTACCCCCGAGAACGGAGTGCGAATTTTAATGTCTTTTCCTGTGTTGTCAAACGGTTATCGCAAATATTTTTTCACACAAAAGGCATTGACTCACCATCTATTTTAAGCCATTCGCCGGCTTCTGCCGTGATAAAACCCGGTGTTTGATCGGAGCATCGGCACGATAACGTTCTCCTTACCGATCCATCCCCACTCCACACGCCCGACCACTCAGGTTCGATTCCACACCACCCAAGCTGGTATCGTTACAAACCAAACACAGAAAGCCCCACCCACCACCGGTATTCCGACCATGAACCCAGATCTAGGCGCATCACTGGACAGTTTCATCGAACGCTCCATAACGATACAACGGGAGCACTTCGGCTCGCTGCCGCAGCTTCCCTATGATCCGCAGTGGCCCTCCCCCTGCATAGTGGAAAGCGAGCCGACGGAGCACCAGACGATCCACTGGCGCCCTGCACGTCAGCACGCGGCGAGCGATATGTTCGAGCGCCTGGCCACCGCCCTGGAGATCGAGCTGCACCCCGATATTGTCGCCTGGTATACCCGTTACTGGTCCGACCCGTTGCCGGCGCGCCACCCGGAGGGCGACCTGACCCTGCTGTTCTGTTGGAACGAAGAGGATATGGAGCGCCTGCGCGGTAACCTGATCGGACACATGATGGCGAAACAGAAGCAGCGCCAACCACTGTCGCTGTTCTTCGCCTGTACCGATGGCGATGAGATCATGACCCTGGACAACGCCGACGGCAGCGTCTGGCTCGAGCGCCCCGGACGCAAGCCGCTGAAACGGCTGGCGACCTCTCTGGCCGAGTTTCTTGCACGCCTGTCGCCACTGCCGATTCAGGAATAGCCTGCCGCCGATACTCGGCTATCGACTGTCGCCGATCGAGCGCGCCAGGAGTCGACTGATCTGGCACAGGGGTCTGCCCGATTCTTCGTGCCAGCGGTTGAACGCCTGCTGTACCAGCTTAAGATCCTTCTGCCCGGTGGGCTTTCTGTCCACCACGCCCTGCGCCTTCAACGCCGTCACCACATCGTCGGTCAGCATGAAGGTATCCTTGCCCACCATGCGCAGAAAATAGGCCCCGGAGTTGCCGCCCAACTGAGAGCCGCGCTTCTTCAGCAGCGTCCACAGCGAGACGATATCGGTCACCGGCCAATCGGCCAGGAAACGCCCGAACCCACCATGTTTCTCCGACAGCTCTGCCACCATCAGTGCGTTGACCCTGGCGGCGTTGAGCTTGCCCAGATGGCGTATCAGCGCCTCGTTCTGCATCATCCGCTCGATCTGGTCATCGCTGAGCAATTGAACCTTCTGCGGATCGAAGCCGAAAAACGCTTGCTCGAATGCGGGCCACTTGGCATCGACCAGAGAGTGTTTCAGACCGGCACGAAAGATGCGCCGGGTCATGTCCGAAAACAGACGATCGTCCGGCACGGCAGCAAGCTCGTCACCGTTCAACGGCTCAGGCCCCAACATCGCCTCCTGCGACAGTTCGGGATGCAGGTTCTGCGCCTGACGGCAAAGATCGGCAAAGGCTTTCATTTCCCCTCCTGAATACGGCGACATCCGCCGCCTCTCCTCGACAAGCAGGCCAGGTCGACACGGCCTCGAACGGTCCCGGGCTCGATTGTACTGCTATCGGCCTGCGCGTATCATTGTCGCCTTTTATCCACCCGCATACCCAGGCAGCAACACGCCCCGGCGCAAGACCGCCCGAACGTCACTCCTGGAACTCAGGATCGAACCACACATGCCGGCAATCCGCAAATCCAACAAGCTGATCAACGTCTGCTACGACATCAGAGGCCCCGTGCTTCAGGAAGCCAAACGCCTGGAAGAGGAGGGCCACCGCATCCTCAAACTGAACATCGGCAACCCCGCTCCCTGGGGATTCGAGGCGCCGGAAGAGATCGTGCAGGACGTGATCTACAACCTGCCCGGCGCCCAGGGTTACTGCGATTCAAAGGGGCTGTTCTCGGCACGCAAGGCGGTGATGCAGGAGTGTCAGCGCAAGGGGATCGCCAACGTCGCGATCGACGACATCTATATCGGCAACGGCGTATCGGAACTGATCGTGATGTCGATGCAGGGCCTGCTCAACGACACCGACGAGATGCTGATCCCCGCACCGGACTATCCGCTGTGGACGGCGGCGGTCAGCCTGGCCGGCGGCAACGCCGTGCACTATCGCTGCGATGAACAGTCGGACTGGTTCCCGGATATCGAGGATATCCGCGCCAAAATCACCGAACGCACCCGCGGTATCGTCGTCATCAACCCCAACAACCCGACCGGGGCACTCTATCCGCCGGAACTGCTGGAACAGATCGTCGAACTGGCGCGCGAGCACAAGCTGATCCTCTTCGCCGACGAGATCTACGACAAGATCCTCTACGACGGCGCCGAGCATACATCACTGGCATCGCTGACGGATGACGTACTCTGCCTGACCTTCAACGGCCTGTCGAAAACCTACCGCGCGGCCGGCTTCCGCTCCGGCTGGCTGATCGTCAGCGGCCCGAAACATAAGGCGCGCGACTACATCGAGGGGCTGGACATGCTGGCGAACATGCGCCTGTGTGCCAACGTCCCCGCTCAGCACGCGATCCAGACCGCTCTGGGCGGCTACCAAAGCATCAACGAGCTGATCGTGCCCGGCGGACGCCTGTACGACCAGCGCGAACTGGCCTGGCAGATGCTCAATGCGATACCCGGTATATCCTGCGTCAAACCCAAGGGCGCCATGTATCTGTTCCCGAAGCTGGATCCGGCGCGCTACCCGATCCGCAACGACGAGAAGTTTGCACTCGACCTGCTGATACAGCAGAAGGTGCTGATCGTCCAGGGCAGCGGTTTCAACCTGTCGGACACCCAGCACTTCCGCCTCGTGTTCCTCCCCGGGGCCGACCTGCTGACGGAATCGATCGAACGCATCGCCGCTTTCCTGCACAGCTACGAGCAGTAACCAACCCTGCCCGAGATCATGCTCGTCGACTATTTCGCGACGAGCATGAGAAACATCCGTGTCATCGTCGCGACATATGCTACAACTCTTACAATGAGAAGATGGATCTCCGGCCCGACAAAGCCGGAACAAAACAGTAGCGCCTGCTTGGGGAGCATAGAATGTTTCTGAAAATCAAGAAGAACCTCGGCATCTATATGGAACACAATGGCCTGGACAAACAGCGCCTGGTGCCGGTGACATCCAACTTCCTGCTCAATCTCGAGCATATCGCCGAAGCCTCGTTCTACACGATCAAGGAGCGCAAGATACGGTTCGATCTGGAGGGGCATGAGTTCGAACTGCCGATCAACACCCATGTCATCCATCTGCAGATGGCCTACCTCTACGCCACACGCAAGGAGACGATCAAGGGCAGCAAGAGCCGACTGGTGGAGCGGCAGTACTACAAGCTCTATTTCCTCCCGGAAAATATCGAGCCCTATGAGGAGTTGCGGGGCCTGATCGAGCAGCAGGTGGGCAACCTGTAGGGAGCACCGCCCGATACGCGATCAGCTTTCGGATCGCAGGTAGAGCAGCGCCTTCAGCCCCTGCTCGGGGTCCCTCTCCGGGAAGTCGTCGGCTAGCGGCAGGCGCTGCAGAAAACCGAACTGCGGCGCTTCGTCGGCCATGATCTCCTTCAGAAACGCCTCGCTGTGACCCGGATCGTTATGGCAGGCCAGGATGCGGCTGCCCGGCAGCGTCAACTGCTCGAGCCGACGCAGAACCTTGCGATAGTCCTTTTCCGCGACGAAGCTGCCCGGCTGAAAGCTGGGCGGATCGATGATGACCAGGTCATAGGGTCCCTGCCGACGCACCCGGCTCCAGGAGCGCAGAAGATCCAGCGCCAGGTAGCTGACCGCATCCGACGGATGGTCATTCAACCGGTGATTGCACCGCCCCACCGACAGCGCCCCGGAACTCATGTCGAGGTTGACCACCGAGCGCGCCCCGCCGGCGATGGCGGCAACCGAGAAGGCGCAGGTGTAGGCGAACAGATTCAGCACCCGGGCACCGGCCGCATGCTCGCGCACCCAGGCGCGCCCCGGGCGCATATCCAGAAACAGCCCGGCGTTCTGATTCTGCAGCGGGCGCACCTGGTAACGAAGCCCGGCCTCCTCGACAACCAGGGTATCGGACACCTCGCCGGCCATCACCTCGGAGTGCGCTTCACGCCCCCGCCCGCGCATCTGCAACACGACACCGCCGACCTGCGGCTGCGCCATCAGGCTCGCGATCAGGCGATCCAGCGGCTGCGGCGCCTCGGCCGCATAGACTCGTATCACCGCCACCGGCGGCAGATAGTCCACCACCAGCCACTCGAAGCCGTCATACAGCCCGCCGCGCCCATGGAACAGACGACGCACCTGCCCGTCGGCCAGTTGCAACTGCTCTCCGATGCTGTCGATAACCCGCTGCACACCACCCCTCCGCCGGAAAACGGCGAATTATATAGAGCCGCCCACGCCATTGAAACTTTGCCGCCACGCCCCCATCAAAGGCTCAGCGCACCGTTGTTGTGTCGCTACTCCTTTTTTAACGAACAGGGACATGAATCGATCATGATGAGAATTGCGCTGTTTCTGGCCACAAACCTGGCGGTAATACTGGTCGCCAGCGTGACGCTGAAACTGCTGGGCGTCGACTCCTACTTCGCGCAGAGCGGCCTTAACTACGGCTCCCTGCTGATCTTCTGCGCCGTTTTCGGCTTCGCCGGCTCCTTTATCTCGCTATTCCTGTCCAAGACGATCGCCAAGATGAGCACCCGCACCCAGATCATCGAGCAGCCGCGCAGTGCCGATGAGCGCTGGCTCGTGGATACGGTGGCGGAACTGGCGCGCAACGCCGGTATCGGCATGCCCGACGTCGGCGTCTTCCCCGCCCATCAGGCCAACGCCTTCGCCACCGGCTGGAACAGGAACAGTGCGCTGGTGGCGGTCAGTTCCGGGCTGCTGCAACGCTTCCGTCCCGAAGAGGTTCGAGCGGTGCTGGCACATGAGGTGGGCCACGTCGCCAATGGCGATATGGTCACGCTGACGCTGATTCAGGGGGTGGTGAACACCTTCGTCATGTTCTTCGCGCGTATCGCCGGATACGCCGTCGATTCCTTCCTGCGTCGCGGCGAGAACAGCGGCGGCGTGGGGATCGGCTACTACATCACCACCTTCGTGTTCGAGATCATCTTCGGCATTCTGGCGTCGACCATTGTCGCCTGGTTCAGCCGCCGCCGGGAGTATCGCGCCGATGAGGCCGGTGCGAGTCTTGCCGGTACAGGCGCCATGGTCGGCGCCCTTCAGCGCCTGAAGAACGAGTACGGCCTGCCGGACGAACTGCCCGATCAGCTCAACGCGTTCGGCATCAACGGCCAGTTGAAGCAGGGCCTGATGGAGCTGTTCTCCAGCCACCCGCCGTTGGATGACCGTATCGCCGCGCTGCATCGGCGCGGCTGACCAAACGCAAGGGCCCGGTCGATGCCGGGCCCTCACTATAACCGCTTGTAACCGCTCGTTCGGCTTACCCGGTATAACCGGGCACCACCGCCGTCAGAAGATACTCTCGTTCTTTTTTGTCGCCTTGGGCCGAACCGGATGCTCCTCCAGCTCCAGGTTCAAGCCGGACACGGCACTCTGCGACTCCTGCGGCGCCCGGTCCACACTGCGGCGATCGTAGCGGCGATAGAACTCCTCGTCGCGACGGCCGTCATCGGCCACCACCTCTTCGATCTGCTGGATGTAGCGCTTGGACAGCATCACCAACGAAACGGCCTTTTGGTCCTCGACGTGGATCGGGAGAAACTTGCGGTCATCGTTCATGATGTCCTGCAGACGCTCCCCTTCGGCCAGGAATACATGTCCCAGCATCCGGGAGCCATCATGCATGCGAACATACACCTTGATCTCGCTCTTGTGCATTCTCTTGCTGGACAACTCGGATACCTCCGCCGGCAGTGGGTGGGTCTGTCAGGATGCGGCCATGCATTTTTTGTCTCTATATAAAAACAAAATACACCAATGCGTCACCATAACAAAGATTAAACTTTTCATCGCGCCCGTTTCCTGAGCTGAATCAAGGCGGCAAGCTCATGCCGCCTATTCGACCCGATAAAGCACCCTGTCGCGATAGCCGGTATGCACCGGTATCAGCCCGGCCAGCATCAGGTCCACCCCGGCATCACCGCTGTCCAGCAGCAGTGGCCTGCCCGCCAGGGCCTTGAGCTTGGTCTTGGTGGCCACCACGTGGAAGGCGTTACGGCCGCAACGCCGCAGCAGTTCGGGGCCGAGCTGCTGGTTACCCCGGCCGATCAGATGACCCTGGCCGCCGATCGGCGTAATGACGATTCGGGTCGGGTACCCCTCGGTCAGCGCCAACAGCTGTGCCGCGGTACAGTCCCGGGCGATCAGCCGCCCCTCCTCGATCAGATCGACGCCGAGCAGGGTGTTGGGCAAGCCCAGGTGCTCCATGATCGCCGCCACCGTCGAGCCCGAGCCCATGACATAGCGCACCCCGGCCTCCATCCTCTCTTCGAAATCGGCCGCGATCTCGTCCAGCACCAGGGACTCGTCCTCCCGCGCGCCGTTCTTCACATGCTGCAGATAGCGATGCTCGCCGGGCACCAGCAGTTCACCGTAATAGCGCGCCCGCACCTGACCGGCCCTGAACGCCTCCTCGTCGATATCGCGGACCTCGCCGTTGGCCAGGGTCACCAGGTCGCCGCGGATCAGCATCGCGGCGATCTCCCCTGCCGCATCCGGCGTGATCGCGTATACGCCGGAGTGGATCTTGACCCCCGCGGGGATCCCCAGCACCGGACAGTCGCTACCGAGCACGGCGCAGATGTTCCGCGCGGTGCCGTCGCCTCCGGCGAACAGGATCAGATCCGCACCGGCATCCGCCAGTGCCCGCGCCGCGGCTTCGGTGTCCTCGGCCGTGGTCGGATCATGCTCGGGATAGCCGATCACCTGCGGTTCAAGACCGGCCGCGCGCGCGGCGTTCTCGCCCATCGCGCCACCCCAGGTGAGCAACCGGAACTCTCGCCCCTTGAGCAGCCCCTTGAGCGGCGCAAGCGCACGCGATGCACGCTGCTCGGCACGCGGCTGTGCCCCCAGCGCCAGGGCGCGGGCAACGGTATCGGCGCCATCGCTGCCCTTCAACGCCACACTGCCGCCCAACCCGGCCAGCGGGTTGACGATCAGACCAAGGGTAAAGCTCACGGCTCGCCCTCCTGCGGAAGATAACCGGTTTCGACCAGATACTGCTGATACACGAAGCCCGTCAGGATCAACCGCGTGTCCTCCTCCAGATCGACGAACTCGACGCCGTGACCGATCACGCTGAAGCTGCCCTTCTCACCCTCATAGGTGTTGCGCACGATGGCGGGCGCGAGGATGACATGATCGATACCGTTCACCGCAACACGGGCGGTCACGAACAGTTTCTGTCCCACCTTGCCGAGGATACGGTTCGCCTCTATGCAGGCGCCGGAGGTGTGTATATCGGTGCACCAGGCCTTGACCGGAACACCGCCGACGGCGGTATCCATATCATCCGTATCGACCGAGACCGCCAGGTTGACCGGCACCCGCGTATGGTGACGCACCCGGTGCGATTCGACCTGCGTCGGGCAGGCCAGATGCCAATGCGGATAGGGACTGGTGATCACCTTGAGCAGACGGGTCTCGAAGGCGCATATCCAGTTGCCTGCCATCAGCCTGACGGTCAGCGGGGCGCCCTCGTTGAACAGTACCGGAGTGCCGGTGCTGCGCGGCGCCGAGACGATCACCGAACCGCCGTCGCGAAACCCGATCAGCTGTACGGTGTAGCGCCCGCGCGGCGAGCGCGTCTCCAGCCGGACCCGCTCGCCGATCTGCGGGCGCAGCTCGGCCAGGGTCTTGGCCACTTGTCCATCCAGCGCGGGTTGAAATCGGGTCATACAGCGTCGATCCGGTCGAGGGTAAAAACACCCTAGCTTACGCGATTACGGCGCTAAAACCGAGATTGCCGAGCAGTTCGACCTGCCCTTCATCCTCCAGCCCGTCGATACGCAGACTGGAGAACTCGCGCCGCACCGGATACTCCTTGCGCAAGCGGTCGAACGCCGCCATCCGCTCGGTCGGCGGCAGATACAGGGTGCGGCGCAGGGCGCGATCATCGCGATAGGGGTCGTAGACAAGCGCGATCGGTCTGAGCGGATCGACGGAGCCGTTGACCGCCAACGCCGCCACCTCGGGTTCCGGCAGCACCGAGTCCAGCGTGACAGCCGCGGGCCGCCCCAACCAGCTGCACACCTCGCGGTAGAGCATCCAGGTGCCGCGGATCTTGCCGTCGAGCGTATAACCGGCGATATGGGGGGTCGCGATCGCGCACTGCGCGGCCAGTTCGGGCTGCACCAGCGGTTCATCCTCCCACACGTCCAGCACCAGTTGTAGGTCGGTGCGCCGCTGCATGAACTCGGTCAGCGCCCGGTTATCGATGACAGGGCCGCGTCCGGCATTGAGCAGAATCGCCTCCGGCTTGAGCAGGCCGAGGTTGGATTGGTTAAGCAGATGGTGGGTCGGATGATCCCCGCCGCGGGTCAACGGGGTGTGCAGGGCCACCAGATCGGCACTGGCCAACAACTGCTCCAGCTCGACGAAGCCTTCACTGCCCTCGCGCGCGGCGCGCGGCGGATCGCACACCAGCACCTCGACCCCGAGGGCGCGCAAGCGCGCGACCAATCGGCCGCCGACATTGCCGGCCCCAACCACCCCCACCGTCAGGCCAAGCGGGTCCATCTCCCGCTCCGCGCACAGATGCCAAAGTGCGCTGAGCACATACTCCACCACGGCGTCGGCATTGCAGCCCGGCGCGCTGCACCAGCGGATGCCCCGTTCGTCGAGCCGGCGGGTATCGAGATGGTCGGTGCCGATGGTCGCCGTACCGACAAACTTCACCGCGGCGTTGCCGAGCAGCGTCTCGTCCACCCGGGTAATGGAGCGCACCAGCAGGATATCGACATCGGCGACATCGGCGGCGGACAGGTTGCGCCCAGGCAGGCGGCGCAGTTCGCCGAGATCGCCGAACAGCGCCTCAAGCGCGGGAATGTTCTCGTCCGCCAGGATCTTCAGACCAGGGTTCACAGGGCCTCCGGGCTTTACAAAGGGGCAGGTTTCAGGCTCAATTCCGCGCCATTATAGAGCTCTCGTCATACAGCGGAAACAACCCCTCTTGATCGTGCACTGGCAAAAAGACCGGGATTACCGGGTTATCCGGATCTATCGCGACCTGGTCGGTGACTGGGTCGTCGAGCAGTGCTGGGGCAACACCTACGGCTGTCAGCAAAGCCACACGCTGGTCGACTCCCGCCAGGCCGCACGCGCCATGATGCTGCAGATCAACCGCGACCAGCGCAGGCAGGGCTTTCGCCGCAGCGCGCCGGGCGAGGTACAGCTCGATTTCGGTTTCGAGTTATCCTGAGCCCTTCGGGCGTGCGACAATATGTCACTTCTTCATCGCCGATCCGCACTCTACACTGAGACCCCGAATGAATAGCGTGGATAAAGCCTCGGCAGGCCGCTGGACAGGTCTGTTTTCCGTCCTGATCCTGGTGCTGATACTGGGCGCCCTGACGCTGCTGTTGCCCGACCGGCTGCAACAGTCCACACCCGACAGCGTCCAACTGACGCCACCGGCCTGCGATCTGAATCAAGGCCCTTGCCGGTTGAAACAGGGTGATATCGAGCTGGAGTTCTCGCTTGGACCGCTTCCCCTTCGGTCCATGACGGCACTGAACGCGCAGCTCGGCGTCAAGGGGATAGAGCCGGAGCGGGTCCGACTGTCGTTGGAGGGGCGGGAGATGTACATGGGGCTGAACCAGGCCGAATTGACCCCGACGGGTAGCGCGGGCAACTGGCGGGGCAGCACCGAACTGGCCGCCTGCACCACCGGACGCATGGTATGGCGTGCCCGGCTGACGCTGCATACGAACGAACGGCAGTATGAGACCTGGTTCGATTTCGAAGCACGGTGAAAGGAGCGGATGACAAGACGATGAGCCAACTCAAGACACTCAGGCTTCTGCTGATCCTCAGCGCCTGCCTGCTGGCGGGTATGGCTGTGGCGTTTCTGCTCAAACCGACCCAGACAGATCCACAGCCCGGCGGGCACAAACTGGGGGGCGACTTTACCCTGACCTCCGCCTCGGGCCCGGTTTCATTGAGCGACTTCAAGGGCCAGGTCGTCGCGCTCTACATCGGCTACGCCTCCTGCCCCGACGTCTGCCCGACGGCACTGGCGGTGCTCAGCCAGGCGATCAGGAACCTGACGCCGGAACAGCGCGAGCAGGTACAGGGGATCTTCATCAGTGTCGACCCTGAACGGGACACGCCGGAGAAGCTGGCGAAGTACGCCGGTTTCTTCTCCGATCGACTGATCGGCGTCACCGGCACTCGAGAGCAGATCGACCGGGTGGTACGCCAGTATGGCGCGTTCTACCGCATCGTCGAGCTGGACGACTCCGCTCTGGGCTACGCCGTCGATCATTCGTCGCGGCTCTTTCTGATCGACCGCGACGGAGAGCCGGCCGGCACGCTTGTCCATAACTCAACGCCGACAGAGCTGGGCCAATGGCTGCAACGCCTGCTCGACGACACGGAGAGCTGAACCTGATGAAAGCCCTGACCACCCTGCTATTGAGTGCAGCCCTGAGCACCCCGCTCTGGGCCGCCGACGTCCAGGTAACCGCCCCCTATGCACGTGCTGTCGCACCCGGCCAGTCCAACAGCGCCGCCTTCATGCAGTTGGAAAACCGGGGCGACGAAACGCTGAGTCTGACCGGCGTATCGTCGGATGTGGCGAAATCGGTGGAGCTGCACGCCCATATGCAGGATCAGGGGGTGATGCGGATGCGGCGGATCGACGCGATCGACCTGCCGCCCCATCAGAGCGTCGTGCTGCAACCCGGCGGGCTGCACGTGATGCTGATAGGCCTCACTCGCACCCTCGCCGAAGGCGAAGAGGTCGCGATGACACTGTCGTTCTCGGACGGCAGCGAGCAGAACCTGAACCTGCCGGTGCAGCCGGTCATGCCGATGGCGAACAACGCCATGGGCGACATGGGCAAGCACCAGCACTAAACCGGCAGATGGCGCTCCAGTCCGAAGCGGTCGGCGGTCAACAGAGGCGTTTGATAATGCGTCCGCAACGCGGACGACAGCGCCTCGACCCGCTCCGGCAACCCCTGTTCGATCAACTCCAGCACCCGCGCATGAACCTTGCGCATGAACAGATCACTGGCGCCCAGACCGGCCGACAGATTGTCGGCACTGAAGTGGAAGCGGTGCCCGGCGGATTCCGACAGGATCCACTCATACGCCTGGGGCTGCACCTCCACCTGTTCGAACGCCGCCTGCTCCTCGGCAGTGCGACCATCGGGCTTGTACCAGTAGCCGAAATCGACCAGCGTACGTCTTTTCGCCCCGGCCACGCACCAATGAGCGATCTCGTGCAGGGCGCTGGCAAAAAAGCCGTGGGCGAAGATCACGCGATGGCGAGGATGCCGCTCGTCGGCCGGGAGATAGATCGGCTCCTCCTCGCCCGCCACCAGTTCCGTGTTGTAGGGCTCAAGAAACAGCCCGTTGAAGATGTGGATCAGTTCCTGAATATCGGGTTCGCGGATCACTGATACACCTGCCAACGACGGTCGTTGAGCCACCAGCTTTCGCCGCTCCGGCGGTCGATACGGACCGCGACAAAGCCCTTGAGATCCTGGTCGGCCCGCTGCAGCTGGATGGCGTAGCTGGACAGCGGCAGGCTACCCGTTTCCTCGTCGATTTTCACCCAACTGCCCTGATCCGCCAGCCAGGTTTCACCGGTATCGACCCGATAACGAACCAGAACCCAGGATCCCTTCGCCGTATAGGCACTGGCCACGGCAAAGGTATCGGCGGCATCGGCCAGGCCGAGCTGATTCACCGTCTGCATCAACTGACCGATAACGGCATCCATCTGGGCACTGGCCTCGTCGTTACCCTGCGCATCGGAGGTACCGGGGTCGGCCGCCTTGGCCGCACCACGCTCCGACAGGTGCTGCAGCCGGGTCAGCAACATCTGGTTCATCTCCGCCTGCTGCTGACCGGCACTCTTCAGTTGAATCAGCTGCTCCTGTATCAACGCCAGGCGACCGCTGAGCTGGTCAAGCTGGTTCGAGATCTGGGCGCCGCTCACAGGCCTGGCCGATGCGGTCTCGACCGGTGTATCGGCGGCAGGTGCAGAGTCGGCAGAGTCGGCAGGCTCCGCCGGCGCCGCGGCCTGCCCGGCGGGAGCCGCAGGTTGAGGTTGAACAGTGGCGGCATTACAGCCGACCAGCAACAGACTGAGCGTCGCGCCCAGCAATAGACGACCGAACGACACAAACATACTCCTGGAAATTGACGTTGGCGGATTGTAGCAAACTGCGCAGGCCTCGTGACCCGGCGTCAGTCAGACTCCTCGATCGTCGTGGTCAGTTGCCCCTCGGCGCCATCGCTTCCCCGCCAGGACAACACCAGTTCGTCGCCGGAGTCACCTTCGGAGAAGCTGAAGCGGAAATAGGGACGGTACCAGAAACCGTCGATGATCTCGGCACTGAGCAGACGGTTCTCCGCGTGAAAAATCTCGAATTGTCGAAGGCCCGAGTCAGCCATGGAAGCGGCATCAAGATGCTGCATGCGCGCCGTCAGGGGCTCGGCCGGTCGCAGTTCGACATGATAGATATCCTTGTCGCGCCAGGCCCTGAGCTCCATCCCCTGCATGAGATCGACACCCTCCGCATCCGGCAACGCGGCCGTCGCAGCCGAGACCTCGACCGGGCCGGACAGCTCGGTGCCCTGGTCTTGAACCCTGTCCTCTTCCCGCTCCGGCGCAACGACATCATCGGCGGCAGGCTCGCCGACCAGGGTATAGCCGCGACGCGACGCGATGATGCGGCTGTCGGTACGCACGACGACCAGCACGCCACCCTTGCGGGCTCTAAGCCGGGTCGACAGCTCGGGCCGAGTCCCCGGATCCAGATCGAACCTCGCCAGTTGCACCGGCTCCACCTCGTCGGTGAGCAGCGTGATCGACTGTACCGGGTCCTGAAACACCCGAATCCCGAGGGGCACCGGCGCCCGGGAATCCACCTGTGCGGGCAGTTGCAACAAGATATCGGCGGAGGATTCGTACTGCGGTGCAGTGCCGATCGGCACCTGAAGATTGCCGTTGAGCAGAGGCAGATCGGCACTCACCGGCCCGCAGAGACTGAACAGCACCAGCAGCACTCCCGGTTTTAGCCAATCGCCCGA
>Ga0214472_10005332_pt1 | contig 13521 bp, 12 predicted proteins | sample RVTome_6_FD_207662 | JGI IMG/M metagenome (GOLD analysis project Ga0214472, IMG submission 207662) | Soil microbial communities from uranium-contaminated site in the Upper Colorado River Basin, Wyoming, United States - RVT140D175 | ecosystem: Environmental > Terrestrial > Soil > Contaminated >... | reverse complement strand
AAGACCATTGCCACGACGAACTGCGCCTGGTCCGCGACTGTGCGCATGGTCTCCGCGCTGGTCGAGCACCTCGGCGAGCAGGCGCCCCGCGCCCCCGCCGCCGGGTCCTACGGACGGGCTTTTCCTACCCCACTCGCCATGGCCGAGGCCGACGAGGGCTTCTACCGGAACGTCGTGCGGGCGGGTTACCGGGGCCCGTACTTCAGGTCGCTCGCCGCGTCTGTGGCCGAAGGCGAGCTCGACCTCGAGGAGCTTGCCGGCGACGCCGATCTGACCGACGAGGAGATCGAGGCACGGCTGCTCGAGCTTCCTGGGGTCGGCCCTTACGCTGCGGCGCACGTGATGATGCTGCTCGGTCGCTATTCGCGGCTCATCCTCGATTCGTGGACGCGGCCAAAGTTCGCGAGGCTGAACGGGGGGAAGGCGGTGAAGGACACGACCATCGAGCGCCGCTTCCGTCCGTACGGCCGCTACGCAGGGCTCGCCTTCTGGCTCTATCTCACGCGTGACTGGGTCCCCGAGTAAGGCCAGATACAGAGACGGCGCCCGGCGCATCGCGCCCATTGCCGTCGCGGCCGCCGCCTTCGGCGCCTCGTTCGGCGTCCTTTCAGGCACAGCCGGTTTCGACGCCGTTGCCGCAATAGTCATGTCGGCGACGACCTTTGCAGGCTCGGCCCAGTTCGCGGCTGCCTCGGTGCTGGGCGCCGGCGGCGGAGTGGCCGCCGCGGCCGCCTCCGCGAGCATGCTCAACGCTCGCTACGCGCCGATCGGCGTGTCCGTCGCTCCCGTCATCCGCGGCGGAGCGCTCAGGCGCCTCGTCGAGTCGCAGCTGATCGTGGACGAGTCCTGGGCCTTGTCGCGGCGGCCGGACGGGACTTATGACCGCTACGTGCTCATCGGCGGGGGACTCACTCTCTACGTCGGCTGGGTGGGCGGGACAGCCGCCGGCGCTTTCGCGGGGGACGCGCTCGGGGATCCCGAGCGATACGGCCTCGACGCTGCCTTTCCCGCGCTCTTCCTCGCTCTCCTCGTGCCACAGGTGCGCAGCCGGCGGGCGCTCGCGGCGGCGCTCGCGGGCGGGGCGATCGCGCTCGTCCTCCTTCCCTTCGTGCCTGCGGGGATACCCATCATCGCCGCTTCGGCGGCCTGCCTGCTCGGCCTCAGGGGCGAATGACGGCCGTCTGGGTCGTCGTGGTCGTCGTGGGGCTCGCGACGATGGCGCTGAAGGCGGTCGGCCCGCTGGTTCTCGGAGGCCGCGAGCTGCCTGCGCGGTTCACGGGGGTCATCGCGCTCCTCGCCCCTGCTCTCCTGGCCGCGCTCGTAGTCACCCAGACCCTCGGCACGGGCGACGGCGTCGTCGTCGACGAGCGCGTGGCGGGTGTGGCGGCGGGCGCTGGCGCACTCGCCCTCCGGGCGCCGCTCCTCGCGGTGGTCGTCGTCGCGGCAGCCGTGACGGCCGGAGCGCGCGCTCTAACGGGTTGACAGCCCCCGCGTCTTAAGGAACTACTACCGGCCGGGAGTAGGGGAGCGACGGTCGCAGGTACGCTCGGTGGAGCGTGGCTCCACTCTCCTGATCGTTCGCAAAACAGGAGGGAGAGTTATGAGTAGAGTCTTTCGCGTTCTCGTCGTCGCCGCGTTTGCGGCCGGGCTTCTGGCCTTCCCGCTCGCGGCGAGCGCGGGCCACAGCGACGATCCGCGCACGCCGAACATCCATCCGCTCGGCCACATCGAGGAGCCGGCGGTGCTCGCCGGTTTCGGCGGAGCCGACCCTGACATCCACACGGACATCGCCTTCTGGGGCAAGTACGCGGTCCAGGGCAATTGGGACGGCTTCAACATCCGCGACGTCTCCGCACCGGGGAACCCGCGGACAGTCTCGCGGACGTTCTGCGACGGTAACCAGGGCGACGTCATCGTCTGGGAAAACATCGTGGTGCGGTCGTGGAACACCGCCGCAGGCTCCCCCGGGCCGTTCGGAGCCGGGCTCACCTGCGACGGCAACCCGGTGGCGCCTGGATTCGAGGGACTGCACGTCTTCGACATCAGCGACGTGAGCGATCCGGAGCTTGTCGCGACGGTGCCGATCCCGTGCGGTTCGCACACGGCCACGGGCGTGCCGGATCCCGCCAACGACCGGCTGCTCGTCTACAACAACGCGTCGAGCAGCGCGTGCCCGGGCATCGACATCGTCGAGGTCCCGCTGGACGATCCCGCCGGTGCGAACCTGATCCGCTCCGAACCGTCCGGCCGAAGCTGCCACGACACCGGGGTGATCCTCGGGGACGCGATGCTCGCGGCCTGTGCCGGCGGTAACGGCTTCACCGTCTGGAGCCTGAGCGCGGCGGACGGCGGATCCCTCGAGGATCCGGCGTTCATCCGCTCGCAGGCCGTTCCGGGCGTGACGATCGGCCACTCGGCCGCGTTCTCGTGGGACGGCGAGACGCTCATCTTCGGCCACGAGCCGGGCGGCGGCGTCGCCGCGGCGTGCGAGGCAACCGATCCCGAGACGGATCGGACGTTCTTCTTCTTCGACCCGCGCACAGGCGCCGAGCAGGGCCGCTGGACGATGACGCGGACGCAGTCGGCCACGGAGAACTGCTCGCTCCACAACCTCAACGCCGTGCCGCTCCGGAGCGGTGACGACGTGCTGGTGCACGGGAGCTACCAGTCCGGCACGAGCGTCGTCGACTTCACCGACCGCGCCAACGCGAGGGAGCTCGGCTGGAGCGACCCGCCACCCAAGCCGGTGCCGCCCGGAACGCCGTTCTGCTGCGACGTCACCGGAGCCTGGTCGTCGTACTGGTACAACAACTTCATCTACGAGACCAACATCGGCGAGGGCCTCAACGTCTTCCGCTTCAGCGGAAACGAGACGGCGGGCGCGATGCGCCTCGGGCACCTGAACCCGCAGACGCAGGAGTTCACGATCGACTAGCGATCGGCTCCGTCGGACGTGGAGAGGGCGGCCTCCGGGCCGCCCTCTCGCTTGACAGCGCGGCACACCGAGTAAACTCACACGAGCACCAGGCAGAGGGGAGCTTGCCTGGCTCGAAAGAGCGATGCGGCCGCTCGGGGGAGAGCAGGCAGCGCTCCTGTCGTTCCCTCGGACAGGAGGTCAGATGAGAAGCCCTACGAAACTCGCTTTCGCTGTGTTGGCCTGCGCCGCGCTGGTGCTTCCACTCAGCGCGTCGGCACGGCCGCTCGAGGCGGTGAGCACGTTCACCTACACGCAGAACATGCATCCGCTCGGGCATTCCTTCTTCGGCAACACGCCGAACTTCCCCGGGATGACGTTCACCGCGAACTCCGACCTCGCCTTCTGGGGCGACCTCGCCTTCCAGGGGCACTACCGCGGGTTCCGGATCGTGGACATCTCGGCCCCCGGAAACCCGAAGCAGATCTCCTTCACGGAGTGCTTCGGGAACCAGGGCGACGTCATCGTCTGGGAGGACATCCTCGTCCGCTCGTGGAACTCGCCGGCCACCGGAACCGGGTCTTCACAGCTCGTGTGCGACGGCGAGCCGGTGCCCGCCGGCTGGGAGGGCGTCCACGTCTTCGACATCAGCGACCTCTCCAACCCGAGGGTCGTCGCCATGGTCGAGACTCCGAACGGCTCGCACACGGCGACCGGTGTCCCGGACCTCGAGAACAACCGGCTGCTCGTCTACAACAACTCGGCCCCGGGCGGTTTCGACATGGTCGAGGTCCCGCTCGACAACCCCGCAGGCGCGAACTACCTCGGCGCGTTCGCCACGGGCCGCAGCTGCCACGACTGGGCCGTCATCCTCGGAGACGTCATGCGGGCGGCCTGCTCCGGCGGCGGCGGGTTCAGCATGTTCAGCCTCGGCGGTCCCAGCGGTGGCTCGCTCGATAACCCGCAGCTCCTCTACTCGAAGCAACTTCCGGGTCTCAGCGGCCACTCCGCCTCCTTCACGTGGGACGGCGAGGTGTACATCCACGGCTGGGAGCCCGGCGGCGGCGGCGGGCCGCGCTGCACGGCGACGGGGACGCAGGTCACGCCGACGACCGTCCAGACGGACGATATGAAGTCGTACTTCTTCTTCGATCCGGAGACCGGCGACGAGCTCGGCAAGTTCGTCATGCCGCGCGACCAGACGCTCGAGGAGAACTGCACGATCCACAACTACAACGTCGTCCCGACGGATAAGAGGTATGTGCTGGTGAGCGGGAACTACCAGTCCGGAATCAGCGTCGTTGACTTCAGCGACCCCGCGAACGCGCAGGAGATCGCCTTCGCGGATCCGGCGCCCCTGCCGCATCCTCCGGGGACGTCGCTCCAGCTCGGCGGCGACTGGTCGACCTACTGGTACAACGGCTTCATCTACGAGTCGGACATCACCCGCGGCCTGCTCGTCTGGAACCTGAGCGACCGCGCGACGGCCGGCGCGAGGAAGCTCGACCACCTCAACCCGCAGACACAGGAGTGGAGCTACTAGGCTTCCGCTTCGTGAACTTGCGCAAGAGAGGGCGGCCTCCGGGCCGCCCTCTCTCGTTGCGATAGTTCCTGCGTGCTGCTCTACGACAGCCCGGTCTCGGGCAACTGCTACAAGGTGCGCCTACTCCTCGCGCACCTGGGGATTCCGTACGAGCGGCGCGGCCTCGACGTGGCCGACCGTTCCGACCGGCCGGAGGTCCTCGGCGGGCTCAACCCCTCTCTTCGAATCCCGACGCTCGTGCTCGACGACGGTCGGCCCCTCGGCGAGTCCGGCGCGATCCTCTGGTACTTCGGCGAGGGAACACGGTTCGTCCCCGAGGACCCTTACGAGCGCGCACAGGTTCTCCAGTGGATGTTCTTCGAGCAGTACGACCACGAGCCGGCTCTCGCGGTCGTGCGCTTCTGGGTCGCGTACTCGGGCCGCGCGGAGGCATTCGCCGACCGGCTCGAGGAACGCATGGCCGCCGGGTACCGCGCACTCGACGCGATGGAGTCCCACCTGGCCGACGGCAGGGAGTACTTCGTCGGAGGCCGCCTCACGCTGACCGACATCGTCCTCTATGCGTACACGCACGTAGCGCACGAGGGCGGGTTCGACCTCGGCGCCTACCCAGCCATCCGCGCCTGGCTCGACCGGGTCGCCGCCGAGCCAGGCCACGTCACCATGGACGCCTAGCCGTCGCGGCTCGTTCCGCGCTCAGGGCGGCGATTGTCCCGGTCGCCGACCCCTGTTATGGTCGCCGACAGGCTCAAAGGAGGATCGGCATGCCGCAGAACCCGAATGGGCTCGCTCCCTCTGTCTCGCTTGCGGCTGCGCTCTGTGCGCTTGCACTAGCGGCTCCGGCCGGAGCGGCAGTCCCGGAAAAGGCCGTGTTCGAGGACATCCACATCGAGCAGGTCGACAGCACGTCGTGCGACTTCCCCTTCCTTGAGGAGTTCGACGGACGGGTGACGATCACCACCTTCTTCGACGACGAGGGGAATCCGACCCGCGTAGCGTTCCATCTTCCCTTCCACGGCACGCTTACGAACGAGGCAACGGGCGAGTCTGTCTCGGCCGATCAGGTACTCAACGAGACGGACGACCTCGAGAAGGGCACTCAGTCCTTTACCGGACTGCGCTTCCGCGTCGCTTTCCCGGGGCTCGGCGTCGTCCTCCTGGACGCCGGCAAGATCGTGTTTGACCGAGATGGGAACGTGGTCTTCGAGGCGGGCCGGCACCAGGTCTTCAACGAGGATTTCGCCGAGTTCTGCGCGGCGTTCGCCTCATAACCGACGGCATTTCAGCTGCGGGCGACGATCCGGTGGATCATCCTCGCCTGCTCCTCAGTCCGCGGTCGCGACGAGCCGGTACCCCACGCCCCACACGTTGATCACGTAGGCGGTCTCGGCGTCGAGGCGGTTGAGCTTGCGGCGAAGGCGCGAGGCATGAGAGTCCAAAGTCCGCGTCCGGCCCAGCGAGCGAAAGCCCCAGACGTTCCGAAGCAGCTCCTCCTTTTTGAAGACGCGCTCTGGGTCCTCGGCCAGGGCGACGAGGAGCTCGTACTCCTTCGCGGAGAGCTGCACCGGCTCGCCGGCCACCTTCACAACCCGGGACGCAAGATCGATGTCGAGGTCGCGGATCTCGAGCCGGGGGTGATGCGGCCCCGCCGCTCGGCGGAGCACCGCCCGCATCCGCGCGAGTAGCTCGTCGTAGACGAACGGCTTGACGACGTAGTCGTCGCAGCCGCGGTCGAAACCGCGCACTCGGTCGATCGGGTCGCTTCGCGACGTGACCATGATCACCGGGAGCCCGCCGTCCCCGTCTCGCAACCGGCTGCAGACGTCGAAGCCGGAGCCGTCCGGGAGAACGGCCTCGAGCAGGACGAGATCGGGCCGCTCGCGCTCGACGAGCTCGAGGGCGTCGACCGCGCGTGCGGCGGAGAAGACCTCGAAGCCGTCGTCCCCGAGTTGCTGCTCGAGGAAGGCCCGGCTCGAGGCCTCGTTTTCGACCACCAGCACGGTGCCGGCGTCCATGGCGGCGACGCTAGCACCAGGCTCTACCGCGGCCTAGATGTCCTTTGAGGAAGAAGCGCTACAGCCTGTCTACAGCGCCGTGCACAGCCGTCCGAAGCGGCCTTGTAACCCGAGGCCGAAGCTGAGATCATCGTTCCGGGATGAGGTTACGGGCACTAGGGGTCGCACTCGTCTGTGCGGTGGTGGCCGGCACGACGGCCGCCGCCGCGGTCGCACCCACTTTCACCGCTCCCGTCCGCCTTGGGTTCGAGAAGGGAGACGACTGGGAGCCTGCGATCGCCGCCGACGGCCGCGGCCACGTCTACGCGCTCTGGACGCACTACACGGGATTCGCGGGCGCGGACACGGGCGAGCCGGACCCGAGCTGCCCGACCTGCGCGAGCCCGCACATGGTGCTCCAGGTCTCGAAGGACGGCGGCACGACCTGGTCCAAGCCGCGGGCGCTCTGGCCTTCGACGACGCGGCAGGACGACCCCCAGATCGTGGTCGACGCCGGGAACAGGCGCACCGTCTACGCGGCCTTCATGCAGAACGACAAGTCCAGCCAGTACGTCGCCCGCTCTGACGACTTCGGCAAGACGTGGCGCGCCATGCTCGTCGAGCCGCTTCAGCGCGGAACCGACAAGGACATCCTGGCCGCCCGCGACGGGCACGTCTACCTCGTCTACCACACCCAGCAGAAGATCTTTGCGTCCGTCTCGCACGACGGCGGCGCGACCTGGTCGACGCACAACCTCGTCGGGACGACCAACTCAGAGTTCGGAGTCTCCCTACCGAGCGGCGGCGCGGTCGACTCGAAGGGTACCGCGTACTTCGCGTGGAACGGCGCCAATAGCCCCGGGCAGGCGAAGGGCACGAAGAACCTCTTCGTGACGAAGTCGACGGACGGCGGGAAGACCTGGACGACGTCGCTTGTCGACGTGTCCGAGTCGCCGAGGCGGTGCGGCTGCATCGGCTGGGACTACTGGGGCGCGCAGATGGCGCTCGCGGTCGATGCGCGAGACCGCGTCTACGTCGTCTGGGACGCCGCCCGTGAGAAGTACGGCGTCCAGCGCCTGTTCTTCGCACGCTCCCTGAACGGCGGCGGCAGCTGGATCGACCGCCAGGAGGTCTCGCTCGCCCCGACCGGAACGAACCACCTCTTCCCGGCCATGGCCGCGCGCGGCGACGGCGACGTCCGCATCGCGTGGCAGGACGACCGCAACGGCTTCGACACGGGCGGCAACGACGCGAACGCCCGCTGGAACACGTACTACCGCTCCTCCCTCGACGGCGGAGCGACGTGGAGCGCCGAGGCGAAGCTCTCCCAGTTCGTCGCCGGTTACCCGTACAAGTTCGCGACGCCGCAGGACGGCTACGCGGAGCCCTACGGCGACTACTTCGAGCTCGACATCGACGGAGCCGGCATCACGCACGCGCTCTGGGGCGAAGGCATTAGCTACATCGGCCCGGGCAACATCTGGTACTCGCGCGGCGGCTGAGTGTTAGAGCCGACCGGAGCGGACAACACCCCAGACGAGCCAGATGCCGAGGATGGCCGAAAGGCTGAACCCGACGACCGAGAGGAAGTGGATGCCGAAGATCTCGGGCCCGTCCTCGGCGAAGACGCCGATGAGCGCGGACCCGATCACACCCGTCCCGGCGACGATCGCGACGACCAGGCGGTTGAAGACGAGGTCGATGCGGTGAAACATCTCGTCGAGCCCTTCGTGGCGGAAGCCGATCTCGACCTGCCCGTCCCGCACCTGCTCAAGGGTGTCGTGCACCTGGTACGGAAGCTCCTTGAGCATGCGCGCGTAGCTCCGCCCCTCCTGCATCGTGCGCCTGGCCACGCGCTCGGGGGTGAAGCGCTCGAGCACGAGCTCACGGGCATACGGCTTGGCCACCTCGAAGACGTTGAAGTCCGGGTAGAGCTCCATGCCGACCGACCCGAGCGTCGCGATCGCGCGGTCGAGCAGGATGAACCGGGTCGGCAGCTGGAGATGCATGCGGTAGATGATCGAGAACGCCTCGCGGATGAGCTGTAGCGGGTCGATCTCCGCCAGGCTGGCGCCGTAATAGCGGTAGTAGACGTCGCGAAGCTCGGTGACGAACTCCTCTTCCCGCCCCTTCGGATACTTGACGCCGAGAGCGGCCAGCCGCTTCGGCAACGCCTCGATCCGCTCGTTGACGGCGTCGATGAAGAGCCCCGTCAGCTTCGACATGTCGGCGTCCGAGAGCTTTCCGGCGATCCCGAAGTCGACCAGGCCGATCTGGTCCGACTGCTCGAGCACCATGATGTTGGAGGGATGCGGGTCGGCGTGGAAGAAGCCGTGCCGGAAGATCATCGTCATCCACGCCTCGGCGATCAGGTAGGCGAGCCGGCGGCGCTCCTCGATCGTGTAGCGGGAGGCATCGAGGTCACGCAGGTGAACGCCGTCGAGGCGGTCCAGCGTGAGCATGCGAGCCCGGGAGTAGGCCCAGTGCACCTTCGGGATGCGGACGTGCGGATCACCCGCGAAGTTGCGGTGGAACTTCTCCGCGTTCCGCGCCTCGGTCCGGTAGTCGAGCTCCTGGCGGATCGCGCGCGAGAACTCGTCCACGAGCGCGACCGTATCGATGAACTGGAGCGCGCGGACGCGCTCGCGGACGAGCTTTGCCGCCTGGTAGAGGAGCTCGATGTCCGCTTCGATCTGCCGCGGCGCGTCCGGCCGCTGCACCTTGACGACGACGCGCTTTCCGTTCGGCAGGACGGCCCGGTGCACCTGCCCGATTGACGCGGCAGCCACGGGCTCCCGGTCGAATTCGAGGAAGAGCTGCTCGACGGTGAGCCCGAGGTCCTCCCGGATGACCTGCTCGACGTCCTCGTAGGGGAAGGGAGTGACGTCGTCCTGGAGGGCCTTCAGCTCGAAGACGATGTCCGGCGGCACGATGTCCGGCCGGGTCGAAAGGAGCTGGCCGAACTTGACGAAAGTCGGGCCCAGCTCGTCGAACATCGCCCGCAGGCGCTGGCCCCGCGAGGAGCCGTCCGGGGACGGTTCGATCTCGATCTGCCGGCGCGAGGAGAGGACCCCCGGCCGGTGCGTCTCGAAGAAGTAGCCGAAACCGTGCTTCGCGGCGACCTGGGCGATCTCGGACAGACGCCCGAGCTGGCGGATCGCCGGTCGCGTGCTCACGGCTTGTCGTTCTCGACCAGGCGAAGACGGTGCTCGAGCTGGGCGAGGCGGAGCTCGAGCTCCTCGTGCTCGCGGCGCGTGACGAGGCCGACCGAGCGGAAGGCGTCCGAGAGCGACGAGCTGGCGCGTTCGCTGAAGCGGACCGCGTCGCCGCGCCACCTCCCGACGACACCGTCGACGAGGTCGCGCGCCTCTTCTTGGCTGAGCTTCCCCTTGCGGGCAAGCTCAGCCACTAGCTCATCCACACGCTCTTTCGACAGCGCGACGGCTCCGACGGAGGCCAGAGTCACTTCCTCCGCAAAATCGCGCAGCGATTTTGCGGATCGATTACCTGGCTCGGCCATGCGGCCTCGTCCGCCGCCGCTTGCGCCGAGCCTCCCGGCGGGCGGCGGCGCTCGCCCCGTCGCCCGGCTCGGTTTCGGCGGGCGGGGCAAGCCCCGCCCCTACGGGCTCGGGCTCCGCTATCGGTTCAGGGGGTGCGCCGTCCTCCACGGCATCGAGCTTCTCGCGGTGCCCCGCTTCCCTCCGCTTCTCGTATTCGCTCTCCCGCTCCTTGATGACGACGAGGAGCGGCGTCGCGATGAAGATCGTCGAGTAGGCGCCGGAGCCGACGCCGATCAGGATCGCGAACGCGAAGTCCTTGAGCGTCTCACCGCCGAAGACGAGCAGCGAGGCGACCGGCAGCAACGTGATGAAGGTCGTGGCCAGGGAGCGGCGGATCGTCTCCCACAGGGACTGGTTCGCGATCGCGGCAAAGCTCGAGCGGCGCATGAGCGGGATGTTCTCCCGGACGCGGTCGAAGATGATGATCGTGTCGTAGATCGAATAGCCGAGGATCGTGAGCAGCGCCGCCACCGTGGCAGTCGTCACCTCGCGATCGGTCAGTGAGTAGACGCCGACCGTGACGAGGACGTCGTGTACGAGGGCGATGAGGATCGGCAGCGAGAACTTGAACCCGAACCGGACCGAGACGTAGATGACGATCAGGGCGACCGAGACGAAGATGGCGAGGATCGCGCCACGGAGGATCTGCTCGCTGAAGCTCGCGGATACATTCCGGACGCCGATCGACTCGGCCCCGAGGTCGGAGCGAAGGGCGTCCTGGAGCCGGGTCTGCGCCTCGTCGGAGAGCGACTCCGTCTTGATCGCGAACTGCGTGTAGCCGTTGTTCGCCAGCTCGCCGCGGCCCTGGATGACCGCATTACCCCTGCCGATCTGCGCCATCTCCTCGCGGACGCGCTCCACCGACGCCGGCTCGGAGACCTCGAAGTTGACCTGACTCCCGCCCTGAAAGTCGATCCCGAGGTTGAGCCCCTGCACACCGAGCGAGGCGAACCCGATCAGGAGGACGACCCCGGAGAAGGCAAACCACCAGTTGCGCTTGCCGACGAAGTCGATCCGCTGCCAGGCCGGGATCTTCTGGGCGCTCGCGCCCATGAAGGCCGGGTTGTCGAACCAGCGGAACCCGGCGAGCAGTCCCAGCAGGGCGCGGGTGGCGGCGACCGCGGTCACCATCGAGATGAGCGTTCCGATCAGGAGCATGAGGGCGAAGCCCTTCACCCCTCCGGTCGCCACCGCGAAGAGGACGAACGCCGTGATCATCGTCACGACGTTCGCGTCCACGATCGTGTTGAAGCCCTTGCGGTACCCGCCCGCGATCGAGGCCCGCACCGACTTACCGGCCCGGACCTCTTCCTTGATCCGCTCGAAGATGACGATGTTCGCGTCCGCCGCGACGCCGATCGTGAGGATGAGGCCGGCGAACCCGGGGAGCGACAGCGTGACGCCGAAGAGGAGAATCGCGGCGTAGAGGAAGATGCCGTAGATCCCCAGGCCGATGATCGCGATCACGCCCAGGAAGCGGTAGAAGAGGAGCAGGAAGGCCGCGACGGCGATCAGGCCGCCGATGCCGGCGATGAGCGCTTCGCGGAGCGAGTCCTCGCCGAGCGTCGCCGAGATGTCCGTTCGGGTCAGCTGGACGAAGTCGTACGGGAGTGCGCCGGTCTGAAGGACGAGAGCCAGGTCTTTGGCCTCCTGGATCGAGTCGAGACCGGTGATCTGGGCGCGGCCGCCCCGGATGCCGTCGACGAGGCCGGGGTCGGTGAAGTCGATCTGCGGCCAGGAGCGGATCTCGCCGTCGAGGACAATGGCGAAGTGCTGCGCGTAGAGCTGCTGCTCCTCGCGGCCGCTCGCACCGGCCAGGGCGGCGTTCTCGGCGCCGCGCCGCGAGAGCTCGCGGGTGATCGCGTGGAACCTGTCCCCGCCCCTGCCGGTGAACTCGAGGGTGACGATCGGCTCGTTGGACTGGCCGAAGTCCTGCCGGGTCCCCTCGCCCTTCAGGTCCTCGCCCGTCAGCTCGGGGACCGGCTCGCTCGGATGGCCCGGTAGATACTTGAAGATGTAGTAGTACGTCCGTGTCGGCGGGGCCTCGTTGACGCCGGGACAGACGACGGCGCTCGTGCCGCAGGTGAGGACGATGCGGCTCGGCGGGACGGCGTAGTACTCGGCGCCCTCGGGCACGTCTCCGGTGGGCAGGAGCTCCGTCAGGCCCGCTTTCGTCTCGGCCGGCCCGGCGAGTCGCTCCTTCTTCTCGGAGTAGAGGTACCACGCCGTCGGCGTCGCGCCCTCGTCGAGATCCTCCTCGTTCGTCAGGAGGGGCAGGAGCTGGCGGCTGGGAATCGGCTGGCCGTCGGAGGTGATCGACGGCTCCACGAGATCGGCCTCGAGGTCGTAGAAGGCGAGCTGGGCGGTCGTCCCGATGATCTCGGCCGCGCGGGCGGAGTCGTGGACGCCGGCGAGCTCGACCGCGATCTGGTCGTCCCCCTGCTTGCGGATCTCCGGCTCCGCGACGCCGAGGCGGTCGACGCGCTGCCGGAAGATCTCGACTGCGTTGTCCATCCCCTCCGGAGTGATCTCGGCTCCCTCGGGAGGCTGGGCCTGATAGACGATCTCCAGGCCGCCCTGGAGATCGAGGCCCAGGGTCGGCTCCTTGAAGTACGCAAGCGCGCCCGCGCCGCCGAGGGCGGCGACGATGACAAGGAGGATGGCGAGGTAGCGGCGCACGGCTACTTACTTGCGGGCGGCGTCGCGCTCCACCGCGGTGAGCGCTTCGGGCGCGCTCTCGGGCTCGCCTTCGGGCTCGTCTTCCTCCAGCCGCTGCAGCTCTTCCGGCGGGATGATGCTCGCGATCGCGCGGCGGGCAACGGCGATTCGGACGTCGTCGTCGACCTCGATCATGACGCGCTCGGTATCGAGCTGGACGACCTCCCCGTAGATGCCGCCGGAGGTGACGATCTCGTCCCCAACCTTGAGCCCGCCGAGCACCTCCTGATGCCGCTTTTGCTGGGCCCGCTGCGGGCGGATGAGGATGAACCACAGCAGGACGAACATCAAGAGCAGGACGATGAAGAAGCCGTTACCCACGAGATACCTCCTCGCCCGGGGCCACTGCCGACGAGCCGAGCCGGTCGAGCGCCGCCGCGCTGTACGCGGCGAGCTCGCCCCGCTCGATCGCTGCGCGCGCTCCGGCGGTCAAATCGAGCAAGAACCGAACGTTGTGCTCGGACAAAAGTATCAAGCCAAGGAGCTCCTGTTGGTTCACGAGGTGGCGTAGGTAGGCGCGGCTGAAACCCGTACAGGCGGGGCAGGGACAGTCTTCGTCGAGGGGCCGGCCGTCGCGGGCGAAGCGCGCGTTCCTGAGGTTTAGGCGGCCCTCCCACGTGAGCGCCGAGCCCGTGCGGCCGAGCCGCGTCGGGAGCACGCAGTCGAACAGGTCGATCCCGCGCTCGATGACGGCCAGGATCCCGGCCGGGTCGCCGATCCCCATGAAATAGCGCGGGCGGTCGGGAGGTAGGAGCGGCGCCGCCCACGCGACCGCGTCGAGCATGGCCTCGC
>Ga0214472_10005331_pt1 | contig 13521 bp, 19 predicted proteins | sample RVTome_6_FD_207662 | JGI IMG/M metagenome (GOLD analysis project Ga0214472, IMG submission 207662) | Soil microbial communities from uranium-contaminated site in the Upper Colorado River Basin, Wyoming, United States - RVT140D175 | ecosystem: Environmental > Terrestrial > Soil > Contaminated >... | reverse complement strand
ATGAGATGCCGTCGCCGTCGTCTTGAGGAAAGGCCGGCATCGGCCCGGCCGGTAGTGCGGCCCGAACATCGGCCGACCCGTTCGGTTCGAAGTCCGAAGTGAAGTAGTCGGTGACGAACCATTCGGCCCTGTATCTGAGCAGCTTGTCAGGCGTCGAGCAGCCCGGCGCGTAGAAGGAGGTCACGAACCTTGCTGTGCGTTTCGAGAAGAGGTGACGCCAATTCATCGAGACCGTCTATGAAGGCGTCCATCCCTTCATAGAGGTCGGCAAGCATTGGTCCCGAGTGCCAGCGAGCGTGATCATCCGCGTACCTCCACGTCGTGATGTGTTGAAGCCACCGATTGATGGAGTCGATCATCTCCCGCTCGAACACTACGTGGCCGAAACCCTCGATGTAATCCTTCGCCCAGACATCGCCTGGCCAACGGTGACTCCCGTCGCTTCGAGGACGCAGAAATTCGTGGAGATTTCGCGCATGAACGAGAAACGACTCAAGGACGGCGAACTCGGTTGCCGTTTCTTCCTCAGCCAGTCCCTCTGTACTCGGATGGCAGTTGCAGCGGCCATGTCGTACTCGTACTTGATGGTGTTGATCGACTTGGACGGGTCGAAGAGGGGCGCTTGGTCATTGGCACTTGTCACAGCCCAACCGTAGATCTGGCATCCGAGCCAAGTCAGACGAGCCGGACGAACCTCTCCCGGACCTCGGAGCGGTTGTAGTTGGGCCGAATACCGCCGTATGGAGGCCGGACACGAACCGTCCCTCGAGACCATTGCGTGGATCCGCTCACTGATGGAACGGTTCGATGCCTACGTCGTCATCACCGCGATCGGTGAGCTCCAGTTCGAGCTCTCCGGACCCGCTGCCGCAGCGGCCTGATGCCCCTCTCCCCAATCGACGTGCAGCACGTCATGGTGACTCTCCCATAGGCTTCCTAGGGCATGGGGCAGTACGACAGGACGCGACCGGCAATCTGCCAACTCTGCGCTGAGCACTTTGAGGCTCCTAATGCCGGACCGCTCCCTCGGTACTGCTCCGACAGCTGCAAGGAGCGCGCGCGGCGCGGTCTTCCGCCACGGCCAAGATCGATAACTTGCCCCAAGTGCGGAGCGGAGGCTCCCGTGAAGCGAACGGGTCGGATCCCGGTCACCTGCTTCGACTGCTCGAAGAGGGGGAGGACGCAGCAGCACAGGCTCCAGCGCTTCGCTCGGGAAGATGCCCTCCCAGCGGGAGACGGCGATCTCGAATGTAAGCGTTGCGCCCGACCGATCACTGGCAGCAGTTCGGAGGACCCGGCCACGAGGCGACAGTCACACATCGTCCATTTCGAGACCTATCACTCAGCCGAGTCCAACCGAAGAGACAAGGATCGGTACAAGCGCGCGATCCAGAAGGGCTCACGACCCGTCGAGATGGTCCGCGAGGTCGACGTCTTCCGCCGGGACAACTACGAGTGCCAGATCTGTCACGAGACGATCCTCGTAAACGAGTCCCCAGGACACCGTCTCGGGCCGAGCATCGACCACATCGAATGGCTCAGCCGTGGCGGTAGCCACACGATCTCCAACGTTCGAGCGACACACCTCGGCTGCAACATCAGACAGGGTTGGGCTGTCCACCGGCAGAGGGTCAGTCGAGCACGTCGACGCGACGCGGCTCAGTATCGGGCGTGGGAGCGACGTCGAGAGCAGAGAAGAGACAATCTCATTGGGTGCCTCGGGTGGACCTTGACGATCATTGCCATCCTCACCCTTCTCAACTGGCTCAGCTAGCCAGGTCCGAACCGCAGTGTTTGCACTTGTTCGCCTCGACCCTGACAAGCTCGGCGCAGTAGGGGCACTTCTTCTCGGTCGGCGCCGGTGGTGACGAAACAGTGATGCTCTTGACTTCGGCGGCGCGCTGAGCTTGGTGTTCGGCTGAGGGCTGCATCGCGATCGCCAGGATGAACCCGAATAGCCCAAGGACGACACCGACGACGAACCACGCAACGCCGTCGAGGCCCTTGTCCGCGGCGATTGTGTAAGCAAGGACACCGAAAAACAGCCAAACCGGCACGACCCAGTTCAACAGAGGGCTGAGGTCGAGGCCGAAGTAGACGACGGCGATGATGACGCCGAACACGGCCCACACCAGGACGTTCTCGGCGACCTCGGCGCCCGGGGATGGGACGCTCTCGGGCGTCCACCGCTCACGCGGCGGCGCTGCCGTCTTGCGGTTCAGTCCGGCGCCGCAGTGGGGGCAGGCCCTGGACCCTCTCGACGACCGCATTCCACAGTGCGGGCATTCTTCGAGCGGTGTGTCGGTGCTCACGGGATTGACGCTACCAGCCAGGATTTAGGCGGTCATCTGGCCGATTCGTCCGGCGCTAAGACGCTTCCGAGGTCAGCGCGTCGACCGGTATCAAGCGTTCGAGGTAGTCCTCGACCGCCCGGGTGACGAGGAAGTTGATCGAAACGTCTCGCTCCGTCGCCGCCCGCTGGAGCTCTTCGTGGAGCTCCTCGGGGAGTCGGATGGCGGTCGTGACCCTCTCGCCGTACTTCTGTGGTCGTGCCATGAATTACACGCTAGTAATTATCGCGCGTAAGTGCAAGAAACCGCGCGCGCCCACGATAGTGCTCGCGATCGCGAGCAGTCCAAGACTAAATCCCATTAATGTCATTCCGCCCGACTATGGTCCAGAAGGATGGACCCGACTAGCGGGGCCAGTCGGGGTCCATCGGCCAGGACTTAGGTAGTCCGGCGCTTGAGTCCCGAACCCTAACGGGGCCTCGGGAGATCGGCTACCGGTTCCGGCAGTACCTGTCGGCCCCAATCGAGAAAGGGACCACATCGTGGTTACCCGGAATCGCGTGCCGATCGGCACGACCGCTCGAACGGGACAGAACTGTCCCGAAAGCGGCGTGTGGAAGGTCGTCGGATCTCCGTCGACTACGGCACCTATCGCCAAGGGCAACACGATGCCTCCGTACAAGGGGCGCGCCGTCACCTGGCGGCTCATCCAGTACGCGTAGGCACCGTTAAGCCAAGACGATGTGGGGGTCGGGCAAACCGGCCCCTGCATCGCGAACTGGAGAACGACTGTGGCGCTCGTCATGATGGATTCCAACATCTTCGATCAACTCGCTGCGGCCCTGGAGGTACCGCAGGAGATCGCCGATGCGATGGAAGCCCTCGAGTCCCCGCCGGCCCACTCCACATATGAAATGCCGTCGCCGTCGTCTTAGGGGATGGGCGGCAGAAACTCCCAACAGCCTTGTGGGCTTGGTGATAGCCTTTCCAAGGGCTTGCGTCATGGCATCCGGAGGGGAGGAGCTTTGACGGGTCCGCTGAGCACGTCACCGTTCTGGTTCACGCGGCGTGACTTCCTGCGTGGCGCTGGCGCTTCTCTAGCAGCCATGGCCTTGTGGCTCGCCGGTTGCAGCCCGGAAACGACAGAAGCCTTCCTCACCCTGCTGGAGAAGATCGCGAACCGGCCAGTCAGGAGAGAGGTCAGTTCACTCGCCTGGGACGACCCGATACTCGTCTCATACCGAACCGCTATCGCCGCCATGAAGGCGCTCGACTCCGCCAACCCCCTGAACTGGAACAACATCGCTGACATTCACCGCTACAACTGCCCACACGGGAACTGGCTCTTCTTGCCCTGGCATAGGGCTTACCTGTACTACTTCGAGCGAATCTGTCGCCACCTATCCGGGAACGCCGACTTCGCACTCCCATACTGGAACTGGCAAGACAACCCGGCGCTTCCTGCCGCGTTCGCCGACCCCACGCTCCCAGATGGCCAACCCAATCCTCTCTACCTCCCAGGACGAAGCCTCTCCCCCCCACCAGACGTACCGTCATCCGTCCGAAGTGGCACGGTCATGGAGAGCATCCTCCGCGAGTCGAACTTTGAGATCTTCGGCAGCCAACGACTTCCTTCCGGATCGACAAACCAGAGAAGCCAGGTCGGATCCGGACCGCTCGAGGCCACCCCCCATAACTCAATCCACGGCTGGGTCGGAGGTGACATGCGCCTCGTCGCGTTCTCACCGCGAGACCCGATCTTCTGGCTCCACCACAACATGGTGGAGTGTGTCTGGGTCGAGTGGGAACTTGGGCGCCGCTTCGACAACCCCGACTCGCCAGAGTGGCGAGATTGGGTGTTCGATGAGTTCGTGGATGAGACCGGTAGCTCAGTGACCGTCACGCCTGCAGAGATGGCGCTCTATCCCCTCATCGCCTACCGGTACGAACGTACCTCCAAGGGTGCCGATCTCGCGGCCTCAGCATTCGATCTGGAGACGGAAGCTGGCGCCGAGGACGCCCAAGCGCATCTACAGGAAGGCGGCGAGACCAGTGTCGAGCTGATCGATGTGGTCGAGCCTGCTGTCGACGTCCGCGCCCTCGAGGTCGCGGTCGATGGGCCGGCATTGGTCGAGTTCGCGCTCACTGTGGGCGATCTTGTGAACGAGTACAGACAATCAGGGGCGAATCGTCTGATGATCTCGATTTCCGTTCAGCCGCCGGAAGTGACCAACCAAAGCCTTCTCCTGTGGGTCAACCAACCCGAACCACAGGTGGACGCTCGCGGCGCCGAAGGCGACCCGCGCTTCGTCGGAGCCCTCAGCACATTCGGTCGAGGCCTCGACGACACGTTCCTGTGCGACCTCGAACCATCCCCGGTGCGCTTTGCCTTGAACGTGGCGGGTCTGTTGATCGCGCTAAGCAACAGCGAGCCGGACGAGCAGCTCATCTTCACAATGGGGATCGCCCCCGCGGTGGAAGACATCAGCTCTGTGGCTCCCTTGACCATCGATATCTTGGAGCTCCAATTCCTCCAGGTCGTGGACCCGGATCGCGGATAGGCCGCACGCCAACCGTGGCAGGCGTGTATTGAACGGAGGCACATCCGGTAGGGACTCGTCCAAGACGTTGCCACTGATCTGACGTTGCGCGGCAACGATACTGCGACGGCTCCCAACGACCGCGCCGCGGTTTGAGCGGGGGTGGTAGACCACGGGCTCCTGCTGACGCCTGGGGCCCTGGGTCGGGCCTCATGCTAATGGTGTCGCCGAGGGGAGCCTGCTCCCCTAGTCGGCATCGTGCATCATTGCGGAGTGACTGCCCAAGCGTCAGACCGACACCCGTGGCTCCTACTCCTCGACGAGTCTCACCGTGACGAGGTGGTTTCGGTTGCTGGATTCATGGCAAGGCAAGAAGACATCGATAGCCTCACCGGATCTTGGCGCCAACTGAAGGAGAACACGTTTGGGCTCGATCCCACCGTCGAGCTCAAGTACAACATCCCGGAGGATCACCCGTCCCGAGCGGCCCTGGACACCAACGGATGGTTCCAGCAGCGTCGGATCCCGGCAATGTTGTCCACTATCACGCAGATGCCAATCATCGCTGTTGCCGACACGATCGTTGACATGAGGGGACAGCGAAACGCGATGGACTACCTAGTCGACGGCATCGCGTGGTGTGTGCGGCGTCTTGCCAATCATGTTGATTGGTGCCTCGGCCGTCCTCTGGGTCCTCACTCCGTCATCATCGACTATCCCCCAGCTCCTGCGAGCTTCGACGGACGCCTGGTCAGCAGTCACGTGCGGGCGATGTTCGAGCAACTAGGCACAGCTCCGTTCGCCAGGTACCAAGAGAGGTTCAATCGTCCGGAGCGTTACGGGTCAACAACGGCTCCGCCATACCGAGATCTCGACTTCGCCCCTGGGTTGTTGGCAAGTCACGCCAAGCACAGTGACCTCTTGCAGGTGGCGGACGTGATTGCGGGTGCTACACGAGATTTCTGCCAATACAACCTGAGGGGAGCCGATGACGAGGGGGTATTGCCCGACCCTGACTACCAGGATGCGAACTTCCGAACCCTTGTACCAATTATGCATCGCGGAGGCGGCCGTTGCGCCACATTCGGATTCGCGGTGTTTCCGCCGAGGCACCCGGCAGCGCCCACCCTCGAGGCCTACGTCGATGAGATGTGCGCGGCGCTTGGGTCCCCAAACCACCCCCTCTGTCAAGCTACCTCCCAGGCGTCTCGGGCCTAACTTCGAGACGTTGCTCGACACTCCTCGCGCAGTTACTCGCAGGCGATCCCCAGCGGGCTTGGCCCACTCGAGGCCCGGCAGATGCTGGACGGTGACGAGTCATCCGACGAGGCCATCGCCTGGACCCGGTCACTCATCGAGCGGTTCGACGCCATCGTGGTGGTCGGCCCGACCGGGGAGGTCAGGTTCGAACTCGCCGGGCGTGGAAGAAGGTCAGATCTGGCGGCTTAGGCCTAGGTTGTACAGGCGATAGGACATTGCGTCGCGACTCACCTCGAATCGGTCCGCGAGATGTGAAACAAATTGGTCGGTCTCCGGCTCCTCGCCCTCGTCGATGAGATCCGCATGTACTTGTGTGACGAATGCCTGCGGCATCAACAGTTCGGCGGCGAATGCATTCGCGTCGATCTCGCTCCGCTCGATCCCCAGGCTCGCCACGTCATCGCGGAAGTCCCGCCGGACCTCATCAACAACCTTTTTCTTGTGGGGGTGGAGGAGGTAGTGACCCAATTCGTGCGCGATCGTGAACCGCTGTCGAGTCTCGGCGTGCAGGCGGTTGACTCCGATGATCGCTTGATCGCCCTTCCGAACCAGCATGCCCGAGACGTTCCCCTCGAATGGCCGTCCCACAACTTTCACCCGCTCCAGTTCGGCGAGTTTGCGAACTGGCACCGGGGGCGCGGTTACTCCGTGCCGTTCAAGTAGCTGCGCGGCCTCCGCGGCTGTTTTGGTGCGGGGGGTCACACGCTCTCCTCCTCAAGGTACGACTCGATCTCGGCTACCCACTCTTCGCGATCCGCCGACGCCTGTAGCGCCGGATCATCGCTCGGCGGAAGAATCTTGCGAAGGTCCACCTGCAGTGCATCGGCGATCGCGTATAGGTGGTGGAGCGCAACCCGCTGTCGCCCCTTCTCGATGTTGACGATCGATGTGCGGCTCAGCCGGACGCGCTCTCCGAGCTCTTCTTGGGTCATCTCCGCTTGTCGGCGGTGCCCGGCGATCTCGTCTCCGAGTTTGCGATAGAGGCTGTCATCCACGGCTGACGTCAAGGGTACTGACTTTCCAGGGGCGTCGCGAATCCGATTGTTTGTACGACACACGTCAGGGTAGTTGACATTCTGATGCCCGCGCGCGCATCATCGGTACGTCGCTGGGCAACCGGCCTGGCCCGAGACAGGAGAGATGGCCATGACCACGACCGACACCACGGAGAGCGACACCGACCACGGACCCGTGTTCGTGTTCGATGTCGACGGCACGACATACGAGACCGATCGCCCGAGGGTCACCGGAGCCGAGCTGTTCGACATCACCGACACCGACCTGTCGGTCGGTCTCGTGCTGATCAATGAGGACGGCACCACGACGACCGTGAAGGTCGACGACGAGTATCTCTTGACGCCGAAGGCGAACTTCAAGAGGCGTCCCCACTTCCGCCGCGGATGACCGCCGATCGGAGCCGGATGCGGGAGCGACTCGAGGCTGAGCAGGCGCTCATCACGAGAGTCTTCCGCACCGCCGTCATCGACCTTGACGCGTTGGTCGTCATCATCAAGGACCATCCGCTCCCCGAAGGTTGGTCTCACGATGTGACCGATGTCCTGGTGGTGATCCCGACCAACTACCCGGGCGGCCGTCCCGACAACGTGTGTGCGCGCCCAGACCTCCGACTGGCCGACGGAAAGACACCCGCGAACACCATGGGCGAGCATGCGTATACCGCGCGGAACTGGCTCCAGTTCTCGTGGCACCCCGAAGAGAGCCAGTGGAGGGCTACCAACGACCCGGCCGTCGGCAGCAACCTGCTGAGCTACCTGCTCGGCGCTGTCAAGCGATTCGAGGAGCCGTCCTGATGTCGGCTATTCGGTTCACGAATCCTGACCACTGGAACACCCTCGAAGGTCACCTCGTCGGAGGGGACCACGAGCGGTATGCCTTCGCCTTCACCCGACCGCTGTCCGCTGGGGACGAGGTTGTCGTTGAGGTCGTCGATGTCGTGCTCATCCCCGACGACGAGGTCCAGCTGCACCGGCTCGCCGGAGAGGCAATGGACCGAGTCCACAACGACGCCATCAAGGGCGGGCTCGGTGTGGTCGAGTTCCACCGGCATCCGGCTGGACCACCGCGATTCTCGGGCACGGACGAAGACGGCCTCGCACCAATGGCCAGCTACGTGACCGGCATTCTTCCCGGCCGAGCCTACGGAGCCGGGGTTCTCGCAGACGGTCGTGTCCGAGTCGATCATTGGCAGAGTCGCCACGGCTCCGTCGAGCGATCGACGTTCGACTCCGTGACCGTGCTCGGCGACCACTACCGGATCCTCAACGCCCCCAAGACCTCCGCTCCGACGTTCGACCGCCAGCTCGACCTCGTCACTGCGCAGGGTCAGGACGCCCTCGCCGTCATGAGAGTCGCCCTCGTCGGTGCCGGAGGGACCGGCTCCCACATGGGGGTCGGCCTCGCTTACCTCGGATTCCGCGACGTCGTTGTGTACGACGGCGATCGCATCGAGCTCTCGAATCTCAACCGCACCGTGACAGCGGACCCCTCTGACCTTGGAGCTCCGAAGGCCCTGGTCGCTCAACGCCGAATGCGCGAGATCGCGCCTGGGATGCGGGTCGAGACTCGGCCGCCGATCACCCCCGCAACACCCAAGGCGAATCTTGCCGACTTCGACCTCATCATCGGCTGCGTGGACCACGACGGGGTCCGCGACTACCTCAACGACGTCGCGGTGACGACCGCGACCCCGTACCTCGACATCGCCACCGGTGTTGACACGAAGGTCACGCCTCCGGCCGTTGGCGGCCATGTCGTGCTGGTCCGACCCGGTCATCCGTGCCTTCATTGCCACGACCTCCTTGACCCGGCGGAAGTCGGGAGCTGGACGAAGCCCCCAGATCAACAGATCCTCGACTACCAGCACGGTTATGGCACCGGAGTACCCAATCCGTCCGTCGTCTACCTCAATGCGATGGCGTCCTACGCCGGGCTGGCCGAGATCGCGGCATGGGTCTCAGGTCACCGTCCGCCCGCACAGTTCTTGCAAGTCGACCTCAACAGCTCCCTCGCAAAGCGCGGCACTCCACCGGGGTCGCGGATCGTCGTCAACACGCCTACGGGCGCTGTCTCGACATGTTTCGCCTGCGCGCGCCCTTGACTCACTCGGTTTCCACTGGGCAGCTCCACCACCCTCAGATACCGCTACCTGTGACGAACCATTCGGCGCGGACAATGGCGGCGCGGGCCAGCGGATCGGGTGGGTCGGCCATCAGATCAGCCTCCGAATAGAGGGGCAACGAGGGCGTGGTGGCGAGGGTGGTCTCCCCGGCGGCGATGGCCGTCGTGGCCGGTGTCACCGGTGTCGCCACCGACGCCGGGGCCCACCAGGACCGGGCGACGAGGATGCCGAGAACCATGGACCCGAGAGCCCCAGCGACCAGATAGAGCATTCTCCGGGTTCGGTCCTCGGGCTCCGTCTCTGCCATGAGGTCGGCCCAGGGGACATGTTCGAGTTCTTCGCGTTCAACCATTCAGGGCACCTCGTAGGGGATCGGACCGCCCCGGGGCGCACCGGGACGGGGAGCGGTACCGGGACCCGCCCCCAGATCTCGCGTTCGAAGACCTGGGCGAGACGGATCGACGGTGGTGACAGCGCCGCCCTGACCGGACTCACCCAGAGGAGGCCGACGAGGAGCACGGTGAGGGCCGTGGGGAAGCCGACCCGCCGAAGGGCAGCGGCGGTGGGTATCGGGTGGAGGTCAAGCACGAGAGTGAGCACCGAGGACGGGATAGTTGAGGCTGTCACGACGGCCGAATCTCTCACGCATGCCAACACCCGGAGTCGACATCTAGACCGAGTGCGCGATCTGAACCTTGAGCACCGGCTCCGACGGTTGACAGAGGCGCTTCAACACCCAGAAGTCAGAGGTGGCTTTACAGCGCGGCCCGAGATCGAGAGGATTCTCCGCCTCTACCCCCTCGATCAGGTTCTGATCGGGGCCAGGATTTCTGTCCGGGGTCCCTGGTACGGTTACACCACTGTAGTTCCAAAGGATGTTCCATGTCGGGAGCCGCATCGGTGAAGCCCTATCTCGCAAGCCCTCATGGTGTTCTGTTTCAAGGTGACTGCCTCGACCTGTTCGCGTCATTGGACGATGACATCGTCGACACGGTGTTCGCCGATCCTCCGTTCAACTTGGGCAAGCACTACGGCGACAACATCGATGACGCCCTTGCGGACCACGAGTACCTCAAGTGGACGAACGAATGGGTCGCCGAAGCAGTCCGAGTCCTTAAGCCGGGAGGCGCGCTCTTCTTCTACAACATCCCGAGATGGTGCATCCCCGTCGGCGAGGCTCTAACGAGCACTCACGGCATGACTTTCCGTCATTGGATCGCACTCACAATGAAGAACACGTATCCGCGGGGTCGAAGCCTGTATCCCGCCCACTATGGACTGCTGTACTACACCAAGGGTGATGCGACGACAGTCAATAAGCTGAGAGTGCCGATTCCGACCTGCCGCCACTGCGGCGGTGAACTCCGAGACTACGGCGGCCATCGGGACAAGCTGAATCCGCGAGGCCTGAATCTCACCGACTTCTGGGAGGACACCTCCCCCGTGCGGCACCGCAAGTTCAAGAAACGTCCGGCGAACGAGCTCAAGCCGATGATCCCCGAGCGATGCATCCTCCTGTCTACGAATCCAGACGACCTTGTGCTTGATCCGTTTGGTGGGGGTGGCTCGACCTACGAGATTGCAGAGCTGCGGCACCGACGCTGGATCGGCTCAGAGATTGGGGAGTGTGCGCCAATCGCTGATCGACTGGAGGAAGCAGGCATTCCGTTCCAGGAGTATCCAGATCCGTCCATCGGGCCAATGGAGTGGCTCTCATCGCTCCAGTCTGTTCACGCCGACTGCAATACCGTCCCGGGCGACGACGAGATCGGCGAAGCCCCCCTCCAGTCCCCAACGCACCGTCGTCGGAGTCCCGCGAAAACCACGCGCCAACCCTCGATATTCGACAGCTAGACAAGAGCTCGGCCGTCGGTCCCCTTTGGGATCGGTGCAACCTCGGCATCAACCCCGTCGTAGTCCACAACGTACATGCCTAAGAGGCCGCGTCGGAGCGGATAACTTGACCAGAGGTCGAAGTAGGGCATCAGCTCCCGGTCGTTGCCGATTCGATCTGTGAGTAGCGGGTACAGCGTTTCGTAGCGCGCGACCACGATGGCGCCGCCTACGGCAAAGCCGGACCCAATGGCGCTCAGCATTCGGTTGACGGATCGATGACTCGACGAAATGTTCCCCGTCTCCCACTCGGCGAGAAAACGCGATTCGTCGTCGAGTGTCTTGACCGCATCGACGGGTCCCGGACGCACGTCCCCGACCAGCGATATCCAAACCTCCGTAGCCCAGCCGAAGCCCTCGAGTACTACCTGAAACCCCTCTTTGATGGGCACAACCCCACTGCCGTGCTTGATCGGAGGGATGACAAAACGATCCGAGCCCGGGGGCCAGACGATCGACTGTATTGCCTGAGTTATCTCTGCGTTCGACTCGGACCACATCTCAGACTGGGAAAAGTCGCCGCTCTCGTTGATTACGACATAGTCGTGAAGGCGCATCAGCGCGCGAGGTTAACGATGTCCAACCGTCCGTTGCCCGCCGACCCACGAGGGGTTCAAAAGTCGATCTGGAGCCCTCGCCAACTCAGACCCGGTCGCGCACGGATGCCCCACCCGACGTATGAGATCCCTCGCGCCGTTCTGGGTGAGCGCCGGCAGGAACCTGGCGGGAAGTGCCGCCCGGACATCCGTGAACCGGTCGGCTCGAGTACCGGGGCGAGGTAGTGCTCTCGGCCCGCACCTGGCTCCACATGAACATCGACGCGGTTCAACTCGTCCTACGCCCGCCACGGCCCTTGAACGGGAGCAATCCGCTTTTTCCGGGAAAGCAGATGGAGGGGCGGCTGACCGCCCAAACCCTCCAATCTCAGGCCGCCGTCGACTGCCCTCGGCCTCCGCATAGGCAGCCCAACAAGCAGAAACCTAAGAGGCCGGACGATTTCGCCGACGCTATCAATCGCCTGTTATCACGACCGCCATCGGCCAGCGGTTTCCGACGCCATCGGCGACCGTGAGCACGACCCGCCATCCGCCTTCCACGGGATGCGCCGACACGACGCGGGGCTCCGAACCCCAGAGCGCCGTGATGCCCGCGGCCTCATCGATCACCGACTGGGGCGGGTCCTCCACTCCTTCGGGCCACGGGGTCGGCTCAGGTCCGGCGGGCATCCGCGTCGGGGCCGGGAGGTCGAGGACCGTCGTCCCCCCGTCCGCGGTGACCCCGATCAGCACCGCAACGGCCCGCACCGGCTGGCGACTGAACCCGCGGTCCGGTGGTGCTCCGAGCATCCGGAAGGCCACGGACACCCGATAGGCGCCATCGCCGGCCTCCTCCACCTCGAACGCCCGCGCCCACTCCACGTATGAGATGCCGTCGCCGTCGTCTTGGGGAAAGGCGGGCATCGGTCCGGCGGGTAGTGCGGCCCGCACATCGGCCGACCCGTTCGGCTCGAAATCCGACGTGAAGTAGTCGGTGACGAACCACTCGGCGCGGACGATGGCGGCGCGCGCCAGCGGATCGGGTGGATCGGCCATGAGGTCGGCCTCCGAGTAGAGCGGCAAGGAGGGCGTGGTGGCGAGGGGGGTCTCCCCGGCGGCGATGGCCGTGGTGGCCGGCGTCACCGGTGTCGCCACCGACGACGGGGCCCACCAGGACCGGGCGACGAGGATGCCGAGAACCATGGACCCGAGCGCCCCGGCGACCAGATAGAGCATCCTCCGGGTTCGGTCCTCGGGCTCCGCATCCGCCATGAGGTCGGCCCAGGGGACGTGCTCGAGTTCTTCGCGTTCAACCATTCAGGGCACCTCGTAGGGGATCGGGCCGCCCCCGGGGCGCACCGGGACGGGGAGCGGTGCGGGGACCTGCCCCCAGATCTCGCGTTCGAAGACCTGGGCGAGCCGGAACGGCGGCGGTGACAGCGCGGCCCGGACCGGACTCACCCAGAGGGGGCCGACGAGGAGCACGGTGAGGGCCGTGGGGAAGCCGACCCGCCGAAGGGCAGCGGCGGTGGGCATGGGGTGAAGGTATGGGAGTGCGGGAGCGGGATCAAGGGGGGTGTGCCGGGGCGGCCCCGGCTCCGGCCACGGCCCCAGCCAGAACCGGCCCCCGGCCTGGGTGTTTCCCTGGCCGTAGCTGTGGCCGGGGCGGGAGCGTCCTCGCCTACCGCCCGATCAGGTCCAGGAACTCCGCGCGGGAGCTGGGGTTCTCCTTGAACCCGCCCCGCATCGCCGAAGTCACCATCGACGAGCCTTGCTTCTGCACCCCTCGCATCAGCATGCAGAAGTGGCTCCCCTCCATGACCACGGCCACGCCGTGGGGATCGACCGCCTGCTCGATGGCG
>Ga0214472_10005330_pt1 | contig 13526 bp, 14 predicted proteins | sample RVTome_6_FD_207662 | JGI IMG/M metagenome (GOLD analysis project Ga0214472, IMG submission 207662) | Soil microbial communities from uranium-contaminated site in the Upper Colorado River Basin, Wyoming, United States - RVT140D175 | ecosystem: Environmental > Terrestrial > Soil > Contaminated >... | reverse complement strand
GAAATTCCGCGCTCTGGCAAAATGGGCCGCTGCATGCATTCCCCGCCGGCCGTCTACGAGATCAGGCTTGGTGAATTCGTTGGAGAAGACGCGGATCAAGCCGCAAACGCCGGCTCGCTGACTTCCCGCTCCCGCGCCGCGGCTTCTCGCAGGATCTGCTGGATGCGCAGCGCCGAGCCATCGGCCTGGTCGATCAGTTCAAAACTGTCCTCGGCGATCAGTTCTTCGAGGGCATCGACGACGCGCTCCTCGAACTGGGTCCCACGAAACCGACGCACCTCGTCCATGCAGTGCTCGAGGCTCAGAGCCATTCGGTAAGGACGATTGCTTGTCATGGCGTCGATGGCATCCGCGAGATTCAAGATGTGGCTCCCGAGACTTATCTCGTCGCCCTTGAGACCCTCGGGATAGCCCAGCCCATCGGGGCGTTCGTGATGATGGCGCACGAGTTTGCTGGCATCTTCGAGGAATCGCATCTGCTCGACGATCTCGGCGCCGATGGCCGGATGGGATGCCAGGATGTCGAACTCTTCCTTGGTCAGCCGCGCGGGCTTGCAGACGATGTCGTTCGTGATGGCGATCTTGCCGATATCGTGCAGCAGTCCGCCGTACTCGAGGGTCTCTAGATCCTTCTCGCTCATCCCCAGTTTTCGGCCAAGCTGCAGCGCGTATTTGGCGACGCGATAGCTGTGACCGTGGGTGTAGGGTTCGTCGGCTTCAAGAGCCGTTGTCAAGGCTGCGACGGTGCTCTTATGGGATTCCTTCATCTGTTCGAACATCTTGCTTGATTGCCAGGCGCTCAAGAGCGGCGCAGCGAACAGCGGAAGTGTCCAGAGGCCGGCAAATTCATAACTGAAGACCAGAAACGCTGTGAGCGGAACGTCGATCAGTGTGGATAACGCATGCCAGCCGCGGTGCTGACGCATGACCGACCAAAAGCTCTCGCCCTGGCTGAGCTTCAAGATCACGGCTGCCTGAATCTTGTGGATCGCGTCGAAGACAAGCAGAGACACGGCGGCGGGGATCAAAAAAAGTGGTGAACCCAGGTCATTGGACCACGGAAAATAATGATACAAGAAGGCCGCAACGCCGATGCTGATCGTAGTCGTCGCGATATTGAAGAGCGCCCGAACAGCAGATCCTTTTTTTATGATTACATCACCGACGATGATACCGACGGCATCCATGACGATCGCGACGACCGGCCCGAAGAGAATCCACACGGCCACGTCGACGGCCGTGGACGGTAATTGCTTGGCCCCAGTCGTGCTCTCGACTTCGAAGAGTTCGACTGCAATCAAGAAACCAGTGAATAGAAGCAGTGGGAGCAGCTGTCCGCCCTGGATCGGCCAGTCTGGAATTAGGGCGAGCACGATCGCCGTCGCCACTGCGACGGAGGCGGAAATATAGCCGTACAGACGAATCGATCTGTTCATAGAGACTGGAAGCGAGGCCGGTCGAGAGACGGGTGATTAGCCGTTAGATTACCAACGGATCTTTCCCAACAAACGGAACAACGCAAGAACGTCCACAGCGATCACCTCTCCTCAGATTGGATTTGCCGCCAGTTCCGCTAAGGGGGCGACATGAGGCTCCGCTCGACTGTTTATTTCCTGTGATTCCGCTTACTGCTTCGGGTCTTTACCTCTCCCGACCGGCCAAGTCGTTGAAAATTGCCACAGGTGGGACTACGCCGATGCGGCACGCATGCCGTCGGCGTCGCCTTCGGATTCCGGGCCCAGCGCGGCCAGCTGTCGGAATCGGGCTCGCCCGAGCGGGCGATTGATAGCGTCCAGAGTGGCGTAAACGGCGTTGTCGTATAGGGATCCGTGCTGCAGGCAGGCGCCGACATGGCGCAGGACCTGCCGTCCGGACCCAAAATCGACCACCACCATCGCCAGCGGGACGCCCCCTGTCTCCAGCAGCCGGGCCTCGCGCACGAGGGCCTCGTAACCGGGTTGCAGCAAGTTGCGCACCGCCTCCAGGGTGGCCGTGGCCACGAGACTGACGACGGACACCGGGTCGTCGCCCGGCCCCTCCGCGCGGCCCGGGACGCCCTCGAACAGGCCGTAGCTCAGCTCGACCTCGACGGAGAGCGAGCCGTTGCGCGTGGTCGAATGGACCGCCAACAGGCGAATGCGCTCGCTTTCGGGAACGAGCTCGAGCACCGCTGGCGTAGCCGCGGAATCGTGGGAATCTGCATCGGCTCTGGCGATGCGCGGATTGTGAGGACGCTGGGCGTTCATTTCGTCCATCTCGATTTCAAAGGAGGGCTCGGCGCTCGCGTCCCGCGAGGGGTTGGGCACGAGCGCGCCGGGATCGGCCAGCTGGGCCACGCCGATCTTCTTGTGGTCGATTTCTGAGTCATGGTGCCGGAACACGATCTCGGCATCGCGGACGATGCTCTTCGCGCTTCGCCTGCGGTCGGCCACGATGTCGACATTGCGCAGATGCTGCCGCTCATCGAGGTAGATCTTTGCATAGCTCACTCCACTGATACGGCAGAGTTCAGCTTCGAGCGTGCGAATCAACTCCGAACGAATCCGGGTCATGGGGCGACTCCTACACTGATGCCGAGAGATTGCCGCTGGATACAATCGCGACGGTGAGGATATCACGCGCCGTCATGAGAAAAAAGGTCGAGAGCTGGCCAGGCCTCGAATTGCCGAATTCGAGGCCGAATGCGGCCGGCCAGTCCCTACGCCCTCAGAGCTTCTCAGGCCACCGCGTCATTGCCGAGAGTTCCTCGCAACGCCCCACGATTTCGCTCGGATCGATCCCCAGGAGCCGATCCACGCTGAATTGCTCGGTGACGAAGCTGGCGAGCACCGTCCCATGCACCATGGCCCGGCGCAGGGCGTCGTCGCCGAACTCGCCCTCCTTGGCGAGGGAGCCGAGGAAGGCGCCGGCAAAGCTGTCACCCGCCCCGGTCGGATCGTAGACCTGATGAAGCAACACGGCGGGCGTCGAGAAGCGCATCGACTCGGTGAACAGAATCGCTCCGTGCTCGCCCTTCTTCACCACGACCCACTTCGGGCCCATGGCGTGCAGCGCCTCGACGGCGGGCAGCAGCTGGCTCTTGCCGCTCAGCTGCTTTGCCTCTTCGTCGTTGAGGAACAGGAGATCGCAGCGCTTCAGGACCTCGTGCAGGCCGTCGAGGGCGATGTCGATCCAGAGATTCATCGTGTCGATGGCCACCAGCTTGGGTGCGCGCACCTGATCGAGGACTTCGAGCTGCAGGCTGGGATGGATGTTGGCGAGCAGGACGATCGCGGCGTCGCGGTAGCTCTCGGGCAGCTGCGGATGGAAGTGCTCGAAGACGTTGAGATGCGTGAACAGCGTGTCGCGACGGTTCATGTCCTGGTGGTAGCGGCCTCCCCAGCGAAAGGTCTCCCCCCCTTTTACTATCTGCAGGCCCTTCGTATCGACGTCACGGTCGCGCCACATCTGATGCGCCTTCTCGTCGAGATCGTCCCCGCAGATGCCGACGATCTTCACGGGTGCGAAGTAGCTGGCGGCGATGGAGGCGTAGGTCGCACTGCCTCCCAAGGCGTCTTCCGCCTTGCCCCACGGTGTCTCGATGGTATCCAATGCGATGGATCCGACGACGACGATCTCCATTCTTCGTGGACCTTTCACGGTTCTACATCCGGTCGGGAGCACTCACGCCCAACAGGCGCAAACTGTTGGCCAGGACGATGCGCGTGGCGCGGCAGAGCGCGAGCCGCGCCCGCGTCGTGGCGTCGTCGTCGCCCAGAACCTTGCACTGGTGGTAGAACTGATGGAACGCGCCCGCGACCTCGGTTGCGAAGCCCGTCAGCCGCGCCAGTTCGCGCGAGCGCGCGGTGCGCACGACGCAGTCAGGGAAGTCCGAGAGGATACGCAGGAGTTCCAGTTCGGGCTGGCTGCTCAGGGTGGCCAGATCCTTCTCGTGGATCGTCTCGGAATCGACCCCGCGCTCTTGCGCGTTGCGCAAGACGGAACAGATGCGCGCGTGAGCGTACTTGACGTAGTACACCGGGTTCTCGTTGCTCTGCTTCGTGGCCAGCTCGAGATCGAAGTCGAGATGGCTGTTGTTCTTGCGCATCAGGAAGAAGTACTTGGCGGCGTCGGCGCCGACCTCTTCGATCAACTCGTCCATGGTGACCAGACGCCCGGCCCGCTTGCTCATCTCGACGGGCTTGCCGTCCTTGAGAAGATTCACCTGCTGCAGGAGGATCACCTCGAGCCAGTCGTCCGAGGCGCCGAGGGCGCGCGTGCCCGCCACGATCCGGACGATGTAGCCATGATGATCAGGGCCCAGAAAATTGATGGCCCGTTCGAAGCCCCGCGAGAGCTTGCTCTCGTGATAGGCGACGTCGGCGAGAAAATAGGTGGGCTCGCCGTCACCGCGCACGACGACGCGATCCTGATCGTCACCGTAGTCGGTCGAGCGAAACCACTTCGCCCCATCTTTCTCGTAGATCGCCCCGGCATCTTCGAGCTTGCCGAGCGTCGACGTAAGCCGATCGTTGACGTGGAGATCGCTCTCCAGGAACCATGTGTCGAACTGGAGTCCGAAGCGCCGGCAGGTGTCGCGCTGCTGGGCGATGATGGCACGCAGAGCGTAGGCGCCGAAGGCGCGCGCCGACTCCACCGGCTCGAGCGCGAGCCACTCGTCAGGACTGCCCTTGAACCCGGGCAGCTTCCCCTGGACGCGACCAGCGACCTCGCCGCGGCTCTCGTCGTCGAGTTCGCCTCCCCCACTCGCGAGGCGGGCGGCCAAAACGACGAGATACTCGCCCTGATAGCCGTCTTCGGGCAGATCGACCGCTTGCCCCTTCTCTTGGGCGTAGCGCGCCCGCATGCTCTCCCCCAGGAGTCGCACCTGGCGGCCGGCATCGTTGCAGTAGAACTCGGCGTGGGCCTTGTAGCCCGCCATGCGCAGCGTGCGCACCAAAGCTGAGCCGACGGCCGCGGCGCGCGCGCTGACGATGTTGAGGGGACCCGTCGGATTCGCGCTCACGAACTCCACATTGATCTTGCGGCCCTCGCCGCTCTCGCTCTTGCCAAACTGGTCGCCCTGCTCGAGGACGTCGAGCAGTCGCCGCCCCCACTCCTCTTGCGCGAAACGCAGGTTGATGAAGCCAGGGCCTGCGATCTCGACGCTCTCGACGAAGTCCTTCGGCAGATCGAGGGCGGCGGCGATCTCGCCGGCGAGTTCGCGCGGCTTGCGCTTCATCTTCTTGGCGAGGATCAGCGCGACATTGGTCGTGAGGTCGCCGTGGGTGGAGTCCTTCGGGCGCTCGAGTTCGAGATGGACGTCCTCCTCGTACATCCCGAGCCCCTCGAGGACGTCACGCATCGCACGCCGGACGCGGGAAATCATGCCGTCTCGCCCTCGGCGACGGGCTGCCCCAGCTCGTCGAAACGGGTCATCGGCGCGTCGCCCCAGAGCCGCTCCAGGCCGTAGCGCATGCGGACCTCGGGCAGCATCACGTGGACCACCACATGGACGAAATCGATGAGGACCCAACGCGCGCGTTCGGTGCCTTCGACGTGGTTGGGCTTTTCCGTCTGCTCGCGAGCGCCGTCGAGAATGGCATCGACGATGGCGCGCACCTGCAACTCGGAACTGCCCGTGAGGACGACGAAACAATCGGTGACGTCGAACAGCTCACGCAAATCGAGGAGAACCGGGTCCTCGGCTTTCTTGCTGAGACCCCACTCGATGACTTGCGCTGCGAAGGCGAGACTATCCGTGTCTGTCATTCGGCTTAGTAGAGGCGGGCGAGGACGTAGTCGGCAGCCGCCGCCAAGATCTCTCTCTGCGGTAGGGCGGGTAATCCGCCGAGTGCGTCCTTCGCTGCCTGTCCGTAGTGGTGTGCTCTTGTATGGGCGAATTCGAGGCCGCCGTGCTCTTGAACGAACTCGCAGACCAAAGGCCAGTGATCCGCCCCGTTGCCGCCGTTGTTCTCCGCGGCCACACAGTCGAGGATTCGTTGACGCGCTTCGCCGCCGGCGTTCTTCCACGCGGCGATGAATGGCAGGGTGATGCGGCCTTCGCGCCAGTCGCCGCCGACAGGTTTACCGAGGCGGCGCAGGTCGCCCTCGTAGTCGAAGATGTCGTCGGTGATCTGAAAGGCCAGTCCGACGTTGAGCCCGAATGACGCCAAGCGCCCACGGTGCTCGACCAATTCCGGGTTCACGAGTGCGCCCATCTCGCAGCTCGCCTCGATGAGGCTCGCCGTCTTGCGCCGGATGATCCCGAGATACTCGTCCTCGGTCTGCGAAAGGCGCCGGCGGCGCTCCAGCTGCATCATCTCGGCGATGCTCATCTGATGCGTCGTGCGCGCCAGGATCGCCAGCTCTTCGTGGCGCTGCCGCGCGGTCAACAGGGCGAACACCTTGCTGTACAGGAAATCGCCCATGATCAGCGCCGCCGAGGCCCCCCAGCGGGCGTTCACGGTGGGCAGACCGCGCCGGGTCGAGGCCTCGTCGATGAAATCGTCATGGATGAGCGTTGCGGTGTGGACCAACTCGACACACGCCGCCGCGAAGACAGCCTCGGCATTGGGCTCTTCGGCGCTCTTGGAGCTGATCAGGAGGAGGGTCGGACGGAAGCGCTTGCCGACGCCCCGCCGGAGGTGTTCGCTGATTTCCACGAGCAGAGGGAGTTCACCCGACAGGAGCCGCGCGTATTCCCTCTCGAAGAGCTCGAGATCCAGAGAGATCCACTCCTGCAGGGACTGGAGTTTGACTCGATCTTCCCCTGCGAGTGGCACGGCCTTCCTTCCGGTGCGGTTCTGCCGACGTGTTCGGCAAGTGCCTGCTATTTCTTCACTTCGCGCAGCAGGCGTCCCAATGTATAACGCCCTCCCCCTCTCGTGTCAATTCCCATCCGGCGGGCGTTTGCGGCGTCGCGTCACGGCGGTCGCGATCACGCAGCTCAGCAGATAGAGCAACATCACAGGTCCAGCCAACATGACCTGGCTCACGACATCCGGCGGGGTCAACAGGGCGGACACCACGAGGATGATCACCAAGGCGTAGCGCCAGCCGCGGAGCAGGAACCGCGGAGAGACGACGCCCGCCCAACTGAGTGCGAAGACGACCATGGGCAGCTCGAACAGGAGGCCGAACGCGAGGCAGAGCCGCGCGACGAATCCGAAATACTCCGTCGCCCGCAACATCGGCTGCAGCCATTCGGTGGCCTGATCCAGTCCGAAGCGGATCACGATGGGAATGAGGATGAACAGGCAGAACGCAACACCCGTGTAGAAAAGCGCGATGGCCGACGCCAAGAGCGGCGTCGCCCAGCGGCGTTCGCGCGCGTGGAGACCGGGAATGACGAACAAATAGATGCGGTGCAGGATGAGGGGCAGAACCAGGAAGAGGCCGACCACGGCCGCCGCCTTGATCTTCAGGATGAACGCCTCCATGGGCCCCGTGAAGATCAGCGGTTGATCGCTGGCGGTCGCCGCCGGGCGCAGCAGGCGGTCGACGATTGGTTCCGCGAAGAACCACGCCAAGATGGAGGCAACGATGGCGAAGCCGGCGGACCAGAACACGGTCCGGCGTAGCTCGGCCAGATGCTCCAGGATGGGCATCTCGCGCAACTCGTCGTGGGCCACGCCTAGCTCCCGTCCGCCGCTTGTTCCCCGTTTCGATCCAGCAGGATGCGCAGCTCGTCCATGAATTGATTCACGTTGCGGAAGCTGCGATACACCGAGGCGAAGCGCACGTAGGCAATCTCATCCAGTTCTTCCAGTTCGCCCATGATGGCCTCGCCGATCTCGCGCGAACTGATCTCGTCTCGCGCCCCGGCGATCAACCGCATTTCGACGCTGGCTATGAGATCGTCCATCTGCTCGCGACTGATGGGCCGCTTCTGACACGCAGCCATCACACCCGTGAGGATCTTCTCTCGTTCATACGGAACGCGCCGGCCGTCCTTCTTGATGACCAGAATGGGCGCGCGCTCCACGTATTCATAGGTCGTGAATCGATGGCTGCAGTTGACGCACTCGCGCCGGCGCCGAATCGCAGCGCCTTCGCGTGTGCTGCGGCTGTCCACGACCCTGTCTTCGGCATGTCCACAGCTGGGACAGAGCATGGTCTAATCCAGAGTCAATTCGGGGTAGAGAGGAAAGGCGTCGCAGAGGTCCAGGCTCTTGGCGGCCAGGGCTGGCAGCTCGGCCGAGTCCGCACCGGCCGTCAACGCGCGATCGATGATGTCTGCGATGATCTGCATCTGTTCGACCCCCATGCCGCGCGTCGTCAGCGCCGGCGTGCCGATCCGGATGCCACTCGTGACGAAGGGACTCTCCTGATCGAACGGAATCGTGTTCTTGTTCACGGTGATTCCCACGGACTCGAGGATCCCCTCGGCGTCCTTGCCGGTGAGTTTCTTCGGCGTGAGATCCACCAGCAGCAGATGCGTGTCGGTTCCCCCGCTGACCAAGCGGAATCCACGTTCGGCGAGACTCGCACCCAGGGCCTTCGCGTTCTCGATCGTGCGCTTCTGATCTTCACGGAATTTCTCGCCCTGCGCCTCGAGGAAACAGACCGCCTTTGCCGCGATGATGTGCACGAAGGGTCCGCCCTGCGTGCCAGGAAAGTTCCACTTGTTCACGGCCTTGCTGCGCTCTGCATCGTTGGTCAGGAGGAGTCCCCCGCGAGGACCGCGCAGTGTCTTGTGCGTCGTCGTGCTCACGACGGCCGCATGCGGCAGCGGATCCGGATGCAGCTTCGCGGCCACGAGGCCGGCAAAATGGGCCATGTCGACGAAGAGCGGAATGTCGAGTTCCCGCGCGAGGGCGCCGAGCCGCGCGAAATCCCAGGCGCGCGGATACGCGCTGCTGCCGGCGACGAGGACCGCGGGGCGCAGTTCACGCGCCTGATTCTCCAGAGCAGTGTAGTCGATCCGCTCGGTCTCGCGGTCGACCTCGTAATGATGCGATTCGAACAGAGAGCCGCTGAAGTTGACCTTGTGGCCATGGGTCAGATGTCCGCCATGCGACAGACTCAGCCCGAGAATGCGCGAGCCCGGCGCCGCGAGGGCCAGATAGGCCGTCATATTGGCTTGGCTGCCGCTGTGGGGCTGCACGTTGGCGAAGAGGGCAGAGAACAGTTCCTTCGCGCGATCGCGGGCGAGATCCTCGACGACGTCGGCGTATTCGCAGCCGCCGTAGTAACGCCGGCCGGGATAGCCCTCGGCGTATTTGTTCGTGAAGACCGAGCCCATGGCCTCCATCACGGCCAGGCTCGTGAAGTTCTCGCTGGCGATCATCTCGAGTTGCCGACGCTGCCGCGTCAACTCAGCCGACACGGCCGCATGCACCGCGGGATCGACCAGTTTCAGTCTGCTCACCGTGTTCTCCTCGTCGCCTAGACGAACTCGAGCCACTCGAAGCGGTCAACCGCACGGCCCTCGACGACGTCGAAGAACGCACTCTGCAGACGCTCGGTGATGGGACCACGGCCGCCGTTGGCGACAGCGATGCGATCCACGCTGCGAATCGGCGTCACCTCGGCCGCCGTGCCGCTGAAGAACAGTTCGTCCGCGATGTACAACATCTCGCGTGGGATCGGCTGCTCCACGATCTCGATGTTCATTTCGCGGCAGAGCTTGCTCACGCAGTTGCGCGTGATGCCGCTGAGAATCGAGGATGTGAACGGCGGCGTCAGGACCCGCCCGTCGCGGACCAGGAACACGTTCTCGCCGCTGCCCTCGCTCACATGACCGTTGTGATCGAGCAGGATGCCCTCGGCAAATCCGCCAAGGAGAGCCTCCATCTTCGCAAACGAGGAGTTCACGTAGTTGCCGCACACCTTGCCCATGGGAAGATGGGTGTTCGGGGCCATGCGCCGGAAGCTGCTGACGCAGACGTCGACTCCCTGCGTCAGCGCATCGTCACCCAGATATTTCCCCCACTCCCAGACGGCGATGAACATCTTCACCGGATTCCGGAGGGGATTGACACCCATGGGGCCAGCACCGCGGTAGACGACGGGTCGCACGTAGCACGATTTCAGCTTGTTCGCCTTCACGGTCTGTCGAATGGCATCGAGGACTTCCTCCTGGGAGTACCCAATCTCCATGCGCAACATCCGCGCGGATTCGAAGAGTCGGCGCACATGATCGCGCATACGAAACATCGCGGCGCCCTTTGGGTGGGCGTAGACGCGGCATCCCTCGAAGACGCCGCTGCCATAGTGAATCACATGGGCCGTCACGTGGATTTTGGCGTCGTCCCAGGCTACGAGTTCTCCGTCCATCCAGACGAAGTCGGCTTTCGGTCCGCTCGGTACTGTACTCATGCTCGCCTCTGTCCTTTCTCGGGGATGTGCCTGCCGTCGATGGCGGCAGGAGATTCTTCGTCGCCGCGGGCGAGGAGCTCGCACAATGCGGGCGTGGCGGCTTCGATCAAGCCGCGGATCTGGTCGAAACTCTCGGCGTACACCTCCGGGCCGCCGCCGAACGGATCGGCCACGTCGCCTTTCCTTCCGGCGAACTCGGAGAGGGTGATGATCTCTCTGGCGCGATCGGGAAACATGCTCCGCAGCGCATCGCGATGCGCCTGCGTCATGGCGAGAAAAAGGCGGATCTCGTCCATGCCGACATCGGCAACCGCGCGCGAGCGGTGCCCGCTCAGGTCGCCGCCGTGCTCGCTGACGACCCGGCTCGCATGCGCACTGGCCGTCTGTCCGGGCGAGGCGCCGAGGCCCGCGGAGACGAAGCACAGCTGCACGCCGCACTCCGCGGCCACCGCATTCCAATGCTGGCTGGCCAACGCCTCAGCCATCGGGCTGCGGCAGGTATTACCGGTACAGATAAAGGCTATGGAATACATACACTTGTGGCGTTCGCGCGAGGGAGAAGAGCAAAGCTACCGCCGCCCCCACGGCAAGTCAAGAAGGCGGCCACGGCGCCGCGCCGCGGCGCAGGACGCGGGCCTGCGGGCCGGACAGATCGACGAGTGTCGAGGGCTGAATCGCCTCCGTGCGCCCGGCGAAATCGGCCCAGACAAGATCGGGAAACTGGGCCCGGGCCGCATCCAGATCGACCGCAGGCGCCTCGCCAGAGCGGTTGGCCGAGCTGCTCCACAGGGGCGCGCCGAGCTCGGCGATCAGCGCGCACAGGGCCGACAGGGCGGGCACGCGGGCCGCGAGAAGCCCGCCGGGCGCGCTCCAGGCCCTCGGAGCCGCCTCGGTAGGCCGCAGCAGAGCCGTCAGAGGTCCGGGCCAGGCAGACCGCAACTGCGCCTCGAAGGCAGGCGCGGGCCGTCCAAAGCGCAGGACGTCCTCGATCGACGCGAAGAGCAGCAGAAATGGGCGGTCGGCGGGCGCGGCCTTCCGGGCCCGGAGCGCCTCGAGGCCGCCCGGGGCTGCACTGAGGGCGTGGATTCCCACCACAGTGTCGACGCTCAAGAGGACGGCTTCCCCCGCGCGCAGCGCGCGCAGGAGTTCGGGGCGCGAACTCACCCGCGGCCCTCGGCCATGGCCTCCTTGTTGGCGCGGAGGGTGGCCGCGAGTCCCTCGTCTGCGAGCGAGAGGATCTGCGCCGCCAGATGAGCCGCGTTGCGCGCCCCCGCCGAGCCGACGGCGAGACATGCGACGGGGACACCCGCGGGCATCTGAACGACGGACAGGAGCGCGTCGAGTCCCTCGAGAATTCCTCCCTTGAGCGGAACCCCGAGCACGGGCTTCGTCGTCAGCGACGCGACGACGCCCGGCAGATGCGCGGCCATGCCCGCCATGCAGATGAAGACCTGACAACCGCGCGCTTCGATCTGCGCCACGTAGTCACGCAACGCATCGCCGCGGCGATGCGCACTCAACACCTGGCAATCATGTGCGATTCCGTACTCGCCGAGAATGCCCGCGCACAGCTCGACGAATTCGGCGTCGGACGGACTGCCCGAGAGGACGGCGACACGGACTGGATCACTCATGATGCGTTCTCCTCCTGCAACGCGATGTCGTCGCGCCGTTGGGCGCCCGCGAAATGGATGCTCGCCGCGAGTTCGACCGCCCGCCGCCTCGCCGAGCCTACGTCGTCACCGTGCGCGACGGCGCACAACACACGGCCGCCATCGGTCTGCCACCGTTGATCGGCGCGCTTGGTCCCCGCATGAAAGAGCAGGCCGTCGCGCGGAAATTCGTCGATGCCGTCGATGCCATCGCCTTTGCGGGGCGCGACGGGATAGCCCTCGGCGGCCAGCACGATGCCGACCGCCGGCCGGCTCAGCTCGAGCCGCCCTTCGACGGGAAGTTCACCGTGCGCGGCTCCGTCGAGCAGCACGAATAGGTCGTCATCGCAGGCCGGCAGCACCACCTGGGTCTCGGGATCGCCGAAGCGGCAGTTGTATTCGAGGACCTTCGGGCCGTCCGCGGTGAGCATCAACCCGACGAAGAGCAGGCCGCGGAAGTCGATGGCGCGCGCGCTCAGGCCGTCGAGCGTCGGCCGCAGGATCTCCCGATCGATGCGTTCCATCATGGCTGCGTCGGCATCGGCCACCGGCGTGTACGCGCCCATGCCGCCCGTGTTGGGGCCGCGGTCACCCGCCAAGAGCCGCTTGTGATCGCGACTCGGCGCGAAGCTGGCCATGCGCTTGCCGTCGAGGATGGCGAAGACGGAGAGTTCGGGCCCCGTAAGACGCTCTTCGATGAGGACGCGGGCGCCGGCCTCGCCGAACGCGCGGTCGTCCAGCATGCGTCGCACCTCGATCTTGGCCTGCGCCTCGTCGTCGCAGACGCTGACACCCTTGCCGGCCGCGAGACCCGTCGCCTTCACGACCCACGGCCCCGGATGCTCGTCCAGATACGCGCAGGCCAGCCGAGCGTCGTCGAAGCAGCGCGACTTGGCCGCCGGGATGCGGAACTCTTCGAGGAAGTCCTTCGCGTAGGCCTTGTCCCCCTCCAGACGCGCCGCCTCGGCCGAGACCCCAAAGACCGCGAAGCCCTCCGCGCGCAAGCGGTCGGCGGCACCTTCGACCAGGGGCTTTTCGGGCCCGATGACGACGAGATCCACCGCGTTGTCGTGGGCAGCCCTGCACCAGGCGTCGATGTCATGGGCAGCCACGCACCGCGCCACGTCCCCCATGCCATCGTTGCCGGGACACACGATGATTCTGCCGACATGGCTGGATTGCGCGAGCTTCCACGCGAGCGCGTGCTCGCGGCCCCCACTGCCGATGATCAGGACCGTCGCGGCCATCTTAGCTCCTCAGGCTCGCAACGCATTGAGCGAGGCGAGAGACGCCTTCTCTGAGATTCTCCTGGCTGTTGGCGTAACTCAGCCGCAAGAAACCGTCGCCGTACTTCCCAAAGGCCGTGCCCGCCAGCGCTGCGACACCAAACTCGTCCAGCAGAGTCTTCGCGAAGACGCCGCTGTCGACCCCCAAGGCGGCGATGTTGGGGAACGCGTAGAATGCGCCGCCCGGCAGCGCACATCGAACCCCATCGATCTCGTTCAGCTGCTGCACCAGCATGTCGCGCCGCAGCTTGAACTCTTCGACCATGGCCTTGGCTCCGCTCTGGTC
>Ga0214472_10005329_pt1 | contig 13529 bp, 10 predicted proteins | sample RVTome_6_FD_207662 | JGI IMG/M metagenome (GOLD analysis project Ga0214472, IMG submission 207662) | Soil microbial communities from uranium-contaminated site in the Upper Colorado River Basin, Wyoming, United States - RVT140D175 | ecosystem: Environmental > Terrestrial > Soil > Contaminated >... | reverse complement strand
TTTTGTCGATTACGATAGTGCGGATGTCTGGGTAAATCGTAACTACTTTGAATTGGATGAAAATGGAAAACCCACTATTGTAACGGGGGTTCCACCCGATTATTTTTCTGCAACAGGACAACGTTGGGGAAATCCGCATTACCGTTGGCAGCTGATGCAGGAAAATGGCTTTCAATGGTGGCATGAAAGGATCAAGACACAACTCAAGTATTTCAATCTTGTCCGGATCGACCATTTCCGTGGTTTTGAAGCCTATTGGGAGATTCCGGCGGACCACATGGATGCCAGGGGAGGGCATTGGGTCAAGGCACCCGGTGACCAGTTATTTTCGGCATTGTATAAATCTTTCGGTGAACTGCCTCTTGTGGCCGAGGATCTGGGATATATTACTCCGCAAGTTAAGGCATTACGGGATAAATACCATCTGCCGGGGATGAGTATCCTGCAATTTGCGTTTGATAGTGATTGTCAGAATCCCTATCTGCCGCACAATCATGAACATAATACCGTTGTTTATACCGGAACTCATGACAACGACACCACATTGGGATGGTATACACAATTATCCGGCACAAAGCGTCAATATGTGAATGAATACCTCGGGAATATAGCTGAGGACATGCCATGGCCGATGATTCGATGTGCGCTGGCCTCGGTTGCCCGGATGGCCATCATCCCAATGCAGGATATTCTTATGCTGGGGAGTGAACATCGTATGAATACACCGGGCACGACGACTGGCAACTGGAGGTGGCGATTCGATTGGGAGCAGCTGCCCGCCGGAACAATCGAACGCCTGCTGCATTGCAGTCAACTGTATGGCCGTGTAGGCTGATACAGCCGGTTAGTCAGCGCTGCAAATTAAAATCCCCCCGCACACAAGGCGCGGCCACCTTTGATAAAGGAGGGGGCTTATTACAGCCACTGCATGTAACCAGTCTCAAAGCGGCGGCTTAACAGGCTATGGTAAGGATAAATCCTGATTTTATATTGCTGCAGCCCTGGCAGCGGTGAACGTAACTCAAGTTTAAAATGGGTTTCGCCTGAGCTTGTCTTGCCAATGGCCTCCATCTTGTAAACATTATCAACGATGAATTCATTTATCTCCGATTCGGTGCCTACCAGGCATTCGGCATAGATGTCTTCGGGCTGCAGGCCGTCAAGGTTAACGGCGATTTCAATGGGCAGCGTTTCTCCTGCCTTGATGGCCGTGGTCACGGAGTCCAGGCGCCGGATGGATACCTTGGGCCATGAACCGGCGATATTCTTTTTCCACTTGGCAAGTTCCTTGGCAGGGTCATAATTATCCTTGGATAAAGTGTTAAAACGTTCCTTTGCCTTTGAGTAATATTGCTTGACGTAATCCACCACCATGCGCTGAGAATTAAAGCGTGGCATCAATGATTTTAAGGAATTCTTGGATTTCTTGACCCATTCCTCGGAATAACCGTGACCGTTGCGCTTATAGTACAGGGTCACGACTTGAGACTCGAGAAGATCCATCAATTCATTGCCTTCTTCACGATTGCGGAAATCTTCATCGAAATGTGCGCCATGCGGGGTAATTGCCCAGCCGTTCTCGCCATTAAAACCTTCACCCCACCAGCCATCCAATACACTCAGGTTGATAACACCGTTAATACCGGCTTTTTCACCTGATGTGCCGCTCGCTTCAAGTGGATACTGAGGTGTATTCAGCCAGACATCGACGCCGGTGACCAGCTTGCGCGCCAGGGCAAGATCATAACCTTCCACCAGAATAATCTTGCCCTCGAATTCGGGACGGTGGGAAAATTCATGGATGGTTTTCAGTAACTGTTGGCCGGGAATATCATGGGGGTGCGCCTTGCCGGCAAAAATAAACAGCACCGGCCGTTCCGGATCATTGACCAGACGCGCCAGGCGTTCCGGATCGGAAAACAATAACAAGGCCCGTTTATATGTGGCAAAACGGCGCGCAAAGCCTATGGTGAGGATGTCCGGGTCTTGCGCTGCGATATGCTGTGTCAATCGTTCTATCTGGGTCGGACTGCAGCCATTGCGGCGATACTGATGTGCGATACGTTTGTACGTCTCTTCAAATAACTTTGTCTTTAGAGACTGGCGTGTGCTCCAAAAGCTATGATCGGGAATATCATCGATCTTTCCCCAGAATTCTTCGTTCAGGAGTTCATTGCGCCAGCCACCGCCAAAATGGATATCAAACAGACTGACCCATTCACGGGCCAAAAAGGTTGGAACATGCACACCATTGGTAACATAGCCGATCGGATTTTCGTCGGCGGGTATTTCCGGCCACACATACCCTTCCATGTGTGAGGCAACATCACCATGGATGCGGCTGACACCATTGTGGAACCGCGATCCGCGCAGGGCAAGTGCGGTCATATTAAAGCTCTTTTCGCTGCCCGGATATCTGCCTAATGCAAGGAATTGTTTTTCTTCAATGCCGAGTTCGTTAACAAAGCTGTTAAAATAAGTGCTGATATGTTTGTGATTGAAGATATCATGGCCTGCGGGCACGGGGGTATGCGTGGTAAAGACGGTAGCCGCGGCGGCAACTTCAAGAGCAGTATCGAAATCGAGCCCATTTTGTACATATTCGCGGCATCGCTCCAGAATTTGAAAGGCGGCGTGTCCTTCGTTAATGTGCCAGACCGTCGGGGCAAGTCCAACGGACCGCAGGGCACGCACTCCACCTATACCGAGAACCATTTCCTGCCGCATGCGGGTATCAATGTCACCACCATAGAGTTGATTGGTGATAACCCTGAGTGAGTCATCGTTCTCCGGCAGGTCGCTGTCGAGCAGATAGAGTGTGATATGTCCTGCTTTGGCTTTCCATACCTTTAATTCAACGAGACTGTCAGGAAGTGCAACGTTGACTCGGATTTCCTTACCATTGGCATCAGTGGCGGCGACGATGGGCAGATCGTTCGAATCTGTCTGGAAGGCATGCGCCACCTGGTTACCGTAACCATCGATGGTCTGGTGAAAGTAACCTTGCCGGTATAACATGCCCACGGCGACAAAGGGTATGCTCAGATCGCTGGCCGCCTTGCAGTGATCACCGGCCAGAATGCCCAATCCACCCGAATAGATGGGAAAGCTTTCGTGAAATCCGAATTCTGCGCAGAAATAGGCCACCAGATCTTGTTCCGGGTCAAGAAATTGCTCAACATCCGTCTTTATTTTTTCTCCGAGATAGGTGTCGTAGACCGATAAAACGCGGTTATAGTCCTGAAAATAGACGCGGTCTTTTTCAGCAAGCTCGAGGTTATGCTGTGAAACACGGCGCAGGAAAACCTTGGGATTATGTCCACAGGCATTCCATAGTTCGGGGTCTAAGCGGAGAAACAGACTTCTGACCTGGCTGTCCCAGCTATAAAGCAGGTCATTGGCGAGTTCTTCAAGCCGCTTTAAACGTGCGGGGATAACGGGGCGGACTTCGAGTGTAAAGCGTGTTCCTGTCATATCTGTTCCAAATACACCTGTTACATTAGCGCTGTTTGTTATCTATGGCAATTACTTGCTCCGGTATACCATAAGCACATTTGTCAATTATTTATGAGAACGCTACGGGATACATCATGAAGGCATACAGTAATGAAGCTCAAAATGGTTGTTTTTATTATTAATGAAGAATCAAAAAGTGACTATAAGGGTATATTATTATTATATTTCCAGCGTTAGACAGATATCACCAAAACACCGATGGACCGTTATGGTGCCGGGAGAGAGACTCGAACTCTCACGGTCGCAAAACCACCGGATTTTGAGTCCGGCGCGTCTACCAGTTCCGCCACCCCGGCAATAAAGCGCTCAAGTATACAAGCGACTCGAGTCAAGTGACAAGCGGGATCAATGAATGGGAAAGGCATGTACCGATCAGAATTTTATTATGAATTACCGGCGAGGCTTATAGCACAAAATCCACTGCCGGAACGTGGTCAAAGCAGGTTATTGTGCCTTGAGAGTGCAAATGGCGGGATTGTAGACAGGAAATTTACCGATATCTGCACGCTTTTGCAGCCGGGTGATCTATTAGTATTCAATAATACACGGGTGGTACCGGCGCGGATCTTCGGCACCAAGCCAACCGGAGGCAAAGTTGAGATACTCATTGAGCGTGTATTGAACAATGGGCGTGTTTTGGCGCAGGTCAGTGCAAGCAAACCACTCAGGAGTGGCAGTACCCTCATGCTTGATGGCGGCGTGATGGCCGAGGTCGATGGGCGTGAAGGGGATTTCTATCGATTGTGTGTAAAAGATCCACGGCCGATAACGGAGATTCTCGAAGATATCGGGCATATCCCGCTGCCTCCCTATATTATGCGTAGTGACCGGGAGATCGACAGAGAGCGTTATCAAACTGTTTATGCCGAGGTTGACGGGGCAGTGGCGGCTCCTACGGCGGGATTGCATTTTGATCGGGAGCTGCTGGAACGGATAAAGGAGCTGGGTGTTAACAGTGCTTATGTAACACTCCATGTGGGTGCCGGCACATTTCAACCCGTTAGAGTTGATAATATCCGTGATCATCGTATGCACCGTGAGTATTTTGAGGTGTCCGCCCAAACATGTGATCAGCTACGGGAGACACGCAAGCGGGGTGGCCGGGTGATCGCCGTGGGCACAACGGTGGTACGCTGCCTTGAAGCGGTGTCACAGGGCGGTGATATAACGCCATATGCCGGAGAGACTGATATATTTATATTTCCCGGTTATGAATTCAGGATAGTCGATGTCATAATTACCAATTTTCACATGCCCGAGTCGACCTTGCTGATGCTGGTATGTGCATTTGCGGGTAAGGATCATATCTTCAATGCCTACCGGCATGCAATTGATCGACAGTATCGTTTTTATAGTTACGGGGATGCAATGTGGCTTATGCCGCAGATAAAAGATAAAAGAGTTAAGGATTAAAAGAATGAAAGATAAAAAAGGAAAGGATGACTTTAACTCTTTCTCTGCTGATTCGATCTATGAATTTTAAAATACATCATATCGATGGACTTGCCCGCAGCGGGGCCCTGAAGTTACCGCGCGGCAACATCAACACGCCCGCCTTCATGCCAGTGGGTACCAGCGCTACGGTCAAGGCAATGACACCGGAAGAATTGCATGATATCGGGGCCGAAGTCATCCTGGCCAACACTTTTCATCTCATGCTGCGTCCCGGAACGGAGGTTATTGCGGCTCATGGCGGGCTGCATGGGTTTATGCATTGGGATAGACCGATATTGACAGATTCGGGTGGTTACCAGGTGTTTAGTCTGTGTGACATGCGTGATATCTCGGAACAAGGGGTGACATTCAGTTCACCCGTCAATGGTGACAAGGTCTTTCTGGGCCCGGAAGAGTCGATCGCTGTCCAGCATGCCCTGAGGTCCGACATCATTATGTGTTTTGATGAATGCACGCCTTATCCGGTCACTGAGGAAGATGCCCGGCAATCGATGGAACTGTCATTACGTTGGGCCAAACGTTCCAGGATCGCCCACCAGGATCATGATGCTGCGCTTTTCGGCATCGTTCAGGGGGGCGTGTTTCCACAGCTGCGCATGGATTCGCTTGCCGGTTTGGTTGATACCGGTTTTGATGGCTATGCCATCGGTGGATTGTCGGTAGGCGAGCCGAGGGATGAAATGCTGTATGTGCTCGATCAACTGGTAACGAACATGCCCGCGTCTGCTCCGCGTTATCTTATGGGAGTAGGCAAGCCCGAGGATATTGTAGAGGCCGTGCGCCGCGGCATCGATATGTTTGACTGCGTTATCCCGACGCGTAATGCCCGGAATGGTCATTTATTCGTGAGCGACGGTATTGTGCGTATTCTCAACAGTCAGTACAAAAATGACACGCGTCCGCTGGATGAACACTGTGGTTGCTACACGTGCCGGCACTATAGCCGCGCCTACCTGCGGCATCTGGCGATGAATAATGAAATTCTCGGGGCACGGTTAAATACCTATCATAATCTCTATTATTATCAACAGTTGATGCAGAGTTTGCGCCAGGGCATTAATGAGCGGAAACTTGAGCAATTTGTGGCTGATTTCTATGCAAAACGTGCACAAAAACTTACCTATATATGATAATATCGCGCTGGCAAATCACGGGATGAATATATAAAGAGGAAAAATCATGAGTTTTTTTATCAATGAAGCGTGGGCTGAGGGAACTCCTGCAACTGGAACCGAAGCGGGATTTATGAGTTTAGTGCCGCTGATTCTGATTTTTGTCATATTTTATTTTCTGTTGCTGCGTCCGCAAATCAAGCGTGCCAAAGAACATAAAAAAATGGTCGAATCCCTGGCCAAGGGCGATGAAGTGGTGACGAATGGCGGACTGCTTGGCAAAGTTACCCAACTGGGCGATAGTTTTATGGTGGTTGAAATAGCCCAAGGTGTTGAGGTGAAAGTTCAGAAGAGTGCTGTCAGTTCGCTGGTGCCCAAGGGGACCATGAAATCGAATTAAGTCTTTCCATTCAATGCAATTGAATTTCCGGACATGATTAATCAATATCCTTTGTGGAAATATCTGCTCATTATCATTGTGATAATTGGCGGTGGTTTATATGCATTGCCCAACTTATACGGCGAAGTGCCGGTTATCCAGGTCTCGCCCGTGCGTTCCGCGCTTATCGATGACGCCACTCAGCAACGCGTGATAGAGCTCATAAAAGCCGCGAACATTACCTATGCCTCGATTGCAAGAACTGAACGCGGTATCGTGGTGAAGTTTTCGGATACGGAAAATCAATTGAAGGCGCAGGACTCTATTATTGCCGCCATGGGGGACAACTATATAGTGGCATTAAACCTGGTTTCTGCAACACCTGGCTGGTTAACGAATATCAATGCGGCTCCGATGTATCTCGGTCTTGATTTGCGCGGTGGTGTTCATTTTCTGATGAATGTCGATATGGCCGCCGCTGTCAGACAGGCCGAAGAACGTTACGTCAGTGACATACGGGCAGTGCTGCGCAGCGAAAAGGTACGCTATCTGACCATAGGCCGGAACGAGCAAGGCGGTGTTTCCATCAAGTTCCGTGATAGTGATGAACGGGATAAAGGTCATAATGTAGTCAGCAAGGAGTACACGGAATTAGTTTTGGAAGACACCGAATCGGGTAATGAATATTATTTGAATGCCACTATCAGTGAGCAGGAGATACGCGAGACTAAAAAACTGGCCCTGCAGACAAATATCAAGACGCTGCGCAATCGCGTCAATGAATTAGGTGTTGCGGAACCCGTTATCCAGCAACAGGGTGAAAGCAGAATCGTGGTGCAGCTTCCCGGCGTGCAGGACCCGGCGCGGGCCAAGGAGATCCTCGGGGCTACCGCAACGCTGGAGTTTCGTCTGGCAGATGAGACGAATGACCCGCAACAGGCTGCAGCAGGCCTTGTTCCGATAGGTACGCGCCTATACAGGGATCGCAGCGGCAAACCGGTGTTATTAAAGAAACAGATTATCGTAACGGGCGATCAGATCATCAATGCCGCATCGGGCATCGATCAGCAAACGGGCACTCCGAACGTGACGGTAACGCTCGATAGCAAGGGCGCGAGACAAATGGGGGACACCACCAAGGAAAATGTCGGAAAACCGATGGCGGTGGTATTCATCGAGAATAAGCCGCAAACCCGTATCGTGGATGGTAAAGAAGTAAAGACGACCAAAACGATAGAAGAAGTAATCAATGTCGCGACTATTCGCGATCAGTTCAGCAAACGCTTTCAGATTACCGGGCTGGACAGCACCGAAGAGGCGCGTAATCTGGCGTTGCTGCTTCGGGCAGGCGCCCTGGCTGTTCCTATTGAAATCGTTGAAGAGCGTACGGTCGGTCCCAGTTTGGGCCAGGATAATATTGATCAGGGTTTTAAATCCGTCATTATCGGTTTTGTCCTCGTACTTGTATTCATGGCGGTTTGGTACCGCGCATTTGGTTTGGTTGCCAACATGGCATTGGCGTTGAATCTGGTCTTGATTGTAGCGGTATTATCCATGTTGCAGGCGACCCTGACCTTGCCGGGTATCGCCGGTATTGTATTAACGATAGGCATGGCGGTTGATGCCAACGTGCTGATCTTTGAGCGTATACGCGAAGAACTGCGTAACGGGAACAGTCCGCAGGCGAGTATTAACGCCGGTTATGAAAAGGCATTGTCGACGATCGCCGATGCCAATATTACTACCCTGATTGCCGCCGTCGTGTTATATGGTTTTGGTACCGGCCCGGTCAAGGGATTTGCAGTGACATTGTCGATCGGTATTCTTACTTCGATGTTTACCGCGATCATGGGAACGCGCGCCGTTATCAATCTGATCTATGGTGGCCGTAAGGTAGAGAAACTGGCGATATGATTGCATGCAACTGATACATAAGACAACCAATATCGATTTTATCGGCAAACGCATGCTGGCGCTGTTATTCTCGCTGACGCTGATCATCGCCTCAATTGCATCGATTGCCACTCGTGGCCTGAATCTGGGGATTGATTTTACCGGTGGCACATTGATTGAAGTCGCCTACCAACAATCCATTGAACCGAGTGATGTACGTAATGTACTAACAGAGGCGGGTTATGCCGATGTCCTTGTACAGCATTTCGGGACATCGCGTGATGTATTGATACGGCTTGCCCCACATGAAACGTTAAGCAGCGCCGAGGTAAGCACACAGGTACTCAATGTATTGCAGCGTGCCTACCCTGATCAGGTAGACCTGCGCCGGGTGGAATTTGTCGGACCGCAAATAGGCGATGAGCTGACCGAGGACGGCGGTCTTGCGATGCTCTACGCATTAATCGGGATTTTGATCTATGTTGCCTTGCGCTTCGAGAAACGTTTTGCCGTTGGCGCAGTGATTGCGCTGATTCATGACGTCATCATCACCATTGGATTTTTCTCGATAGCGCAGGCCGCATTCGATTTGTCCGTATTGGCGGCAATCCTTGCGGTCATTGGTTATTCACTCAATGATACGATAGTCGTTTTTGATCGCATACGGGAAAATTTTCGCAAGATGCGCAAAGGTACGTCCGTCGAGATCATGAATGTCTCCATTAACCAGACCTTGTCACGCACCCTCATCACCGGGGTGACTACACTGCTGGTACTGATCGCGTTGTTTATATTTGGCGGCGAGATTATCCATGGTTTTGCAATGGCGCTGATCGTTGGCATTGTTATCGGAACCTATTCGTCCATTTATGTGGCGAGCACAGCGGTGTTGGCACTCGGTGTCAGCAAGGCGGACTTGATGCTGGCCAAGAAGGAAGGCGCAGAGGCGGATGAAAGACAATGATTGTTGACTTGTATGAATTATAGACAAGCCCGCCGATGCGGGCTTTTTTGTGCAGTGAATAACTATGGTGTTCTTTATGATATCCCCGGCTTTTTCTTGTCATTCCCGCGCAGGCGGGAATCCAGTAATATGACGATACATTAATACCTGCTATACAGATTTTTTGGAGAGGTTCATGAAAATATATCCTAATGAACTCTAAAGTCTGCGTTTATATTGGCGATGAATTGGGCCGTTACGGTTTTGGTTATGGCCATCCGTTCGGGCCGGACCGGATGAATGCATTCTGGACTTTGGCGCAAAAGCAAGGCCTGGACAAGCATGTTCATATCTGTGATCCGCAACGGGCCAGGCAGGATGTCATCGAACGCTTTCACACGCATGACTACGTAGAGCGCGTTAAAAAACTCTCGGATCTCGGTGAAGGTTACCTGGATTTCGGCGATACACCCGTGGTGCCGGGGATCTATGCGGCAGCTGCCTATGTGGTCGGTTCGAGTGTCGATGCGATGAAACGACTCATGGAGGGTAAATGCCGCCGGGCCTTTGTCCCCATTGCCGGACTGCATCATGCGCAACGTGACACGGCAGCAGGATTCTGTGTGTTTAATGATTGTGGCGTAGTGATCGAATCGTTGCGCACACAATATTCATTACAGCGAATTGCCTACGTGGACATCGATGCCCATCATGGCGATGGCGTTTTTTATTCGTTCGAACAGGATCCCGGGATATTTATTGCCGATGTCCATGAAGATGGCCGTTATCTCTATCCGGGAACAGGTAATGATAATGAGATGGGAATTGGAAATGCCAAGGGGACGAAGCTGAATATACCAATGCCACCTGCAGCAGATGATGAGATGTTTTTTAAAGTCTGGCCACGCATTGAAACATTTATTGAGAACGCAAAACCAGAATTTATTCTGTTACAGTGTGGCGCCGACAGCATCGCAGGTGACCCGATCACCCATATGCAGTTTACACCGGCGGCTCACTATCACGCTGCACTGAATCTATGCCGTATAGCCGATGATCTCGGTCATGGACGGGTACTGGCAATGGGTGGGGGAGGATATAACAGATCGAATCTTGCAGCCGCGTGGTGTGCGGTTGCGCAGGCATTTATTGATTCATCAATGCCATAAATATTGAACGGTGTTGCTTAAGAAATCTAGCCGGATATGGTATCAACACCTTCGGACATATTGACTTCGATGCGGTTGCGGCCGAGGCGTTTGGCCTGATAGAGCGCCTTGTCGGCACGCTCGATAAGATTACTGGGGGTTTCACCGGGTTTGTAGAGGGACAGGCCGGCGGAGAAGGTCGGCATGGGGCGGCTGATACCGTCATATTGGTAAGTGGTTTCCGCAGTGCGTTTTTGCACTTTCTTTAACGCGCGTAAGGCACCTTCGGTATTGGTGTTGGGCAACAGTACGGCGAATTCCTCGCCGCCATAGCGCGCGACCATATCATGATGACGGAAGATCGAGAGGATATTGGCGGCGTAACTGTTTAATACCTCATCGCCTGCGGCGTGTCCGAATTGATCGTTAATGGACTTGAAGCCATCGAGATCCATCAGCGCCAGAGACAGGGGATAACCATAGCGTTGCACGCGCGCAACTTCATCTTCAAGACGCCTCAGGAATGCGCGACGGTTGGGAAGTTCGGTTAATTCGTCCGTCAGACTCAGGATATGTACGCGGGTCAGCTCTTCATTGAGGTGTTGTCCTTCCGTTTCGATAATCTGCAAATATTTGTTGGCGCTATCGAGTTTATTGGCGAGCAATAAGTGTCCTCTTAATAATTTCTCAACCTCGTTGACAAGCGCCTCTTTAAGTGTATGGACTTCCTGCAAGTTATTTGTTTGACGTAAAGCCTCGTGTTCGACTTCAAGCAACACGCCAAACTCTTCATTTTGTTTGACGACTTCGGAGACATGATGGGCGAGAATTTCCTGTATTTCCTGAATCCGTTCGCGTTTTTCATCGAGATGTTGCCGGTAGGTGATGTCAACACGCCTGTTGGTTTCAGGCGCTATATCCGGAGTTTCTTCAAAAAGTTCAGTTGCTTCTTGCTTGTCGCCGGCAAATTTTTCCGTTTGCGCGAGACGGGGATGTGAGGATTTGATACCAAATGCATGCAGCAGGGGTATAAGCGCCTTTTCCATTGCCTTGCTTCCGGCTTCATTGCCCTGGGTTATTTTCTCTGCAACGATATTGATGTATTTACGTAATCCTGAGAATTCCGAGACAGTCAAAGGCGGCATCAGGCGTTTTTGCACCATGACCAGATGGACGCGTAACGGTGAATCATCAGGTAACAGGTTGATATAGGCGTTTAGCAATTCACGCAACAGATCGGCATAGGCTTCATGGATATTGCGGGCATCGATTTCGTAATATTCAATGATACTTTTGACGTGCTCGTATATCGCCGCGCCTTCCTGTGTTTGCTGTAAGGCATCTAATAGCGATAAAACCTTGGACGCGAACAAGGTTTCTTTATTTTTTTCTACAGGCTGTGCCAACTTGTGTGATCCCTCAAAAGGTTTGGATAATGCGACGGCTACAGTTGTTATGATGTTGCATTAATAGGCAAATTCGCCGTTGTGTTTGCCCCCGGTATGTTGGGTTGCGCACATATTCGTCAATTGTACGTCATTCACATACCGATGTGTTTATAATATAGTTCCGGAATAGGGATGGCAGCATAATTTATGCCACTCGATTATTATAATTACAAAACAATATGTTATACATAATAATGCGTGATTCAACAGATTTGTTGATGATATCTGTAAAAGAAATCGACGACTGTTACGATAGCTGCGAGATTCACCCGGTTAACGGTGGTTGGACTTTATGCTGCGGGCTTGTGTGACCTGGCGGGATACGGTTTCATTCAACTTGATAATGCGTTGTCCCTCGTAATCGGGTATCATTTAAGTTTTTCCCGGAATATTAAAGGCTTACGAATAAAGGAGTGTAATGTTTGCAGCAGATATGACAATTGCCGGTTTTGACGATGCGTTATGGTCGGCGATTCAGGATGAAGCCCGGCGGCAAGAGGAACATATTGAGCTGATCGCCTCAGAGAACTATGCCAGCCCGCGTGTTATGGCAGCCCAAGGCTCGATTTTGACCAACAAGTATGCCGAGGGTTATCCGGGCAAACGTTATTATGGCGGTTGTGAATATGTCGACCAGGTTGAGACGCTTGCGATCGATCGCATCAAACAGCTATTTAGTGCTGATTACGCCAATGTCCAGCCTCATTCAGGTTCACAGGCAAATGCTGCAGTTTATATGGCGTTACTAAATCCGGGCGATACCATCTTGGGAATGAGTCTGGCCCATGGTGGGCATTTAACTCATGGGGCGAAAGTGAATTTTTCCGGGCAGTTATATCATGCCGTTCAATACGGGCTCAATGCCGATAGCGGAGAAATCGATTACGATCAGGTTGAACGTCTGGCACTTGAACATAAACCCAGAATGATTGTTGCCGGTTTTAGCGCCTATTCCCGCGTTGTCGATTGGCAGCGTTTCCGGGATATCGCTGACAAGGTGGGCGCCTATTTGATGGTGGACATGGCCCATGTCGCCGGTTTGATTGCGGCAGGCATTTATCCCAGTCCGGTACAGATTGCAGATGTGACGACGTCGACCACGCATAAAACGCTGCGCGGCCCGCGTGGCGGGTTTATCCTTGCACGGGCCAATCCTGAAATCGAGAAGAAACTCAATTCAATGGTATTTCCCGGTTCGCAGGGAGGTCCGTTGATGCATGTGATTGCGGCAAAGGCTGTTGCATTCAAGGAGGCCCTGCTGCCGGAATTTATAGACTATCAAAAACAGGTTTTAACAAATGCGCGCTTAATGGCTACGGTGATGCATGAACGTGGTTATAAAATTGTATCGGGCGGGACGGATAATCATTTATTTCTTGTTGACTTGATAGACAAGGAGATGACTGGTAAAGACGCCGATGCCGCATTGGGCGCCGCCAATATTACGGTCAACAAAAACAGCGTTCCAAACGACCCCAAGTCACCGTTCGTCACCAGTGGCATTCGCATAGGTACGCCTGCCGTAACGACACGCGGATTCAGGGAAGAACAGATTAGATTGTTGAGTGACTGGATTTGTGATGTATTGGATGATCTTGGGAATACCGCTACCATCAAGAATATCCGGGAGCATGT
>Ga0214472_10005328_pt1 | contig 13529 bp, 14 predicted proteins | sample RVTome_6_FD_207662 | JGI IMG/M metagenome (GOLD analysis project Ga0214472, IMG submission 207662) | Soil microbial communities from uranium-contaminated site in the Upper Colorado River Basin, Wyoming, United States - RVT140D175 | ecosystem: Environmental > Terrestrial > Soil > Contaminated >... | reverse complement strand
CATGTTCGAGCAGTTTTTCGCCGCCTCCGGGTCGGGCGTGCATCTGCTGGCGGCGCCCCGCGAGTTTTCGGACGGGGAGAAAATCACATCGATCGGAGTGCGCCAGGCGATCACCTTGGCGCGCGGTAGGTTCCCCTACGTCGTCCTCGACGTGGACAACATTATGGACGAAGAGCAAATAGAGGTTTTTTGGCAGGCGGACGTGATTCTGCTAGTCGTGCGACTGGATTACACCTCGATCCGCAACACGCGCAGAGCCATGGAGCGGCTGGTCGAGCTGGGCATAGGAGCCGGTAGCATTCGGCTGGTCGCGAACCGGCACGGCCAACGCAAGGAATTGCGCATCCGGGACGCGGAAGCGGCGCTGGGCTCGAAGATCGCGTTTTCGATACCCGATGCTCCGGCCCACGTCCATGGCGCCGTCAACGCCGGCATGCCAGTGGTATTGAAGCGGCCAATGTCCAAAATCTCCCGGCGCATGGGCGCCGTGGCGGCCGGCGTCAACGGCCATCCGGCGGTGCGAAGATGAAAGGAGCCCCAACGGCGATGAGATCCGTTGTGAACACGTCCATGAAGCCAACCGCGTGGTGGAACTCGCGAATCACGGGGCTGCTGCTGGACCGCTTCGAGCAAATCGTGATCGCAGGACTTTATTGCTGGTTTGTCCTGCGGCTCTTTCAGCATTTCACAGCCGGCGGCGCTTGGGTGAATCTGTTGATGTTGCCATCCGAAGGGTTGGTGCTGTTTTTCATTCTGATCCGTCGTCGTTCAGAAAACGTGTCCCGGCGCTGGACCGACTGGGTGCTTGCCGTTTGCGGCAGCGCGGCGCCGTTGCTGGTCGTCGCCGCCGCCGGCAGGAATCTCGCCGCACCCGCCGTGGCCGGCGTGTTGGTCGTCATGGGAATTTTCGTTCAAGTCCATGCCAAACTTGTTTTGCGCCGCAGCTTTGGTTGCGTGGCGGCGAACCGGGGATTGAAATCCTCCGGCCCGTACCGGTTCGTGCGGCACCCGATGTACCTGGGATACTTGTTGAGCCATATCGGTTTTTTGCTGATGAATGCCACGCTCTGGAACCTGAGCGTATATGTTTTTTGTTACTGCATGCAGATTCCCCGAATCTTCGCGGAAGAAAGGATGCTGCGCGAAGACCGGCAGTACGGCGAATACTCGCGGCGCGTGCCGTGTCGGCTGGTTCCGGGCGTCTTTTAGCAACCGCCATCGAAACGAAAAGAGCACTTTAACACTTCGAGGGTGAACAATGGCTTGGCTGCGCAACAAGAACTCCGAGGAAAACGGAACCGTTAACCCCGCCAACGGCGAAAACCCGCGGCGCGATCTTGCCAACGAACCTTGGTTTCTGGCGTTGAAGCGCGAATTGCACCAGCAAGTCATCTCGTCCATGGACTTGTCGGCCGTCGGGACAATGAATGACGAGCAATTGCGGCTCGAAGTCCGCCGCGAGGCGGAGGCGCTTTGCCGGCGCCGATCGGACTTGTTGAACCTCGAGGAACGCGAGCGCCTCGTGAACGAAGTGCTGGATGAGACGTTCGGTCTGGGGCCGCTGGAAAGCATTATGCAAGATCCCACGGTAACCGACATCCTCATCAACGGGCCGAAAACCATTTACGTGGAACGCAACGGGCGCTTGACCCAGACTTCCGTAGCTTTTCACGACAATCGGCACCTGATGCAGGTGGTGCAGCGGATCGTCAACAGAATGGGCCGGCGCGTGGACGAGACGAGCCCGATGGTCGATGCCAGGCTGCCGGACGGCAGCCGGCTGAACGCAATCATTCCGCCGCTGGCGATCGACGGCCCGTTGGTTTCGGTCCGCCGCTTCGGCGCGGTGCCTTTGGGAGTGGAAGACCTGCTCAAGTACCATTCCATTGACTCTGAAATGTTGAAATTCCTGGCCGCGTGCATTGAGGCGCGTGTCAATATTCTGATCTCCGGCGGCACCGGCAGCGGCAAGACGACGTTGATGAACGTCCTGTCCAGCTATATTCCCGCCGACGAACGGGTGGCCACCATCGAGGACGCGGCCGAACTCCAACTGCAGCAGCCTCACGTGGTAAGGATGGAAACGCGGCCTCCCAACGTCGAAAGTCAAGGAGAAGTGACGACTCGCGACCTGGTCCGCAACGCGCTGCGAATGAGACCCGATCGGATCATCATCGGAGAATGCCGCGGCAGCGAAGCATTCGATATGTTGCAGGCAATGAATACCGGGCACGAAGGGAGCATGACCACCGTCCACGCCAACAGCACGCGCGACGCGCTGAGCCGGTTGGAAATGATGGTGGGAATGGCAGGGTTTGAAATGCCGATCTGGGTCATCCGCCGCCAGATGGCCTCCGCCGTACACATTGTCGTCCAGATTGCCCGCTTGATGGGCGGCGTCCGAAAAGTCGTGAGAATCTCCGAAGTCACGGGGATGGAGGGGGACGTGTTGAGCATGCACGACGTCTTCGAGTTCAAACAAACCGGACTCAGCGACGATCGTGTCGCGCAGGGTTATTTTTGCGCCACCGGAATCCGCCCGGAGGTGTTGCGCCGGCTGGAGGCATGCGGTGTTCCCCTTGAGGTGGAAATGTTCGAGCGTCGGGTGCTTAGCGCGTAACGTGGTGAGTAACGGGTGACAAAACTCATGGTCTATTTGCTCACAGGCCTGGCCTTCGGCTTCGGTTTCCTGGTCATCTTCGCCGTCAATTGGCTGTTGGCCGACATCTTCGAGGCGAAGCGGAAGGAAACTCGCCAGCGGCTCGACGAGGAATTCCGGCTCCGGCAGCGCGAGCGGGCGCGGGGCACGATGCAACAACACAGGGATTTGTACGAACTGGCCGCGGAAGGTTATGCCGATCTTGCGGCGCATCGCACCGGGCGCGAACGTTTTCACGATTTTCTGATGCAGTCAGGGCTGCGCATGCGGACCGGGCAGATCGTGGTCTATTCGATCCTTATGGGCGTTTTTCCGGCCGTGCTCGTCGCGGTGCTCACCGGGCGCTGGGTGTTTGCGCTGCCGACGGCGGTCGTCGGGGCTGTCGTGCCGTTCTGGTACGTATACGCCGCCAGACGCAGGCGCCTGGAAAAGCTGCTGTCGCAATTGCCCGACGCGTTCGATCTGATGGGCCGAGTCTTGCGGGCCGGCCAAACCATGTCGCAGGCGCTTCAATCCGTAGGTGACGAGTTTTCGCGGCCGATCTCCGAGGAATTCGCGTATTGTTATGAACAGCAGAATCTGGGCTTGTCTCCCGAGGCCGCGCTGCGAGATTTATCTGCGCGAACCGGGCTGTTGGAGATGAAGATCTTCGTGTTGGCGGTCACCGTGCACCGGCAGACCGGCGGCAATCTCTCGGAGTTGCTGGACAAGCTGTCGCACGTGATCCGCGACCGCTACCGAATACGTGGTCTGATCAAGAGCCTCACGGCCGAAGGCCGGTTTCAGGGAATCATCTTGCTGGCTTTGCCGATCTTTCTGCTGATCTTTCTTACCATCGTCAATCCTGGATACATGGCCACGCTGTTTGAGTATCCGCTGTTGTTGGTCGCCATGTTTGTGGCCGAGGGACTCGGAGCGCTTTGGATCCGTAATATCGTCAACTTTGATTTTTGATACACCAGCGAGCGACAATATGTTTCCGGAAATCTCGTTGGTCGTGATCTGGCTTGTGGCGGCCGCCAGCTTTGCTCTGTTGTTGGCGCTCGTCATAACCTCCGGCAGGAGCCGTGCTGAAAGCCGTTTGCAAGAGTTGGCGACGAGCCCGCACGGCGCTGCACAAGCCTCCGACCGTATCCCTTCGTTGGCCGACAGCCCTCTGGCGCAGCGCGTCCGACAACAAGAAAAAAAGAATCAACTCAAGGCGCGCATTGTCCAGGCGGGTTTATATCGGCGCAATGCCACTAAAATGTTCGTCGTCATCCGCATTGCGGCGCTTCTGCTGCCGCCGGTGCTGGGTTTTGTCGCCGGTTCAATGGGCCTGATGCCCGCTATGTATGCCGTATCGCTCGGCATCCTGGTGAGCGTCGCCGGGACCATTGCGCCGAGTTTTTGGCTCGATTACGTGAAGCGGTCTCGCCAGATGGCGATCCGCAGGGCGCTTCCCGATGCTTTGGACGTAATCGTCGTCTGCCTGGAGGGCGGCCTCAGCCTTTCGGGAACTTTGTCTCGTGTGGCTCGCGAACTGGTCGGCGCCCATCCCTTGTTGGCGACGGAATTGAGCATCGTCGAGCGGGAAATACAAATGGGCCGCACGACGGGACAAGCAATGCGGCGATTCGCCGACCGCTTCGACCTGGAGGAACTGCGCAGTATGGCGTCCGTCATTTCGCAGGCAGAGAGTTTCGGCAGCAGCGTGGTCAAGGCCCTGGGAGTCTACGCTGATACGCTGCGCGTCCGGCGGCACCAATTCGCCGAGGAAATGGCGCAAAAGGCGTCGGTCAAGATACTGTTCCCCACGCTGCTGTTGATCTTTCCAGGCCTGTTTATTGTTATCCTTGGACCCGCTGCGATCCAAATCTACGAAGTGATAATCAAGGGAAACCTTGCCGGTTAAAAGAGTTCGAATCTGCGTTTTCTGACGACTGAATCGACGCAAGATCAGTCAACAAGGTATTGTCAGGAGCGCCCCGATGACCAGTGACAAACGCCGGGCGGGCGATGACCGATTGGCCAGCCGTTGGCGAGCATGGATGCAAGTCTTGGAAACCTGTGCCGACAACGAGCAGGACGGATTGTCCTATTCGCGCGAGCACTACCGTGCCTTGCAAACGGAAATCATGCAAATCTGCCAGGACGAAATCACGCGAAACACCGGACGGGCCCGCATCTGTAAGCAAATGTTGCGATTGGTGTCTCCTTGGCGTTCCTTAGGCGCATTTTCCGCGTGTAAGCGCGACATACTGGACAAATTGTATCTTCAGAGCGAAGCGGTCTGCGCCGTCCTGGAAGGGCGACATCGACGATTCTCACTTGGCACACGCGAAAGGCGGATTGCCGCCGCGGCTTTGATCGCCGCCGCGGCAATCTTGCTGCTGATGGTTGTTACGTCGCCCGAGCGACTTCGCGGGTTGCCCGCCATGGCGCAGATCGAGTTTGGATTGTCTAAAGTGCGGTACGCCGTATCGCATTGGGAAACGCAACAACTCATTGTTGCGGCCGGAGTCGCCGGGGTGCTAGCGTTTGCCGCCGTGATGTGGCGCGTGAGGAGGACGGCGTGAAAAACACATTGCTTCATCGGTTCCGACGAACGCGAGGCGTCCGGCGAGGCTCGAACGAAGGACGTCGGCGCCGTCGGTTGCGGCGCGAACGTGCCGGGGCGGTCCTCATCGAATTGGCCCTCTTGCTGCCGCTTTTGATTACCATCGTGTTGGCCTGTATCGATTTCGGGCGGTTGGCGTACACGCACATCGCGGTGACCAATGCGGCGCGCGAAGGCGCCTATATTGGCAGCTTTAACCCCGTGACCACGGCCTCGTTGCCGAACTGGGAGGCGGTCATCCAACAGGCGACGCTCAACGAATTGGCGCAGCTTGAGCTGGAAGACATTGACAACAACAGATTTCCCGAAAGCGTCGGCATCGTGGCAACGCTCATCAAAGAAGACGGACGCAATGACCGGGTCCGCGTCAGCGTGAGTTATCCGTTTGAGACGATTGTAAATTGGCCCGGAATACCTAGTGACGTCACGATCAGCCGGGCCGTGGAAATGCGGTTCATTCGATGATCCGGAAGAAAATGACGATTCGATCTCGATGGCACGGCAAGGCGCTCAAGTCGCGTTTCGGTCGTGAAATGTGCCGAGCGGCCTCGGCGCGGCGCGGCGCGGCGATGATCGAAACGGCCATTTCCATATTGGTTTTTCTTGCGTTGGTGATGGGCATGCTCGACCTGGGATTGGCCGTGTTTCGTAGGCACGTGCTCGCCGAGGCGGCCCGTCATCTGGCGCGACGAGCGATCGTTCATGGCGAGTTGGCGGACCGGCTGGGGCCGTGGGGACCCACGACCTTCAGCGGCACGGCCGCCGCGTCGCACCCGGTTGCAGACACCGTCCGCGGCTTTCTGAATGGCGGCGGCAGCGGAACGCCGATCCTCGAGCCGACCGAAGTGACCGTGTCGATCGAATGGCCCGGCGGGAGCAACGAAGTGGAACAGCCGGTCCGCGTCACATTAGGCACGACGCACCAACTGTTTACCACCAGCTTGATTCCCTTTGTGGATCCGACAATCGATCTCGTGGCGATGTCCGAGATGACAATCGCCCACTGAACTTGCGAGGAACGACGATGCTCCGCCACGTCATGCGGTCAAGCAAAACAAGGAACCTCAAAAAACGGAATTACTTTCGGCGGCGCGGCTATGTCATGATCAAATTCGCCTTATTGCTATTGATATTGCTGGGCATGGCCGGATTGGTGATCGACGCCGGGTTCCTCATGGCTCAGCACCGGCAGGTTCACAATGCGGTGGACGCCGCGGCGCTGGCCGCCGCGATGGCCAGGCTGCGCGGCAGCGCGGAAGGCGACGCGGTGACGACGGCGACAATTTACTTCAAACAGTACAACGGCCTGTTCAGCGCGCCCGACCCTATCGTCAACATCCCCCCGGCAAGCGGCGCCTATGCCGGCGACTCGAACTTCGTTGAAGTCATCGGCACGCTGCAGGTAAGCACGTTTCTCATTCACGTGCTGCCGGGAGTCGATGCGCAGCACAACGTTCAGGCGCGGGCGGTGGCCGGCTATGAACCGCATGCCGCCGGAGAAGGCGTGATTACGCTTAATCCGAACGCGCGGCCGGGACTGGACGTCAGCGGCGGCGGGACCCTGCGAGTCAACGGCCGGATCGTCGACAATTCCGAAGGCGGCGGCGTGGATGAAAACAACGAACCGATCAATAACGGCAACAACGGTTTCGCCGCGCGCGCCGGCCAGCCCAATTCGGACACCGGCATCTACGCCACGATCGTCGACGTCGTCGGCGGCGTGGACCGCCCCGATCAATTCAAGCCCTATGATCCCGGCGACTCGTCCCCCTTGAAAACACGCCAGCCGCCGGAACCCGATCCGCTGATCAACCTGCCGACGCCGACCATGAACAACGGCGTCGACCCGACGCTACGCGGCTCCGTTTCCGTCACCAACACAAACGTCAACGGTTTGTCGACGGACCAGGGAGGCTTGAATTTTCAAGCCGTGGGCGGCGAAGAGGTCGCCGGGGGTCTGCACACCGCGGCGGCCGGGGAGGTGATTCTACATCCCGGCGTTTACGATTCCTTGGACGTTCAGGGCGGACTGGTCTACCTTGTCCCCGGCATCTACGTCACGCGCCACAAGCCCAGCGGCGGAGGCAACGCCTTGAAAATCACCGGCGGCACAATCACGGCCGACGGTGTGATGTTCTACAACACGGGCCACAATTTTAAGGCCAGCGACGGCACCCCGGACATCAACGACGGCAGCAAAGCGCCGCCCGGCAACAATCAACCTCCCGAAGACGGCGCCAACTTCGGCGACATCAGCATCACCGCCAGCATGACGTTGTCGCCGATAGATACGTCGGAATTCAAGTACCCGCTTCATCTGAACGGGCCGGCTGTCTCTGACAAGTTCGACGGCATGTTGTTCTACCAGCGTCGCCGCGACGGCAAAGGTGTGGACATCACCGGCGACGCCGCCGAGGGAGGGCTGACCGGCACGTTGTATGCCAAGTGGGCCCATTTCAAGATCGCCGGCCAGGGCACCTACGATGCCCAGTTTGTCGTTGGCAGCTTGGACATCGCGGGCCAGGGAAACGTAACGCTGTTGGGCGGCGGTCAAGCGCGCGGCAAGGCCAACCAGGTCTATCTAGTCGAATAACCTGATAAACTGCCCTCGCAGTTTTCCCAGATTGACTAGCCCCCGGTCCCTAACCCGGATTATTCATTGATAATGAAGTGCACCACGGAGTCACGGAGATCAGGGCAATACAGGCAGATTCCGAAGTACAAAAACGAGATGGTCGGTTACCTCAGATCTGGTAACGAGTCAACGTAACGTCTTAACACTACAAATGCTCGGAAAAACCTCCGTGACTCCGTGGTGAATAATCCCCGCTCACGAACCCGGGCTCCCGCTTGGCGGGCATTCCGGATTACCTTTGCATAGTTTCGTCCGAACAGGTGAATGGTTTGGACCGAATGATCGAAATTGCCGATGATTCCAATAACCATGTTCGTGCGATACCCTGTCTGGACACCATGGGAATTGCGAATTGTCTCGCCGAAATTGCACATCCCGCATCGCTGTTGGCCTTGTCTGGGTCGTTGTGTGCGCACTCGGCCAGCCGATGCCGCTCGACGCTGAGAAAGCGGCTGGACAGCAAATAGCTGCGCCACCGACCGGTGGATTGAAGTTGGGACAGCAGCGGGTGCCGCAGCGCCTGCCAAGGCCAGCCGGCGCCCCCCAGGATTGGCAACCGAATCAGGATCCGCAGACGGTTCCCTCTTTTATCGAAACCCTGAAGGGCAACGACGCTTCGATCGAAGTGGTGGTTGGCCAGGGGCGGCTGTTAACGACCCGGCGCGACATTGCCACCCGGGACGCCGGCGCTTTGATCGCCGTCGGCGACCCGACGGTGATCGATTTCGAAGTATTGCCCAACGCCCGGATGATCCGCATCACCGGCAAGCGCGCCGGAGTGACGGACCTGTCGATCACGACGGCCGACGGGCAATCGTACAGTTTCGAAGTACACGTCGTCTACGACTTGCCGCTGCTGGGCGCGCAACTGATGCAGATTTTTCCCGAGGCACGATTGAGGCTCGGACAAATCCGCGAACATCTGGTCGTCGAAGGCGAGGCCCGCAGCATCTCCGAGGTCACCCAGATTATGGAAACGCTGCAAGCGTACCTGGATTCGGTGCAAGTCGAGAGAAAGGTGCAGGGTACGCAGCCGACGGGCACACCGGGCCAGGAACCCGATCGGCAGGCGCGCCCTGCGAACGGGCGAACGCCCCCCGTCGCGGGTCCTCCCAACGGTGCGCCGGCGCCGGACGAAGCGGCCGCTGCGTACGGCCCGAGCGCCGCGCCGGAAACGGACCGGCCTTCGGTCGAGGGGCAGTTTGTTGCGCCGCGGATTATCAATCTCATCCGCGTCCCCGGCGTCCAGCAGGTTTCGCTGCAGGTGAGCATTGCCGAGTTGAATCGCACGGCGATGCGGGAAATTGGCGCCGATATTTTGGGCGTCGATCCGTCGACCGGCAATATCTTGGGGACGAACATCGGCGGCGCTACGGTCGACGCGATGGCCACCCTCGGACTTGGCGGACTGGTCGGGCTGGCGTCCGGCGCCAATAATCCCATGTCGACCACCGCGTTTGGCATCTTTCCCAGCAGCGACTGGCAAATTCTGCTGCGCGCTCTGCGCAGCAATGAACTCTTGCGGATTCTGGCCGAGCCGACGCTGGTCTCGATGAGTGGGCAAAGTGCCAGCTTTCTCGCCGGCGGTGAATTCCCGATCCCGGTTCCGCAAGGCGGCGGCGGACTGAACAACAACGTGACGATTCAGTTTCGAGAATTCGGAATTCGCTTGGACTTCATCCCTTACGTTCTCGATCACGAAACCATCCGCCTGACGGTGACACCTGAAGCGAGCACGATCGATGAATCGCTCGGCACCACGTTGGTTGTCGGCGGGGAACCCGTGCCGGGTTTGAACACGCGCAGAGCGACAACCACCGTCGAGCTGCGCGAGGGGCAAACGCTGGCCATCGCCGGACTACTTCAAGTTACCACGGAGGCGTCGACGGACCGCATACCCGGCCTGGGCGATCTGCCATATATCGGTCCGTTATTCAGCAATACCAGCCACGCACAAACCGAAAAGGAATTGCTGGTGCTGGTCACACCACACCTGATTCATCCGATGGAGCACCACGAAGTGCCGCCTCTGCCAGGCGAGGAGATTATGGAACCCAACGATATGGAATTTTACCTGATGAACCGCATCGAAGGACGGACCGGACAACCGTTCCGCTCGACGACCGCCTGGGACGATCCGTTGGGGCTGGTGCGGTTGATGAAGTTGGAAAAACAGTGCATCAGCGGTCCGGTCGGTTTCTCCGAGTAGCGGCCGGCGTCGTACGTTTTGGAAGGTCCAATCCTGCCCGAGAGGGAGCCGTTGCTATCGCACCCAATTCAATCGGGATGGAGACCACCTTAAAATCCGAGAATCCAAAATGACGAGATTCATCGTAACCTGGCTGCCGGCATTCATGTTGACTTCCATGCTGGCCGCGGGCGGGGCCAGCGCACAGAGCAACCATCCCGACGGCAGCGCCGATCGCGGCTTTCCGAATCGGACGGCGCCGCCAGCAGTCAGCGGTCCACCGCACGAATTGCACGTTGTTCAGCAAGCTGGACCGTCTGCAACGGCTGAGCCGGATGCCGTCGAGGCGATATCCCCGGCAGGCATGGACGAATCCGACCCGTCGAGTTCCGTTTACTGCTCGGAGTCCTGCCGCCAGGCCCCGTGGCACTGGCGTATGAAGCGCAAACTTCAAGCCAGCCATTGGGGTTATCCGGAGTACTTTTACGAAACGCCCTTCGGTCTGTCGGTGCGCTCGCATTTCAACACGCAAATCGCCAGCGGTTTCGCGGCGCGGATGGTGTTATATGCGTATGATTTCTACGAAGGCAAAAACGGCGAAGTGGGGCTCACGTCTCGCGGCCGGAGGCAACTTCTGAAAATTGGCGATATGGCGCAAGTCGCCCCCTACCCAATCGTGATTGCGGCCACGTACGACAATCCGGCACTGGACGAAGCCCGCCGGCATCGCGTGCTGGCCGAGTTGTCCCGGCATTTTGGAGACGTTCCTGAGTCACTCGTAATCGTCGGCGGACCGCCCAATCTAGGCTTGCTCGGCATTGAGGCCGTCGCAATCGATCAAAACCTGTATCAAATGACCAGGCAGGGAGGCGGCGCCGCCCCCTCTTCGGCGACATCGCAAGGAGTCGAAGTGTTCGGAGCCGAACGTCCCGTCGGTGAGGGCGCCGGCGCCGGCGCGCGCATTCGATAACCGAGACCGCCGCCTCGTGATGCCTGATGGCAAACCGTCCAAGTTTTCCAATGTTCCTGGCACAGTGCAGGCTGCCCAAATGCCCTACCGCCGCGTAGCGATACTCCTCAGCGGGTTGCTGGTTCTCGGCGGCTGCAGCCAAATGGAACGTGCTCGGGACTGGTTGCCGGTAGCCGGTTCGAGAAAGGCGAAGTCGACGCCCACCAATCCAATCGAATTGGCCGGTCCGCCCGTTAAAGTCGGTCCGCAAGAGAAGATGGGTGTTCAACTGGCGCTGGCCCGTTCGCTGGAAAAGCAGGGCAAGGACGACGAAGCAATCCGCGTTTATCGCGATGCAATCCAAAAGCACGGCGATCGGGATGAAGCTATTCATCGGCTCGCGGTATTGTGCGATAAGCAAGGCCGGAGCCAGGAGGCCGCGGATTATTTCGCCAAAGCATTGAAGATGGCGCCTGACAATGCCACGTTGCACTGTGACGTCGGCTACAGCCATTACCTGCGCGGCCAGTGGAACGAAGCCTTTGTGCACCTGAACCGTGCACTTGCCATTCAGCCTGAATACCAACGTGCCCATATTAATATGGGTATGCTGTTGGCGCGCACCGGACGGCCTGCCGAAGCGTTTGCGGCATTCCGTCGCGCCGGTTGCAGTCCCAGTCAGGCTCACGCCAACATCGGATATGCATCGGCGTTTGCGAGTCAATGGCAGGATTCGGAGCACCACTTCGCACTTGCGCTCGCAGACGACCCCGAAAATGCACAGGCGCGTCGAGGACGCCAAATGGTGGTCGCGCTTGCCAAAAACACGAATACAACGAATCCTGCCCGTGATTTGCAGATAACCCGATGAACGTTCTGGGCCTATAATCGCCCCGGGCAACCATTCCGAGCGGCTCTCCCCGCGTGAAGATCTTGGTCGAGCAGTTGCGCGACTTCCCCTGCGGCGACCGTCCTCACCTGCGCATCGGGCGACACGTCGCCAAAGGCGGCCGACGCCGCACCGTTCCGCTCTGGTGGGACCAAGGCACGCTTGCCGATCTGGCCGCCTGGCGCGCCGAACGTGCGGCCCAGGGCGCTACGCAAAACGCCCTGTTTGTCGCCGACTTGCGGGCCGGCAAACTCAAGGCCGCCGGCGCTCTGGTCGGCCAGGCCAAGAAGCGGAACCCGAACGTCGACGCGGCGCGCCTGCGGGAGTTGTGCATTGAGTTGGCGCGTACGGATTGAGTGAGCAGGGATTCGAGCAGATCAGTTTGGCGCTGACAGGTCTTTTTTCGAGTTTCGAAGATAGCCCCAACTTTCATCTCTTCAGCGGCTACGAAGACGGCTACGCAACCGCTTCACCGGTAGGGGCTTTTCCGCCAAATGATTTTGGATTGCGCGACATGGCTGGGAACGTATTGGAGTGGTGCGAAGACTGGTTCGCTGAAGATTACTATCGCAAGTCACCGATCGATAATCCTCACGGGGCGATCAGTGGTGAACGGCGCGTCTTGCGGGGCGGTGCGTTTGACACAACTCCCACGATTACGCGAGTTTCCCGACGCCTCGGCAACAATCCGGGCACCCGGCATGAAGAGAAGGGCTTTCGTTGCGTTCAAACGCCTTGAGCATAGTGACATGTTGGCCGACTACCCGAGCGGAAATGGAGTTCGGATGTTGTGGTAATTCAACGTCACGTCCCGCTGTTCGTCACCGTGCGTCGGCCACATGGACAGACGCCTGCAATGAACGCCGTCGGTAATGCGGGTTTGCCAACTTATCACCGCCCCGTCCAAAACACCGCCCCCGCCGGCGCCTCGATCACGATCCGGCATCGTCGGCCCTTACGGCCCACGAACCGGACCGTCATCCGCACACCATCGCACTCGACCGTCCGGCTTTGGCCGTCGGAGTACCAGTCGATGCAGGTGCTGGTGGGTGGTTCTGCCGGCGGTTGAGCGGGCCGGCGGTCGTCTATGGCGTCTACTTGTTGGGCCACGGATAAGCTCCTCAAGTTCCAGATGACGGATGCCCGATCGTACGCCAATCCAGGCCGCCCACGTCATCAATCAGCACCCGGCGCAACCGCCGGCGCTGATCGACGACGTCAATGACCCGGACTGACGTGAGATCGCGCATGCGTCATTCTGAGATTTGAGGAGCCGAACGGTGGCAGAGAAAGAAGGCCTCCAACACGATCAACACCCGGTGCTACACCGGTCGGAATCGCCAACCAGTGTCTGCATCGACTGGTACGCCGAAGGCCAGAGCCGGACCGTCGAGTGCGACGGCGTGCAGGTCACGATCCGGTTCGTGGGCCGCAAGGGGCGGCGATGCCGGATCAAGATCGAGGCGCCGGCGGGGGGCAGTGTTCCGTCGGATAGCACTAGCACCAAACGGTATTCCGTAAGATTGGTATTATTCTTGAGCTGTCTTATGCTTTATACTTCCGCGGCACGTGATTCGGCAATCAAGGAGGTGCCAGCATGGCCACGGAAC
>Ga0214472_10005327_pt1 | contig 13530 bp, 14 predicted proteins | sample RVTome_6_FD_207662 | JGI IMG/M metagenome (GOLD analysis project Ga0214472, IMG submission 207662) | Soil microbial communities from uranium-contaminated site in the Upper Colorado River Basin, Wyoming, United States - RVT140D175 | ecosystem: Environmental > Terrestrial > Soil > Contaminated >... | reverse complement strand
GCGCGGCATGATCAGCTATCCTAGGGGGAGAGCCACATGACTATTCATCCTGTCTTACGCACTTCCGGCTTGCTCTGCGTCGGCGCGCTGATGTTCGAATCGGCGCCCGTGCAGGCGCAATCGGCCTCGGCGCAGGCGATGCTCGAAGAAATCGTCGTCACGGCGCGACGGCGCGAGGAGAGTCTTGAGAGCCTGCCGCTCTCGGTCGCGGCGATCACGGCCGACGCGATGCAGGCGCAGGGCGTCTACAACCTGATCGACATGTCCGAGGTCGTGCCGAACATCGCGCTCGCCGAGGACGTGCGCGCGAACGACACGGAGCTCTGGATCCGCGGACTCGGCGGCGGCTTCTCGAACCCGGCTCAGGTGTTCGGCACCGCGGTCTACATCGACGGCCACATCCAGGTCGGCAACTTGGGTGCTTTCAACAGCACCGCCGATGTCGAGCGCATCGAAGTGCTGCGCGGCCCGCAGGGCACGCTGTTCGGCCGGAACGTGACCGGCGGCGCGGTCAACATCATCACGGCCAAGCCCGGCCCGGACTTCGCCTCCGAGCTCACGCTGCGCGCCGGCGACTACGGCCGCGCCGACGTGCGCGGCATGATCAACACGCCGATCACCGACAACCTCTACGCGCGCTTCAACTTGGGCCACGAGAGCCATGACGGCTACTGGTACAACCGCCATCTCGGCGAGGACACGGCCGGCACGGAAACCCAGACCTTCGGCGCGGCGCTGCGCTGGCTGCCGAGCGACAACTGGACGATCGACACGCGGATCAATCTCATGTACGACCGCGACGACGATCTCGCCAACTCCTGCTACGCCTATCCGGACGCCGACCTGCTCGACGCGCTCGAAGCCGACGGCCAGGATATTTCCGGCTTGCCCGGTCCCTTCGCCGACGGCAACGGCGCTTGGGGCGGCTCCAACAACGGCATCGGCAACGTCGAGTTTCTCGGCCCCGGCACGACGCTCGCCGCGATGGAGTCCTGCCAGATCACGCGCTCGATGGGCGACTACGTGACCTCCCAGGACTTCGACACCAAGTCCTACGTCGACAACGAGTGGATCACGATCGACGCGACCTACGACACCGGCGAGGCCTACGGTCCGTTCGAGAACGGCAACTGGCAGTTCAAGGCCGCGCGCCGCTACAACGAGTACCGCTATCTTCAGGACCGCGACTTCACGGAGTTCAAGATCGACGGCGTCGGCATGAGCCCGTTCGGCGCGCGCGGCCAGAACCGCGCATCGAACGAGTTCGAGGTGCTCTTCACGGGCGATATCAACGAGCGCCTGAACATGGTCGCGGGCTTCTATTACCTCGACGACGTCAGCAAGGCCGGCGATCGCACTTGCCTGAGCCAATGGCAGGCAGCCTACGACCCGGTCGCCGACACGATCAACGGCCTGCCGGACGACGACGTCTTCTGCGCGCTCGCCGGTCAGGACATCTTCGAGCGCCTGCCGGACTCTGTCTTCGACGGCATCAACGCCAACAACGACTACGTGACGGCCGAGTCGAACGCCGTCTACGCGCACTTCAACTACACAATCAGCGAGGCCTGGGAGCTCGCCGTCGGCGGCCGCTACACGGACGACACGCGTACGCTCGAGAACGTCGAGGTCACGGTCGTCCAAGGATCTTGCAGCCACAACAACCCCGGCGACCCGCCACCGACCGAGATGTGCGCGCCGACGATCTTGCTGAACCGGGAGCAGGTGCTCGAGAACGGCGTCTATAACAACGAGCGCGCGACCTACAGCGAGCCCACGTTCATGGCGAGCCTGACGCGCCACCTGACGCCGGGCGATACCATCGACAGCGGCATCGTCTACTTCCTGATCTCGGAGGGTTATCTGACGGGCGCGTTCAACGACGAGCTCAACGTCAACCTGGTACCCGAGTTCGCGCCGCTCAAGGCCTTCGGCGCCGAGTTCGTGACGAACTACGAGGTCGGCTTCAAGGGCTCGCTGCTCGACGGGCGCCTGCGCATGGCGGCCGACGTGTTCTTCATGAAGTACACGGACAAGCAGGAGTCGATCACGCTCGCAAACCCCGACGGCATCTTCGGCCCGGATCAGAACATCGAGCTCACGCAGAACGTATCCGACGTCGACATCACCGGCATCGAGCTCGAGCTTCGTGCCGTACCCTGGGACAACGGCTTCCTGTCGGTCGACCTCGGCATGCTCGATCAGGAGTACAGCTCGTTCGTGGCCTTCAATCCCGATACCTTCGGCTTCGACGATCTGTCGGATACGGCAATCCTGGCCCGTATACCCGAGTGGACGATCAACGCGTTCATCGAGCACGAGTTCACGCTTGCCAACGGCGGCACGCTGCGTCCGCAGCTCGGCGTCTACATCCAGGACGAGTACGACTACGGCCAGGAGGTCGTCGGCCAGAACTCGACCCAGTGCCTGCAGGACGGCTATTCGAAGTGGCGCCTGCGCGCGACCTACGCGCCGCCCGCGGGCAACTGGGAGGCCTCGGTATTCGGCTACAACATCACCGACGAGCGGATCATCAATCTCTGCGGCGCGGGCCGCTCGGGCGTGTGGGAGGTCGGTTACCAGGCTCCCGATATCTGGGGCGTCGAGTTCACGGCGCGTTTCGGTGCCTCCAACTAGAAAGCCTCGACGAGCTTAGAGACTGACGACGGCGCCTCCCGACGGGGCGCCGTTTTTTTTGCGGCGCGTGCCTGTCGCGCGTCGCCGGCAGGCGCGTTACCCTAGACGCTCACTCAACGACTGCGCCGGAGGGCTTCATGTTGACTTTCGTCGCCGCGGTATCGCTGGCGCTGGTCATGTCGTTCCTATGCTCCATCATGGAATCGGTGCTGCTTTCGATCGGCGCCGCCGACGTCGAGGCGCTGGTCGCCGCCGGCAAGCCCTCAGGGAAGCTCCTCAAGGATTTCAAGCGCAGCATCGACGTGCCGATCGCCGCGATCCTGATCGTCAACACGATGGCCCACACGGTCGGCGCCGCGGTTGCGGGCGCGAGCTACGAGGACGCCTTCAACGCCGAGACCCTGTGGATATTCACGATCGTGTTCACGATCGCGGTGCTGCTGTTCACCGAGATCATTCCGAAAACCTTGGGCGTTGCGAACGCCAAGCGGCTTGCCGAGCCCGTCGCCTACAGCATCCGCGTGTTGACTCTAGCGCTCAGGCCGCTGGTCGCGCTCACGGGGACGATCTCGCGGCGTTTGCGCCGCGCCGACCGTAATCCTACGACCTCGATCGAGGAAATTCGCCTGCTCGCCGCACTGGCGCGCAGCGAAGGCGTGTTCGGGCCCAAGACTGCCGGGATGATCGTCGGCGCCACGCGGCTTGCGCAGATGCGCGTGCACCAGGTCATGGTGCCACGGCAAGACGTCACTTTCCTGTCCGCGGAGCTCAGCCTCGCGGAGAACCTCGAGATCATCAAGTCGTCGCAGCACAGCCGCCTGCCGTTCTCGAGGACCGACGATCTCGATCAGGTCGCGGGCATGGTGCTCGCCAAGGAGCTGCTCGTGCACGTCCAGGAGCGGCCCGGCGAGCCCGTCGATTGGGATGCGATCATCCGCGAGCCGCTGATCATCCCGGACGGCAAGCCGCTCAACAGCCTGCTCAGAATGTTCCAGGAATCGAGGAGCCATCTCGCCATCGTCGTCGATGAGTACGGCGGCGTGAAGGGCATCGTCACGCTCGAGGACGTCCTCGAGGAGATCGTCGGCGAGATCGCCGACGAAAGCGACAGCCAGGTCGAGGACATGTGGCGGGGCGACGACGGCTCGCTCGAGGTGCTCGCCTCGGTGGAGATGCGCAAGATCGGCGAGAGCTTGGGATTCGATTGGCCGCCGACGGCGGAGATCACCACGCCCGGCGGCCTCGTCGCGGAGCTCGTCGGGCGGATCCCGGTCGCGGGCGACGTCGTCGCGTGGAACGGCTTCAGGTTCGAGGTGCTGTCGGCAACGCAGCGGCGCGCCGAGCGCATTCGGATCCGCCGCAACGGTGAGCGGCGCGGCTGAGTGGCGTGGGCCGGCTGACTGAAGCTCTGCTCGCGATGGCCGTGATAGCGGCCGGCGCGGCCTTGGGTTTTGCGGTCTATGGCGCCTTGCGGTTCGCGCCGACGTCGATGCGGTCGGAGTCGTGGCGCACCGCCGCCGAGGCGTTCTTCGAGAGCTGCTCCGGTAGCCTACGAGTGCTGCTGCCGCTGCTCGGCGTCTACCTGAGTCTGCCTCTGGCGCTCGAAGGGCTGCTGCTCGTACGACTGCGGCTCGGTCTGACCGTGCTTTTGATCGCGGTGTCGGCCTACCTGCTGATTCGGGTGATATACGGCGCCGAGGATTTCATCTCCTCAAGGCTCGGGCTCGAGCAGGCCGATAATCTCGAGGCACGGCGGATCTACACGCAGCTGCGCGTCCTGCGCGGCGTGCTGGTCGCCTTCGTCTCGTTCACGGCGGTCATCGTGCTGTTGTTGTTTCTGCCGGGCTTCAGGCAGATCGGCGCAGGCCTGCTCGCTTCCGCCGGCATCGCGGGGCTCGTCGTCGGCCTCGCCGCGCAGCGCGCGCTCGGCAATCTGTTCGCAGGCTTTCAGATTGCAGTCACCCAACCGATCCGGCTCGACGACGTTGTCGTCATCGAGGGCGAATGGGGCCGGATCGAAGAAATCACGCTGACTTATGTCGTCGTCAGGATCTGGGACGACCGCCGCTTGATACTACCGATCAGCTATTTCCTCGAGCATCCGTTCACGAACTGGACGCGGCAGTCCTCGGAGTTGCTCGGCACGGTGTTCCTCTATACCGATTATCGCGTCCCGATCGAGGCGCTGCGAGCCGAGCTCGACCGTATCCTCGTGGCGTCGCCCCACTGGGACGGCCGCGTCAGCGGCCTGGTCGTCACCGACTGCAAGGAGAGCACGCTGGAGCTTAGAGCCCTGATGAGCGCCAAGAACGGCGGCGCCGCCTGGGATCTGCGCTGCGAGGTGCGCGAGAAGCTGATCACCTTCCTGCAGGAGAACTATCCCGAGGCACTGCCAAAAGTGAGGGCAGAGGTGACGCAGTCGTCGTAAGGATGCTCAAGAGGGCTGCTCGCCCACCTGCTTGTCGGAATGCTTCGCGGCTTTTCGCGCCGCACGCCGCTCGTCTTTCGAGCGACGTTTTTCGCGCTTTGCATGCTCACGTTGTCGCTTGGCATGCGTTTCCGGACCTGGTCCTGCCATAGCGGCGCTGCTCCCGGCGGTTTCTACCCGCCGACCCGAATCGCACTGACCGACATGATGACGTCCTCGTACTGAGTCATATTCAGCCGGTTGATGGCCGCCCGCGCCTCGACGTCATTCGCCATCTCGACGATGCCGAAGCGCGTGCTGCGACCCGTCTGGGCATTGGTGACCACGATGGCCGACTCAACGGTTCCGAACTGCCCGAACTTTGAGCGGAGATCGGCTTCCGTGGCAGAGGAGGGCAAATTGCCTATGTGGAGTCGCGTGCTCATGCTTGCGTCCGAACCGGGCCGCACTCGACTGCGGCTCCGGCCAGGGCGCCTAAGCCGCCGCTAATTTACCGGCCGCTGTTTTACCGCGCTCGGTGACGATCTCATAGCTGACACGCTGACCTTCCGAGAGCGTCGTCATGCCGGCGCTCTCAACGGCGCTCTTATGCACGAACACGTCTTTCGCGCCGTCTTCCGGCTGTATGAATCCAAATCCCCTTGCTGCGTCAAAAAACTTGACTGTTCCGATAGCCATCAAGGCCTCCAAATGCAGATACCGCGCGCGAATCGGGCGCAGAGAGCGAATAATCAGGCTCGTTGTGGGTGTCTTGAATGGCGCGCCCGGGAGCGGGCGGCTAGTGACGAGGCAGCCAAAAGGCTAGATTATGCAGATCAGCCTGCGCCATTCCCTAGCGGAAAGCAAGCGCGCAGCTCGCGAAAATCGACGGCTCGTGCGCGAAGCGGAACGCGGTAAGGCGGTTGATTCTCGTGACCCTGAACCGAACCGATTTTCGCCTGGATTGACAAGGTAAGGAATATTCCTTACTCTCTGGGCATGAGAACGAGAGATAGGAACCCGAGCATGCCCAGCATCCACGAGCTCGCCAGGCTCACGTCCAAGGGGCAGATCACCTTGCCCAAGTCGATCCGGCAGGCCCTGGGTGTGACCACCGGCGGCAAGGTGGCGTTCGAGCTGCGCGACGGCGAAGTCGTCGTCACCCGTGCCGAGACCGAGCACGAGGACCCGGCGATCGGCGCTTTCCTGGGCTTGCTGGAAGCCGAAATCCGCGAGTGCCGAAACGTCCGAGCACTCCCGGAGGAGCTCGCGCGGGCCATGCTCGCCAACGTCGGCCACGCCGAAGACCTCGGTGAAGAGATCGAGGGCGAAGTCGCGCTTTGATGCAGCGTCATGGCTGGATACTGCTGTTCCATGAGTGCATCGTGGAGCAACTGCGGAAGTTGCACACTGCGGCCGAGCGCGCAGAGCGCAGCGACCCGAAGGGCTTCACGCGCAACGCCAACGTCAAGCTGTTCCGCGCACTGAGCCTGTTGATCCTGGAGGCCGTGCCCAGCGACCCGGCACGGGACGAGTACCGGCAGGGCAACACGTTGGGGCCGGCCCATCGTCACTGGCGTCGTGCGAAGATCGGTCGGCGGTTTCGGTTGTTCTTTCGTTACGATTCCAAGGTGAAGACGATCGTGTTTGCCTGGGTGAACGACGAGCAGACGCTGCGCGCGGCGGGCAGCAAGTCCGATCCCTACGCGGTGTTCGAGAAGATGCTCGAACGAGGCAATCCGCCGGATGATTGGGCGAGCCTGGTTGCCGCGAGCCGATCGGGCTGGTCCGTACAGGAGAAGCGATAAAATCCTCCGCAGGAGGTGATGGCGGAGAGGGAGGATTCGAACCTTCGTCCGCGGATTCAGCGCAGCTCGTTGGCCGAGCCCACCCGGTTGTGCGGCGCCAGAATATCCGCCCGTGGGTTCGTTGGCGCCATAGCCCGCCAGAGCCAAACCGAACAAGCAGGCCGCGTCATAGGTAGTTACTCACTTTGCGCACCCCAGCTCCGGAAGTTGCGCCTTGACGCTGGCGATGTAGCTGGTCACTCCGTTCTCACAACACTCTTGAGTTGTTTCTCCCGAGCGTGTTCCTTGACCTGCCTCAACACAATGCGCATCAGTTTCTCCGGCAAATAGCCGTAGACGTATTCGCCGGCAGCGGTCGGTCTCAGATCAGGGCCAGGCCAAGTGAATCGATTGAGTTCCGTCGTTATGATCCACGACCGTTCGATATCCAATCCGAGACGCCGTTTGGTGGCTTGCGGGATTTCTACGCCGTCTTCCTTTTTGAGGGGTGGCGTGTGCGTGATGGGAAGAACATACGCCACCGTACGACCGGCATCGGTGATGCGGGTCAGCACGACGCTGCACGGACGGTCCTTGGCCCCATCCTCCCCGCCCATGCGTGCTTCGTTCCACCAGAGATAGGCATAACGGATGACCTCACCCGGTTGGGGGAGTGGAAGGGCCATCGTGGGGTGGTCAGGTCATTTCGTGGTTGTAGCGCGCGGCTTCTGCTGGGATCTCCACTGCATCCAGCGCGGCAAGATCGTCGTCGGTGAGCTCGGAGACATGCATGGCCCGTCGATCCAGGCTTCGCAGGCGCTGGTATTCCTCGGCCGACAGCAACACTACATCATCGCGACCGTGACTGGTCACAATCACCGCTTCCCGATGGGCCACGCCCCGTAGGCGGCCAAACTCGCGCTGAAATTCGCTGGCAGGGACTCTGGCCATAGCCCATCTCCCAAAGCAAAACGATGTCCGCATTATACGAAACTTTCGTATTTTGCGAAACCGTCAGCGCCCCTTGGCGTGGAAACGCAAGCTCACGTACGTTCTCGGCCCTCAACGCCTGTTGACCGTTCGATCGCACACCCTGACCCAACACCCGCTGGCCGTGGGCTGACGGGCGATTGTCCCCAGTTCGGCCATTCGGGCGACCGCGATTCCCCGAAGGCTGTCGGTCGGGCGGTATGATGCGGCAGGCTCAGTACGACCCGAACCGGACTGTCACGAACTTATTGGATTGGTCGTAAATGGTTCAGACCAGATACTCAGTCAGGAAAGCCGATGCCGATGATATCGCGACTGTATCCGAGCTACTTCAAGCGTCGCATCCGATACTGATGAAGTCAACCTACGATTCCGCGATGCTTGACCCCGCGCTGGAGCAAATGACTCGCGCCAACCCTAAACTACTCTCGTCTGGCACGTTCTACGTGGCAGAGTCAGAGGACGGGACCGCTGTTGGCTGCGGTGGCTGGACTCGAGAACATCCGGGGGGAGAGACCGCAGTGGAAGGTGTAGGCCATATTCGGCACTTTGGAACTCACCCCGACTGGACCAGGAAAGGGATCGGACGCGCCATCTTTCGGAGATGTGAAGAGGACGCCCGCGCGTCTGGCATTCGCGAGTTTGAGTGCTACTCGTCCTTAAATGCAGAGTGCTTTTACTCCGCTTTGGGTTTCGAGCGAATCGGAGTTTTCGATATTCAGATGGGCCCGGATGTCTCGCTGACGAGTTGCCACATGCGTTACCGATTCTGAGACGAAACCGAGCGTCACGTTCTGGCCGATACCGTTGAAAAACTCCGAAATTCTTCACTGACGAAATTCGATGCGATTTTTTTCGAAGATCAGACGCGCAACCTGGAGCTGCTGTCTCAGCTCCTGAGGGGCGTCTGAGCGAGTCTTCACCTCCTGATCGCTACCCCCTTGTATCTAGAGTAGGGAAAGTCGCTCAACGCGCAACTGAAATATGACCCCTCGCGAGAAGCAGGGTTTTTCCACAGAATCGGTCGAGCCGGGCCTAACGACTCGCGGGCGTTCAAGTGTGATGGGGCGTCGGAAATGCCTCCGATAAAGGTCGGTGAAGATTGAATGCGCGCTCGGAGCTGATGAATCGCGGCGCAGAAATGCCGATTCCGACCCTGGGTCCGCCTCGCTTTGGCCCGAGAGTCAGACGTCATGAACCCGATTGGCACGATCACATTGAGGTTGATCCCCAGATTCTGCACGGCAAGCCGTGCATCAAGGGGACACGCATACCTGTGGCATTGATCCTCGGCTACGTCGCCGCCGGCGAGTCCACGGAGGACATCCTGCGCGAGTATCCGGATATCACGGCGGAGGACGTTGTCGCCTGTTTGAAATATGCGTGGGACTTGGCTGATTTCGAGGCTGTCGCCGGGGTGTGAGCTTACGTATGGCGGCGGTCGACCGACAGCCTGGTTCATTACTTTACCGATCCGGCACGCCGGCCTCCTTGAGCCCGTCGAGATAGAGCCGCACTTGCTCGGGTCGTTTCAGATAGAAGAGTTTCTTCCGGGCAAACATGCGCGAAAACTCCGGCTTCTCCTCCAGGAGTCGATCGAGGGTCTTGCGCGCCTCGTCGCGCCGGTCGAGAAGGGCGAGTGCCACGGCCTTGTGCGCGGTCGTCCAGTATTGACAGTTTGGAATCAGGCTCGCGCGATCGGCCCATGTAATCGCGGCTTCGTAGTCGCCCATGAGGATCAGCGCGAGTGCCCCGTAGGTGAGAAACGCCCAGCGCTGGGGGTCGTTCGGGCTGAGGTCGATGGCGCGTTGAAACCCTTCAATCGCCTCCTCATAGCGCCCTTCATAGGCGAGCGAATCAGCCAGCCCGCAATGAGCGGCGGCGAGGGTCGGGTTCAGGCTGATCGCGATCTCGTTCTCGGCGATCGCGCTCTCGTATTCTCCCCGCGCGAGTTGCACGCGAGCCTTCAGCGCATAGAACACGGCGTTCTGATCGTCGAGATCGAGCGCCCGTCTCGTCGCGGCCAGTGCCCGGTCAAGCAGGTCGTCAGTGGGTTCCGTGTCCCAATAGACCATCCCGAGAACCACGGCGTACGCCCACCACGCATGCGCCTCGCCGAAGTTCGGATCGAGTTCGCAACTCTGCTGAAGCAGCCGTTGCGCTTCCCGGCTCCCCTCGGTGGTGAACCGGAAGAACTGCGCCAAGCCGAGGTGGTAACAGTCCCAAGCGCGCAGGTCGCGGCTGCCGGCTCGCAACACTTTCTGCCGCTCCGCCAGCCCGATCTCCGGTTCCACGCGAGCCGCGATCATTGCAGTGATCTCGTCCTGGACGGCAAATACATCCTCGAGACCGCGATCGTAGCGATCGGACCAGAGGTTGATACCGGTGGTGGCATCGTGCAGCTGCGCCGTCACGCGTATTCGGCTCCCCGCCCGGCGCACGCTCCCCTCCACGACATACGCGATCCCGAGCTCGCGGGCGAGTTGCCGGACATCGCCCGGTTTGCCGTCGCTGCCGAGCATCGCGTTGCGCGCGATCACGTCCAGCCAACGGTGCTTCGACAGGTTGGTGACGATGTCGGTCGTGATGGCATCGGAAAAATACGCCTGCTCGGCGGCGTCCGACAAGTTGGCGAACGGCTGCACGGCGATGACGGGGCGCGTCGTGTCCGACCCGGCTGCGGCGCTATCAGGCACGAGCTTCGCGTTGGACTGGTCGGGTGATGTCACCACGCCCATGACATCAGTGACTTCCCCGACAAATCGGAATCCCCTTCCGTGTACTGTGCGGATCAAGCGCTGGGCACCGCCATCGTCGCCTATGGCGTGCCGAACCGACCGGATCCGACTGCTCAAAGCGGCCTCGGACACGATCCGGCCACTCCATATCCTCTCGTGGATCTCGTCCTTAGGGACCATGCGTTCACGATTGGTGACCAACAGCGCCAGCAACGCAAACACCTGGGGCTCGACCGCCACAGGCGCGCCGTCTCTTCGCAATTCAAAGCGATCCATGTCCAACTCAAAGGTGTCGAAGCGGTAAACCATCGGGGAACACCATTTTCGTAGAAGGTGGCGGGGGTCAAACGGGCGTTCTACAGGGGGTCTGCAGGAATTCTCCATTCCGCCTGCAAGCTTCCCCGCGGCGTATTCCTGAATATGGACATCTCGAAGTCGCTGTCAACCCCGCAGTCCCACAATACAAGGAGATACCAGAATGACCAACCTCAACACAATATCGATCGCCCCCGCCCCATCCGCCACGCCGGATTTTGTCGCGATCAAGTCCAAACAACGCGCGGCCTGGACCGCTGGCGACTACTCCGTAGTCGGCACCACGCTCCAGATCGTGGGCGAGCGCCTCTGCGAGACACTCGATGTCCGCTCCGGCCAGCGCGTCCTCGATGTGGCCGCCGGCAACGGCAACGTCTCGCTCGCCGCCGCACGCCGCTTCTGCGACGTGACGTCGACCGACTACGTGCCCGCGCTCCTCGAGCGCGGCAGACAACGCGCCGAAAGCGAAGGTCTCGAGATTTCGTTTCAAGAGGCTGATGCCGAGCAGCTGTCGTTCGCCGATGCCTCGTTCGACATCGTCACCTCGAGCTTCGGGGTGATGTTTGCACCCGATCAGGATCGCGCCGCGGCCGAAATGCTGCGCGTCACCCGTCCGGGTGGGAAAATTGGTCTCGCGAACTGGACGCCGGAGAGCTTCATCGGCCGGCTGTTCAAGACGATCGGCAAACACCTGCCGCCGCCCGCGGGACTCAAGTCCCCGGCGCTCTGGGGCACGAGGGACCGCCTCAACGAGCTATTCGACACGGATTCAAACACGATCGAAATCACCGCAGAGACCTACGTGTGGCGCTACAAGTCGCCGCGCCACTGGCTCGAGCTCTGGCGCGAGGTCTATGGTCCGCTGCAAAAGGCGTTCGGCGCCCTCGAGGAGGCCGCGCAGGAGCAGCTTACCATCGACCTGCTCGCGTTGATCGACCGCTGCAACGTCGCCCATGACGGCACGATGGTCGTCCCGGCCGAGTATGTGGAGGTTGTCGTCACCAAGCGATCCGCCTGATACCGTCCCGCGGCTCCGGCACCGCGAACCCCTGTGTCTTGTGCGCCGGGGTGAGCGGACCGGCCGGGCCATCATTCGGTAAGGGTAAGCCAAAACAATGGAAGCCTTAATCTATATCGCGAATACGCTCTATTTGGCGTCCTACTTCGTGCAGGACATATTGCGCCTGCGCGCGCTCACGATCACGGCCGCGATGTGTCTGGTCGGCTATTTCTATCTGCAACCGGAGCCGCTCATGACTGTCGTCTGGTGGAACTTGTTCTTCGTCGCGTTGAACGTTTTTCATATCTCACGCTTGCTGACGCGGCGCAGGGCCAGGCGGCCATCGATACGGGCCACGCCCTGAGCAGGGACGGACGCTAGCTCACCAGCTGCCTTCGGCATTGCCCGGCCTCAGAACCGGTCGGGGCACTCGTAGGAGCGCGCATTGCAAGCCGTTCAAGGCTCCCGCTACACGGACGGCTTCGTAGCAGTCCTCGGCAAGTCGAATAAGGGCCGCAGCTGGCCGAGTTCCGACGCACGGTTTCAGCTCGTTTGGTCGTTCCAGTGACCGGGGTACTCCGAGACGGCCGGTCGCGATACCCTGCTGATTGACCGTTTGGTTGCAAACGACCGGTGGCACGTCACCTGGGGCGCGAATACCAGAGAAGACTGGAGTCGTAGATCCAGCGGATGGCGAATCGATCGGCTGACAATTCCATGTAGCGAACGGTACGGATGATCCGATGGCTTCTCTCGGCAACGTCGCGCGCGATCGTCGTTTCGAAAGCGGCAACCGACGAAGGGAAGTTATTTTTTCCAGCGGCAGTCCGCAGGGCCTTGACCGCATCGCGCCGAAAGGTAGGCAAATGTACCGATCGTCTCTTCGAATGTTTGTGGGACTTGATGTGGGACAGACCCGGCACATGTCAGGTAACATACTGACTAATAAGGCAGTATGGCGGAGAGGGAGGGATTCGAACCCTCGAAGGGCGTTTTGTGCCCTTACTCCCTTAGCAGGGGAGCGCTTTCGACCACTCAGCCACCTCTCCGCGCAATCTTGATTCTAACGAGCAAACCGCAGCCAGGCGAGCGCGCGGCGCGCCGGGTCCCATGCTTTGAGCACGAATGCGACGAGTGCGTTGTCGCTGGCGCTCGAGCCGTTAGCGGCCGGCGCCTACGGCTTGCGCCGGCGCGGCTTCTTCGTGGGCTTGCTCGCGCCTGATGCGCTCGTAGATTTCCTCGCGATGCACGGCGACTTGCTTCGGCGCGTTCACACCCAAACGCACCTGATTGCCTTTTACGCCAAGAACAGTCACGGTGACGTCGTCGCCAATCACCACCGTCTCCCCCACCCGCCGGGTCAAGATCAGCATAGCCAAACTCCTTCTCGGTCGTCGTCACCGAGCGCCCGCCACGTCGTCCCGCGCGGCTTGTTCGCTGAAGCGCTCGTGACCGCCCTTCGGCACCGGAGCTTTAGAATCAGGCCCGCAGCGAGCTGCGAAGCTCAGGAGCGTCCGGGCTTGGCCGGCCTTGGTCTTGTTAAGTTGCGGCCGGCCCCCCTTGTGACCGGAACGCTGCACGCAACGCTCCGGTGGACCTATGTTAATCCATTTTGCCCCGGGGGCAACGACTTGTTCGGATCGACTCCAGAGTTCA
>Ga0214472_10005326_pt1 | contig 13530 bp, 14 predicted proteins | sample RVTome_6_FD_207662 | JGI IMG/M metagenome (GOLD analysis project Ga0214472, IMG submission 207662) | Soil microbial communities from uranium-contaminated site in the Upper Colorado River Basin, Wyoming, United States - RVT140D175 | ecosystem: Environmental > Terrestrial > Soil > Contaminated >... | reverse complement strand
CGCGCGCCCGCAGGCGGACGGGGGTGCCCGCGGCCACGTCGTAGGGATAGGCGAAGATCGCGAAGCTCACCGCGGGGTCCCGGGCCCCGGGCATGGGGAAGCCGCGGAAGAAGCGGTCGCCCACCAGTACGCCGCTGCTCGCGGAGGCCGGGGTGACCTTGTAGACGATCATGTCGCAGCCGCCCTGGTTCACGTAGTGCTGGGTGGTGAGGACCTCGAGCCGCGGCGGGACGAGGCGCGCGGTGAAGTCCTGGTCCAGGCTGGCGCGCCGGCCGTTGAACGGGCCGAACTTCGCGCCCTGCGCCTGGACCTGCAGCTTGCCGGGGCCCTCGCTGAGGCGGAACCGCTTCTCCTGGGCGGGGGCCCATCTCACCTGCACGTCGCGCTTCGGCGGGTCGTAGCTCTCGTCCAGCACCACCTTCTCGTCCTTGCCCTGTGTGATCGTCACCCGCAGCGCCCTCACCCCGTAGCGGTGCTCGGCCACGTCGAGGACGAGCGGGGCGTTGCGCCCCACGGTCTCGAAGGGCTGGCCGAGGACGATCTGGGGCCGGGGGGCGAAGACGATCCGGAACAGGGCATAGCCGATGCCCGCCACCAGGGCCGCGGCGACCACCACGATCACGATGCCCAGGACCGGCGTCCTGCGCCGAGGTTGAACGCGTCCCCTGTAGAGCACTTCGGTCTGGCCTCCTCGCTCCAACGATTCTAACCTTCGGCCGGCGGAGGGCCCGGAGCGGACGAGATCTTTTCCCGGCGGTACCGGCGGGCCCTAGTCGAGGTCCCGCAGGACCTCGTCCAGCTCTTCGGGCCGGCCGCGGAACTGGATCCCAGCCTGGTGCGACAGGCCTTCCAGGCGCGACCACATCACGACCCCGGACACCTCGACGCTCACCGGGGAGACGCCGCCTCCGACCAGCCGCTCGAGGAGCACGGTCAGCTCGGAGCCGGTGGACAGGTCCTCCCCGAGGCGGAGCCGGCAGCCCTCCGCGGAGATGTCCATGGCCGTGGCCGCCCGCCAGTCCTTCGTGCTGCGGTAGCGCACGGTGAGCCGGCAGGCGTGCCGCGCCTGGAGGCGGCGGTTCGGGCGGCGGGGAGGCAGCTCTTGCGACATCTCGTGAGTGGAAGCCCGCAGTATAGGACGCCGCGGAGCGCCGCAGCAAGACCGGCGGCCATTCGGCTCGCCGGGGGGCGGCAGCTGTGTTAAGGTCATGTCTCGTGTCTCGACGGGCCGCCGCGGCCGCGCCGCTTCTCCTCTGCGTGACCGCCTGCGGCGGTGGCGGCTCCCCCGCGGCTCCCCCTCCCCCCGTGCCCGTCTACGACGTCGTGGCCGTCGTCTTCTACGACGAGGACGGCGACGGCCGGGCCGATCCCGCCGAGATCGTGCGGGTGGCGGACGTGGAGCTGCAGGTGGGCAGCCGGACCGGCCGGTCGCAGAAGGGCTCGGGGAGGGCGGTCATCAGCGGCGTACCCGCGGGGAGGCCCTCGGTCGCCGTCCGGACCTCCACCTTGCCGCCGTTCTACGCCGCGCCCACCTCCGTGCCCGCCACCGTCCCCCAGCCCGCGGGAGAGGAGGTGATGGTGCCGCTCACGCTCCCCATCGGGGGCAACGTGCCCAACACCTACATGGGCTTCGGGGACAGCATCACCGTCGGGGAGGGCTCGAGCGACGACGCCGGGTACAGGGACCGGCTGCAGTCGAAGCTCGCCGCGCACTTCGGCCGGGGCGCGGTCATCAACCAGGGGATCGCGGGGACCCGCAGCAACTTCGGGGCGGGGCGCATCGACGGGAGCCTGATCGACGTCCGGCCCGCGTACACCCTGATCCTCTACGGGACCAACGACTGGAACCAGAACGAGTGCAAGACGGCGTTCCCCTGTTTCACCATCGCCAGCCTCCGGCAGATGGTGCTGGCGGCGCGCTTCTTCCAGAGCCTGCCGCTCCTGGCCACGATCCCCCCGTGCAACGTCGGGTTCGACGAGCGGGCCCCGCCGGAGCGGAACGAGTTCTATTCCAAGATGAACGAGCTGATCCGGCCCATGGCCGGCGAGGAGGGCGCCGTGCTGGTGGACCTGGAGGCGGCCTTCCTGCGGGAGCCCGACCTGGCCAGCCTCTTCGTGGACCACATCCATCCCAGCGACGCCGGCTACGAGATCATCGCCTCGGAGCTCTTCGCCGCGATCTTGAGGCCGGCGACCACGGCGGCGGCCGCGGCCGCCCCGGGGCCCCGCCGGGTGGCCTTCGGCTTCATCCGGGCGGTGGGCGAATGAAGACGGGCCGTCTGCTGAAGTTCCGCCGGCCCGGGGGCGAAGTCCACGCCTACCTCTACAAGGAGGAGGGGCAATATCGGGCGGCCGTCTACCTCCTGTCCGCCGAGCGCGACGACGACTCGCCGATGCAGACCCTGAGCGGGCCCGTGGAGTCCGGCGTGGAGCGGGACGTTCGGGCCTGGGTGGACGCCCACTTCCCGACGAAGCGTTGAAGGGGACCGACCGGTTCATCGTGGAGGGCGTGGTCTGCACGCTCCACGGCAACCCGTTGCCCGTGGCCAACCTCAGCGTGGGCGGGTTGTTCGCGGCCACGGAGTCCCCGCCCGCCCGCGGCGAACTGCTGGAGCTGGACCTGGCGCTCAAGGGCCGGCCACCCTTCCGGGTGACGGGGAAGGTGATGTGGATCAACGAGCCGAAGGCCCCTCGGGCCCGCGACCTGCCCCGCGGCTTCGGGTTCAAGATCCAGCGGATCGCGCTCCCCGACAAGATCGCGCTCGTGGACTTCCTGAAGCGGGCCTCGCCCAAGACGCTGAAGGGGCCGGCCCCGGCCCGCTAGAGGGCGCGAAGGCCGCAGCGCGGCCTCATAGGCCGAGCGCGGTGAGGCTGCCGTCCAGGGTGGCGGCCATCTCCTCGAGCTCGGGCTCGGTCACCACGAACGGCGGCGCCAGCATGACCACGTCGCCGTCCACGCCGCGGGCGCCGCCCCCGCCGGGATAGGTCACGAGCCCGCGCCGGAAGGCCTCGGCTCCCACCGCCTCCGCACGCGCCTCCACCCGGGGGAAGGGCCGGCGCGTGGCCTTGTCCGCCACCAGCTCGACGCCGATCATCAGGCCGCGGCCGCGCACGTCGCCGACGTGGGGGTGGGCCAGGAGGGCGCCCAGCCGGGCCAGGGCCTTGTCGCCCATGACCCGCGCGCGCTCCACGAGCCCCTCCCTCTCCAGGATGTCGAGGGTGGCCAGGCAGGCGGCCGCGGTGACGGGGTTGTGCGAGAACGTGAAGCCGTGGACGAAGCCGCGCGGAGACCGGGCCAGGGCGGAGACGATGCGCTCGCCGGCCAGGACCGCGCCCACGGGCATGTAGCCTCCGCTCATCCCCTTGCCGCAGGTGACGATGTCCGGGACCACACCGCTCCACTCCGTGGCGAACCAGCGGCCGGTCCGGCCGAAGCCCGTCATGACCTCGTCGGCGATGTAGACGACGCCGTGGCGCTCGCAGATCTCCCGCGCCCGGCGGGCATACTCGTCGGGGGGGACCGCAGCCCCCGCGGAGGCGCCGATGACGGGCTCCGCGATGTAGGCGGCCACGGTCTCCGGGCCCTCGCGCAGGATCGCGGCCTCCAGGTCCTCCACGCAGCCCACCTCGCACTCCGGGTAGGAGCGGCCCAGCGGGCAGTGATAACAGAACGGGGCGATGACCTCGGGCGCGGAAGACAGCAGCGGCTCGTAGGGCGCCCGCAAGCTCGGCCGGCCGGAGAGCGCGAGGGTGGCCAGGGTGTTGCCGTGATAGGAGACCGAGCGGCGCACGACCTTGCGCCGTGAGGGCCGCCCTTCGGCGACGTGGTAGGCGCGGGCCATCTTGACCGCGGTCTCGTTGGCCTCGGACCCGCCCGAGACGAGGTAGAGCCGGTTGCAGTCTCCGGGGGCGTGGACGGCCAGGCGCCGCGCATACTCCTCGAGAACCTCGCTCGTGAACTGGGTGCCGTGGACGTAGGCCGCGGCCGCGGCCTGGGCCGCCATGGCCTCGGCCACCTCGCGGCGGCCGTGCCCGATGTTCACCACCACCGCGCCGCCCGATCCGTCGAGGTAGCGCTTGCCCGCGCGGTCCCAGAGCACCGTGCCCTGGGCCCGCTCGATGGCGGGCATCTCCTTGCCCGGCGAGCGGTGGAACACGAAGGAAGACGGGTACCGGTGCGCCACGAGGGGCATTCTAGGGGTATTGATGCCGCGGCCACACCCGCGGCCGGTGCTGGTATCCTTGCCGCGGCTGAACATGGCCCTGCGCTCCGTCAACCCCGCCACCGGCGAGACGATCCGCGAGTACCCCGCGGCCGATCCCCGCCAGGTGGCCGCCCTTCTCCAGGGCGCGCAGCGCGCGTTCGAGGAGTGGCGCCTCACCGGCTTCGCGGAGCGCGCCGCCCTCATGCGGCGCGCGGCGGCGCGTCTGCGGGAGGCACAACGCGAGCACGCCGTGCTCATGGCCGCGGAGATGGGCAAGCCCGTGGCCCAGGGACGGGGCGAGGTCGAGAAGTGCGCCTGGGTCTGCGACTGGTTCGCGGACAACGCGGAGGCCCTCCTGGCGCCGGAGGAGGTGAAGACCGACGCCTCGCACAGCTTCGTCGCGTTCGCGCCCCTGGGCGTCGTGCTCGCGGTGATGCCGTGGAACTTCCCCTTCTGGCAGGTCGTTCGCTTCGCGGCCCCGGCGTTCATGGCGGGCAACGCGGGCCTGCTCAAGCACGCGGGCAACGTCTCCGGGTGCGCGCTGGCCGTCGAGGCCGTCTTTCGCGAGGCCGGGTTCCCCGACGGCCTCTTCAAGGCGGTCCTGGTGGACAGCCGCCGGGTGGCCGGCCTCATCGCCGCCCCCGAGGTGCGCGCGGTCACCCTCACGGGCAGCACCGCGGCCGGCCGCGCGGTGGCGGCGCGGGCGGGCGAGGCCTTGAAGAAGACCGTCCTCGAGCTGGGCGGCAGCGATCCCTACCTGGTCCTGGAGGACGCGGACCTGGAGGCGGCCGCGGAGACGTGCGTGGCCTCCCGCCTCATCAACAGCGGCCAGAGCTGCATCGCCGCCAAGCGCTTCATCGTGGTGGAGGCGGTGCGGCACCGCTTCGAGGAGCTCATCGTCGAGAAGATGAAGACGAAGCGGGTGGGCGACCCGCTGGACGACGCCACCGAGGTCGGGCCCCTGGCCCGCCACGACCTGCGGGACGACCTGCACCGGCAGGTCGCGCAGAGCGTGGACCGCGGCGCCCGCCTGCTCCTGGGGGGGGCGGTGCCCCCGGGGAAGGGCGCCTTCTACCCGCCCACCGTCCTGACCGATGTGCGCAAGGGCATGCCCGCCTTCGACGAGGAGCTCTTCGGGCCCGTGGCCGCGATCGTGTCCGTGCCCGACGAGGCGGCCGCCGTTCGCGCCGCCAACGACAGCCCCTTCGGCCTCGGCGCCGCCGTCTTCACGCGGGACACCGCGCGGGGAGAGCGCCTGGCCGCGGAGGCCATCGAGGCGGGGTCCTGCTTCGTCAACTCGCTGGTGAAATCGGACCCGCGCCTGCCCTTCGGCGGGATCAAGGAGTCGGGCTACGGCCGCGAGCTGTCGAGCTTCGGCATCCGCGAGTTCGTGAACGTGAAGACGGTGTACGTCAAGTAGCTACTCCCCCAGCTCCTCGCGCACGCGCACGTGACGCAGGACGGAGCCCATCGTCAGCAGCCCCACCAGCCGTTCGCCCTCCATGACCAGCACCCGCCCGATCCCGCTCTCCGCCATCTTGGACATGGCGCGGATGAGGGACGCGCCGGGCGGGACGACCAGCAGCTCGCCCAGCGGGGTCATGGCCGCCTGCACCGACATGCGCTCTCTCTCGTCGGCGGGCACCTTCAGCAGGTCCCGCCGGCACAGGAGGCCCACCACCGCGTCGCCGCGCACCACGGGATAGGCGCCGTAGCCGCTGCGGAGGAAGTGGTCGTGCGCGGCCTCGGCCAGCGAGATCTCCGTGGGCAGCGTAGCCACGTCCTTCACCATGGCGTCGCCCGCGGTGACGCCGCGCAGGGCCTCGTCCACGCGCGCGCTCTGGTAGGCCCCGGCGGAAGCGTCCTTAAGGAACCAGCCGATGAGCACGTACCACATGCCCGAGATCCCCGCGCCGCGCAGCATGCTGACGACACCGCTCGCGATCAGGAAATAGGCGAACAGCGTCCCCGCGCGCGCCGCCACCCGCGTGGCCCGGGCCTTGCCCATGGAGTTCCACAGCAGGCCGCGGAGCAGCCGCCCCCCGTCGAGCGGGAAGGCGGGCACGAGGTTGAAGATGGCCACCACCAGGTTGATGAGCGCGAGGTAGCGCGTCACGGCCCAGGGCGTGCCTCCAGGGCGCGTCAGCGTGCTGACGGCCAGGAACAGGCCCGCCAGCACCACGCTCACCGCAGGCCCGGCCGCGGCCATTCGGAGCTCGGTCCGGCCGTCGGGGGGATCCCTCTCCAGCCGGGCCACGCCTCCGAAGATGAAGAGAGTGATGGACCGTATGGCGATGCCGCTCCGCACCGCCACCAGCGAGTGTCCCAGCTCGTGGAGGAGGATGGAGACGAAGAACAGCAGCGACGCCACCAGGCCCTTGGCCCAGTACGAGCTGACGGGAAGGTTCGGGTAGTGCTGGGGGAAGTAGCCGGTGGCCAGGGTCCAGGCGATCAGGCCGAAGACGATGAACCAGGAGAAGTGGACGTAGACGGGGATCCCGAGCACGCGGGCGACCTGGATGCTGCCGGGGCTCGAGGTGGGCGTGGGCGGCATGATCGTGGCTCCGGTCCCATTGTGAGCGCGCCGTGCGCCCCGATCAATCCCGTCCACGTGTGCGCCGAGGGCCCCGGCTCCGACATTGAACAGATCTGCTCAGTTCGGCTTGCCCGCCACGCCGACGAGTGCGACCATGACCCAATCCTGCGAGCCACCGAGACTTCCACCCGGATCCTACGGCTCGCTTGCTGAATGAGTTGCACAGATCTGTTCAATCACGTGTTGGGCAGACCACAGTAGGGACTACGCCATGCCCCGCCTACCGTTCACGGTTGCCGTGCCGATCAGCCCTGGCGTTCTGGCCGGGCCAGGGAAGCTTCAGGAGTCCCTCTACGAGGCAACCATCCATCACAATCCCGACGTGTGGTTGAAGTTCGAGGTGACATGACATGAATTCGCGGAGACAAGTCCTGCTCGGAACGTTGGGTGTCGTCGCGGGAGGCGGCTTCGTGGGCTGGTCCAAGAGAAACAGCATCCTCGGTTGGGCGGCGCGGCTGAATCGCAACGCGGCACTGCAACTCACGCCTGCTCCGACTCTGGACGGACAGGCCGCTGTGCTCACGCCCCAACAGGTGGAAGGACCGTTCTTTGTCAGTGCCCCTCACCGCCGCAATGTGAAGGAGGATCGGCGCGGCAAAGACCTCCGCCTCCGTATGCAGGTTGTCCGAATCCCTGGCGGCGCGCCGGTCGAAGGTGGCATCGTGGAGATGTGGCATTGCGACGCGGATGGCGCCTACAGTGGTTACCCGGCGGAAGTTGCCCACGATCTCTGGAAGACGCTCGCCTTGATCGGCCTGCAAGCGAAGCATGTGGATCCCATGAACGAAGAGCGCTTCCTGCGCGGCGCGCAGATCACGGACGCGAACGGCATGGTTGAGTTCGAGACGATCTTCCCCGGGTGGTATGAACCCCGGCCGCCCCACGTTCATTTCAAGGTCATCGCCCACGATCGACTCTACCTGACGAGCCAGTTCTACTTCGAGCCTTCCTTCTGCAACCGGATATACCTCCACCAGTCTCCCTATTCGAGTCACGGCGCGTGTCCGTACACGGCGGAGAACGACACCGCGATCAAACAATATCAAGACGCGAAAGGGTTGCTCTTGGAACCGGTCTGGAGTGATACCGCGCCGCTGCTCGCCTCGGCTCGAATCGGCATCACGGGCTGGCGTAATCCTGGCGGTTGATCATCCCACCAAGGTCCATCGGAAGAGCTCATGATGTTCCGCCGACCACAGAGGCCAGCGCATCTGGACTCCTCCTCAAAGGGACGTGGTCAGGCGACCTGCTTGGGGGCCGGCACGGAGCGATAGTCGGTGTCTTTCACGGAGACGGCCCAGGCGATAGGCCTCCATGATCACCACCGCCAGTGGCAGCTGGGCAAAGAAAGGAAGGAACTGTTCCCGCGTCAGGCGCGAGTGGCTGTCGAATCGTCCGGGCCGGCCGGAGATGGCGAGCTGAAAGACAGCCTTTGCGAGATCGACCCCAACCAGAGTATCGTGCATGTGGACTCCTCCTTTTTGCTGTGACAGGCAGTGACTTTGGCACATCGATGCCGATCAAGTCACAGGAGGAGTCCATTTCATCATTGTTGGAGCTGGCGAGCACACGCGTTAGGTCGGGTGCTCGCAGCTCAACGCAGTGTTGTCCCGACCACAGCGGGACCAGCGCTTGACACCTAGCGGGATGGGTGGGAGCCTCACCGCATGAGCCGTGATGCTCAGGCTGTCCTCGCTGCCTTCGATCAGCTCCCGCCGACCGAGCGCGAACAAGTCGTGTCCGAGCTGCTGCGCCGGGTGGCGCAGTCCGACCACAAGTCGCCGTCTGATGACGAGCTGGTCGCGGCCGCCGACGAGGTGTTCCAAGCCCTGGACCGGCGCGAGAACTCTGGTCGTTGAGGGCACTGGCCCGAGGCGAGGTGTGGATCGTCGATCTCGGGATGACCGCAAAGGTCAGGCCGGCCGGTGCTCAGCGTCCCTCCTGATGATGCGGACCGCGCGCTCGTAACCCTCGTCTCAGAGGCCAAGATTTGACGTCCATCGAGAGGGCGGTCTGCGCCTGGCTCGGCATCGTTGCTCCACAAAGCGAGAAGGCGGGATGACAACCAGTATCTGGAGTCCTCCTGTCAGAAGGTGAAGCTCACAAGGTCCGCCATGGCGCCGCGGCCCTTGCAGCTTTGGAACCTTCCTCGATAGAGTCGACACCTCCGCGATAACACCGGAGGCAGCCGGTCCCCACCTCGAAGGCAGTGCGAGTGGACGGTGGGGCTGCCTACGCCTTCGCCGATACGGGGACCATCAACGCGCCGAAGACCAGGGCCAGGCTGGAGACGTAGGCCCACAGGACCAGCGAGACCGAGAAGGCGAGGGGGCCGTAGAAGGCCTCGAGGTTCATCCGCGCGAGCTGGATCAGGAAGAGGTACTTCGCGATCTCCCACGCCGTGCCGCCCCACAGCGCCGCCCGCCCCGCCACACCCGTGTCCACGGGCGCGGCGGGGACGAAGCGATAGATGAGGAAGAAGAGGACGTAGGTCATCAGCAGCGCGCTGCCCTTCGCGCCGTATTCGGCCAGTGCGGGCAGCTCACGCGCATAGCTGCGGGCCCCTACGGTGAGGGCCACGGAGCAGAGAGCCAGGAGGCCGCCCGCCAGCGTCATCACCACGGCCAGGGAACGGCTGCGGAAGAAGCCGCGGTGCGGGCGTCCGCCCCACGCGCGGTTCAGCGCCATCTCCACGGGTATGAAGATGCCCGACGATCCCCACACGATCAGCAGGAACGAGACGATCTCCAGGCCCTTGGCCATCTTGTTCAGGTTGCGCAGCGCCGGGGCCATGGCCTCGTGGCCGAAGGGGATCAGCTCATCCAGGAGCAGGAGCAGGGCCGTCCCCGCGCGCCGGCCGCCGGGCAGCTGCTGCGAGGCCGCCGCCACCACGAGGAGCAACGGGAAGAGGCAAAGCAGGAAGTTGAAGGCGATCGCGTTGGTGAGGACCGCGATGTCCCGCGAGACGAGCGTCCCCGCCGCCGTCGAGAGCCGCGCCGGCCACCCCGGGCGGGCGAGCTTCACGGCGCGGGGGCGCCGAGCGTGGCCCCCGCCCGCCGGAGCGCGTCGGTCAGCACCGCGGCCTGCTGCCGGGCGGCGGCCGCGTCGCCCGCGACGACCGCCTCGCGGACGCCGGGCAGCGTCTCCGCCTCGTAGGAGGGCAGCGGGGCGTAGATCAGGTGCCGGAACCACGGACGGCCGGGGATCCCGTCGCGGCTCAGCAGGTCGCGCTCGGCCCGCATGAGCGCGGCGTTCCGCCGCGGGGAGTCCGGCGCGCCCGCGGCGGCGGCAGACGCGGCGGGCAGCCGGGCCAGCGCCTCCGCGGCCGCTCGCGCCGGGCCCAGGTCCACGTCCACGTTCCGCGCCCGCGCCACCGCCTCCACGTCGTCGAGGTAGACGAGGATGTCGCGGCCGTAGACCCCGTAATCGAAGGGCAGGACCTCCGCGTTGGCCAGGCGCAGGGCCATGAGCCCCCAGAGCTGGGCCATCGCCGCGTGGTACCGGAAGCCGGGGTCCCCGAAGCGGCGCATCCATTCGTGGGTGTCGTAGATCGAGTGGTAGACCCCGTAGGGCCCGTCGAAGACCGCGTCCACCGAGGGCACGCCGACGTGGTTGAAGAAGACCGTGTAGTCGCTTCCGCTGCCCAGGATGCGCACCGCGGGGTCCGCCGTCCGGGCCCCCGCCAGAACGCCGTAGCCCCGCACGTTGCCTTCGCCCGCGGCCCGCCACACGTCGTAGATCGTGCCCCTGCCCTTGGGGTCGGGGACGCCGCGCGCCACCTCGTAGAGGAAGGGGCGCAGCGAGGGCACCGCGCTCACGGACAGGCTGTCGCCGGAGGTGGAAGCGTCCACGTTGAGGCAGGCCACCGCATCGCGCGCCAGCGTCTCCTCGTGCTGCTCCCCCCACTCCGTCGATCCCGTGAGCGTGAACTCCTCGGCGTCCCATATCCCGAAGACGATCGTGCGCCGGGGCCGGATGCCGCGGCGCTGGAGCTCGCCGAGCGCGCGGGCCAGCTCCAGGGCCGTGGCCGTGCCCGAGGACGGGTCCACGCCTCCGTAGGTCCAGGCGTCGTGGTGGTTGGAGAGGAGGACGATCTGCCGGGCCACCGCGGGGTCCAGGTCCGCGCCCGGGATGCGGCCGATGACGTTGCGGATCTGGCGGAGCTCGCGCGGGATGACCAGCCGCATCCGCAGCCACGCGGGACCGGGGCCCACGTGGTAGGCGAAGGGACCGCCGCCCTGCCAGTCGCGCGCCGGACGGACGGGTCCGCCCAGGGCCTCCAGGATCACGCGCGCGTCCTTGAACGACAGCGGGACGGTCATGATCTTCGGCAGGATCTCGGAGTCGGCCTCCGGGATCCGCTTCGCGCCCGGGACCGAGGGCCACCCCGGGGTCAGGGGATCCCCGGGGACGATGAAGTCGTAGACGTTGGCGCCGCGCTGGACGTGGCTCTCGGGGCCCCACGGCCCCTTCGGGTACACGTCGCCCTGGACGTAGCCGTCCTCCGAGGGATCGGAATAGGTGACGAGGGCCAGGACCCCGCGCCGCTCCGCCTCCAGGCTCTTCCCCCCGCGGTACCCCTTGAAGGAGCGCGCCAGGGCGATCTTGCCCTTGACGTCGATGCCGAGCTTCACCAGGGCCTCGTAGTCCTCGGCCCGGCCGTGGTTCACGTAGACGACCTCGCCCTCGACGTCGCCGCTGCGCGAGTAGGCGTGCCAGGGCAGGGCCAGCGTGGGCTCGGCGGTCTTGGGGTCCTCGGGGATCGGGTCCTCGCGGTTGGCCAGGCGAACGGGTCGAAGCGACCCCGGCGTGGTCATCTCCACCTGGACCGCGCGCGCGCTCGAGAGCAGCACGTCGTAGGCCGCGACCTCGGTGTCCAGGCCGTACTCGCGGAACCGGTCCGCGACGTAGGCGGCCACCCGGCGCGCGCCCTCGGTGCCCGCGGTGTGGGGCGACTTCGTCAGCTCGCGGTGGTGCGCCTCGCAGCGCTCCGCCGCGGGCAGGGACAGGAACGCCGCCTCCGTCTCCCGCTGGCGCCGGCTGCCCTCCGCGGTGAAGCCGAGGAGGGACGTCTCCTCCGCGGCGGCCGCCGAGGCGGCCAGGAGCGCGAGCGCGGCCATCCGTCTCATGCCGTCTCCTTTCTGCGCCACCAGAGGTAGGCGGGGACCCCCAGGGCCAGGAGCAGGAGGCCCACGCCGGATTCCTTCGGCCTCTCGACGAGGGTGTTGGCCACGAACGCGAGCGAAGTCAGGGTGAAGACCAGGGGCAGGACGGGATAGGCCCGGACACGGTACGGCCGCGGGGCATCGGGCCGCGCGCGCCGGAGCACGAAGACCGCCGCCCCCGTCGCGGCGTGGAACAGGAAGACGGCGAAGATCACGTAGGTGAAGAGCTGCTCGTAGGTCCCCGAGAAGGTGAGGGCGATGGCCCACGCGCCCTGGGCGACGATGCTGGTGGCCGGCGTGCGGTAGCGCGGGTGGATCCGCGCCAGGGACCGGAAGAAGACGCGGTCCTCGGCCATGGGCAGGTAGATGCGGGCGGCCCACAGGATCGTCGAGGAGAGGCAGCCGAAGATCGAGAGGATGACCGCCGCCGAGACGAGCTGGGCGCCGAAGGGCCCGAACAGCACCGCGGCCGCGCGCTCGCCGATGCGCGCGCTGGCGGCCATGTCCTCCACGGGGAGCGCCCGCAGGTAGACCGCGTTGGTGACGAGGTAGAGGATCATCACCGCCAGCGTCCCCCTGAGCAGGCTCCGGGGCAGGTCCCGGCCGGGCTCGCGCATCTCGCCGGCTACGTTCGTGACGCCGTACCAGCCGTCGTAGCTCCAGAAGACGGCGATCATCCCCACGCCCAGCGCCGTGAGGAGCCCGCCCGCGGGGAGCGGCGCAAAGAGGTCCGGGCGGGCGTGGGCGGGGGCGAACAGACCCGCCACGGCCAGGACCACGATGCTTCCCACCTTCAGCAGGGTGAGGGCGTTCTGGAAGAGCGCGCCCTGCTTGACCCCGACGTAGTTCACGGCGGTCAGGAAGGCCAGGGCCAGGGCGCCCGCGAGCTGCCCCCCGTTCACGGCCCAGCTCCACCGCCCCAGGGGCAGGACGACCAGGACGTTCTCCGTGGAGAAGAAGGGCAGGAACGAACCCAGGTATGCGCCGAAGCCCGCGGCCAGCGCGGCCAGGCCGCCGGACATGATGACCAGGAAGGAGGCCCAGCCGAAGAGGAAGCCCCAGAAGGGGCCGTAGGCCTCCTTCAGGAAGTGGTACTGGCCGCCGGCCTTCGGGAACATCGCCCCGAGCTCGGCGTAGGTGAGGGCACCCGCCATGGTGAGCAGGCCGCCCAGGATCCACAGCAGCAGCACGAGACCCGCATGGGGGACCGCGCGCGGGACGTCCGAGGCGGCGATGAAGATCGCCGACCCCAGCACGGATCCGATGGTGATGAGCGTCCCGTCCCAGGCGCCGAGCCCGCGGACCAGGGAGGGCGGGGCCGTCCCCTTTGTCTCTCCCATCGGTGCGCGGGATTCTATCGGAGTTGGCCGTGCCGCGCGCGTTCCGGCCGCGCGCGGGGCGCCGTGGTACATTTCGAGGCGCCATGGGCGAGGACGTCCGAATCCGCCGGGCGGCCACGCGGGCCGACTTCGACTCGTGCGTGCTGCTGCAGCGCGCGGTGTGGGGGCTCAGCGACCTCGAGATCACCTCCGCCATACAGCTCATCGCCACCACCTACGCCGGC
>Ga0214472_10005325_pt1 | contig 13532 bp, 12 predicted proteins | sample RVTome_6_FD_207662 | JGI IMG/M metagenome (GOLD analysis project Ga0214472, IMG submission 207662) | Soil microbial communities from uranium-contaminated site in the Upper Colorado River Basin, Wyoming, United States - RVT140D175 | ecosystem: Environmental > Terrestrial > Soil > Contaminated >... | reverse complement strand
CCGGGCGTGACCTACGAGCGGCTGCAAGGCGCCGCGCAGGCGCGCGAGGCCGGCAGGCTGCTCGGCCGCTTCCACGCCGCGCTCGCCGATCTCGAGCACGCCTTCGCCAACGCGCGCCTCGGCGTGCACGACACGGCCAAGCATCTTGAGTATCTCGAGCGGACGCTCGTCGAGCATGAGGCGCACGCCGACTACGAGGCCGTGCGCGCCGTCGCCGGCGAGATACTGAAGCTCGCGGCGGCCGTGCCGGCGCTGCCGCAGACCAAAGACCGCATCGTCCACGGCGATCCGAAGATCTCCAACGTGATTTTCGATGCGCAAAGCGGCAAGGCCGTGTGCCTGGTCGATCTCGACACGCTCGCGCGTATGCCGGTTCAGCTCGAGCTCGGCGATGCGCTGCGCTCCTGGTGCAACCTCGAGGGCGAGGATGCGCCGCAGGCGCGCCTGGACCTCGACGTCTATCGCGCCGCGCTCGCAGGCTATGCCGCGCCCGCGCGCGCGTTCATCGCCGAGCCCGAATGGCGCGCGATCCCGGCGGGCCTGCTCACGATCGCGGTCGAGCTCGCGGCGCGCTTCTGCGCCGATGCGCTCAACGAGCGCTACTTCGCCTGGAACGAGGCGCGCTACGACTCGGCGAGCGAGCACAACCTCGCGCGCGCCGCCGCGCAGCTGGCGCTGTCCTCGAGCATCCGCGAGCAATGGACCGCGATCCTGGCTGCGACCGAGGTCGCGTTTTCGCGCTGAGCGGGCCCGCGGTGACACTCGTGTGACACACCGGGACGGGCGGAGCCTAGGCTAGTCGGCGTGCTCGAAGACCTCGGCATCGTCGGCGTTTCCTGGCGCCAGAACGGCAGCGAAAGCCTGCAAGGCTTCCTGTTGCCCGCGGAGGATCAGGCCGCGCGCCTGCGCGATTTCGCCGCGCGGCTCAGCTTGGCCGAGCTTGCGTATCTGGCGACCTGCAACCGCGTCGAGCTGATTTTCTCGCGCGGCGCGACCACGCCGCGCGACATCCGCGCCGCCGCCTTCGAGCTTCTGACCGGGAATGCGCCCGTCCCCGGCCAGGCCGAGCGCCGCTTGCGCGCCTGGCAGGGCGAAGGCGCCTGCGAGCACCTGTTTCTGGTCGCCGCGGGGCTCGACTCGGCGGCCGTCGGCGAGGTCGAGATCACCGGCCAGGTGCGCGACTGCCGCGAACAAGCGCAGGCGACGGGCTCGATCGGCCCCAAGCTCGAGCTGTTGTTCGAGGAAGCGCTCAAGATCGCCAGACAGGTGCGCGGCGAGACCCGCGTCGGCGCCGGCCGCGTGTCGCTGGCCGAGATCGCCGTCGATAAGCTGCGCGAGCGCATCGCGCGCACCGGCGGCGCAGTCGCGCTGATCGGCATCAGCGCGATGACCGAGCGCGCGGCGCTGGCGCTCGCCAAATCCGGCATCGAGCTCATCGTCGTCAACCGCTCCGCCGACAAGGCCGCGATGCTTGCGCGCGAGCACGGCGCCGCGCACTGCTCGCTCGCCGAGTTCCACGCCGAGCCGCCCGCCGTCGAGGGCGTGCTGACGGCGACCGGCGCGGGCAGCGCGCTGCTGGATGCCTCGGTGCTCGAGCGGCTCGCGGCGCGCACGCCCTCGGGCGAGGCGCCGCTTTTGATCGACATGGCGGTGCCGCCCGACATCGACGCGGCCGCAGCGAAAAGGCTCGGGCTCGAGCGCATCGGCATGGACGAGATCGTCGCCGCCACCGAGGAGAACCGCGCCGCGCGGCTGGTCGAGGCGGCCCAGGCGCGCGAGCTCGTCGATGCCGCGCTCGAGCGGCTCTACGAGCGTTTCGCCGAGCGCATCTTCGGACCGTTGTTCGGCACGCTGCAGAACCGCTACCGGCACACCGCGCGCCAAGGCGTCGAGCGGCTGCTCGGCAAGGAGCTCAAGGGCTTAGGCTCCGCCGAGCGCGAGGCGATCTCGACCTGGGCCGAGGTGCTCGCGCGGCGTTTCGCGCACATCCCCTGCGCCGGCCTGCGCGGCCTGCTCAAGCAGGGCCCGGCCGGCTCGATCGACGCGTTTCTCGCGGGCCTCGAGCCCGAGTTCGCCGATGAGCTGCGCGCCGCTCTGAATCAGCGCGCCGCGGGCGACGGCGGAGCCAAGGCATGATGCTCAAGATCGGCACGCGCGGCTCGCAGCTCGCGCGCACCCAGGCCGCCGGCATCGCCGCCGCGCTTGCCGCACAGGGCATCGGCACCGAGCTGGTGATCATCCGCACCGCAGGCGATCGCTCCGACGCGCCGTTTTTCGGCAGCATCGGTCCGCAGGGCGTGTTCGTCCGCGAGATCGAGCAGGCGCTCATCGCGGGCGCCGTCGATGTCGCGGTGCATTCGTACAAGGACCTGCCGACGAGCTCGCCGCGCGGGCTCGTCGTCGCCGCAGTGCCGCGGCGTCACGCCGCCGCCGACGTCGTCGTCGCCACCAGAGCCGCGGCGGATGCGAGCGCCGCGGTGCTGCCGCTGCGCCAGGGGGTCACGGTCGGCACGGCATCGGCGCGGCGTCAGGCGTGGATCAGGCATCTGCGCCCGGATCTCAAGGTCCAGCCGCTGCGCGGCAACGTGCCGACGCGCATCCAGCGGGTCGGCGAGCGCGTCGATGCCGTGGTGCTCGCCGCCGCGGGCATCGAGCGCCTGCAAGCGGCGACGCTCGGGCAGCCCGCGATTGCGCTCGGCGATCGCGTCGTCGCGGCGCTCGCAATCCGCGACTTTCCGCCGGCACCGGCGCAAGGCGCGCTCGCGGTGCAATGCCGGACCCAAGATGCCGCGATACGCGAGGCGCTCGCCCCGCTCGACGATGCGGCGAGCCGCGCCTGCGTCGATGCCGAGCGGGCCTTGCTCGCGCGCGTCGAAGGCGGCTGCGAGCTCGCGCTCGGCGCGTATTGCCTAGCTTCGAACGGCGGCTTCGAATTCGTCGCAATGCTCGAGCGTCAAGGCAAGCTCGAGCGCGCCAGCGCCGACGGGCCCGATGCGCAGGCGCTCGCCGAGCGCGTCTGGAAGGAGCTCGAGCCATGAGCAAGGTCAAAGGCAGACGCGTGCTGGTCACGCGCAACCTCGAGGACAGCGAGACCTGGGCCGCGATCCTGCGCGATGCCGGCGCGATCCCGGTGATCCTGCCCTGCCTGCGCGTCGAGGACCGCCGCAGCGCCGCGCTCACCGGCCGCATCGTCGTCGAGCTGCCGCGCGCCGACTGGCTGGTGTTCACCTCGCGCCGCGGCATCGAGTCGTTCACGCGGCTGCACCCGCAGCTCCTGCCCGCGCGCGTCAAGGTCGCCGCCGTCGGGCCCGCGACCGCCGCCGCGGCCAGGGCGCTGCTGGGGCGCGTCGATCTCGTCAGCGAGGCGGGCACGGCGGCCTCCTTGGCCGAGGCGCTGGCGATGCGCGCCGACGTCGCCGGGCGCAGCGTGATCCTGGTGCTGGCCGAGAACGCGCCGGCGACGATCGAGGACCGGCTCGGGCACGCGGGCGTGCGCTGCGTGCGCCTCGACGTCTACCATACCGTGCCGGCCGAGCCCTCGGACCGCAAGACCAAGCTCTCGACGCTCGGCGTCGACGCGGTGCTGCTCGCGAGCCCGAGCGCGGTGACCGGCTTCGTCAATCAGGTCGAGCTCGACGCCGACGCGGATATTTTCACGATCGGGCCGTCGACGACCGCCGCCGCCCACGCCGCGGATCTCGAGGTCAAGGCGCAGGCGGAAAGCCCGAGCCTGGAAGGGCTCATGGAGGCGATGTGATGCGCAAGCTCAACGTGACGACACCGGGCCGCGTGCGGCCGCGGCGGCTGCGGCGCAGCAAGGCGCTGCGAAATCTCGTCGCCGAGACCCACATCGCGCCGTCGCAATTCATCGTGCCGCGCTTCGTGCTGCCCGCCGACGATGCCGTCGAGCCGATCGCGTCGCTGCCGGGGCTTAAGCAGCTCGGCTTCACGACGCTGCTTGCGACCGTCGAGGCGGAGCTCTCGCTCGGCATCCGCGCAGCGCTCTTGTTCGGCCACCCCGAGGCGGGCGCCGCGAAAACCGCCGACGGCCGCCTCGCCTGGGATCCCAACGGCGCGGTGCAGCAGGCAACGATGCGGCTCAAACGGGCTTTCGGCGACGATCTCATCGTCATGACCGACGTGTGCCTGTGCGCCTACACCGATCACGGCCACTGCGGGCTCATCGAGCAGGGCCGCATCGCCAACGACGTCTCGCTCGAGCCCATCGTCAAGACCGCGCTCAGCCACGCCGAGGCCGGCGCCGACGTGATCGCGCCGTCGGACATGATGGACGGGCGCATCGCCGCCATTCGCGACGCCTTGGACGCTCAAGGCTTCAGCGACGTGATCCTGATGGCCTACGCGGTCAAATACGCCTCCGGCTACTACGGGCCGTTTCGCGACGCGGCGGGCTCGGCGCCACAGCAGGGCGACCGCCAGAGCTATCAGATGGACTGCCGCAACGCCCGCGAGGCGCTGCGCGAGACCGCGCTGGATGCGGCCGAAGGCGCGGACATTCTGATGGTCAAGCCGGCGCTCGCCTATCTCGACGTGATCGCGCGCGTGCGCGAATCGACCGGCCTGCCGCTCGCCGCCTACAACGTCTCCGGCGAATACGCGATGGTCAAGGCCGCGGCCGCGCAGGGCTGGATCGACGAGGCGCAGGTGGTGCGCGAGAACCTGCTCGCGATCCGCCGCGCCGGCGCCGACCAGATCATCACTTATCACGCCGCCGATGCGATCCGGGGACGCTGGCTGTGAGCAACTCCGCCGGACCGAGCTCGGCACAGTGGTTCGACCGGGCGCGCGCGCGCCTGCCCGGCGGCGTGAGCTCGCCGGTGCGCGCATACGGTGCCGTCGGCGGCACGCCATTGGTGATCGAGTCCGCCAAGGGCGCCTACATGACCGACGTCGACGGCAGAAGCTACCTCGATTTCGTCGGCTCCTGGGGGCCGTTGATCCTCGGCCACGCGCACCCGTCGGTGGTCGAGGCGATCGAGCGGGCGGCGCGCCGCGGCACGTCCTACGGCGCACCCTGCCCGGGGGAGATCGAGCTCGCCGAAACCGTGGTCGCGAGCTATCCGGGGCTCGAGCAGCTGCGCTTCGTGTCTTCGGGCACCGAGGCCGTCATGAGCGCGATCCGGCTGGCGCGCGGCGCGACCGGCCGCGACCTGATCGTCAAGTTCTCCGGCTGCTATCACGGCCACGTGGATTCGCTGCTGGTCGCCGCGGGCTCGGGGCTTGCGACTTTCGGCAAGCCGTCGTCGGCCGGCGTGCCGCAAGACTTCACCGCGCTGACACGGGTGCTGCGGCTCGACGACACGCTCGAGCTCGAGCGGCTGTTCGCCGAGGAAGGCGCGCGCATCGCCGCGCTCATCATCGAGCCGGTGCCGGCGAACAACGGGCTGTTGCTGCAACGGCCGGAGTTCCTCGCCAAGCTCCGCGCGCTCACGCAAGCGCACGGGAGCTTGCTGATCTTCGACGAGGTTATCTCGGGCTTTCGTCTCGGCCCGGGCGGCGCGGCGGCGCACTACGGCATCACGCCGGATCTCGCCACCTTCGGTAAGGTCATCGGTGGCGGCATGCCGGTCGGCGCCTTCGGCGGCTGCAAGGCGCTGATGGCCGAGCTTGCGCCGCTGGGATCCGTCTATCAGGCCGGCACGCTGTCCGGCAATCCGGTGGCGATGGCCGCGGGGCTTTCGACCTTGAGGCTGCTGGCGGCGCAGGACGGCTGGAAGCAGTTGGAGGCGCGCGGCCAATATCTCGAGCAGCTTCTCACCGAATGCTTGCGTCAAAGCGGCGTCAGCGCCAGCCTCGTGCGGCTCGGCTCGATGTTCTGGATCGCCTGGCTCAGCGACACGCCGCCGCGCTCCGCCGAGGCGCTTCCGGCGGACGCCGGGGCGCTCTACGCCGAGATCTTCCACGGCCTGCTCGCGCGCGGGGTGGCGCTCCCGCCGTCGGCGTACGAGATCGGCTTCGTCTCGCTCGCGCATCAGCGCGAGGACATCGAGCAGCTCTGCGCGACCTTGAGCCAGGTGCTCGCCAACCTCGTTCCGCATACCGCTTCGGGAGGTACCCATGGCTCTCAGACGTGAGCCCGTCAAGGCGTTGCAGATCGGCTTCCTCGCGCTGCTGGTGCTGTCGGCGGCGACGGTCGCCTGGTGGATGGCCGATCACGTCAGCTACGCGCGCGACGTGCGCGACCGCATCGCGCGGCTCTACGACGCCGACGCCCAGGTCGTGACCGCGGTCAATGCCGGGCGCACGGATCGCTTCGAGGAGCTCCTGCCGCATCTGAACGTCGGCACAGGGCTTGCGACGGTCCGCGTCGAGGCGATCGACGCGCTCGAGGAGGAGGCCGAATCGCGCATCAACCGCTTCACCTGGGAGGGCGGGTTTTTTCTGCTGGTGCTGATCGGCGGCATGGCGGTGCTGACGCGCACCATCCGTCACGACGCCGAGCTCAGAAAGCGCCAGCAGAATTTCCTCGCCGCGGTGTCGCATGAGTTCAAGAGCCCGCTCGCGAGCATGCGGCTGTCGGCCGAGACCTTGCTGATGCGGGTCAGCGATGCCGATACCCAGCGCCTCGGCCGGCGCATCCTCGACGACGGCGAGCGGCTGTTGCGCATGGTCGACAATCTGCTCGACACCGCGCGGCTCGAGGAAGGCCGCCACACCATCGTCAGCGAGCCGGTCGCGCTCGCCAGCGTCGCGCAGGCGTGCATCGACGAGATCGCCGAGCGCGCCAAGGCGAACGGCATCGCGATCGAGGCCCAGGTGCCCGCCGACCTGACCTTGCACGCCGACCATACGAGCCTGGAATCGGTGCTGCGCAACGTGCTCGACAACGCGCTCAAGGCCTGCATCGCGGGCGCGGGCTCGAAGATCGTGCTTCAGGCGGCGCGCAGCGGCGAGCATGCGACGATCGTCGTTGGCGACGACGGCCTCGGCTTTCCGCCCGAGGACGGCGGCCTGATCTTCGAGAAATTCTTTCGCTTGGGCGATGAGCTGCGCCGCTCGACGCCGGGCACCGGGCTCGGGCTCTACATCGTCAAGCGCCTGGTGGAGCTCTCCGGCGGCAGCATCACCGCGCACAGCGATGGCCCCAATCGCGGCGCGACGATTACGCTCGATTGGCCGCTGGCAGGCAAGGCATGAGCGCACAAGCGCATATCCTGGTCGTCGACGACGAGGCGCATCTCGCCGCCGGCATCAGCGAGAACCTCGCGGCCGAGGGCTACGCCGCCGAGGTCGCGCACGACGGCGCCGAGGGGCTCGAGAAGCTGCGCGCCACGCACTTCGACCTCGTCGTGCTCGACGTCATGATGCCCAAGCTCGACGGCCTTCGGGTCTGCGAGGAGCTCAGGCGCGAAGGCTTACAGACGCCGGTGTTGTTCCTTACGGTCAAAGGCGAGCCCGCCGACCGGATCCGCGGGCTCGAAGCCGGCGGCGACGACTATCTCGCCAAGCCGTTCCACTTGAAGGAGCTGCTGTTGCGCGTCGCCGCCATCTTGAGGCGCAGCGACTGGTACCACGCCAGCCGCGCGGCTTTGAGCTTCAGCGGCAACGAGGTCGATTTCAAGACCTATCAAGCCCGCGCCTGGGACGGCAGCGAGCACGCGTTGACGCACAAGGAGGCCATGATCCTCAAAGTTCTGTCGGAGCGCGCCGGCAGCATCGTACCGCGCGAGGACATACTCGACCGGGTCTGGGGCTACGAGGTGTTCCCGTCGACGCGCACCATCGACAACTTCATCGTGCGGCTGCGCAAGCGCTTCGAGCGCAACCCGGAGATTCCTTCGCACTTCCACACCGTGCGCGGCGTCGGTTACCGCTTCACGCCGGCGCCCGAGGTCAGCAGCGGCGACGCCGAGGCCGGTTGAGGTGAGCATGCGCCCGCTGCTACTCGACGCGATCGAGCTAGCGGAGCTTCCGCGCCGGCCGCTGTGGATCATGCGCCAGGCCGGCCGTTACTTGCCGGAGTACCGCGAGCTGCGCGCGCGCCACAGCTTCAAGGCGCTCGCCTCTACTCCCGAGCTCGCGACCGAGGTGACGCTGCTGCCGTTCAAGCGCTTTGCGCTCGATGCCGCCATTGTGTTTGCCGACATCATGAGCCCGATACCGGCGCTCGGCATCGAGTTCGATTTCGCTCCGGGGCCGGTGGTCGCAAACCCGATCCGCAGCAAGGCCGACGTCGAGGCTCTGCTCGAGCCCGATGACGAGGCGGTCGCGCCTGAGGTCATGGGGGCGCTTGCAAGCGCGCGCCGTGCGTTGCCCGCCGAGGTCGCCTTGCTCGGCTTTTGCGGCGCGCCCTGGACGCTCGCGGCTTACCTCGTCGAAGGCCGCGGGGTGAAGGATTTCCCGACGCTGCGCGCCTTCGCTGCGGCCCAGCCCGAGGCGCTCGACGCGCTGTTGGCGAGGCTCACCGATCTGCTGGCGGCGTATCTGATCCGCCAGGGCGAAGCCGGCGCCGATGCCGTGCAGATTTTCGATTCCTGGGCCGGGGTGCTGTCGCTGGCGCAGTGGCAGCGGCAGATCCGCCCGCACCTGCTGCGCCTGCTGAGCAAGGTGGGCGAGGCGGGCCTGCCGCGTATCCTGTTCCTGCAAAACGCGCCGCATCTGACCGACGCCTACGCACAGCTTCCGGCCGAGGTGCTCGCCTGCGACTGGCGCGTCGACCTCGCGGCGCTGCAACAGCGTCTCGACGGCAGCCGCGCGCTGCAGGGCAACCTCGATCCGGCGCTGCTGCTCGGCGGCGCCGAGGTCACGCGCGCCGCGGCGCGCGAGCTGCTCGAGCGCGTCGCCGCGCGCGGGCATATCGTCAACCTGGGGCACGGCATCCTGCCCGGCACGCCACTCGCAAGCGTCGCGGCGCTGGTCGAGGCCGTGCACGAAGAGAAGCTATGAGGGTCAAACGATGAGCGCAACGGAGCACGAAACCGGGCAGGAGTCGAGCCTGGATCTGAGCGAGAAGGGCCTCAAGGACGGCAAGCCGATCGCGCTCGATCGGCGCCTGTTCATGCAGTTCATGGCCTACGGCGGATGCCAGCATCCCGCGCCCGCGGTGAAAGCGCTCGAGCACGCCGGTGTCGACGGCGCGTTGTATCTCGACGTCAACGATCCAGTGGGCATCGGGCTCGTCGTCATGAGCGAGGATCCCGATTACTTCGTAGGCCCGCTGCGCGCACTGTTGAACGCGCCGCCGTTCGTCTCGATGACGCGCAAGCCCGACTTCGACATGCTCGGGCGCACCTATACGCTCGGCTATGAGCCCGATCTCGAGGACGCGCTGTTCGCCAAGCCCCGCGCCAAAGTCACCAACGCCAAATTCCCCTGGGCCGTCTGGTATCCCTTGCAGCGCGCCAAGTCGTTCCAAACCCTGCCCGCGGCCAAGCAGCGCCAGATCCTCGGCGAGCACGGCAGCCTCGCCAAGCGCTTCGGCTTCGCCGGGCTCGCGGCGGACATCCGCCTCGCCTGCCACGGTCTCGACAAGCACGACAACGATTTCATCATCGGGCTTTTGGGCCCGCAGCTCTATCCGCTGTCGGCGGTGGTGCAGGAAATGCGCAAGACCGAGCAGACCTCGCAATACCTGACGAGCCTCGGGCCGTTCTTCGTCGGCAAGGTCGCCTGGCAGAGCGCGAGCCCGGCCGGTGGCGCGGATGCCTGAGGGCCCGCGTCCGGCGGCCCCGCCCCTGGGGCTCATCGACACCGCGGCGCACGCCTACGACGCCGTGCTGGTGGTGTCTTTCGGCGGTCCCGAGGGACCCGGCGACGTCATGCCCTTCCTCGACAAGGTGCTCGAGGGCTTGAAGCTGCCGCCGCAAGCCAAAGCCAAGATCGCCGAGCGCTACGCGGCTTTCGGCGGCGTCAGCCCGATCAACGCGCACACGCGCGCCTTCATCGGCGCGCTCGAGCGCGAGCTCGAGACGTCGGGGCTCGATCTTCCGGTCTACTGGGGCAATCGCAATTGGCATCCGCTCTTGCCCGACACAGTGAAGCGCATGCGCGACGACGGCGTGCGCCGCGCGATCGCCTACGTCACCAGCACCTTCGGCTCCTACAGCGGCTGCCGCCGTTACCGCGAGGATCTCTACGCGGCGGTCGCGGGTCTCGACGCGGCACCCGTCATCGACAAGCTGCGCCACGGCTACAACCATCCGGGCTTCATCGAAGCCGTAAGCTCGCGCGTGCGCGAGGCCTACGCCGAGCTGCCGGAGCACGCGCGCGCCGCCGCGCCGCTGGTGTTCACCGCGCACAGCCTGCCCGAGTCGATGGCGCGCCACGCGCCGTATCAGAGCCAGCTGCACGAAGCCTGCCGGCTCGTCGCCGCAAGCATCGCCGCGCCGCCTTGGGAGCTCGCCTACCAGAGCCACAACACCGCTTACGGCGATGCCTGGCTGTCGCCGTCGATCGACGCCGTGCTCGAGAAGCTCGCCGCGCGCAGTGCGCGTGACGTCGTGGTCGCCCCCATCGGCTTCGTCTGCGATCACATGGAAGTCGTGCTCGATCTCGACGTCGACGCGAAAAAGCACGCGAGCGAGCTCGGCTTGAACATGCTTCGCGCCGCCACCGTCGGCAGCCACCCGAGCTACGTTGCGATGGTGCGCGAGCTCATCGATGAGCGCATGACCGAGGATCCCGAGCGCCGCGCGCTCGGCGATTTCGGCGCGAGCCACGATTTCTGCCCGGTCAACTGCTGCCTGTCGGGGCGGCCCGGGGCGCCGAGGCCGTCGCTCGCCGGCGTCGCCGACGGTGTCTCGACGCCGTGAGCCGGGCGGAGCGGCACGAGGTCGTCGTCGTCGGCGCGGGGCTCGCCGGGCTCTCGGCCGCGCTCGCGCTCAAGCGCGCCGGGCTGGATGCCCGCGTGCTCGAAGCGCAAGCGCGCGTCGGCGGCCGGGTGCACTCGATGCGCCAGCTCGCAAGCACCGCCGAGGCCGGCGGCACCTACATCGGCGCCGGTTACACGCGCCTCATCGCCGCCGCCGAGCGCCACGGCGTCGAGCTCATCGACGTCACGCCGATCTGCAAGTTTTTTCGCGAGCAGGAGCTGGTGCTGGGCCGACAGATCATTCGCCAGTCCGAGTGGCCGTCGCATCCGGCCAATCCGTTTCCCGAGCCGGACCGCGCGCTGATGCCGTGGATGCATCACCGCGTGCTCACGGCCCGCGAGAACCCGCTCGCAAAACCGGCCGACTGGCTGGATCCCAAGCAGGCGATTCACGACATCTCGCTGCGCGACTGGATGCGCGGCTTAGGATGCGCGGACGAGCTCATCGATATGAGCTATGGCATCAACGTGAGCTACGGCGAGAACGCCGCCGACGTCTCGGCGCTGTTGATGCTGTTTCGCGCGGCGTTCTCGACCGCACAGCGAGCCGAGGCTGCCGGCGATGTGATCGGCTACACCGCCCGCGACGGCGTGCAGCGCATCCCCGAGGCGATGGCCGAGGCGCTTGCGCCCGGCGTGCTGCTCGACAAAGTAGTCGTCGCGATCGAAAGCGGCGACGATGCAGCGCTGGTTCGCTGCGCCGACGGCAGCCGCTACGCCGCCCGCGCGGTCGTCTGCGCGCTGCCGTTCCCGGTGCTCGGAAACATCGCCATCGATCCGCCGCTTAGCGGTGCGCAAGCGCGCGCCGTGCAGACGCTGCCCTATCAGGCGATGACGCAGGTCTACCTCACGCACACGGCTGAGTTCTGGAACGACGACGGCTACGCGCCGAGCCTCTACACCGACGGCGTCGCCGGCATGCTCGCGGCGGCGCGCAACGGCGAGGATCCCGACGAGGTCACGAGCTTCACTGCCTGGACGATGGGGCCCAACGCCCGCCGGCTCGACGTGCTGCCCGAGAAAGACGCCGGGCGCCTGGTGATCGAGGCGATCGAAGCGATCCGGCCGGCGGCGCGCGGCCGGCTCGAGCTCGCAGGAATAAAGTCCTGGGGCAGCGACCCGTTCGCGCTCGGCGGCTGGGCGTATTTTCGCCCCGGGCAGGTCACCGAGCTCGCCGCCGAGATGGGCCGCGCGCACGGCCGCCTGCATTTCTGCGGCGAGCACCTGAGCGAGGCGGCGCGCGGCATGGAAGCCGCGATGGAATCGGGCGAGCGCGCCGCCGCGGAGATCTCGAGCGCTTAGGCCGCGGCCGCGGCGTCTTCCTCGCAGCCGCCGCGCACCGGCAGCTCGATGCCCTCGAGCAGCTCGGCCACTGCCTCCGGGGTCTCGGCGCCGGCGACGTCGCGGATCCAGCGCACCGGCAGATGCGGCGCGAGCAGATTGATGAAATCCACCATGTAGCTGCGCAGCACCATGTCCTTGGGAAACCCGAGCCAGGTCGTGATCTGCGGGAACAGGCCTTTGGCGTCGATGGCCGTGAGGTCCTTTTGATCCGGGCACTCGTAGGCCATCGAGGCGATGATGCCGACGCCCATGCCCATGCGCACATAGGTCTTGATGATGTCGGCGTCGCGCGCCGTGAACGCCACGCGCGGATCCAGGCCCTGCGCCTGGAAAGCCTGCTTGAACGACGACTCGCCGGTCAGGCTGAAGACGTAGGTGACCAGCGGATAGGCCGCCAGCGTCTTCAGCGTCAGCGGGCTGTTGTCGGTCGCGAGCGGATGGTTCTTCGGCACCAGCGCGATGCGGTGCCAGTGGTAGATCGGCAGCACCGTCAGGTTGGAGAAGAGCTTCAGCGAGCCGCTGGCGATCGCGAAATCGACGCGATGCGCCGCGACCAGCTCGGCGATCTGCTCCGAGGTGCCTTGATGCAGCTCCAAATCGACCTTGGGATAACGCTCGGTGAAGGCGGCAATGACGTCGGGCAGCACGTAGCGTGCCTGGGTGTGCGTGGTCGCGATCGACAGCGTTCCGGCCTGCTCGCCGGTGAGCTCGCGCGACAGGTTGGTGATGTTCTCGACCTCGCGCAGCACGCGGCGGGCGCGCTCGAGGACCTCGGTGCCGGCGGGGGTCACGGCCGCGAGACTCTTGCCCTTGCGGGTGAAGAGCTGCATCCCGAGCTCGGCCTCGAGCTGCTTGAGCTGCTTGGAGATGCCGGGCTGGCTGGTGAACAGCCGCTCCGCGGCGGAGGTGATGTTGAGACCGCAATCGACGATCGCGATCAGGTATCTGAGTTGCTTGAGCGTCATGAGCGGCGGCCGGGGGTAGGAGCTATATAACCATTCGTTAGATCAACCAGTCAATAGCTCTTTGGAATAAGCGAAGACATACACGGTCTTGGGACGGCCCTCGGCGGGGCGGTATCGTGACCGGCCCGGCAGCTGCGACTGGACCTCATGGAATACCTGCCCCTGTTCACCCGGCTCGACGGCCGCCCCTGCACCGTGATCGGCGGCGGCCGCGTCGCCGAGCGCAAGGCGCGCGAGCTTCTGGCCTGCGGCGCCGAGGTCAGCGTCGTGAGCCCGAGCCTCACGCGCTCGCTCGAGGGCCTGGCCGACTCGGGCGAGATCCGCTGGATCGCCGAGCCCTTCGCCGAGGACCGGCTTCAGGGCCAGTGGCTGGTCGTCGCCGCGACCAGCGA
>Ga0214472_10005323_pt1 | contig 13539 bp, 14 predicted proteins | sample RVTome_6_FD_207662 | JGI IMG/M metagenome (GOLD analysis project Ga0214472, IMG submission 207662) | Soil microbial communities from uranium-contaminated site in the Upper Colorado River Basin, Wyoming, United States - RVT140D175 | ecosystem: Environmental > Terrestrial > Soil > Contaminated >... | reverse complement strand
AATCTGAAATTCCAAAATCATCAGATTTCCATATCTGTAGTCATTGTAACTTTGTGAGAAGTGTCAGTGATTTCAAAAAAGGATTATTCACTGTTTAACCCACATATAATCAAAATTATTTTTAAAATAAAAAGATTAGAATCTAACTTTCAATAGTTTCGCCAAAAATTTTTTCTATTACAGCAATTCCATCACAAGAGTCACATTTTGAAGTTTCTGCAAAGAGAAGATCACCCTCTTGGTATTTTCTTTTTCTTTCCAAGTTACATTTTTTGCATTTTTCTACAGTGTATGCAAGAATGATTTTTTCTTTTGAGAACATTATTGTGGCACTCCCATAGTATTTCCCACACCAATTAACAGAACAGTTTGGCCAGGTGTTGTGTTGTCATGAATCATCTCATAGATTTGAGAGCGTACATCATCAGCCTTGTCTGCGATGTCCTTAGTCATTAAAGTAATAGCTTCCTTCACAGATTGTTTTATTACAATCGCAAAGATTGGAATGTTATTTTTTGTTGCAATGTCCTCAATCTGAAATCTTTCAGTTCCAATTCCCCCTATAGCTGCACCAAATCCTTGTGCAGTAGTTGCAGAATCTTCTCCCTCCATTTTCAATGCAGCATCAACCATGATTATAACATCTAGTTTATTTTTAGAAAGGATTGACGCCACTGCATCTCCAGGTCTTCCAACAGTTGAGCCAGGACCTTCAGCTTTTAGCAGTAATAATTTTCGTTGATCATACTGAGTTTCACCAAGAACAGTTTGAAAAGCAACAGATTCTTTTTTAGAATCAAGCATCATTTTGCCTACAACCATAGGGCCTATCCCATCACCTATAGGCTGACCCATTTTAAAAGTAGGAATAGCTTTGTGCATTGCTTCTGCTTCTTCTAAAATAAAAGGCAAAATCATTTGGAGCGGTAAAATCAATGGATAGTTATTCTGTTTTTTGGCAGTCAAAAACATATGATTGATTACTTTGTAAATCATTTGCAAAGAAGTAGCAATTTCAAGCAGGGTTTGAATTTTGGTTAGTTCTATCTCGCTTGTTTGTGGAGATAGGGATTTCACATGTTCGCGTGAGTAGTCCTCTCTTGCTCTAACAATATGTCGGACTTTACCAACTATTCCATTAGGATCCATATCAACAGGCATGATAGTAAAATAATCTAAAAAGCGATCAATCTTTTTGGTAGGATCATCTTTAGGATTCATATTTTTTTTAACATAGTCAATTAATTCAATTCGCGATTTAATTTTGTATTCTTCAAGTTTTTTTATTCCTTTTTTTATTTCTCCTGATGTAACTGTCAATTGAATTCTTTGACCATAAAGGACAAAAATGAAAATAGGAACAATCCAGATCAACATCATAATTGGATTAGTATCCCCACCTGATCCAAAAAGTTGATCGAAATCAATACTTGTAAAATCCAATAGACACAGAAATATGATATTCTAAATTAAATGATTCGTATATTCAAGAGCGAAGACAATTCATAGAAATTATAAAAATAGTCTACTTGAAGGTAAAAAAATGGCGAGTGCTTTTATTATAGTTAGGATAGAATCAACCTGAATATGCCACAAACAAAGCCAATTGTAAGCGTGGAAAATGTAGTAGCGTCTGCTTCAGTTGATCAGAAAATGGACTTGAATGAAATCACACGTACATTCCCAGATGTAGAATATCACCCAGATCAATTTCCAGGACTAGTCTTTAGACTAAAGAGTCCAAAAACAGCAACTTTGATTTTCACATCAGGAAAAATGGTATGTACCGGTTCAAAATCCGAAGAAATGGCAAGAAAGGCAGTAAAAACAGTAGTACAAAAACTTCGAAAAGGAGGGATAAAAGTAAAAAAAGATGCCACAGTGGAAATTCAAAACATAGTAGCATCAATTAACCTAGGGGGAAAAATCCATCTAGAGCAAGCTGCAAGGACATTGCCAAGAAGCATGTATGAACCAGAACAGTTTCCAGGATTAATTCATAGAATGTTAGACCCAAAAACAGTGATATTGTTATTTTCTTCTGGAAAACTTGTCTGTACAGGTGCTAAAAAAGAACCGGATGTATATAGATCAGTAAACAACCTACATGCATTACTAGAAGAAAAAAATCTAATGATCTACGATTAATCGTAGATTGAATTTATTTTCTAATTATTTTATCGGGCTTCCTAGCGGTATATCTTCGTTAACTGTCAACCAAAAAGGCCTATCATCAACATCCGCAGCCAAAAGCATTGCATTTGACTCAACGCCGGCCATAGTTTTAGGTTCCAAGTTTACAATAACAATTACAATTTTTCCAACAATGTCTTCTGGTTTGTAATATTGTGCACCGCCGATTATCACATTTCTTGTTTCATTACCAAGATCAATTATTCCTTTGACAATTCTGGTTTTACCTGGAATAGGTTCGGTGGAAATAATTTTTGCAACACGAATATCTAATTTTGCAAAATCGTCATAAGATACAGACATAAGAATTCCTAAATCATCTCATTAAAATCAATTTCGAAATTTTATAATAAAGTTTTTTTATCAATGCCACTTGTTTCGATTTCATATTTCAGTGCTGCAGGCAATTCCACATATTTTTTATTAACTAGAGCGATTATTTGGTCTTCAGGTACATTTACCATTTTTAGTAACTTACCACGTTGATGAGCATAGGCATTTTTCCAAAATCCCGCTCCGTCAAAGGTTCCAATTTTTGGCATATATCGTGAAGGTTTCATTTTAAGGGTAATTGACTGTGACGGAAGTTTGGCAATTGCCGTTAGAACTGGAGTTACTGTTCTGGATTTTAGGCATGTTGCCCATCACAGTCGGTTTCTTATCGTATGGGAATCTAATATATTTAATGCGAAATGACTGAGTAAAAGACATGGTAGAAATTCAGGTTTCAGTTGAAATTGATGCCCAAATTAACAATGTTTGGAATATAGTATCAGACATAGATAATGAACCTAAATTTTGGAAAGGCACAAAAGAAATCAGGAACATATCAAAAAAAGACAATACGGTGATCAGAGAGGTAACTATTGCATTTAGAGACCAAAAATGCATGCAGGAAGTAAAAGTATATCCAAAAGAAAAGATCGAGGTATTATTTACAAAAGGAGTCATAGAGGGAAGCAAGATTATCACTTTAACTGCCAAAGATGAAAAAACAATTCTGAAAGTAAAATGGGACATCAAACTTTCAGGCATGATGGGAATGTTCACAGGGATGATAAAAAAACACATCAAGAGTGGAACTGAACAAGCACTACAAAAGATCAAAGAAGAGACAGAGAGATAAATTCATGGAAATAATTTTAGATGCTTTAAATTATTCATTAACTGCAATTTTAATTGGGGTATCCACGGCATGGATATTTCTAATTAAATCAATGATGGATTCTGCAAGATTTACTCCAAAGCTAGATGAATTTGAAAAAAAGAAACACAATAACCCCAAAGTTTCAATCATTCTTCCTGCAAGAAATGAAGAGGAGTTTATTGGAAAATGTCTCGATTCATTAATTGAACAGGACTATTCAAATTATGAGATAATTGTAATAGATGATTCATCAGATGACTTGACAAGCAAGATTATTTCTGAACATGCAAAGAAAAACTCAAAAATAATTCCAGTAAGTGCCAGGATAAAACCAGATGGATGGATGGGGAAAAATTGGGCGTGTATGGAAGGATACAAAAAGGCAACGGGTGAGATTTTGTTATTTACGGACGCAGATACAAAACATTCACAAAATGTTATCTCTCTTGCAGTATCACATTTGCTTTCTTTTGATTTGGATGCATTGTCAGCAATTCCAAAAATGCGTGTAATGGATTTTTGGACAAAAATTACACTACCGATGATTTCAGTATTTCTCCATACTAGATTTTCTGCACTTAAAGTTAATGACCCGTCAAAGAAAACAGCGTATTTTTTCGGTAGTTTTTTCATAATTAAACAAAAAACATACGAATCTATTGGAATGCATGAAAGTGTTAAGCATGAAATTATTGAAGATGGAGCCCTTGGAAAAAAAGTGAAAGAATCAGGACATAAAATGAAAATTGTCAGAGGAGATCATCTAATAGATGCAGTTTGGGCACGAGACAAAAGCACTCTTTGGAATGCTCTGAAAAGATTGATGATTCCGTTATATTTACAAAGTAAAAAAATTGCAATTGGGTGTTTCTTTGCAGTGTTATTCTTATTATTTATGCCATTTCCAATTTTAGCATATTCAGTTGTGGGAGTATTTGAAACAGTGTCATTTTCAATATTATTTGCAACGTCAGTTATTGCCACAATTATGATTTACATCGGAGCAATAATAGAAGTCAAAAAATTGTTACAGTTAAAATTAATGGATGCATTGTTTGCACCAATAGGTAGCCTGGTAGTCGTATTAGGTTTTTTGAGCGGATTGCTTCAAGCGAACAGCAGTACAGTATCGTGGAGGGGAAGAAAATACTACATGAAAGATCACGTTCAGAATTCAATAAGTGTATAGTAATGCTTTTAGATAGAAAATTGGGTACCGATTTTGCATGGATAAGTCAGGAATATTAGTTGGTGGCGTAACTGGGGCAGTAATTGTCGCAGTTATTTTTGCAGTAATTTTGACAATACCATCAACTTCAATAAAATCAGATGTCATTACAAGCGATAAACCAATACCGAGTGCCATAGGGGAAACATTTTCAGATTATTCAAAAAAGATCTCATTAATTGAAATATTTGAAAAATCAGAACCAGGAGTAGTAAGAATTAATATTCAAAGAACAGATCAGTCAAACGGAACTGGTGGTGTCGGTTCTGGATTTGTTTTTGATAAACAAGGTCACATAATTACAAATGCCCATGTTGTTAAGAATGTAAAAAAAGTGGTAGTTACATTTTTGGATGGTAGATCATATAATGCAGACATAGTGGGTTTTGATGAATATACAGACATTGGTGTAATCAGAGTTAATGCAGATTTATCATTATTACATCCATTACCATTAGGAGATTCAGCTAATCTCAAAGTAGGAGAGCCCATAGCAGCAATTGGAAACCCATTTGGTTTATCAGGTTCTATGACTTCAGGTATCATTAGTCAGTTAGGGAGACTCTTACCTTCAGGTGCAGGATACTCTATTCCTGATGTGATTCAGACAGATGCTGCAATCAATCCAGGAAATTCAGGAGGACCATTGTTGAATATGAGAGGAGAAATTGTTGGGATAAACACTGCAATACAATCAACAACGGGAGAATTTACAGGTGTTGGATTTGCAGTGCCATCACAAACATTAGCTAAAATTGTTCCAAGGCTAATAGAAAACGGAAAATACCAACACCCATGGATTGGAATAGCAGGTAGAGATATTGATCCTGATTTAGCCAAAGTTTTGAATTTAAATGATGCAGTGGGTTTTCTTGTAATCACAGTTGTAGATAATAGTCCAGCAGCAAAAGCTGGTATGCATGGTTCAAATGAAACAGTAGAGGTAGACGGAATAAAGTATCCAATAGGAGGAGATGTCATATTATCAGTGGATGGAAAACAAGTGAGAAAAATAGATGACATTTTAATTCATTTACAAAGAGCAAAATCCATTGGAGACGAAATGATTTTGGAGGTTCTAAGAGATGGCAGAACAACAAACATTACAATCACTCTAGAACAACGACCAAATGGAAATTAAATCTATACAAGCATAAATACCTCTAGACAAAAACACCAACTATTGAATGAACTTGTATTAAACTCTGAGAGTTTAAACAGTGTTTTAGAAGATAAAAAAATTTCCAGAGAGGAAATAATACAGACGTATGAGAATTCAAAAAAAGATCCAAAAGAATTATTTTCAACAGCTCAAAGATTAAGAAAAAAATTGAAAAAAGATTCAGTTACATTTTCAAAAAAAGCATTTTTTAATATTGTGAATTTATGTAAAGATACTTGTTCATATTGTACTTACAAGGCAGAGCCAAGTGAAGAAAAAATATCACTGATGTCAAAACAAGAGATAAAACAATTACTAAGTCTTGCAAAAAAGTACAGATGTGTAGAAGCTTTGTTTGTAACAGGTGAAAGGCCTGAACAGAAATATCAAGAAGCCAGATATTGGCTAAAAACAAATGGATTCAAATCAACTGCCGAGTACTTGAGTCATGCATCAGAATTGGCAGTAGATGCAGGATTATTCCCACACACCAATGCAGGAAATTTGAACTATGACGAGCTAAAAGAATTACAAAAAACCAATGTATCAATGGGGATAATGTTGGAAAACATTAGCGAGCGATTGACAAAAAAAGGGATGCCCCATCACCTAGCTGCAAGTAAGAGGCCAAAAGCAAGACTAGAAGTGCTAGAAAATACAGGCAGGTTAAAGATTCCAATGACCACAGGAATTCTTGTAGGGATTGGGGAAACGCCGATTGAGGTAATAGACTCGGTCCTGGCAATAAAAAAACTACAAGAAAAGTATGGAAATATTCAAGAGGTAATTATTCAAAACTTTCAACCCAAGCAGGACACCATTATGAAAAACTTTCCTCCAGCCAATGAGAATTATTTCAAAATAATAGTTGCACTAACAAGATTAATCATGCCAAAAATGAACATACAGATTCCACCAAATTTATCTCCAAATTCATACCATAGTTTTCTATCTTTAGGGATTAATGATTGGGGGGGAATTTCACCACTTACACCAGATTATGTAAATCCAGAATTTTCATGGCCAATGATTAAAAAAGTTGAACAAGATTCAAAGAATGCAGGGTTTGAATTGAAATGCAGATTTCCAGCATATCCAGAATTTTTTTCGTTTATTGGCAAAGAGTTAAGAGGTAAGATGAAAGATATTGAAGATGAAGAAGGGTTGGTAAAGCAGGAGTACTGGAAATGAATGCAAACATAGAATCTTTACTTAAAAAAGCAGATTCGTTTATTTCTGAAATTTTAAACAGGGCATTATCAGATAAGGAGATATCAGCATCAGAAGGATTAAGACTGTACAATACATCAGGTATCGATTTTCATTTAATCGGATTAGTTGCAGATGAAATTAGAAGAAAAAGAGTCGGAGACACGGTCACATATGTAGTAAATAGAAACATCAATTTTACTAACGTATGCATTAAACAATGCGGTTTTTGTGCATTTAGTAGAGACTTTAGAGAAGAAGAAGGGTATTTTCTCCCAACAGAAGAGATTGTAAGACGTGCAAAAGAAGCACATCAGTTAGGTGCAACGGAGGTATGCATTCAAGCTGGACTTCCACCAGACATGGATGGAGAACTGTATGAAAATATTTGTAAAGAAATTAAAAAAGAGATTCCAGACATCCACATACACGGATTTTCTCCAGAAGAGGTTCTTTACGGAGCAGCAAGATCAAAGACAACAATTAGAGAATACCTAAAAAGACTCAAAGAAGCAGGCGTAAATACACTACCAGGAACTGCAGCAGAAATATTAGATCAAAAACTAAGAGATAAAATTTCTCCGGGAAGAATCAGTGTGAAAGATTGGACAGAAGTAATCAAGACAGCCCATAGTCTTGGAATCAGTACTACATCAACCATGATGTTTGGACATATTGAAACTCCAGAAGACAGAGTGAACCATATTGTGAAGATCAGAGAAATTCAAAAAGAGACAGGAGGATTTACAGAATTTGTACCACTTAATTTCATCTACAGTGAAGCTCCAATGTACAAACATCAACTACATGAAGAAATAAGAGAAGGAGGAAGTGGGAAGGATGTACTGCTAACACATGCCATTGCAAGAATTTTACTAAATAATCAAATAGACAATATTCAGATGTCTTGGGTAAAGGAAGGACAGAAAATGTCACAATTGTTGTTGATGTGGGGAGCTAATGATTTTGGAGGAACACTAATCAATGAAAGCATTTCAACTTCAGCAGGAGCCAATCACGGGCAATTGATAAAACCAAAAGAGATAAGAAGACTTGTAAAAGAAATAGGAAGAGTACCTGCCGAAAGAAACACTAATTATAAAATATTAAAAAAATTTGATAGCAATTACGAATCAGATGATGAACTGGATAAAATTTCAGACTTGTCTAAATTTGGATCATATGCTGAACTAATCAAAATTAATAAATTCAGATACAAGAATCCAAGAAAAGACAATTGACATACATTAGATAAAAATCGTTTCAAAAAAATATGTCGTTTGCGTTCAACGTATTTTCAATATTGTAAAACACAGATCTGTTTTAGGGCAGTTATTGAGCATATAGATCAACAGGCATGAAAATTGGTGTAAAAAAACCATCTGGATAGAGCAACAAAGCTTGAGATTAACATTAATAAGGTAATGTACCGTACCATACGGTATGATGCGAGCAAGACTAACATACATACCTGTAGAAGTAGCAGACCAATTCGAAGATTTTATTATAAAAAGAGACGTCCAGATACTAGATGCAGTAAAAGCAAGAACGAGAGATTACAGCACGTTATCTCTTCTAAAATTATTATACCAACTTAGAGGAAATCCAATGACGTTTTCAGATCTATATTCAAAATCCAAGATAAGAATGAAAAAATCATTTCTAAATTATTTGCATCTTTGTGTAGATTACAACTTTGTGCAAAAAGAAGCAGTAGGAGCAAACATGATCTACTCCATAACAGACAAAGGAAGAACCATGTTGAATCTGTTTATTCATAAAAGTAATTAGACAGTGCAATCGACGTAGAGAGTGGCATCTGAATTTCCAGAAGCAGAAGTATTTGAAATAAAAAAAGTTGAGCTCAATAGTCCGATAATATTTGCAGGGTTTGTGGGTGCAGGTTTAGTAGGATCACTTTCAATTAGCCACATCATACAAGAATTGAAAATGGAAGAAATTGGATTGATGAGATCAAGATATCTTCCACCATCAACTGTTTTTATGAAAGGGAGATTACGTCACCCTTTTAGATTTTACGCAAACAAAGAGGGTACAATATGTGCAATAATTTGTGAGATAACATTAAGAATGGAAGGACTGTATTCGCTTGTTTCAGCTATTTTAGATTGGGCAGAAAAAAAAGGCTCAAAAGAAATTGTGATTCTAGATGGCATTCCAAGTGAAGAACATGATGATAAAGCATATTGTGCAGCAAAAGAAGATCTGATAAGAATGATGGCAGATAAAGACATCAGTATGATTCCACAGGGATTTATCACTGGAATTCCAGGAGGAATTTTAAATGAATGCATAATAAGAAAAATTCAAGGAATCGCATTACTTGCAAAAGCAAATAAAACATTGCCAGATCCTGCAGCAGCATCTACATTGATAGAGGCAGTAAACAGATTCTACGATATGAAAATAGATACAACCAGCTTGGAGAAAGAAAAAGAGAGAATTCATTCTGAATTTAGTGAACTGTCGCAAAAATATGTCAAGCATAGAGAAGAGTTTGCCGGCATGTACATGTAAGCCAAAATAATAGGCAAATTCTTTTATTCACAGCAAATACGCATGAAACTATGGGTTTAACCTACAAAGAGGCAGGTGTGGATATAAGCAAAATTAAACAAAGTCAAGCAGCAATAGGTAAGCTGATTGAATCCACGCATAAACTCCAAAAAATGGCAAAAATCACACATGGTTTTGGACATTATGCAGGAATTGTAGAAATCCCAGGAGGAAAGTTATTAGCTACACATACGGACGGTGTTGGAACTAAGGTAGTAATTGCAAATTTGATGAAAAAGTACAACACAATTGGAATCGATTGCGTTGCAATGAATGTAAACGACATAATATGTATCGGTGCAACTCCAGTTTCATTTGTAGATTACATCGCTGCAAACAAAAATGATCAAGTGATTTTCAAAAAAATAGTAGAGGGATTAGTAAAAGGTGCAAAAAAATCTGCAATGCCAATTGTAGGAGGGGAAACTGCAATTATGCCAGATGTCATTGCAGGAAAAGGATTTTCATTTGATTTAGCAGGGATGGTTGTAGGTCTTGTTTCAAAAAAAGATATTGTATTAGGAGACAAAATAAGTCCGGGGGATGTGATTATCGGTGCAAAAAGCAGCGGTATTCACTCAAACGGATATTCACTTGCAAGAAAAGCCCTGCTGTCAAAATATTCTGTAAAAGATAAAGTCAAAGGGGTGGGAATTATTGGTGATGCGTTATTGATGCCGACTGAAATTTATGTAAAGCCAGTGTTAGAAATTATTCAAAAGTGCAAAGTGAATGGATTAGCTCACATAACAGGTGGGGCATTTACAAAATTAATGAGACTCAAAAAAATAGGATACGAGATAGACAATCTACCAAAAATGCCTCCAATAATGGGATTGATAGAAGAGCAGGGAGTAAAATCAGAAGAAATGTACAAGACATTCAACATGGGAGTTGGATTTTGCATCATAACTCCAAAAGATCAAGCAACAAGAATCAAAGCAATTTTCAAAAAGCATAAAATTACAACTCAAGAAATAGGACGAGTAATATCTAAAAAAGGAGTTTTTGTGAATTCATCTAAAATCACATAATTATACAAATACGAAATAATTTTCAACCAAATATCGCCTTATATTAGCAATTTATGAACAAAAGTAGAGAACAGATGGCAGTGGAAGCTCACTTTATTGAAACGATCATAGGAGTTGGAATTTTATTATTTGCCGCAAAATTAATGGCGGAGTTATTTCTTAGGCTCAAACTTCCAATTGTACTAGGAGAGTTAATCGCAGGAATGGTCATAGGACCATTTGCGCTTGGAGCCTATATTGTCGGTTCCGAGGGAGTGCCATTACTTCACATCAACAATGAGATAAAAGTTCTAGGAGAGATAGGGGCAATCGTAATTTTGTTTATGGCAGGACTTGAGATGACGCCAAAAGAATTTCTCAAAGGAGGGAAGGCATCATTTACAGTTGGAACCCTAGGAGTAATAGTTCCATTTGCTGCAGGGTTGGCAGTTTTTCAGATGTTTGGTTTTGATGCTTTACAATCAATGCTTATCGCAACAGCGCTTACAGCTACAAGCATTGCAATTTCAGTGCAAGTATTGAGTGAATTTGGGAAACTCAAATCAGCAGAAGCCCGTCTAATTATCGGAGCTGCAGTAGTAGATGACATTTTAGCAATAGCAGTGTTATCAGTGGTAATATCAATTGCAAATGGTCCAGGAGGAGTAGAGAGTATTGACATTTCAGATGTAACAATAAAAATTCTTCAAGTATTAGGATTCTTTGCAGCAATGCTCTTAGCATCTGTTTGGGTCATGCCAAAAATTATTACACCAAGATTATGGAAAGCGAAAGGAAGTGTAGAAGGAATTGCAACTGCATCATTTTTTGGAGCAGCTGCACTTGCAGGTTCCATAGGACTATCACCTATTGTAGGAGCTTTTGCAGTAGGTATGGCATTATCAACTACCAAAGTATTTGAAAAAGTTGAAAACTATGCACATCAAATAGGATTGATCTTTGCACCGTTATTCTTTGCAATAATTGGTGCACAAGTAGACTTTAGACAAGTAAACATGGAGATATTGATTCTCAGTGCAATAATTATTGCAGTAGCAATCGTAACAAAACTATTTGGATGTGGTCTTCCAGCAATGATGTTTTTGAAAAGCAAGTCCAAAGGAATGAAAGTCGGAATAGGAATGATATCAAGAGGAGAGGTAGGTTTGATTGTAGCTGGAGTGGGGGTAGCATCAGGAATTTTAACATCAAGTGTGTATTCCACTATTGTGATTATGGTGGCAGTGACTACAATTATCACACCAATCTGGTTAAAGATAGAATATAGAAAAGAACAGAAACAGGACGGAGTAGAACCACAAGTAAATAATCAGTTATAAAATGACATCTAAACAAAAAAATGAAACATCATACAAAATGAGACGCCTAACAGCCAAGATTATTTAACGAATTTATGTTCAATGAGATATGATTTCAAACATGAATAAACTAAATGTGTTATTTTCAACTGCATGTACTGAAATAACGCAGAATCTTTTGATAATCGAAGAGCCAACTAAAAAACAAGTAAAGGCCGAAATTAAAAAAATATGTGCAAAATATGCACTTGAACGAATTCCTAGAAATCATGAAATACTTTCAACAGTGAAAGATGCAGATTTCTTTAAATTGCAAAAAGTGTTGTTAAAAAAACCAATCAAGACTGCCTCTGGAGTATCAATAATTGCATTGATGCCAAAACCATATGCATGTCCACATGGAAGATGTACATACTGTCCAGGCGGAATAGAATATAATTCGCCTAATAGTTACACAGGAAAGGAACCATCAACACTTAATGCGATAGAAAATGAATATGATCCTAAACTACAGATCATATCAAAAATTGAAAAACTAATTGCATATGGACATGATCCATCAAAGATGGAAATAGTAATTGTTGGCGGTACATTTCTGTTCATGCCAAAAGACTATCAGGAGAATTTCATTAAATCTTGCTATGATGCATTAAATGGAATTGATTCAAATGGTTTGGAAGAAGCGAAATCAAACAATGAACACGCAAAAATAAGAAACGTTGGATTTACAATTGAAACAAAACCAGATTACTGTAAACAAAAACATATTGATGCTATGCTAGATTACGGGATTACTAGAATCGAGATAGGAGTGCAATCATTACAAGAAAGAGTATACAAAATTGTCAACCGAGGACATAATTACAATGATGTGATAGAATCATTTCAAATTTCTAAAGATGCTGGATATAAAATTGTGGCACATATGATGCCAGGACTTCCTACAATGACACCAGAAGGAGACATATCAGATTTTAAAAAATTGTTTGAAGACCCTCAACTTAGACCAGACATGTTGAAAATTTACCCATCACTGGTGATAGAAAATACCCCACTCTATGATGAATACAAACGAGGAGAATATACGCCGTATTCTGATCAAGACATGATCAAAGTCCTAACCGAAGTAAAGAAAAATGTTCCAAAATGGGTCAGAATAATGAGAGTGCAAAGAGAAATATCACCAAACGAGATCATAGCAGGTCCAAAATCTGGAAATCTCAGGCAGATAGTACAACAAAATCTTAGCAAGCAAGGCATGTCATGTAAATGCATAAGATGTAGAGAGGCAGGTTTGTCAAACAAAAAGACACATGATCAAGACATAAAATTAAGCAGAATTGATTATGAATCATCTGGAGGAAATGAAATATTTTTGGCGTATGAAGATACAAATGAATCAATTTATGGATTTTTGAGATTAAGAAAACCAAGTATTCTTGCACATAGAAAAGAGGTCGAAAATAATTCTTGCATTGTACGGGAGTTACATGTGTATGGCAAATCACTGAAGCTTGGAGAAAAAGGAGAAAACGAAATACAACATTCAGGATTGGGGAAGAATCTAATGAAAGAGGCTGAAAAAATTTCTAAAGAAGAATTTGATGCTACAAAATTATTAGTAATTAGTGCAGTAGGAACAAGGGAATATTATCAAAAACTAGGGTATTCGTTATATGGGCCATACATGA
>Ga0214472_10005322_pt1 | contig 13540 bp, 14 predicted proteins | sample RVTome_6_FD_207662 | JGI IMG/M metagenome (GOLD analysis project Ga0214472, IMG submission 207662) | Soil microbial communities from uranium-contaminated site in the Upper Colorado River Basin, Wyoming, United States - RVT140D175 | ecosystem: Environmental > Terrestrial > Soil > Contaminated >... | reverse complement strand
TACAACCATCACCCCTGGACGGTCTGGCAATATCACAATCGCGGGACGGTCGCGGGCATTGCGGGGCCGGTGGATCGCAATGTGTTTGCGGGATCGGTGGAGTCGTTCGAGGCGGGGTGGTGAACGATATCGCTGTCGATGAAAAGGTAGACTAATGACTCTGCCCCGAGCAGACGAGTGACGAATGACGAGCGTGGCCGAGAAAACGGGCGAAATGCGCGAACCCGAAAGGGGTTTAAATAAACTGTCACCGAAAATTCGCGCGAGCCCCGGCGGGTCGCCCATCCCTTGCCCGACGTGCTGTTTCTGGTGGTGTGCGGGACGATCTGCGACTGCGACCACCATGACAGCATCGCCGAATGGGAGAGTGCCCGGTGTCCGGTCTTCTGTGTATCTGTGATCTGGTCCATGCTTCCTGAGAGGAGCAAAGACAATGACGATTTCCAAGGAGTTGTGGACGAACTGCTGAAGGGCTGCGAGCGGCTTGAGGATTTACTTGGCGATGCCAGGCTGATGGAACGGATGCTGGGTGCAGAGCTGACCGCGCATTTGGGTGGAGAAAGGCGTCAGCCATGCGCCGCCTTTCCCACGCTGCGCGCGAGCCAGGTTGGAAGCTGGGGCGCTGCCGCGACCAGCTCGCTAAAGGCGGCCGGCGATAGCTTTCGCTTCAACGTGCCCAGAGCGGCATCGGCTTTTTCCGGCCCGAGCCAGGCCAGCGCGCGCACAGCCTCGCCAGCCGGTCGCTGGGCCATCGCGAGCTGCCAGCGCGGCGCGTGGCGAAGCTCGACCACCTGCCTGCCGAGGCTCATTTTCCGAGTGCGCCCGGACGTCAGGTAGACCGACCGCACCGGCACCTGGGTCGTCAGACCAAGGGTATTGGCGGCCGCAGCCCCGCTCGGAACGATAACCTCGCCGCGTTGGGCGGCCAAAGCTTCAACCACCAGTTCGACCGAAGGGGCTCTGGTGCCGAACCGACTCGTGACCGGGAGAAGGTACACCCCGCGCGCGGCCCTCATCAGTTGGCCCCTCTCGGCCAGACGCGACAAAGTCTGGTCCACCGCGGCGCGGTTGCCGAGGTGGAGCAAGCTTTTAGCCGCGACCGGCGTGCCCTCTGGCAGCCCTTTCGCATGCGCTAGAATCTCTTCGGTCAAGCGTTGCATAGCCATTCTCCTGTCAGAAACATATGCTGTTTTCTGACAATTTTCAAGAAGAGCGGCTTGAGAGGTAGGGCTGTGAACTCGTGTTAACGGGCCTTCAGGATTGCGGATTCGCTGATTCCTTGGGCGCTTCATTGATCCGGAGAGCCTGTTTCCGGTGGTGTGCGGGACGATCTGCGGCCGCGACGACCATGACGGCATCGCCGAATGGGGGAGTGTCATGAACTCTGTGTATCTGGCCCGGCCTATGCGGGTATCAGCTGCGGTCACGGCTTGAAAGATCGAACGGACGAAGACTGCCGCCAGGCAAAAGCGAGGAAGAATATGAAATGAGAAGGAAATGAAGCAGCCTTCGCCGCAAATTTTACCCTTGGGCGTGGCCGCTTCAGCCTCTCCCCGATCACCGCCCGTTTGACATTCGAAAGCCAGGTTCAATCCGGCAGGCAGACGGTCAGTTCTATCTCGACCTGCAGGTCGGGCGCGGCCAGGGCGGCGACGCCGATTCCGGTGATGCAGGGCTGTGCGCCGTCGAACAGGGCCAGCAGCGGCGGGAAAGCCTGTTCAAGCCTTTCGGGATTCAGTTCGGTGACGAAGCAGCGCGCGATCACGATGTCCTGCGGCTTGGCGCCAAGGGCATCCAGGGCGGCTCTCGCATTGGCAGCAGCGATCCTCGTCTGCCCGGCCAGATCGGCAGGTACCGGCGCGCCGTCGGGAAGCCGGGCCACCTGGCCGGAAATGTAAGCCATGCGGCCCGGCTCAACGATGGAAATCTGCGAATATCCCATCGCCGCGGCGTCCGGGAGCGCGGGAGGGTTCATGCGGACGATGTTCTGTGTCATAGGATCTCCATGGTCTGGCGAGATATTATCTTCTGTAATAGTGAATATCTCTACATTTGAAGAGAATTTGATACAATGGGAAAAGCGACCCGCAGGGAAATAATCCTGAATGGCGTTATCGAATTGCTCGCCATCCGCGGCCTGGAAGGCGTGACGCATCGCGCGGTCGATGAAATCGCCGGCCTGCCGCAAGGCTCGACGACCTACTACTTTCCGAAAAAGGCGTCGCTTCTGGTTGGCGCGTCAGAGCATCTGGTGACGCTTCTGGAAAAGGAGTGCGACGCGCTGCAGGTCGGCTTCGCCGAACGGGCGGCGAAGCAGGGTATGGACGCGGCGGTCGCCTATGTGGCCGAGGAGCTCGTGACCTATGCCGAGGATGCACGGCATCTGTTTCTCGCGCGCATGGAACTGACGCTGGCCTCAACCCGCCGTGAGGAACTTGCCGGTGTCGGCGAGCGCCTGACCACAGCGGCGCGCCGGCCGATCGCGTTCTTTCTCAGGCTGATTTCCGACAGGAAAGACGATGTCCCGATTGAAACCTGCGCCGGTCTGATTGACGGGATCACTTTGATGCATGCGACCGGCCAGGGTCCGAAACCCACCACGGATCAAGTTGCGGCCGTGTTTCGCGCCATGCTTTGACTCTGATCGTTCGCCCGCACCGTTCGCCTGCACCGCCCCTGCGACCCACTGAACCACGGGAACGCCCAACCGTCGCCCGTTAGCACCCCGTTTACCGATTGATACTTCAATAACCCTTTCAAAAATCTAGGGTTTTTTAACCACATCCCTTAAGGAGACTCTGAGGCGGACGCGCTAGTGTCCAGGCATCAGGGACGCAGACCGAAGCAGACAAAAAAGCAACCGGCTGCCGACAAGACAATTATAGAGGCGTCAGATATGAGGGTGGCCCTAACCACTCCACTTCAGGCGGAACGCGAGTTCCGCCTGAACCCCTTTTCCTTGCCCGCGCGCTTTGAGGCCGGTTCGACCGGACCAGCGGCGTCGACATCGGTCTATCTCGACCGGCATGTCGCCATCCTGCGGCGCAAGCTCGGCGGATTGCCGCTCACCATAAAGGTCCCGATCAAGATGTATCGGGGCGTGGCGGTTTCCTACGATGTCCAGGGCGGCGTCACGCCGTGCGTGGAAATCTTCCTGGTGCATCGGGACCCGGCCTTGAACCTGAGCCTGTCGCGCATGAACGACACGATCGATGTGTCGGCCGACTGGCAGGCCTGGGCGACGCTGTTCGGCCTGCCGCTTTTGATCTGCGACGAGACCGGCGGGTTTCAGCCGGCCAAAGGCTATCTCGGGCAATTGACCGTCTCCGAAAGCCTGGGACGGCGCTATCACGCGCAATTCGCGGCGCGGCGGCCGCGCTTTCTCTCCCGGCGCAAGACCGGGGCGAAAGGGCCCTATTCCAAGGTTTCCGGCCGCGAGATCATCGCGCGGACATAAAACCACTCCTCAAAGAAGCGCGCGCGCAGCCGAGTCGGTCACCAGTCCGGCGAACAGGATCCAGCCGAAAATGCGGTTGGAGCGGAACAACATCAGGCAATTTTCCGGATCTTCAATCTGCAGCCGGCGCACCTGCCAGGCCATGTGGCCGGCCGCGATAACGAGCCCCGCATAGGCCAGCGGCCCGGCGCCGGCGAACCAGAAGGCGGCGGCGAACAACGCAACGGCCGCGCCGTATAATCCCGTCAGCCAGATTTTGGTGTTTTCCGCGAACAGACGCGCGGTGGAACGCACGCCGATCAGTTCGTCGTCCTCCTTGTCCTGGTGGGCGTAGATCGTGTCATAGGCGATGGTCCAGCAGATGCCGCCGCAATACAATAGCACCGGCGCGGCATCCAGCCGGCCGAACAAGGCCGCCCAGCCCATCAGCGCACCCCAGGAAAAGGCCAGCCCGAGAAACGCTTGCGGCCAATCCGTATGGCGTTTCATGAAGGGGTAGATCGCCACCACCCCCAGCGAGGCGATGCCGAGCCCGACGGTGAACCAGTTGAATTGCAACAGGACGAGGAAGCCGGTCAACGCCTGAAGCACCAGAAAGATCTTCGCCTGGCGCGTCGTCACCTGGCCGGAGGGAATCGGCCGCGACCGCGTGCGCTCCACCAGGCCGTCGATATCCTGGTCAACCAGATCGTTATAGGTGCAGCCGGCGCCGCGCATGGCGATGGCGCCGATAAGAAACAGAAAAATGTGCCAGAGATTCGGCAGGGCCTGCCCCGCCGCGCCGGCGGCGAGCGCCGCCGACCACCAGCAGGGCCACAACAGCAGCCGCCAGCCGATCGGCCGGTCCCAGCGGGCAAGCCTGCCATAGGGTTTCAGCCAGTCCGGCGCATGCATGTCGAGCCAATTGCCGCTGACGGCGTCGGCGACGGCGGAAAACACGGTCGTGGCGGGGCGCGGGCTCATGGGATTGTGGTGCCGCGAAATTTCGCCGCGGTCAATGGGGCAGTTTATCCCGCCTGCGCCGCAAGGCCCCTTTAGGTCGGGAACCGGACATGGTATCTGCGACGGCACATAAACCAACCACGGCAACCAGACCACGGACAGAACCTTGAACGTATTGTTGATCGGATCCGGCGGACGCGAACATGCGCTGGCCTGGGCGCTGGCCAATTCGCCGCTGCTCACCAAACTCTATGCGGCGCCCGGCAATGCGGGAATCGCCGAAGAAGCGGAATGCGTGCCGCTCGATATCGGCGATCACGCCGCTGTCGCGGTGTTCTGCCGCGAAAAGGCAATCGACCTGGTCATTGTCGGGCCGGAAGGCCCGCTCGTCGCCGGCCTGGTGGACGACCTGCAAGCCCGCGGCATCCGCGTCTTCGGGCCGTCGAAACACGCGGCGCAACTGGAGGGATCGAAAGGCTTCACCAAGGATCTGTGCGCCCGGGCCGGCATTCCGACCGCCGCCTATCGGCGCTGCACGAATGCGGCCGACGCGCTGGCCTATCTGGCCGATCAACCCTGTCCGATCGTCATCAAGGCGGACGGCCTGGCGGCCGGCAAAGGCGTGGTCATCGCCGAGACCCGGCAGGACGCCGAGGCCGCGATCGCCGCCTGTTTCGACGGGGCCTTCGGCGAAGCCGGCGCGGAAGTCGTCATCGAAGCCTTTCTGGAGGGCGAGGAAGCCAGCTTTTTCGCGCTGTGCGACGGCAAGACCGCCCTGCCGCTGGCCACAGCCCAGGACCACAAGCGCCTCGGCGACGGCGATACCGGGCCGAATACCGGCGGCATGGGCGCCTATTCGCCCGCCCCGGTGATGAATGAAGCGCTGATCGAGCGGACCATGGCGGAGATCATCCGGCCGACTTTGGCCGCGCTCGCGGCGGATGGCGCCCCCTTCAAAGGCATTCTGTATGCCGGGCTGATGCTTTCCGAGTCCGGCCCGAGCCTGATCGAATACAATGTCCGCTTCGGCGATCCGGAGGCGCAGGTGCTGATGATGCGGCTGAAGGACGATTTTCTGGTGCTCGCCAACGCGGCCGTCGACGGCGCCCTGGAAAAGATCAGCATCCGCTGGCGCGACGAGCCGGCGCTCAGCGTGGTGATGGCATCGGCCGGCTATCCCGGCTCCTATGAAAAGAACACACGCATTTCCGGCCTGGAAGCGCTTGCCGATTGCGATGCAGTGAAGGTGTTTCACGCCGGCACGGCCCGCGACGCGACCGGTCTGCGGGCGATCGGCGGCCGGGTTCTGAACGTGACGGCGCTCGGCGCGAGCATCGCCGAGGCGCAGAAGACGGCCTATGAAGCGGTCGCGAAAGTGGACTGGCCGAACGGCGTCTACCGGTCCGATATCGGCTGGCGGGCCATCGCGCGGCCGGGCGAAGGGACGTCAAACGAGGAGTGATCCCATGGATCTCGCAGAGCTTTATCCCGGTTTCGACGCCGTGACGCTTGCCGGAGACGGTGTCGACATCTTCTGCCGGATCGGCGGCGAAGGGCCGCCGCTGGTGCTGCTGCACGGCTTTCCGCAAACCCATGCGGAATGGCACAGGATCGCGCCGGAGCTGGCGCGGCATTTCACCCTGGTCATCCCGGACCTGCGCGGTTACGGACAGTCCGGATGCGCCGAAACCATCGAGGATCACGCGACCTATTCGAAACGGGCCATGGCCCGCGACATTGTCGCCATCATGGCCGCGCGGGGCTTCGAGCGTTTCGCCTTTGCCGGTCACGACCGGGGCGCCCGCGTCGGCTACCGGCTGGCCCTCGACCACCCGGAGCGGGTGGAACGGCTGGTGGCGCTCGACATCGTGCCGACCTACGACATGTGGACGGACTGGTCGGTGGCGCGCGCCATGCAGGTCTATCACTGGCTGTTTCTGGCGCAGCCCCATCCCCTGCCGGAAATGCTGATCGAAAACGCTTCCAGCGCTTATCTGGACCACACGATCGCAAGCTGGAGCGGAACGAAGGATCTGTCGGCCTTCGACCCCCGGGCCATGGATCACTACCGGGCGTTTTTCGCCCAGCCCGAGCGCCTTCACGCGACCTGCGAAGACTACCGTGCCGGGCAGGACTATGATTTCGAGGCGGACCGGGCCTCCATCGAGATCGGCGCGAAGCTTGCCTGCCCGACCCAGGTTCTGTGGGGCGCGGCCGGCATTCCGGCGCAGGGCGGCGGACCGCTGGAAGCCTGGAAGAAATGGGCGCCGGACCTGGTCGGAGAACCGATCGAAAGCGGCCATTTCCTGCCCGAGGAAAACCCGCAAGCGACGCTGGCCGCCATGCTGCCCTTCCTGACGGGCGCATGACCATGGAGCCGATTGACCGTCAGGCGGCGTTTACCGGCACGAAGAGTGTCGCGGACGCGTTGAAATTCAACGAAGCCGGCCTGGTGGGATGGCTCGAGCGCCATGTGGAGGGTTTTTCCGGACCGGTCCGGCTGACCCAGTTCAAGGGCGGCCAATCGAATCCGACCTATCTGGTCGAGACGGACGGGCCGGCCTATGTGCTGCGCCGCAAGCCGCCGGGCAAGCTCTTGCCTTCGGCCCATGCGATCGACCGGGAATACCGGGTGATGGCGGCGCTCGGAAAGGCCGGATTTCCGGTGCCGAAAGTCTTCGGCCTGTGCGAGGACGAGACGGTGATCGGCACCGCCTTCTACGTCATGGCCAGGATCGACGGGCGCATCTTGTGGGAACCCGATCTGCCCGATTGCCCGAAGGCGGAACGGGCCGCGATCTACGACGCGATGAACGCGACTTTGGCGCAATTGCACGGCTTCGACCCGGAGGCGCTGGGGCTCGGCGATTACGGCAAGCCGGCCAATTACGTCGCCCGCCAGATCGCCCGCTGGTCGCGGCAATACGAGGACTCGAAGACCGAACAGATCGACGCCATGGACCGGCTGATCGCCTGGCTGCCGGGACGGGTTCCCGAAAGCGGGCCGGCGCGGATCGTGCACGGCGATTTCCGCCTCGACAACCTCATCCTGGCGCCGGACGCGGCACAAGTGCGCGCCGTTCTCGACTGGGAATTGTCCACTTTGGGGGATCCGGTCGCCGATTTCACCTATCACTGCATGCAATGGCACATGCCGCGTTCCAAAACCGGCGCCGGCGTCGGATCGCTCACCGGCCACGATCTGGCGGACCTCGGCATCCCGGACCTGGACACCTATATGGCGGCCTATGAACGGCGCACCGGATTTTCCGTATCGGAGCATTCCGATTTCTATTTCGCCTATAATTTCTTCCGGCTGGCCGCGATCCTGCAGGGCATTGTCGGCCGGGTTCGCGACGGCACGGCAACCAACGAAAACGCCGCCGCCATGGCCAGCCAGATCCCGCCGCTGGCGGAGACCGCCTGGCGGTTCGCGGGCAAGGCGGGGGCTTGAGGGCGTCTTCAGGCCATGTCAGTGAGCTGAATCGTGACCTGTATCGGCAGGGTGCGAGGCATTGGCTTGGCCGGAACACCCAATGTGTGAACATGTCCTCAACGAACAGGTGCTCGATAACCCTGCGGAATTTTTTGATTTTTTAAGTTACGGGGTGGTCAACTTACAGTCTCGGCGGCACCTCCGGCCTCACGCCAGGCGCCAAATCCGCCGTCGATATGTGCGACTGCCTCGAGCCCCATGTCCTGAGCCGTTTTTGTACCCAGTGCTGAGCGCCAGCCGCTTGCACAATAGAAGACGATCTTTCGATCCGCGGCGAAGATCGGCTTGTGGTAAGGGCTCTCGGTATCAATCCAGAACTCCAGCATGCCGCGGGGGCAATGAAACGCACCCGGGATGCGGCCGTCGCGTTCGAGTTCTCGGCGGTCGCGAAGATCGACGAACTGTACCGCAGCCGCGGCGTGCAGGCGCTGCGCTTCCTGGGGCGAAATGGTTTCGATGTCGGCTTCAGCGGCAGCGATCAGCGCTTTGTATCCCATTTTCATGCTTCGGTCCTCTTGATCAAAGGTTATTCGTCTTGTTGAGAGTGATCGAGAATGGTGCCGTGACGCCAGTTCATTTTTGGTATTGGTTGATCCCCTATCGCGATTGGACAGCTTGCGGACGAGCATGGAAAAATTCGCCATGCAAAAGCTCGCGGACCAGACGAAGACGGCAAAGCGCCAAAGTGGTATCGGGTGGCGGCTTCTCATACCGCGCCCCTTGACGATGCGTGCGGAGCGAGAAGCTCAAGACAGGTTCGATGTCCGGCTTGCCTCTCGCGCGCTCTCTCCGGCAGAGACCATCGCCGCCGCACGCGCACATAGCGCGCAGGCCATGATAATCGGCAGCGACCTTTCGCTCGACAGATCACTGATCACCGATTTGCCTGGTTGCCTCCGCGTTGTGGCGACAACAGGCATAGGGCTCGATCACATTGACCTTACAGCTGCTTCAGAGCGCGGAATAACGGTCCGCAATGTGCCCGCAATCGGCAGCGAAGATACGGCGGATCTGACTTTGATGCTGATGCTGATGGCATGTCGGCGCGCGCATGAATACGATGTATTGATGCGTGCCGGCTGGGTGCGACGCCTGGGCTACGGCGAGATGCTGGGCCTGCGCGTTACCGGGCGACGGCTTGGGATCGTTGGAATGGGCGCCATAGGCCAGCTGGTCGCCGACCGTGCGCGAGGCTTCGGAATGAACGTGGTTTACCATCAACGCAATGTCGCACCGGGCCGTGATGAGGTGTTTTTCTCCAATCTCGACGAAATGTTACCGCAGATTGACACGTTGACGCTCCATGTCCCCGAGACGGAGGTCACAAGGGGCCTGATCTCAGCCGAGCGTCTGGCCCGGCTCCCGCAGGGCGCTATCCTGGTGAACACCGCGCGTGGCGGGCTGGTCGACGAGGCCGCGCTCATCGCGGCGCTGGATGACGGCCATCTGGCAGGTGCGGGGCTCGACGTCTTTTGCGGCGAGCCGTCACCGGCATCCCGGCTTCTGGCGTTGCCGAATGTGGCGCTGACGCCACATGTCGGCTCCGCCACCCACGAAGCGCGCGACGGCATCGCATTGCAATGCCTGGATATGATTGAGGAAGTGCTTCAGAGTGGTACCAAAAATTAAGTGCAGGCGCTTTCCTGGTCGGCAAACAGGTCAACGATCTGGTCATATACACGACGCACCACAGGATCGGCGATCCTGACCGGGCTGTAGGCAAGATAGTATTCCGAGCGCACGTGAGACGGCAGATCAATCTCCCGGTAGACGACATTGGGCAAGCCCAGCGCGCGCGCCGACGCGGCCACCAGCGCGAGCCCGACATCCACGTTCACGAGCGACAACATGGTCAGCGTTTCCCCGAAATACTGAACGATGTTTGGCCGAATTCCCTGATCCGAAAAGAGTGCTGTGAACCGTTCGTAGCCGTACCAGCCTGCGCCTGGCGAATACATGATGAGATCCCTTCCGTTGAGATCATTGAGCGACACACTCTCGCTCTCAGCCAGGGGATGCGCTGCGTGCATGGCCAGCAGATAGCGCTCGCTACGGATCAGACGGAATTCCAGATCCTCGCGGCTTGGGGGAATTCGGAGAATACCCAGATCGTGACGCCCGGAGGTCAGAGCCTGGACTTGGTGGACGGTCAACATCTCCTGCAGGACCAATCGGGTCTGCGGGAACTCCCGTGACAGGAAAGGCACTATCCGAGGCAACAGGTCAAGCGTCGCAATAGGCACAAATCCCAGGGTTACCGCGCCTTGCAGACCTGAGGCGACAGCGCGTGCGACGAGCGCACTGTCCTCCGCCCGGCGCAGCAGATCACGTGCTTCCAGCAAAAAGCGCTCGCCGCCTGGAGTGAGACGGATCTGCCGTCCAGAGCGATCAAAGAGCTCTACACCGATGGCATGTTCAAGGAGGCGGATTTGTCGCGACAGGGGCGGCTGAGTCATATTCAACCTCGCCGCGGCCCTGTGAAAATTCATCTCGGTCGCGACCGCGACAAAGCATTTCAACTGCTTGAGTTCGAACATCTGTAAAACCGGAACGGCACTCCCCCTGCCAGTATCACCCTGGCCGCACGTCCACGCCAGACTTACGCTCGCGACGCATGCGTACGATCCGAGCCAGTGTATAGCTAACAAGATAGAGAACCGCCAATCCGAGGAAAAGCGCGGCGACAGGCCGTTCGAGGATCGGCAAGAAAGCCCCCCGGGTCGACATTAACGCGCTGCGCAGGTTCTCCTCGATCATCGGACCGAGGATGAAGCCCAGGATCAGCGGCGCAAATGGATAATCGAAGCGCAGCATCGCATAACCCAACAGGCCGAAGGCGAACAGCGTCCAGACATCAAACATGCGATTGTTCGCGGCGAAGGCACCTACCACACACATGACCAGCACGATTGACAGCAGATAGTGCTTGGGAACCGACAGGATCCGGATGAACAGGCGTATGCCCCAGTATTCCAGCGCCACCATGATCACTGCAGCCAGCAACAATGCGGTGAAGATCGAGTAAACCATCGGGCCATTGGTTGCAAAGAGGAGCGGGCCGGGCTGGATGCCGTGGATGAGGAATCCGCCGAGCATCAGCGCGGTGACCGAGTCGCCGGGTATCCCGAGCGCCATCAGTGGCACCATTGCAGCGCCGATACCGGCATTGTTGGCGCTCTCCGAAGCGACAAGACCCTGCGGATTGCCTTTGCCGAAGCTTTCAGGATCGTGCGAAGCGCTACGCGCCGCCAGGTAAGCCAGCAGGTTTGAGGATGCAGCGCCAATACCCGGCAGCAACCCGACCACGACGCCAATGGCACTCGAGCGGACGAAGTTCGGCATGTAGCTGCGGAACTCCGGACCAGTGAGTCCGAAAAACCCCGTCATCGCAAATCGCGGAGCTTGTTCGAGGCTGCCTTGATGGGATTGCTCCGCAAATTTCAGCACTTCCGACACCGCAAACATTCCCAGGAGAACCGGCAAGAGCGATAGTCCGCCGTCCAACATCGGCATGTCGAAAGTGAAACGTTTATACGCATCGACCGGGGCCAGGCCGATCATCGCAGCCAGCAGGCCGATCAGCGTACTGGCTATGCCCTTGGCCATGTTGCCGCCCGAAAGGCCAGCCACCAGGGTGAGCGCAAAGACGGCTATGGCAAAATATTCGAAGCTGCCGAATTTCAAAGCGAAGCGGGCCAGCGGTGGAGCGACCAGGAACAGGACCGCGCAGCCGACCAGGGTGCCAAGGAAACTGAAAAGGATGGCGATACCCAGGGCCTTGCCGCCCTCGCCTCTCTGGGACATCGGATAGCCGTCAAACGCGGTCGCGATGGAAGATGGCGTGCCGGGAATGTTGAGCAGGATCGCGGTGATCAGCCCGCCGGAGATGCCGCCGATATAAAGCCCGACCAGCAGCGACAACGCGGTGACCGGCTCAACGCCGAATGTCAGGGGCAGGCACAGGGCAACGGCCATCGTGGCCGTCAGACCTGGGATCGATCCGAAGACGATGCCGAGGGCCACGCCTCCGAAAATAGCCAGAAGCGGACCGAGCGCCAAAACGTCAAGGACGCCGGAGAAGTTGGTCATCACACGTCCTTAGAAAAATCCGCGCGGCAGCGGCAACCCGAACCCGCGGACGAAGATCAGGTGAATCGCAATGGCAGCCGCGACGGCGATGGGCGCGAAGACCAACGGTCGCCGCTCGCCTCGTTGAGCCAGCAGGCACATCAGAGCGAAAAGGAAGGCCATGGTTGCAGCGAGAAAACCTGTCATCGGCAGGACCACGATGTAGAATGCCGTCACGGTTACAGCGCCCCACACACGGAACCGGTTGATGGGCAATTCATCCGCCTGTTCATCCGGCACGACGACAATCGAAGGCTTGCACCTCATCTTGCTGAGTGCCGACACCGCGATGATCGCGGCCATCCCTACCAGTGCCGCCGAAACGATTTCAGGAAAAAACCCTGAATCCACGCCGGTCTTGAAACGCGGCACGATCGTTCGCGCGTTCAGATGGACCACGACACCAAGCACAAACAACAGAATGGAAGAGAGCAGATCCTTAGCAGATGAGGGCATGGACAATCCTCCTTCGGACATAGCGAACTGGTGCCCCAACGGCGGGGCACCGGCGTCGGATCAGAACTCGACCTTCTCCATAATCGCAAGGACCTGACGAAGCCGCGCTGTTGCGGCCTCCGCGTCCAGCCAGTGGGGTTTTTGATAGTAGGCCTTGTAGATCTCTTCCGCGTAGCCCTCGTCTTCCTCGACGACTTGTCGGATGGCGGCGGCAAAGGTTTTGATCATCTGCGGATCTACGCCCTTGGGGAAAAGGTAGAAGTACTCGAGCTGCAGCTCAATGTCGTAGCCCAGTTCCTTCAGGGTCGGGACATCAGGCAGCACGTCGGTGCGCTCCGAAGACAACGAGGCGAGAATTTTCAGCTCCCCGTTCTGGGTATAGGGCAAGACCTGGCCGATCGGGTTCTGCGAAACGTCGATATTGCCACCGAGGATCGCTGTGAGCCGGCCGGCCGCCCCGCCGACATCGACGAAGTTGAATTCGGCACCCGCACCATTCAACTGACTGCCGATCAAAAATGTGGTGGCACCCGTATTGGTCGTCAGGTCGATGCCGCCAGGGTCTGCCTTGGTTGCATCGATAAGCTCTTTCATGGTGTTCCAAGGCGCATCGCCGTTCACGCTGATCACCCCGCCGGGTTCCTTGGCGGCAATGCCTACCATATCGAAATCCTCGAAGCTGAAATCGGCCATTCCGGAGGCAGTGCTCGCGAGAAAGGACGTATTGAAAAATAGAACGGTTTGGCCGTCGGGATTGGCTCCCATTACCTGACGGGCCGCGATGGTACCGCCCGCGCCGGTGATGTTGACCACCGGCATCGCCGCCCCGAGGATCGGCTCGAGGTATTTCGACAGCACTCTGGCATTGAAGTCGGTATCGCCGCCGGCGCCGAAGGGCACCACGATCTGGACCGGCCCGTCCGGCCATTCCGCGGCCAGCGCCGCGCTCACGTTCAGTGCAAGTGTCGCGCCCGCTACGAGACGCAGGATATCGAGTCGTTTCATGATTTGTCCTCCCATTGATGGTCTGATTTGAAACACGGCATGCTGAGGTGATCGAG
>Ga0214472_10005321_pt1 | contig 13540 bp, 14 predicted proteins | sample RVTome_6_FD_207662 | JGI IMG/M metagenome (GOLD analysis project Ga0214472, IMG submission 207662) | Soil microbial communities from uranium-contaminated site in the Upper Colorado River Basin, Wyoming, United States - RVT140D175 | ecosystem: Environmental > Terrestrial > Soil > Contaminated >... | reverse complement strand
GTGAAGGGGGCCGATGGGATGAACCTTATCGGTTTGGCCCGGGCCATCAACGACCTCGCGACGCGAGCCCGTGCCCATCAGCTGAAGCCCGACGAGGTCCACGAGGGGACGTTCACCATCACGAACCCCGGCCCGTTCGGCTCCATCCTCTCGGTCCCGATCATCAATCAACCGCAGACCGGCATCCTCGCGTTCGACGCCGTGGTGAAGCGGCCGGTGGTCATCGACGACGCCATCGCCGTCCGGCACATGGTGTACGTCTCGATGTCGTGGGATCACCGGGTGATCGACGGCGCGCTTGCCTCCCAGTTCCTGGCCAGGATCAAGGAGAACATGGAGACCTGGGACTGGACCGAGGACCTGGGACTGTAGCCATGCCCCGACCGGGATGGCTCGTCCGGCCGCCAGAGCCCGTCCCTTACGCCGCCGCGAACGAGGCCATGCACGACCTGGCCCGTCGGCGCCTCGCCGGCGAGGTCCCCGACACGCTTATCCTCCTCGAGCACCCGCCCGTGTACACGGCGGGACGACGTTGGAAGCCGGAGCACATCGTGTGGAACGAGGATCGGATCCGTGCCGCAGGGGCGGAGCTGCACTTCATCGACCGGGGAGGGAGCCTCACCTTCCACGGCCCCGGCCAGCTCGTGGGATATCCGATCGTGGACATCGGCACGAAGCCCGACGCCATCGGATACGTCCGAGGCCTCGAGGAGGTGGTGATCCGGGCCGCCGCCGACGTCGGTGTCGAGCTGCACCGGAACGAGGTGCAGACGGGCGTGTGGTCGGGTGTGCGGAAGGTGTGTGCGATCGGCGTTCGCCTGATGCACGCCCGAGTCACCCTGCACGGGTTCGCCCTGAACTGCACCACGGACGTGTCGTGGTACGACGCCATCGTGCCGTGCGGGTTGGCGAACGAGGGCGTTGCTTCGCTCTCGGAGCTCGCCGGGCGGGAGATCACGGTGGCGGAGGTGACGATGCCCATCCTTCGCCACTTCGAGCGGGTGTTCGGCCTCGAGCTCGGGTCGCGGGCCGATGAGGCCGACTCGTTCGCGCAGCCGGCGGATCAGGCGTCGGCCACGATCGCGTAGCGGGGCACGCGTTCCAGCCATCCCAAGACCGGCGGGGACCCGGCCCGCTGCGCCCACTCCACGTCGCGCAGACGGTACAGCCGGACGGCGCGCCACCCCGCCTCGACCGCGGCCTCGATGATCGGCCTCGGCGAGTCCAGCCGGGCGAGCGGCAACGACGACAGGATCTCCGGGTCGTAGGGCGCGTGATGGTCCGGCGGCATCCCGTAGATGCGGCGGATGACCTGGATGGCCGCCTCCCTGGCCCGTCCGACCGGGCCCGGTGCCCCCCACGCCCCTTCGAAAAGGATCACGCGGCCCTCGGGCGCCACCTCGTGCCAAGCCCGGAGCGAGTCCACGGGGTCCGGCGCCGTCCACAGCACGTGCCGCTCGATCACGGCGTCGAAGGGACCGGCAGGCGGCGCCTCGGCCGGCCCCACCACGAACTCGATCTCCAGGCCCTGGGCTTCCGATTTCGATCGAGCACGGTCCAGCATTCCCGGCGAGAGGTCGACCGCCGTGACCCGATGTCCCAGCTCGGCGGCGAGAAGGCTCAACGCGCCTGTGCCCGCCCCAACGTCGAGGACGCGGGCCGGCGGATCCGGCAGGAACCGCTTGAGCGCCGCCCGCCATGCTGCCGCCTCCATTGGATCGGTCATGGCGTGCGAGGCTGAGCGGTCGTACGTGCCGGCGTCCCGGTCCCACCACTCGCGGATGCGGTCGTGGGCCTCGGCCATGCGCTCCTCCCTAGAACAGGGCGTTCGCCAGCCTGCGACGGTAGTCGGCCACGAGCGGGTCGTCGTCGCCGAGCACCGCGAAGACGTCGAGCATCGCCTCGCGGGCCTCCGGATCATCGACGAGCGCCCCCAGCATCCCGTCGAGCGCTTCTCGCCACCGGCCCTGCGCCGCCAGGCGCTTCGCCGAGGCAAGCGTGCCGGGGCCGTCAATCTCCGCCCACTGGGCAACGCGAACCCGGGCCAGCAACCGCTCGGCCTCGGGATCGGGGAGGAGTGGCGTGAGCAGCTCCTTCGCCGCCTCGGCTTCTCCTCGCTCGAAGAAGATCCGGCCCAGCCCCAGCCGGGCACCGCGGCTGTCCGGATCGGACGTGAGGATCTCCCGGTACCGTCGCTCGGCGTCGGCCACTTCGCCCGACCGCTCTTCGTCATACGCTTCCTGCGCCGCGACGTCGGCCTCCGAGGGGAGCAACCGCTCGACGAACTCCTTTACCATGGGCTCGGGGATGGCGCCGATGAACCCGTCCACCGGCTTTCCGTCCCGGAACGCGATCACGGTCGGGATGCTCTGGACACCGAACTGGCCCGCGGTGTAGGGGTTCGCGTCCACGTCGATCTTGGCCAGCAGGACCTCGCCCCCGCGCTGTTCGGCCACCCGTTCCAGGATTGGGCTCAGGGTCCGGCAGGGCCCGCACCACGACGCCCACAGGTCGACCACGACCGGGCGGCGCTTGGATTCCTCGATCACCTTGTCCACGAAGTCGGCGTCGGTCACGTCCATGACGACCGGCTGCCGCTCCACGACCTGTTCTGCCATCTGTTCCCTGTCCATGTCTCCCAGCTAGGTTACCTTCGCTCGCATCAACGGCAGGGCGTTGACCGCCACCAGCTGTGCTCGACCCCGACATCGACGGCCGGCGATCTCCGGCTGGAGGAGTAAGGCCCGGCCGAGCATCGCTCCCGGGGTCCGGGCCTCCCCTCCTACATACCCCGAGGGGGTATGGCCGATGCTAGACTCGGATGCCGAGGAGGGTGACCGTGGCGACCCGGTTGAGCGACACCTCGCACGAGGCCCTGGGCCTCATCCCCGACGATCTCCTCGCGATGTACCGCGCCATGCTGACGGCGCGGCTGGTGGACGAGGCCGCCTTCCGGCTGAACCGCCAGGGCAAGGCGCCGTTCGTCGTTCCCGTCTCCGGCCACGAGGGGTGTCAGATCGGAACGGCCTGGGCCCTCGAGCGAGGGCGAGACGTGTGGTTGCCCTATTACCGCGACCTCGGCGTGGTGCTCGTGGCCGGCATGACCCCGTACGAGGTCTTCCTCGGACTGTTCGCCAAGGCGGACGACCCGGCCTCGGGCGGCAGGCAGATGCCCGCCCACTGGAGCTCGCGGCGGCTGGGGATCATCTCGGGCTCGTCGCCCATCGGGACCCAGATCCCTCACGCCTCAGGGATCGCCTACGCGGTGAAGTACCGGGGGGAGGATGCGGTCGTGGCGACATGGTTCGGCGAGGGCGCCACCAGTGAGGGCGACTGGCACGAGGGGTTGAACTTCGCCGGCATCCATCGACTTCCCGTCGTCTTCATCTGCGAGAACAACCGGTATGCCATCTCGGTCGAGCAGTCCAAGCAGATGGCCGTGGCGAACGTGGCCGACAGGGCCGCCGCCTACGGGTTCCCCGGCGTGGTGGTTGACGGCAACGACGTGCTGGCCTGCTTCGCGGCGATGAAGGAGGCCGTGGGTCGGGCCAGGTCTGGCCAGGGACCCACCCTGATCGAGTGCAAGACCTATCGATTCCAGCCCCACACCTCCGACGACGACGACCGGACCTACCGCAGCCGGGAAGAGGTCGAGAAGGCCCGCCTCCACGATCCAGTGTCGCGATTCGCCACCTACCTCACGGAGCACGACCTGGCACGGGAGGAGGAGATCGCGTCGATGGCAGAGGAGGTCAAGGCCGAGCTCGACGTCTCCATCGACAAGGCGTGGAACGCCACCGATCCCGACCCGGCCACGCTCATGCGGCACGTCTTCCGCGAAGAGTCGTGAGATGACCGAGAAGAACGTCGTCACGGCGATCCACGACGCCCTTCACGACGCGATGGCCGCCGACGAGCGCCTCGTCGTCCTGGGAGAGGACGTCGGCGCGAGGGGCGGCGTGTTTCGGGTGACCCAGGGGTTCCTGGATGAGTTCGGCGAGCGGCGCGTCATCGACACGCCGCTCGCCGAATCCCTGATCGTGGGGTTGGCCATCGGCATGGCCCTGCACGGCCTGGTCCCCGTTGCCGAGATCGAGTTCGCCGACTTCATCCACCCGGCGTTCGACCAACTCGTCTCGGAGGCCGCTCGGATGCGGTATCGGACGAACGGCGACTTCGAGCTTCCGATGGTGGTGCGGTGCCCGTGGGGTGGGGGGATCCACGGGGCGCTCTACCACTCGCAATCGATCGAGGCCTTCTACGGGCACATCCCCGGCCTGAAGGTGGTGGTACCGGCGACCCCGTACGACGCCGTCGGGATGCTGCGCTCCGCCATCGAGGACCCCGACCCCGTGCTGTTCCTGGAGCACAAGAAGACCTACCGGCTGATCAAGGGCGACGTGCCGGACGAGCCGTTCACGGTACCCATCGGCCGGGCCGACGTGAAGCGAGAAGGCTCCGACGTCTCGGTGGTCGCCTACGGGCTGATGCTCCATCTGTGCCTGGAGGCCGCGCAGCGATTGGAGCAGGAAGCGGGCCTCTCCGCGGAGGTCGTGGACGTTCGCACCATCGCTCCGCTCGACAAGGAGACCATCCTGGCGTCGGTCCGCAAGACCGGGAAGGCCATGGTGGTCTACGAGGACAACCGGACCTACGGCGCAGGCGCCGAGATCGCCGCCACCATCGCCGAGGAGGCCCTGTTCGACCTGGACGGGCCCCTCGTCAGGCTGGGGGGTCCGGACGCCCCGGCCATGGGCTTTGCCGCGGCCCTCGAGCACGCCTTCATGCCGGACACGGACCGGATCTACGAGCGGATGCTGGAGCTGGCCCGGTTCTGAGGTCCGCTTAGGCACGCCCTCGGGCCCGCCGATAGGACGGGAAACGACCTTCACCCATGGACGAAGGAACGAGGCCGCGTCGCCACCGCTCGATGGCCCTGCGGGATCTGCTGTTGATCTCGCTGGCGGGCCTCGTCGTGTTCTGGCTCGGCGCGGCGACGGACGCCTTCAAGCGAGTCCGCGAATGGATCTCGTCACGCTATCCCGGGCAGGACGCCGAGATCGTGGCGGCCATCGGGCTCGTCGCCCTGGTCTTCCTCGCGTTCTCCATCATCCGCTGGCGCGACGTCCGCCGGCAGATCCGGGCACGCAACACCGCCGAGCATCGATATCGGACGTTGGTCGAGGGGATGCCGGTCGTGACCTACGTCGCGGGCTCCCCACACGAGGCGACGGCCGCGCTTCGGTACGTCGCACCCGGCATCCGCGAGCTCGTCGGCTACTCTCAGGACGAATGGATCGCCGACCCGGACATCTGGAAGAACCGACTGCACCCCGAGGATCGGGACACCGTCGCGGCCGAGGCTGACCGGGCCCACGATTCGGTCGCTCCTTTCAGCATGGAGTATCGGATGGTGGCGAAGGACGGCCGGATCGTGTGGGTCCGCGACGAGGCCGTGGTGGTGGAGCGAGGTCGCAAGGGCCTGTGGAACGTCTGGCAGGGCGTCCTCATGGACATCACCGAGCGCAAGCAGGCCGAGGAACGCTTCCTGGTAGCCGAGACGCGGTACCGGTCCCTGGTCGAAACCATCCCGGCGGTCACCTACGTCGACCTCGCGGACGAGCTATCCACCACCGTGTACGTCAGCCCACAGATCGAGACCATGCTCGGCTACACCCCGAAGCACTGGCGCGAGGACACCACCTTGTGGATGCGGGCCGTGCACCCCAACGACCTGAACCGCGTGGTCGAGGCCTCCGTTCGGCACAACCAGACCGGCGAGCCTTACGACCAGGAGTACCGGCTCCGGACCGCGGACGACCGGTGGCTGTGGGTCCGCGACCAGGCCACCATCGTGCAGAGCGAGGACGGGCGTACGTTGGTCTCCCAGGGCGTCATGTTCGACGTCACCGAGCGCAAGCTGGCGGAGGAGGCCCTCCGCGAGAGCGAACAGCGCGAGCGCGAGGCGGCCGAACGCATGCGGAACCTTGACGAGATGAAGAACACGTTCCTTGAGGCTGTCTCCCACGAGCTGCGCAGTCCCCTTACCTCGATCCTGGGAGTCGCGGTGACCCTGGAGAACCAGGACTTCCCCGAGGCCGAGCGGCGCGACCTCCTCGATCGTCTGGCGGCGAACGCGCGCAAGCTCGACCGTCTCCTGCGAGACCTGCTGGACATCGACCGCCTGAGCCGGGGGATCATGACGCCGCAATACCACGCCATCGACCTGGGGGCGCTCGTCCGGCGCACGGTGGAGAACTTCGACGTGCCGGCCACCCGGACCGTCCGACTGGACGAGACGTCTGTCACCGTGCAGGCCGACGCGCCGAAGCTCGAGCGGATCGTGGAGAACCTCCTGTCGAACGCGATCCGGCACACGCCTCCCAACGTGAGCGTCTGGGTCCAGGTCCGAAACGAGGACGGCGGCGTGCTCCTGATGGTGGAGGACGACGGGGCCGGAGTCCCCCGCCACCTCCAGAAGGCCATCTTCGAGCCGTTCCGTCAGGGACCGACGGCCTCGCCCTACTCCCCCGGCACCGGCATCGGCCTCTCGCTCGTGGCGATGTTCGCCGAGTTGCACGGCGGGAAGGCCTGGGTGGAGGAGCGTGAGGGCGGCGGCGCTTCGTTCCGCGTGTTCCTGCCCTCGGTGCAGCCGTACGGCGACGGCAAGGTCGAGGGGGCCGAATCGCCGCCACCCCTCGATGCGGCGAGCGCGGGCTAGACTGGCCTGGTGGCCGGTCGCGATCACAATCCACACCAGCGGCGCCTCTACCTCCCGCTCGTCGCACGTTCATCCGATCCTCCGGTGGCCACCGAGGCGACCCTGGATGACACGCACCTGGCCCGATCCGTGGGGTGCGCCCAGACGGCACTGCCCGTGACCCGCCGTCCCGAGTGGCTGAAGGTCAGGGCCCGGACCGGCCCCAACTACCTCGACCTGAAGCGCATCATGCGCGACCTGTCGCTGCACACCGTGTGCGAGGAAGCCGGATGCCCGAACATCTTCGAGTGCTGGGAGGACCGGGAGGCAACGTTCCTGATCCTTGGAGAAATGTGCACGAGGCGGTGCGGCTTCTGCGACGTGATGACGGCGAAGCCGGACGCGGTGGATGAGGGCGAGCCGGCCCGGATCGGCCAAGCCGTCCTGGCCATGGGGCTCCGGTACGTCGTCCTGACCGGAGTGGCCCGCGACGACCTGCCCGACGGCGGCGCCCGGATCTGGGCCTCGTGCGTCCGCGCGGTGCGCGAAGCGGTACCAGGATGCGGCGTGGAGGTACTTCCCGCCGATTTCAAGGGAGGCGAGCGCGACATCGCCACCGTGGTCGAGTCCGAGCCCGACGTCTTCGCCCACAACCTGGAGACGGTACGGCGTCTGCACGGGCGGATCCGCCCGGCTTTCGGTTACGAGCGTTCGCTGGATGTGCTCCGGATGGCCAAGCGATCCAGGCCCGGCCAGGTGACGAAGTCGAACCTCATCCTGGGGATGGGCGAGCGGCCCGACGAGGTGCCGGACGCGCTCCACGACCTGGCAGAGGCAGGCTGCGACATCGTGACCATGGGCCAGTACCTGCAGCCCACGAGGCTCCATCTGCCGGTGGACCGGTGGGTGAGGCCCGAGGAGTTCGCCGAGTACAAGCGGACCGGCGAGTCGCTCGGCATCAGCCACGTCGAGGCCGGCCCGCTCGTGCGGAGCTCATACCACGCGGGGAAGCAGCTCCGCCGAGCACTCGACGCGGCGCGCACCGCCTGACACGCGCGGCGTCGCCGCACCACGAGCGAGAGAGAAGGGGGGAGCCGGCCTGTAAGCCGGATCCTGTTCCGGCCCTCGCGGGCCGGCGGCGGCCATCCCTCTGAGTCCCGCCTGGGCGGAACCCCGGGGGCGCTCCCGTACGACGAACGCCCCTCGTGCGGCCTACCCGGGAGCTCGGGCGGGCCACCCTCGAACGCTCCCTGCTTGGCCTTGCTCCGGGTGGGGCTTGCCGAGCCGGACCGGTCACCCGGCCCGCTGGTGAGCTCTTACCTCACCGTTTCACCCTTACCCCCTCGCGGGGGCGGTCTGCTCTCTGTTGCGCTTTCCGCGGGTCGCCCCGCCTGGGCGTTACCCAGCACCCTGCCCTTCGGAGTCCGGACTTTCCTCGGGCTGTCGCCCGCGGCCGCCCGGCCGACTCCCCACGGATGAGTATAGGACCGGCTAGCATGCGGGCCGTCCATGCCACGTCTGGCGTTCTCCGGCCTGGTCCTCCTCGCCGCAACGAGCTGTTCGCCCTCCCTGGAAGGGGCCTCCCAGCCCCTCGCCCAGGAGCAGGTCGGAGCGGGACTGGGGCTGGATGTGGCCTCCGCGCGTCGCATCGCCCTGGACTTCGTGAACGCCTACGCCCACACCACGGAAGACGACGGTGCCCGGCTGTCCGCCCTGGTGGTCGGGCCAAAGCTCACCGCGTGGGTCCGCTGGATGACCGTCCAGAACCAGCAGTTCGACGGAACGATCTCCGGCGTCGCCGATGTGCGCTCGGTCGCGTTCGTCGATTCGTTCCTGGTAGAGGATGCCGTTGGCGGGCAGGTGAACCTGGGGGCGTCGGTGACCTTCACCTACGATCCGGCGGATGGTGAGGCGTTCGATCGAACCCGGATCATGGACGGGCCGGTGACCCTCCTAAGGACCGGCACGGCCGAGTGGCGTGTCATGGATGCCACCCGAGACGGGCAGTCCATGGACGACGGGATCCAGCTCTTCAAGGACCTGTCGATGGCCAACCACGGGGTGATGGTCTCGTTGCACTCGCTGTTCATGTTCACGCCGGCATGGCAGTTCAACGTCACCGTGGTGAATGGGACCGGTAGCTTGATCCGCTTCGACCCGGGGGGGCTGGCGCTGCTGGTTCGGCGAGGGGGCGCTCCCCCCCAGCGCACGCGCGGGGTGTACACGCAGGCATTGGTCGCGCTGCCCAGCGGGTTCGACGCCGAGGGGTTGGTCGGCTTCCCCCAGCAGGAGGATGCGAAGGGGCGGACCCTTTCCCTGGCCTACCGCCTGGCCGGCGGGCGCCGCGTGACGTTCGCGTTCACTCTCGGAGACGTCGTCACTCAGGTTCCTCCCACAAGCTCGGAGCCCTCCCCGGCGCCGACCAGCTAGCGCCCTCCCCCGCCAGCCACTCATCGACCCCCCGGTTCGCCATGCGGTCCGCTTCCTTGTTCGCCTCTCGCGGGACGTGCTCGTAGCTGATTGTGGCAAAGGCTCTCGCCGTCGCGCGGACCTCCGTGTGGAGGCGTTGGAGGGTGGGGTTCTTCACCCGGAACCGCCCGGACAGCTGCTCGATCAGCAACTTGCTGTCCGAGCGGAGCACCACGTCGGTGGCACCCAGCTCCCGGGCCCGCTTCAGGCCTTCGAGGACCGCAGTGTATTCGGCGACGTTGTTGGTGGCGACGCCGATGCCTCGAGCGATGCGGTCCACCACGCGTCCGCGCGGCGTGGTGATCACCACCCCGATGCCGGCCGGACCGGGGTTGCCGCGCGCAGCCCCGTCGCAGGAGACGATCAGGCGAAGACGACGATCCGCCGGCAGTACTCACACCTCTTCACGCCCTCGGTGCGCTTCAGGCGGTCGAGCTCCATCGCGGAGAGCTTCTCGTGGCATGCCTGGCACACCCCGTCCACCAACGCCGCGACGGCCACTCCCCGCTTCTGCCGCCGAAGCTCCTCGTATAGCTCGAGCAGCTCGTCGTCGAACTCGGGCACGAGTTTCTCCCGGGCGGCTCGCTTCTCGGCCAGCTCCGCCTCGATCCGCTCCAGCTCCTGGACGGCCTCGCCGCCCACCGCCTCGAGCCCGGCCCTGGCCTGCTGAACCACCGTGCTGGCCTCCCCCGCCCGGGATTCGAGGTCGTCCTTGCGGACCATCTGCTCCAGGAGGTCGTCCTCGGACCTGGAGCGGCGCTCCTTGAGCGAGGTGATCTCGTGCTGGAGGGCCTCCATCTCCTTGATGTTGGCGATGCTGCCGTCGTACAGCCGCTTCTCGTCGACCTCGGCCTTGCGGGTCATCGAGTCGATCTCCCGTTCCAGGCGCTGCTGCTCCCTGACCACCGCATCCACGCCGAGCCGGAGCTCCCCTAGGCGGGCCTCCTCGTCCTCCATGGCAGCCCGGGCGTCCGCGATCTCCTTGCCTTCCTCCAGGTGGCGCTTCCGAGCCTCCAGCCGGTCGATCGCGGTGTCGAGCTCCTGGAGTTCCAACAACCGATCCAAGCCACGCATGGAACGAAGCGTAGCCGAGGACCATACGAACGAACCTGCCGGGACCCGCTCCGAGCCAGCCGTCGGTGCCCTACCCGAGTGTGAGCTGCTCTGGCTGGGGAGAGGATGGCGCCACCCGACGGGCCTCGTGGGGCGTGGCCCGACCCACCCCGAAGCGTCGGGCCAGGCCCTGCACCCGGTCGGCCACCTCTTCCTGGTACGCCGAAGGCGCGTACGCACCGGCGCCATACAGCTCCTGATATCGAGGCACGAGCTCCGGGTGCCGGTCCCCGAGCCAATCCATGAACCACTCCCTGGACCCACCCTTTCGCAGGTGCAGCACGATGGGCACGATGTGGGTGGCGCCGGCGTCGGCGACGGCGCGGACGGTGTCCCGGATGGCCTCGTCGGTGTCGGACAGGAACGGGACGATCGGCGCCATCAACACCCCGCACGGGACCCCCGCGTCGTTCAGCGCCCGGACCGCTTCGAGCCGTCGCAGGGGGCTGGGCGTCCCCGGCTCGAGCAGCCGCCACAGCTCCGGGTTGACCGATCCAACCGAGAAGTTGGTAGCGACGTCGGTGACGGCGGCGGATTGGACCAGCAGGTCCAGATCGCGAAGGATCAGCGTCCCCTTCGTCAGGATGGAGAACGGGTTGGCGAAGTCGCGGAGGCCCTCGATGATCCCCCGCATGAGCCGGTAGCGGCCTTCCGCCCGCTGATAGGTGTCCACGTTGGTGCCCATGGCGATGTGCTCTCCCGACCATTTCGGCTGAGCCAGCTCCTTCCGAAGGAGCTCGGGCGCGTTCACCTTGACCACGATCCTGGTGTCGAAGTCGCGGCCGTAGTCGAGATCGAGGTAGGTGTGGGTCTTGCGAGCGTAGCAGTACAGGCACCCATGACTACATCCCCTGTATGGGTTCATCGTCCATCGGAACGGCATCCGCGACGCGTCGGGAACGTGGTTGATGATCGACCGCGCGTGGACCTCGTAGAACGTGATACCGCGGAACTCCGGCGTGTCGAACGTCCGGACCACGGCGCCCTGCTCGAAAAGCGGGGTCGTCAGTCGGTCGTCCGCCGGCCGGACGTCGAGCCTGAGGTTGTCCCATCGCATCGGGACCCCGGAGGATAGATCACTCCCGGGCCGAAGCACAAGTGCGTAATTCCAGGGCTGAGAGCCGCTACCCGACGGCCGTCGCACCGGGCGAGAGGTCGATCTCCATCCCCTCCCGGGCCAGGGCGACGTCACTGGCGTCGGGGTTGATGTCGCGGACCCGCCGCAACATGGCTTCGAGCTGCTCGTCGCCGTGCATGGGGTCGTGATGGAACAGCACCAGGCGCTCCACCCCGGCCAGCCCGGCGAAGGTCGCGACGTGCTCGGTGCTGGAGTGTCCCCACCCCACCCGATCCGGGTATTCCTCCTCGGTGTATTGACAGTCGTGGACCAGCACATCCGCCCGACGTGCCACCGAGAAGCCGGAGATCCACTCGGGCGCGATGGAGCGAAGGTCCGAGCCGAGGGCCGGCTCGTGATCGGTCAGGTAGGCGAGCGAGCGCCCCTGCTCCTGGATCCGATAGCCGACGGTCGGCCCCGCATGGATGATGGGCTGCGACAGGATGGTCGCCGGCCCGATCGCCCACTCCCCCTGCGGTGCATCGTGGAACGTCACGCTCGAGGGCATGTCCATCAGGTGCACGGGGAAGAGCGGCGGCGACAGGACGGTTGCGATCCGTTCGCTGAGCGACTGGACGGGCGAGGTCGGACCCCAGATGTGCAGATCGGTCCCCGGGTCCCAAAGGGGCGTGAAGAACCCCAGGCCCTCCAGGTGATCGAGGTGAAGGTGCGTGAGCAGGATGTCGATCCGCGCGGGACGGCGCCCGTCGAGCGAGAGTCCAAGCGCGCGGATGCCGGTCCCTGCGTCGAGGATCACCAGGCTGCCGTCGGACAGTGCGACCTCGATGCACGCGGTGTTGCCGCCGTAGCGGACGGTATCGGGACCGGGCGTTGCCAGGGAGCCGCGCGACCCCCAGATCCTGGCCCGCACTCAGCCCTCCTCGTGCTTCCCCCAGAAGACGGCGATCCCGCCCACGAACTCGTCGGCCCTCGCGTACAGCGGGAACGCGGTGGACTCAACCACGCGCTCGACGCCGTCGACGCTTCGGATACGCAGGGTCCGATGCGCGGGCATCCGTTTCGTCAACACGATGCCGAGGGATGATTCGTCCATGGCCACCGGCTTGCCTTCCATGTCCCGTGGATCGAACGCCCTGGCCCAATCCCCGAGGATCGCGGGCTCGGCCTCGTTGAACGGGCGCCCCAGGATCCCCCCCGCCGCCTCGTTGTAGAAGAGGAGGGTGCCCTCAGCGTCGACGATCAGCAACGGCGTCGCCAGCATGGATGCGAGGTCGCGCGCCAGGATCAGCACGATGCTTCGCTGCTTGGTGGCCTCGCTCACCGTCGAAGCCTAGCAACGTTAAACTCTCTGCGCCCGTCTCATCCTCGAGCGATCCATGCCGACTACCTCCGACTCCAAGATGCGCGTGGCCCGCGCCGTCCTGGCGGCGGGCTTGGCCCTGGCCGCGGTGGGCGGCATCCGGGCGGCGGCGAAGGACTCGGGCGCGAGGCCGAGCGTCCTCGCCTACAGGGGCCTGGGGACCTGGGTGGACATCTACGACGCGGCGCTGTGGAACGACCCCCCCGCGGCAGTCCAGATGATGCAGGCCGACGGGATCCGGACGATCTACCTTCAGAGCTCGAACTTCTCCCACGCCGACATCGAGTTCCCCACTCGGTTCGGGGAGTTCATCGACGCGGCGCACGGGGCAGGCATGCGGGTGGTGGCCTGGTACCTTCCCTCGCTCGCGCACCTCAAGGTCGACCTCCGAAAGTCGGTGGCCGCGATCGCCTACCGCTCGACCGCAGGGAGCGGCGTCGACTCGTTCGCTTTGGACATCGAGTCCAGGGTGGTGACCGACCCGACCGTCCGAACGGCCAGGCTTTTGAATCTGTCGCAACGGATCCGGGACGCCGTGGGCCCGGGCTATCCGCTCGGGGCGATCACACCCAATGCGGTGAGCCTGGCCAAACCGACCAGCTTCTGGCCCGACTTCCCGTACGCATCGCTGACGCAGTACTACGACGTGTTCCTGCCCATGTGCTACTCGGGCGCCGTCGCGGCGGGAGGTCAGGCCGTCCACGACTACGCGGCGAACTGCGCCCGCCTGATTCGGGCGGGGACCGGCAATCCGACGGTGAGGATCCACCAGATCGGTGGGGTGGCGGACAACTACGACGCGGCGGAGATCGAGGGGTTC
>Ga0214472_10005320_pt1 | contig 13540 bp, 6 predicted proteins | sample RVTome_6_FD_207662 | JGI IMG/M metagenome (GOLD analysis project Ga0214472, IMG submission 207662) | Soil microbial communities from uranium-contaminated site in the Upper Colorado River Basin, Wyoming, United States - RVT140D175 | ecosystem: Environmental > Terrestrial > Soil > Contaminated >... | reverse complement strand
ATCGCCCCGAGGAGCCGCACGATGCCCACCCGGTAGGCGTGCCCGTCGGAGAGCGGATTGCCGTGGTATGGATCCGCGACGAGCACGGAGTCCGTGCTCGGGTCGTAGCCGTGCAGCACGACGAAGTGACCCGTCGGAAATCCCCTGACCGCGTCGTAGGTGGCTTGTCCCTCGCCGCTGTAGACCTCGCGGGCGCAGCCGTAGAGGTATGTGGCCGAGAGGCCGGTCATGATCGGGAGGCCGCGCGAGAGGGTGCGCCGAATCAGGTCCGGGGAGAGCTCCTCGAACTTCACTGAACCGCCTGCCTCGAGGTACTCGAGGTGTGCCTCGGTCGCGATCCGGAAGCGCCGCTTGGACGGCTTGGCCTCCGCCTGCTGCTCGAGCCGCTTGGCGATCTGGCCATCGGGCTCGCTGAACCACGTGGGGTCGAAGAGCTCGAGGTTGTACGTGTACAGCGTCGCACGATAACCGCGGCCGAGGGCGTGCAGGCCGAGGTAGGCGGCGAAGGTGCCGCCCGTGCCCAGGCGACGTACCTCGTCCACGACCTGCTCGAGCGGTAGCGGGTCTTCGAGAAAGCGGTAAACGGCGTGGAGGCACGCCGGACCGCACGTCTCGTCCGTGGGCTGTGCCAGAATCTCCAGCGTGAGATCGGTATGCACGCTTGAAGTCTAGCAGGGAGCGCCTGGCCTGCGGAGGGCGGAGCTTCGCCGCGGCACCGACTCGGCGGGCCACACCTCCGCGACGATGTAACCGCCGCTCAGAAGGATGTACCGCCCGAGGCCGGAAACGAAGACGCTCCCGAGAGGGATCCAGAACTCGGAGCCGGAGCGGGGGACCTCGACGAGCCGCGCCGCGAGCCCCGAGCTCGTAGTGAAGAACAGCGCGGCAACCGCCGCCGCTCGCCTCGAGCGCATGGCTGCCGAACGTGCGGCCTGCCCGATGGCGACGCAACGCGCCGGCGCCGGGGCCCCGGCACGTCGTCCTTGCGCCCCCCACATCGAGGGCCGCAGCGTCGGAGAGGGCTTCGAGGCGACGGGGGGGACTCGATGGACCTGAAGGGGTTCGGACTCAGCGACGACGACCTGCGCCAGCTGGGCTACGACGTCGAGGGAAGGCCCAGAGGGCCGTCCACCGAGCCATGGCCCGACCGCGGAGCCCCGACCGGGCAGGCTCCGCCCCGAGAGCCCAAGCGGTGGGCGCCCGCGACGCGAACGTGGCTCGCGACGCTCCTCGTGCTCGCGGCCGTCGGATGGTCGGCGAGCTCTGGCCGACGGCTGCCAAGCCCGGTGCCGGTGGCGGCTCCCGACACGGCATTTTCCTCGGGGCGAGCCATGGCGCAGCTCGTCGACGTCGCCCGGCGGGCTCGTCCGACCGGGTCGCCGGAGAACGAGCGCGTGCGGAGCTACCTGCTCGGGCGGCTGCGCTCGCTGGGTCTCGAGCCGGAGCTCCAGACGGTGACGTCGTTCGAGCGAGACTCGGCCTTCGTCCGCGCGGCGACCGTGCGCAACGTGGTCGCCCGGGTGCCCGGCTCCGGCACGACCGGTGCGCTCGTCCTCACCGCGCACTACGACGGCGCGCCGCTCTCGCCCGCCGCCGGAGATGACGGCATTGGCGTCGCGACGGTCCTCGAGACCGTGCGGGCGCTCCTCGCCGGCCCGCCGCTCCGCAACGACGTAATCGTGCTCCTGACAGATGGAGACGAGCTGGGGCTCCTCGGCGCGCGGGCGTTCGCCGAGCGTCATGCGTGGATGTCGGAGGTGTCGGCCGTGCTCTCTGTGGAGGCCCGTGGCGCCTCGGGTCCCGCCGTCCTCTTCGAGGCGGGTTCGGGAAACGGTCGCGTCGTGGAGGCGTTCGCGGCGGCCGAATCCCGGCCGGCGGCGTCCTCGCTCGCTCGCTCCCAGCGGCTGCGAGCCCTGGAGTCGGCGGAGCACGATCCGCTCCTTCACGAGGGCGTCGCGGCGTTCAGCCTCTCGGTCTTGGGTGACGCGGCCCTCCAGCACCAATCCCGGGATACGAGGGAGCGGGTCTCCGAGCGCACCGTTCAGCATGCCGGCCGCCAGCTCCTTGCGGTGACGCGCGCGCTCGGCGGCACGGACCTGCGGAGTGAGCTCGCGGCGCCGGATCGCGTCTACGTGTCGCTGCCCTTCGCTGGGCTCGCACACTATCCGCGGATCTGGGTCCTCCCGACGACCCTGGCGCTCTTGGCGTTCTGGGCGCTCGTGGGGCTGGTGCTCCGCGGTCGGCGCGCCACGAGGGTCGGCGTGGGGATCGCGATCGTGGCCGGCGCGGCCGGCGTCGGCGCTTCGGCCGTGGCGGCGCGCGCGCTGCGGGAGCTGACGGCGGGCCTGCACCCCGAGTACGGCAGCCTGAGCACGGCATTCTACGAGGACGGACCCTACGTGCTCGCCGCCGTGGCCCTCGCGCTCGCGTGCTGCTGCGTCGTCTACGCGGTCGCTCGGAAGTGGTCGAGGACCGACGAGCTCGTCTTCGGCGGCCTGCTCCTGCCGCTCCTCTACTCCGGCTGGCTCACGTTCCGTGAGCCCTTCGCCGCGCCCGCGCTCCAGCTCCCCCTCGTTCTGGCGCTCCTGGGTGGCGGGCTCGTCGTCGCGCTCGGCCCGAATCGGGCACGCAGCGTCTGGACGTGGGTGGTTCTCGTCCTCCTCGCCGCGGCCCAGCTCGTGTTCGTCGTGCCGGGCGTCGAGCTGCTCGCCGCCGTGTGGACGTTCGAGTCCGCGACGCGGCTGGGCGCGTTGGCGGGTCTAGCCGTCGTGATGCAGTGGCCGCTCATGGACCGCCTGCTCATGCCGAAGGCATGGTGGACGCCGCTGGCCGCAGTCGCCGTGGCGGGAGCGTTCGTCGTACCGACTCTGCCCGCTTTGCGGGGGGCGGACGAGCACCCAGTTCCCACGACGCTCGTGTACCTCGCGGACGAGCCCTTGATCGCCGCGCCCGCCGGCGCGCGCGGACCGGGTGTCGCCGTCGATGCGTCGCGGATCCGGTCCATGGCGGGCAAGTGGCTCACGGTGCCCGGCCCCGGCGAGGAGTGGGCCCGGTCGTGGGCCGGCGATCCCGCGACCGGCTCTACGGACGCCGGCGTGCTGATGATGGGCGTCGATTCCCTTTACGAGGTCGCCGGGACCGCACCCGTGAGCGAGCTCGCGCCGCCGCGCGTCACGGTGACGGCGAACGCGGTGGAAGGTGCTCGGCGGAGGGTCGATCTCGCGGTCGAGCCCGGCCTCGCGGGCGAGATGACCGGCATCCATGTCCCCGAGGGGTCACCCGGTGCGCTCACCGGAGTGGGGGGAGCGGAGTGGGCGGTCGGGGGAGCTCCGGTGCGGAGCGTCGTTCACTGGGGCGCTCCCGACACGCCCGCGCTACGGGTGAGCCTCGAAGTGGAGACGAGCGTCTCGGAGGTCACGCTCGTCATCCTGGAGCACCACCTGCGTCCGCAGGAGGTCGTCGGCACGTACTTCTTTCAGCGAGCCGACTCGCTGGTCGCCAACGCGGCGCTCGGAAGCGACCGGGCGATCCAGCGCACGCGCCTGAGCGTGCCGCTCGCGGACCCGGCCATCGCACGCTGAGCCCGTGGGTCATCTCCGAGCGCGTCAGTGGACGATGTTGCGAGCCTGCAGGTGCGCGATGATCGCACCGGTCAGGAGGGGCCGGACCCGGTAACGCAGGTCGACCTGGATGTCCGACTTCTCTGCGTCCGGCTCGCGCTCATGGACCACCCTCTCGATGAGCTGGCGATTCCGCAGCGACTCGAGAATCTGGTAGCTCTCCTGCCGGCGAAGCCGAAAGATCCGGTCGTGCTGCCCGAGTGTGAGCGTACGATGCTCGAGGAAGGCCTTGAGGGTGAAGTTCTGAGTCAAGCTGAGTTGGTCGAGGACGGAGAAGTCGGGGCGCCTGGGTAGCTGCATGATGACACCCTCGTCCGGGTCGAACGTCGCCGCCTGGAGCCATTGGAAGAGCGCCAGCCCGAGGTAGCCACCCGAGGTCCGATGGAGTTGCTCGAAGAACTCGTCCTCGAGGAGCTTCTTGAAGCCCTTGCCGTCGCGGATCCGCCGTAGGCGCCGCCGAAGGCGAGCGCCCGTCGTCACCGACTCCGTGTAGTGCACGTCGAGGCCGCTCCGCCGGTGCCGAGCGAGGACGGCCTCCCGCGCGGCCTGCGCCCCCAGGGGCGTCAACTCCATCACGTCCACCTGGGAGACCGCCGCGGGCTCGGTGGTCGCGATCAGTTGCCAGGCCGACGACGTCACGCCGCCGATCCAGAAGATCCGCGGCTCCGTCTCGGCCATGAGCGTGAGCAGCCGCTCCGCGAGGTTGGTGCCACCGGGGATCCGGGTGTATACGTGCTCCAGGTTGTCGACCGTGACCGCAGCGGGGAGCGATCTCTCATCGGCAGCGAATATGGCGCGTGCCAGCTCGTCCAGAGATTGGCAGGCGGGCAGGCCGAGCTTCTGTGAGAGCAAGCCCGCGAGAGCGGCATCCTCCGCTGGACGCTCGTCGAGGCTCACGGAGAGCTGGGAGTGGCCCGCGGCACGAACTTCGTTTCCCAGCACGTTGAGAAAGCTGGTGACCCCGCTCCACTGGCGTCCGCGTACGATCAGGGGCACGCCCTCCCGCGAGTGCCACCGCCACCAGCGCTCCATCGCGACCGCGAGCTCGGAAGCCCGACCCGCCAGCAGGGCCGCGTCGGAGATCGGCTCGAGCGTGAAGAGCCTCTGATAGACGAGCGGAAGGCCCTCCACCAGCGCTTGCGCCTCGGCGAGTGACTGCACGGTGCGTGCGGAGGTGACTTCTCTCGCGGGCTCCCGGCCGAGCTGCGCGCGGGCCTTTTGGGCCATCCCGCCGATCCGCTCCCGGATGCGGCCCCAGAGTGATCTCGTCGCGGCCACGGCGCGGCGGGCCGGCGGACCCCAACGCTCCGTCAGCCAGGCGGTGAGGTCCGCGACCCGTGACCGCGCGGCGAGGAGCTGTGCCTGCATGCGTCCCGCGCCGACCCGGCCGAGCAGGGCCGAAGATCCCTCGGAGATCTCCCCGGCGAGCCGCCGCTGCGTGCTGTGAACCGCCTTGTCCAGATCCTGGCGGCGCGTCTCCAGCGAGGCCGCCATACGCTCAAGCGCCCCACCGATGAGCTCGACGGCCCGCTCCTCGGAATCCGGCTCGTCCGAATCGAGCTCGCGCAGCGCCTCGGTGCGCGCGAACGAGTAGACCTCCGGCAGTCCCTCGATGTCGTCCCTGACGCCGCCGATGGCCGTCAGGAGACCGTCGGTCGAGGACCGTATCCGCTCGATGCGCAGCGCGTCGAATGACTGGCGCGCCAACTCCTGAAGCGGGAGCGATCTGGCCTCGGCCTTCCTCGAGCCGGGTGGCTCCGTGAGCGGGTCGTGCAAGCGTAGGCTGGAAGGCGCCTGGCGGACCACGGCCAGCAGGGCGTCCACGGCGGAGTCGGAGGCCTCGGCCAGGCTCGCCGCGACCCGGGAAGGCTCGGGGATGGCGCCCATGGCCGGATGCAGCTCTTTGGTGACGCGCGGGTCGAGCGCGGAGATGCGGTCCCGCAAGCCGGCCTCGGACTCGTAGCCCTGGAGGGTGGGCACCAGCTCTCGCAGCTTGGACGCTGCGGTGAGCAAGTCGCCGGCTCGCGACAGGGACCCTTCGCGACACCGGTGAACGACGCGCCTCTGCACCGCCGTCGCGCCGGCCAGGATCGCGAGGATCGAGGTGTAGAGGCGCATGCGTGCCGCGATCTCCGAGCTCCACGCTCGGTGACCGGGCGCCACGCTCTCGACGTGCTCCAAGCTGGCCGGGGCGTCCTCCACCTTGGAGAGCAGGAAGCTGCCGGCCACCGCCAGGTCCGCCTCGACGGCAGCTCGGCAGGCCTCCAGGACCTTGCGAGCCGTCGGCTCCGTGCGGTGGTGGGGCATCTCCTCGGCCAGCGCCTCGAGCCGACGTTGGAGACCGGCAGCGGCGTCCCGGACAGTCGTCCAGGGATCTGGCGCCTGCTCGGCCTCGGGGAGCTCGGACGCGATGAGCGCCGGCAGCGCCGCGTTCGCCCATTCCACCCACGCGTGCTCGAGCCGCCCGGCCCAAGCCGACCAGGCGGACATGGCCTCCACGACGGCCTCATCCTGGGCCGGCGCCACGTCCTGACCGAGATGCAGGATGGCCACGGCGCGCAGCGGCAGCGCCCGCTCCTCGCCCGCCTTGCGGGCCGCTGAGAAGCCACGCGCGAACAGCTTTCCGAGTCGCCGACCCAAGCCATCTGCCGGATGGGGAGCTAACCCGCCCTCGGGCCACGGAGCCGCGACCTCGGGAGGAAGCTCGCGAGTGACCGCGTTGGCTCGCTCGAGCGCCTCTGCGAAGCACTGCGCCACCAGGTCGGCCGGGCCGGAGGCCTCGAACCTCGTGATCAGGGGCTCGAGCAGGGCGGCCCCCACGGCGCGTCGGTACTCCAGCAGCCGATCCGAGCGAACTTCCCACTCCTCGGGAGGATCGCCCTCGAGGCCTGCCGCCACGACCGCCGCTTGGTGCTCCGCGAGGCCCTGTCGGAGCGGCTCGATCACGCTCCGGGCGATGCGCTCATCGAGCTCGGCCCACGCCTCGTCCCATGGCTGGTGGGTCGCCTCGAGGATGGCGCTCATAGGGCCGAGCTCCACGTCAGGCTTCTGCGTCACGATCCGGCTCCGGGGCGGCGAACATCGGGTAGGGCTTCAACAGCCCCGCATCGCGGAAACCCGCGCGTGCCCGCTCGGTGACGTCGCTACGAAACACGGCCTCGAGGCGCGGATCGAGGACGTAAGCCTTCACGCGGATGCGCGTCATGAACCGCTCTCCGAACTCGTCACTCACGAGGACGACGATCGGCTTGTTCAGGTACACGTATTTCGAGCTCGTCGCGGCGTCGAAGGCGATGCGCTTGATCAGGTCCTCATCCGGCCACTCGGGCAGGTAGAGGTCCGTGACGACCTGGCAGTTCAGCTCCCCGGCGTTGGCGTTGGCGACCTGCTGATCCACCACCTGCGCGTTGGGCACGCTCACGAGGTTGTCGTCCGGTGTGACGATCCTCGTGGAGCGGAGGCCGATCGCCTTGACCTCCCCGTACGTGCCGCCGACCGAGATCTTGTCGCCGACCTGGAAGGGCTGGTCGAAGACCAGGATCAGGCCGCCGAAGAGGTTCTTGAGCATCTCCTGCGATGCGAAGCCCACCGCGACGCCGATCGCCGCGGCTGCCGCGAAGAGGCCCTGCGCATCCACCTGGAAGATCACCGCGACGATCAGATACGCGGCGAAGGTCCACAGGACGATCCGCGCGATGGGCGCGATCCGCTTGTAGAAGAGGCGGCGGCTCGCATTCCGCTCCGCGAGCGCGTCGAGAAGCCAAACCAGACCTCGAACGACCAAGTTGAACAGCGCGACCGCGATGATCGACCAAACGACCGCGACGCCGAAGTTCCGCACGCTCTCGCCGGCCTGGCCGAGCACCTGGCTCGACCCCGCAATGCCCCCGGCGCTGTCCGTGGGCGACACCGCCGCGGTCAGCGAGTCCAGGCGGCTGTTGATCTCCTCCTGGCTCTCGAGGAGCCTGTCGAGCCGCTCCTCGACGGTCAGCGCCTGTTCGGGTGGCGGCGCCTGCTGCGCTGCGCCGGCCCCATCCGCGGCTGCCTGATCGGCCGTGGCCGCCGCCGGCTCGGCGGCAGCCACGACGGCCGCGCCATCCCCGGCAGTCGAGTCCGAGTCGGGCGAGGTGGCCGACTCGACGCCCGGCTGGGCATCTCCCCCGGCCCCGGGCGCATCGCCCCCGAACACGCCGCACGCGCACAGCGCGAGCACCGCGAGGGAGCATAACGGCCGGAGTCTGCGCGGTTGGGGCATGGGGGATCGACGAGGGCGGGGGACGCGAAGGGGTCGCGAGGCTAAAGGTTCCTGACCACCTTGCCGCCGTCAATCAGCCTCCTCCGAGGGGCCGCCCCGCCCAGCGCGCCGTCCGAGAGGACAGGGACAGACCATGAGCGGAGTTCTCGAAGGCATCCGCGTCCTCGACTTCGGGCGTTACATCGCCGGGCCGTACTGCGCCTGCCTGCTCGGCGACCTGGGCGCCGACGTGATTCGGGTGGAGAAGAAGGAAGGCAGCGAAGACCGGTGGACGAGCCCCATCGCCGAGGGGGGCGAGGGGAGCCTCTTCATGCAGGTGAACCGCAATAAGCGCGGGATCACGCTCAGCCTCGGGAGCGACGCGGGCCGGGAGATCGTGCGGCGGCTCGTCGAGCGGACGGATGTCGTCGTGGCGAACCTGCCGCCTCAGACGCTCGAGGCGATGGGGCTCGACTATGCGACGCTGAAGCGAGCGAAGCCCGACGTCATCCTGACGACGGTGTCGGCGTATGGGCACGGCGGGCCCTGGAGCCACCGGGTGGGCTTCGACGGCGTCGCGCAGGCGATGTCGGGCGCCATGTACCTGACCGGATATCCGGACGAGCCCATGCGCCTCTACTACCCGTGGGTCGACTTCCAGACGGCGACGCTCTCCGCGTTCGGCACGCTCGCCGCGCTCATGGAGCTGCGAGAGACCGGTCGCGGGCAACAGGTCGAGGGCTCGCTGCTCATGTCGGCGCTCACCGTGGCGAACGGTACGCTCATCGAGCAGGAGGTCATCCAGGCGGATCGTGTCGCGACCGGAAACCGCGGGCAGATCGCGGCGCCCTCCGACTGCCTCCGCACCAAGGACGGCTGGGTGCTCGTCATGGCGATCGGCCAGCCCCTGTTCAGGCGGTGGGCCGAGCTCATGGGCGAGGAGTACTGGCTCGACGACCCGCGCTTCGCGGACGACTTCGCCCGCGGGGCCCACGGACAGGTCATCAGCCAGCGCATGGCGCGCTGGTGCGCCGAGCGCACGACCGAGGAGTGCCTCGCGGAGCTCGATGCCGCCCGGCTCCCGGCCGGCCCCGTCCTGTCGCCGCAGCAGGCGCTGGACCACGAGCACGTGCGCGCGATGCGCCTCATGCTGCCCGTCGACTACCCGGGCCTGCCGCGCCCCGCGCCGGTGGCCGACACGCCCGTGCGGCTGTCGGCAACCCCTGGAGGCATCCGTCACCGGGCTCCCGTGCTCGGGGAGCACACGGACGACGTGCTCGGTGAGCTCGGCTACGACGCGGAGGCGGTCGCCGCGCTCAGAAGGGCGGGGGTGGTGTGATGGCCGGCGCGCGCGCGCCCGGGGACGGTCACTCGTGTCGTAAGGCCGCGGCAGGCCGCACGCGCGTCGCCCGCACGGCCGGTAGCCAGCACGCGATGAGGGCCACGGCCAGCAGGAGTGCCGGCACGCTGGCGAACGTGACCGGATCCTGTGCTTCCACACCGTAGAGCAGCCCCGAGACCATGTCGGCCAGGTACCACGCCACCACCGTTCCCGCGAGCACGCCCGAGAGCGCGGCGGCGAAGCCCTGACGGACGACCAGCCCCACCACCTGGCCGGCGCGCGCGCCGAGCGCCAGACGGATCCCGATCTCGCCCGTGCGCTGGCTGACCGAGTACGCGAGCACGCCGTATATGCCCACCACGGCGAGCCCGAGCGCGAGCCCGGCGAACGCGCCGAGCAGCACCACGCCGAAGCGGGGCTGAGCCAGCGACGTCGAGAGCACCTCGTCGAGTGTCTGCACCTGCGAGACCGGCATCGTCGGGTCGAGCGCCCCCACCTCCGCCCTCAGGGTCTCGACGAGCCTGCGCGGATCGCCCACCGTTCCGACCGTCAGTGTCATCCCCCGCATCGACCCCGTCATCCCCTCGTGTACCTGGGCGTGAGGGACGTAGTAGCGCCCCTTCACCTCGCCCGTGATCCCGTTGTGGCGGAGGTTGCCGACGACGCCAACGACGACTGCGGTGTCCGCGGCTCCGCTCGCCAGCACCGCGCGCCCGAGTGGGCTCTCGTCTCCCCAATACCGGCGTGCGAGGGCCTCGTTGATGAGCACGATCGGCTGTGCGTCCCTCCGATCGCTGTCGTCAAACGTCCGCCCCTCCAGGAGCGGGATGCCCATCGTCTCGATGTAGCCGGGCGTCGCCCACTGCCAGTCGCCCTGTGTCGACTCGTTCGGGGCAGGTTGGTATCCCACCGGCCGGAAGAACGAGTCACCCATGGTGCTCGCGAGAGGGAGCAGCCGTGCGGCACCGACGCTGCGCACGCCGGGGATCTCCCGCACGCGGTCGAGGAGGTCTTCGTAGAAGCGCGCGACCGAGGGGGCGTCTGGATAGCGGCCCACCGATGTCGTCGTGCGCAGCGTCAGCACGTCACCCGCCTCGAATCCGGGATCGATGCTCAGCAGTCCCACGAAGGACCGCATCAGGAGGCCGGAGCCGGTCAGCAGGATGACCGCCATCGCCATCTGCGAGGCGACGAGCAGGCGCTGGACCCCGCTGGATGGCGAGCCCTGGAGGCCGCCGCGGCCGCCGCGCCGCAGCCGGGCGCCGACGCCGGACCTGGCGACGCGCAGCGCCGGCGCGGTGCCGAAGGCGATGACCGTGAGGAGCGAGACCGCGACGGTGAACAGCCCGACCGCGGTGTCCATGCGCACCGCCGACGAGCGCGGCACCGCGTCCGGATCGATGGCCAGGAGGACGTCCACACCCACTGAGGCGAACACGAACCCGAGAGATCCCGCGAGCACCGCGAGGACGGCGCTCTCGGTGAGGAGCTGCCGCACGATCCGCCAGCGACCCGCGCCGAGCGCCGTCCTCACCGCCACTTCGCCGGCACGGCCTTCCGAGCGCGCGAGCAGCAGGTTCGCGACGTTTCCGCACGCGATCAGGAGCACGAGGCCGACTGCGCCCAGGAGCACGAAAAGCGTCAGGCGCGCCGATCCCACGATATCGGCTTCGGCCGAAAAGACGCGGAGCGTGAAGCGGCGGTCAGGGCTGTACAGCCCGACGGGCTCGACCCGCGCCATGACCCGCTCAAGATCCGTCAGCGCCGCATCGACCGTCACGCCCTCGCGAAGGCGGCCGACGCCGTAGAAGCTGTGGCTGCCCCCGCTGCCCAGATCGGGCGCCGGCGACTCGAGGTCCACGTAGTACGGGTAGTAGACTTCGGCCACCGCGGAGGCCGCGAAGTCGACGGGCAGCCGGAACCCTTCCGGAAGAACGCCGAGGACGGGCGTCATCTCGCCGTTCAGCTCGACGCTCTGGCTGACGATCGCCGGATCGGCGCCGAAGCGGCGCACCCAGAGGTCGTACCCGAGCACGACCACCGGAGTCTGCCGTCGTGCCTCCTCCCAGCTGAACGCTCGGCCCGCCACCGGCGCGACTCCGAGGACCTCGAAGGTGTTCGGCGTGACGATGGCCGCCCCGACCTGCTCGGGCGCGTCGACGGAAGTGAAGTTCGTGCTCGAAGTCCCGTAGAGCGCGACATCCACGAGCGTGCGGTTCTCCTGGTGCAGGAGCTGATACTCGGGCACGGATAGCCAGGTCTTGTCGGGGAAGTTGTCCCAGCTCGCCCATACGGTGACGATCTCGTCCGGCGCGGCGTAGGGAAGGGGTCTCAGGAGGACGCCGTTGGCGACGCTGAAGACCGCGGTGGCTGCGCCGACGCCGAGGGCGAGCGTGAGCACGGCGGTCGCGGTGAAGGCGGGTGCGCGCGCCAGAGAGCGGAGTGCGAAGTTGAGGTCTTGCACGGTGCCGCCGCGCGCCGAGAGGAGAGTTCAGTTTCTTGAGACCCGTGGGGCGGCGGATGGGTTGGAACGGGCGGTCCCTCAGGACCGCGGGCAGCGGCCCGGCCACCTCCCGCGGGGGGGCCTGCTCGCCGGACCTCCGGCCGCCGGCTAGACTCACGCCGCGACACACACCGGGGGGGTCGAGAACAGGAGCGAGCGAGATGGGCGTCGGAGATCCGCGCGTTGCGCGTTGCCTGACGATCGTCGGCGTGGCGGCCGGCTTGGTGGCGGTTGGGGTGATGCCTGCCGCGGCGCAGAACGGGCCGCCCCAGTGGGCGGGCGTGCCGGCCCCGCGGCTCCCGGACGGGCCCATGATCGTGCACACGGCGGAGCACGCCGACGTGCGCGTCGTCGTCGTCACCCGTGGGCTGTCGCATCCGTGGAGCCTCGCGTTCCTTCCCGACGGCGGCATGCTCGTGACCGAGCGGGAAGGCCGGCTGCGAGTGATCCGCGACGGCGTTCTCGATCCGACCCCGGTGGCGGGCGTTCCCGAGGTGTACACCGGCGGCCGCTTCACCGGCCTCATGGAGGTCGCGCTGCACCCGGAGTTTACGGAGAACGGCTACGTCTACCTGACGTACTCGACAGCGGGCGAGCCGGGCACGGTTGCGCTGGCCCGCGCACGCTTCGATGGGCAGGCACTCCGCGACCTCACGGAGATCTTCCGCGTGGATCCGCCCGGGCTCCGGACGGCCTCCGCGCGCTTGGCGTTCGCTCCGGACGGCACGCTCTACATAACGATGGGCGGCGCGTTCAACGCCGCCACGAGCGGCCTGCGCGCTCAGGATCCGAACGACTACGCGGGTAAGGTGCTCAGGATTCGCGACGACGGCACCGCACCGGACGACAACCCGTTCATGGGCAAGGAAGACCACCGACCGGAGGTGTTCGCGCTCGGCTTCCGCAACCCCATGGGGCTCACGATCCACCCCGTGACCGGTGCCCTATGGGCGCACGAGCACTCGGTTCAGGGCGGCGACGAGGCCAACATCATCCTGCCTGGGCGCAACTACGGCTGGCCCGTCGTGTCATACGGACGCGAGTACTCGGGTGCGCGCGTCGCGCAGCGTCCCTGGCAGGTGGGGATGGAGCTGCCGGAGGTCGTCTGGATTCCATCGGTCGCGCCCTCCGGCATGGTCTTCTACACGGGCGACGCTTTCCCGGCATGGCAGGGGAATCTCTTCGTCGGCTCGCTGATGACGGGCCGCATCCAGCGTACCGGACACCTCGAGCGCATCGTCTTCAACGAGCTCGGAGAGGAGATCCGTCGCGAGTCGATTCTCGGAGAGCTGCGCCAGCGCATCCGCGACGTGCGCCAGGGGCCCGACGGGCTCCTCTACCTGCTCACCGAAGAGGACGACGCGGCGCTGCTCAGGCTCGAGCCCGTTCGGTGACGGGGCGGCTGCGTCGCATCGTCACTGGCCAGAAGGCCGATGGGCGATCGGTCGTGGTCGGCGACGCGTCGCCGAGGGAGCTCGGTACGTTCTACGAGATGTGGGCGACGGACGGAGCACCGGCCGACTACGGCCCCGAGGACGAAGTCGCCGAGCGCTGGGTGAAGCTCGAGCCGCCGGACCGCGGCACGATCTTCCGCTTCTTCAGGGTCGATCCCGAGGATTCCGCGATCGATGCCGACGAGCTCGAGCGACGCGCGGCGAAGGGCTTCGAGTCCATCGGCGCCGCACACTGCCGCCCGGACACGTCCCGCCACGCGTACATGCACCAGACCCGTACGGTCGACTACATCATCGTGCTGGAGGGCTCGGTGACCCTGCTCCTCGACGACGACGAGGTCGATCTCGAGCCCCACGACGTCGTGATCCAGCGGGGTACGAACCACG
>Ga0214472_10005317_pt1 | contig 13543 bp, 8 predicted proteins | sample RVTome_6_FD_207662 | JGI IMG/M metagenome (GOLD analysis project Ga0214472, IMG submission 207662) | Soil microbial communities from uranium-contaminated site in the Upper Colorado River Basin, Wyoming, United States - RVT140D175 | ecosystem: Environmental > Terrestrial > Soil > Contaminated >... | reverse complement strand
AGGAGGTGCTTGCGCGCGGCGAAGTTCTGGGCCTCCACCTGGCGCTGGGCGCGCTCGATGGAGCGGGTCACCATCCCGTGCTCGATGGGGATGCCCTCCTCCATGCCCAGCTTCTGCATGAGGCCGCTGATGCGGTCGGACCCGAAGATCCGCATCAGGTCGTCCTCGAGGGACAGGTAGAACCGTGACGAGCCGGGGTCGCCCTGGCGGCCGGCCCGGCCCCGGAGCTGGTTGTCGATGCGGCGGGCCTCGTGGCGCTCGGTGGCCAGGATGTGCAGGCCGCCCAGGGCGACCACGCGCTCGCGCTCGTTGCCGTCGAGGAACGCCTCCACCTTCTCGATCTCCGAGGCCCCCGTCGCCGACGCCGCGCCCGCGCCGATCTTCTCGATGTCGGCGCGCAGCGGGTGCGCTTCGAGGAAGTCCACCGGGTTCTCGCCCTGGGGATAGAAGTTGCGGGCGATCTTCTCCTTGACCGGGCGGGGGAGGACGCGGGCCGCTTCGAAGTACGCGCGCAGGCCGGGTGATTCGAGGGCCAGGGCGCTCATGGCCAGGAGCGAGGGATGGTCGGGGGCGAACGCGGCCAGGAGGCCGATGTAGCGCTTGGCCAGCGCGCGGCGCCCCTCGGGATCGGGCTTCTTGTCCGCGAGCGCCTTCTTGTAGTCCTTGGCCATCTCGCCCATGGTCTGCTCGAGCGCGGCCGCCTTCTCCTCGGGGGTGGCCTTCTCGGTGTCCAGCTCCTTCTCGAGCAGGATGGCCTTGGCGCGGTGGTCGGGCACGCCGCCCAGGATGATGTCGGTCCCGCGGCCCGCCATGTTTGTGGCGATGGTCACGGCCCCGAAGCGGCCGGCCTGGGCCACGATCTCGGCCTCGCGCTCGTGGTACTTCGCGTTCAGGACCACGTGCTTGATCCCGTGCTTCTTGAGCAGGCCGGAGAGGTGCTCCGACTTCTCGATCGAGATGGTACCCACCAGGACCGGGCGGCCGGCCGTGTTCAGCTCCTCGATCTCGGCCACCACCGCGTCGAACTTCTCCCGCTCCGTGCGGTACACGACGTCCGGGTTCTCGACGCGGATCAGCGGCCGGTTGGTGGGGATGGCCAGGACCTCGAGCTTGTAGATCTTGTCGAACTCCGCGGCCTCCGTCTCCGCGGTGCCGGTCATGCCCGAGAGCTTCTTGTACATGCGGAAGTAGTTCTGGAAGGTGATGGTGGCGAGGGTCTGGTTCTCGCGCTCGATCTTCACCTTCTCCTTGGCCTCCACCGCCTGGTGTAGGCCGTCCGACCAGCGCCGGCCGGGCATGAGCCGGCCCGTGAACTCGTCCACGATCACGACCTGGCCCTCGTTCACCACGTAGTCCACGTCCCGCTGGAAGAGGGTGTGCGCGCGCAGCCCCTGGTTCACGTGGTGCAGGACGTCCATGTTGGAGGGGTCCCAGAGGTTCTGGACGCCCAGCAGCTTCTCCGCGTGGGCCATGCCGCCCTCGGTGAGGGTCACGGTCTTGGCCTTCTCGTCCACGATGTAGTCGCCCGTCTTCTCGAGCTCGGCCCGCTCCTCGGCCTTCTTGTCGCCCGTGATCCGGGCCCCGGGCTGCAGCTTGGGGATGACGGCGTTGATCCGGTAGTACTTGTCGGTGGACTCCTCCGCGGCGCCGCTGATGATGAGGGGCGTGCGCGCCTCGTCGATGAGGATCGAGTCCACCTCGTCCACGACCGCGAAGCGGTGGCCGCGCTGCACGTAGCTGGCCAGCTCGAACTTCATGTTGTCGCGCAGGTAGTCGAAGCCGAACTCGTTGTTGGTGCCGTAGGTGATGTCGGCGTTGTAGGCGACCTGCCGCTCCGCGTCGCCCAGGTGGTGCTGGATGACGCCCACGGAGAGGCCCAGGTACCGGAAGATCCGTCCCATCCACTCGCTGTCGCGCTTGGCCAGGTAGTCGTTGACGGTGACGACGTGGACGCCCTTGCCTTCGAGGGCGTTCAGGTAGGCGGCCAGGGTGGCCACCAGCGTCTTGCCCTCGCCCGTCTTCATCTCCGCGATCATCCCGCGGTGGAGGGCGAGGCCCCCGATGAGCTGAACGTCGAAGTGCCGCATGTTCAAGACGCGGCGCCCCGCCTCCCGGACCACCGCGAAGGCCTCGTGCAGGAGGTCGTCGAGCGGCTCGCCCTTGGCCAGCCGCTCCTTGAAGGCGGCCGTCTTCGCCTGCAGCGCCGCGTCCGACAGGGGCAGGAGCGAAGGCTCCAGCGCCCCCACGCGCTGGACGAGCGGGCGGATGGCCTTGAGCTCGCGCTCGTTCTTGGTGCCGATGACCTTGGTGAGGATGGTGTTCAGCATGGGAGGCTTGACCTTGCAGAATACCACCCGCTTCGGGGTTGTTCAAACCGAGACTGTAGAACGGCTTGGACCGAAGCGCGGTCCCTCGGCCTAGCCGAAGCTGCGGTACTCGTCGAGGATGAAGTGGATGGGGTTCTGGGCCTGCTCGCGCACCCACACCTCGTAGTGCAGGTGGGGGCCGGTGGAGCGGCCGGTGCTGCCCACGAAGCCGACCACGTCGCCGCGCCGCACGCGCTGACCCGGGCGGACGTTGAAGCTCTCGAGGTGGCCGTAGCGGCTGACCACGCCGTAGCCGTGGTCGATGATGATGGCGTTGCCGTACCCGCCCTGGAACGCGGAGGAGAGCACGACGCCGTCCGCGGGGGCCACGATCCGGGTGCCGATGGGTGTCGAGATGTCGATCCCCGGGTGGAAGTCGGGCCGGCCCGTGAACGGATCGAGCCGGTTGCCGAACGCCGCCGACAGGTAGCCCCGCACCGGCCAGATGGAAGGCGTCGAGGAGAGGAGCAGCGTCTGGTCGCGGTAGAAGGCCTCGAGCCGGGCCGACTTGTCGGTGAGGGCCGAGATGCTCATGTCCATGGCCGCGAGGGAACGGCGGTCGGCCCCGGCGGGAGGCAGCGTCTCGAATCCGGTGACGCCGCCTTCGCCGCCGACGCGCGTGTCGGGCAGGGCGTGGTCGAGCCCGGCCATGATCCCCAGCTTGCTGACGATGCTGTGGAGGTGCGCCACCTTGGCCTGCAGCTTCCCGGCGTTCTGCTCGTACTCGAGCGTCTTCATCGTGAGCACGCGGTTCTCGGCCCGCAGCCGCCGCAGATCGTAGACCTCCGCCGTGATCCGCGTGTAGTGGACGAGGACCGCGCCGATGGCGAGCGTCAAGAGCGTGACCGCTCCCATCACCCACCGCGCCAGCTTCAGCGGGACCTGGATCTTGCGGAACCGGGCCTTGGCATGAGGGACGACGATGACCGTGAAGAAGTCGTTCGCCATATCCGACTCCGAGTTGGGCCCTGGTGGGACCGTTGACGCCAGCGGGGACGCGTAATGGCCCACCCCCGCCTGGACGATCAACCCACCCTAGGGAAAACCCGGCAAACCTAACACAGCGTGCAAACAAGAGTCAACCCAGATTCTCCAAGCATTTGGATCGGGTGACCCCCATCACGTATCGCTGCCGCAACGCCGGAACTGGAGGGCCTCCGCCACGTGGCGCCGGGCCACGGTGGGGACCCCTTCGAGGTCGGCCAGGGTGCGCGCCACCTTCAGCAGCCGATCGTGGCCGCGGCCGGTGAGGCCGAGCCGGTTCATGGCGAAGGCCAACAGGTGCGTCCCCTCGGCGTCGGGCTGCGCGTGAGAACGGACCTGCCCGCCGTCGAGGTCGGCGTTTGCGAACACGCCGGCGCCCGCGGCCCGGGCGGCCTGGCGGGCCCGGGCCTGGCGCACGCGAGCCGCGACCGCCGCGGATCCCTCGCCGGGCGGACCGGCCATCTCCTCGTAGGGCAAGGCGGGGACCTCGACCTGCAGGTCGATGCGGTCCAACAGCGGACCGGAGACCCGGGCCTGGTACGACCGCAGGCGCGAGCGCGTACAGCCGCACCCGCGCAGCCTGTCGCCGAGGTTGCCGCATGGGCAGGGGTTCATGGCGGCGACGAGCTGGAAGCGGGCGGGGATGCGGAACGAGCCGCGCACGCGGACGACGGTGACCGCGCGCTCCTCCAGGGGCTGCCGCAAGGCCTCGAGGACGTTGCGCCGGAACTCGGGGAGCTCGTCGAGGAACAGCACCCCGTTGTGGGCGAGGCTCACCTCGCCGGGCCGGGGCAGGGATCCGCCGCCCACGAGCGCCATGTCGCTGGCCGTGTGATGGGGGCTGCGAAAGGGCCGCTGCGACATCAGCCCCTGGAGGCGGGCGCCGCTGGCCGAATGGATGGCGGTGGTCTCGAGCGCCTCCTCCGGGGCGAGCGGGGGCAGGATCCCGGGCAGGCGGCGCGCCAGCATCGTCTTGCCGGAGCCGGGCGGCCCGACGAGCAGGAGGTTGTGGCCTCCGGCGGCCGCGACCTCCAGGGCGCGGCGCGCGGCCGATTGCCCGCGGATGTCGGCCATGTCCGGAGCGCTCGTCCCGGTGGCCGCCGCCGGCGGAGCGGGAGCGGGCGAAGGACGGTCCTCGGCCCCCACGAGCGTCACCGCCTCGGGCAGCGAGGCCACGGGATAGACCCGCACCCCCTCGACGATCGCCGCCTCCACGGCGTTTTCCGCGGGGACGATGGCCGCCGGGATGCCGTGGCTCCGGGCCATGAGCATCATGGGCAGCACGCCCGGCACCGGCCGCAGGCCGCCGTCGAGGGCCAGCTCCCCGACGAGCAGGACGGCCGCCAGCGGATCGGGGCGGAGAGCGCCGTCGGCCGCCAGCAGTCCCACCGCCGTGGCCAGGTCGTAGGACGAGCCCATCTTGCGCAGGCTCGCCGGGGCCATGTTCACCGTGATCCGGCGGTCCCACTTGAAGGCGTAGCCGCAGTTGCGCAGGGCCGCGCGGATGCGGCCCTCGCTCTCCTTGACCGAGGAGTCGGGCAGGCCGACCATCGTGAACTTCGGGAACCCGGACGCGGTGTCCGCCTCCACCCGGACCAGGTGGGCGTCGACACCGACGACGGCGGCGGTCAGCGACGTGGCCAGCATGCGGGGCTCCCTCGAGAGGCGCGGGTGGGAGAGCCCTGCGCGGACTCCGCACACTGTAGGCCCGCGGCGCGCCGGGGCGGGTCCGGCGCCCGGCGGCGACGGACTAGCGGTGGGTGTAGATCGTGAGCGTGTGGCCGGCGGCGATCCGGGAGCCCTGCAAGCCGTTCCAGGACTTGAGGGCACCGATCGTCGTCTTGAACGAGCGAGCGATGGCCGACAGCGTGTCGCCCGCCTTCACCCGGTAGCTGATCCGCTTCGGGCCATCCTCGCCCTGCGCGACCTTCGCTTCTGGGATGGGCTCCGAGGCCGCCATGCGGGTCTCCGCCGCCGCCGTCCGCGGGCTGACGGGGATGATCAGCTCCTGGCCGCGGGCCAGCCGCGCGCGGGGGGACAAGCCGTTGGCCTGCGCGATGTCGGCGGTGCGGGTCCCGTATTGCCGCGCGACCCCGGTCAGGGTCTGGCCGCGCGAGACGACGTGGCCGCGGAAGGCGACGCGCCGCTCCGGAGGGATGGCGTGCAGGCACGCGCCGGTCGCGGCCGCCGTGCCCTTGGGCACGCGCACGTCGAAGGAGCGGTGGGCCGGCGTGGCCAGGCGCCGCAGGGCGGGGTTCAGCAGGCGCAGGCGGTCCAGCGAGCTGCCCGCGCACTCCGCCACCACCCGGAGGTCCACGGCGTCGGATACGCGGACGCTGTCGGCTTCGAGCACCGGCTCGGGCTCCACGTCGAAGCCGTACGTCGCGGGGGCCTTGGCCACCACGATCGCGGCGTGGATCATGGGCACGTAGTTGCGGGTCTCCTCGCGGAAGGCCCGGGTGCGGGCCAGCTCCCAGAAGTCCTCGGTGCCGTACGATTCGATCACGCGCCGGACCTTGCCTTCACCCGCGTTGTATCCCGCGAGCGCGAGGTTCCAGTCGCCGAACTCCTCGTAGAGGACCTTCAGGTACTGCGCCGCCGCGCGCGTGGACTTGTCCGGGTCGCTGCGCTCGTCCACCCACCAGTCCTGGCGCAGGCCGAACCGCTTGCCCGTGGAGGGGATGAACTGCCAGACGCCCTTGGCCTTGGCCCGGGAAAGGGCGTTCGTCTTGAAGGCGCTCTCCACCAGGGCCACGTAGACGAGGTCCTGCGGTACCCCTTCCGCGGCGAAGACATCGCGGATCCGGGGCAGGTAGCGTCCGCCGCGCGCCAGGGCCTCCGCGAACCACTCGCGCAGCTCTCCCTGGTAGAGGTCGATGCAGGAGAGGACGGGATCGTTCAGCTGGATGGCCAGGTCGTTGGACTCGCTGCGCAACGCCTCCTCGGCGAGACGGCGCGTGTCGTCGCTCGGATGGAGCTCGTCGAGCTCCAGGTCGGCCACGGTGTCGATGGCGGCCTCCTCGGGCGGGGCCTCCGTGAAGCCGTCCCCGGCGGCGAGGGCCGCGAGCTCGTGGAGCTGGATGGCCTGGAGCGTGCGCCGGTACGCCTCCGCCAGGCGCGGGCTCGACAGCGCGCCGCCGGGCGCGCCGAGGTAGACGTTCAGGGCCAGGTCGAACTCCTGGCGGGCGCGGTTCAGGTGCCCCTTCCGGACCTCCGCGACGCCGAGGTCGAGGTGGGAGTCGGCTCTTGCGATGAGGGCGGCGGTCGAGTCCCGGGGCGCGGCGGGGGCCTTCGACTTGCGGGCCGCCCCCCCGTGGGCGCAGCCCGACGCGAGCAACGCGGCTGCGCCGGCAATCGCCATCCATCCCTGATTCGTGGCCGCCCTCCCGAACCCGGACAAAAAGTGGCCGGATGCTAGCACACAGCTGACCGTGCGCAAAGAGGCTTCTAGGTTGAAAAAACGGAGGCGGGGGGAGGCTAGGGCCGCGGGCGGTCGGCGTCCAGGATCAGGACCTGCTTGCCCTCCGCGAGGTCCCGGGCCGAAGGTGTGACGATGCCTTTGGGGGCGACGCGGATCGTACGGCCCTCGCGCAACGCGCGCCGCACGTCGTCCTCCGACACGAAGTCCACGGGCGGTCCGCTGGGCCGCGCGGCCGGGGCGGGCGCGGCGGGGGACGGAGGAGCGGCCGGAGGCGCGGTCGCGGCCGGCGCCAGCGCGGAGACGGCGGGACCGTCGCGCCCTTCCCGAGGCAGCTCGTAGGCCAGCCGCTTGACGTTGATGAGGTGGAGAGGGGTGATGTTGTCGGACGTGATGTTCCCGGCGTAGGCGCCGCAGCCCAGGCTCATCGACGGGGCGAGGCCGGTGGTGTACCCCGTGGCGCCCATCGAGGCCTGGGTGTTGGCGATGATGCGGAAGACCGGCTTCTTGACCGCGAACTCCCGGATCACCGCGTCGTCCTTGCTGTGGATGGCCATGGTGTGGCCGGTGCCGCCGTAGCGGAGGAGCTGCAGCACGCGCTCGCAGCCCTCGTGCCAGTCCTTGACGACGTAGAAGGCCAGGACCGTCGACAGCTTCTCGATCGAGAGAGGGTAGTCGCGGCCCACGCCCAGGAGCGGAGCCACCAGCACGCGCGTCTCGGGCGGGACCCTGATCCCCGCCTTCTCCGCGATGAAGGGCGCGGGCCTGCCCACGATCTCCGGGTTGGCGAGACGCTGGGGCGTGACCACCGCCTTCGAGACGGCGGCGGTCTCGGCCTCGCTCAGGAAGTAGCCGCCGTTCTTCTTGACCTCGGCCACCACCTGGTCCCTGATCGGCTCGTCGCACACGATCGACTGCTCGGACGAGCACAGCGTCCCGTAGTCGAACGTCTTGCCGGCGATGACGTCCCGCACGGCCTTGGGCACGTCGGCCGTCTTCTCGATGTAGGCGGGGACGTTGCCGGGGCCGACCCCGTAGGCCGGTTTTCCCGAGGAGTAGGCCGCGCGCACGAGCCCGATCCCGCCCGTGGCCAGGATCACGCTGGTGTCGCGGCAGCGCATCAACTCCTGCGTCCCTTCCAGGCTCACCTCGCTCATGCAGGAGAGGGCGTCGGGCGGGAGCCCCGCCGCGACCGCGGGTCCGTGCATGACCCGCATCGACTCCAGGATGCAGGCCCGGGCCGAGGGGTGAGGGCTCATCACGCAGGCGTCGCGGGCCTTGATGGAGATGAGGGCCTTGTAGATCGCGGTGGAGGTGGGGTTGGTCGAGGGGATCACGGCGGCCACGACGCCCATGGGCTCGGCGATCTCGACCACGCGCCGGACCGGGTCCTCGCGGAGGATGCCGACCGTCCGGAGCGGGCGGATGTAGTTGTACACGTCCACCGCGGAGAAGAGGTTCTTGAGGGTCTTGTCCTTGACGTTCCCGAACCCGGTCTCCTCGTGGGCCAGGCGGGCCAGGCGCTCCGCCTCGCTCCGGGCCGCGCCCGCCATCGCCTCCACGATCCGGTCCACCTGCTCCTGGGAGAAGCCGGCGAGCGTCTTCTGGGCCTCCCGCGCGCGCTTCGCCAGCCCCCGGGCCTCCTGGATCGAGACGAGGTCCCTGTCGGCGACCGCCGTCGTGGCCATGGCGCGGAGCTAGGCGGGCGGCTTCCTGCCGCCGGTCGGAGGGGCCGGCGCGCCGCCGGGCAGGATCTTCTCGACCTCGCTGTGGGGGCGCGGGATGACGTGGACGGAGACCAGCTCGCCCACGCGCCGGGCGGCGGCGGCCCCGGCGTCGGTAGCGGCCTTGACCGCGCCCACGTCGCCGCGGACGTGCACGGTGACGTAGCCGGCGCCGATGTAGTCCCGGCCCACCAGGACCACGTTGGCCGCCTTCACCATCGCGTCGGCGGCCTCGATGGCGCCGACGAGCCCCCGGGTCTCCACCATTCCCAGAGCATCCATGGCCATCGGTGAGCCTCCGCGCGGGTGAGAGTGTGCGCGCGGAATATAGCACCCGGCTTCGAAAGGGGTCAATGCGCGGCGTTGCCGCCCGGCGATCCCCGCAGCGATCTCGGACGCCGTCTTGGTCCCGACCGCTTACGGGGCTCGGGAGGGACGGCCTTCCGCCGGAACACGAAGGTCGGGCCGCCGGCCAGCAGCTCGAAGCGGGGGTCCGCCCGGTATTCCTCGACACGGCGCGCCACGGCCGGGGCGTCGAGGGGCCAGGGGTTGCCGACGGCGCTCAACAACACGAGCTGCGGCTCGGGGCCCGGGACCTCCTTGCCCAGCGCGGCCACGCCGAAACGATGGGGCAGGTGGGGGATCAGGTTGGGCTGGGCGAGCACGACGGAATCGCGGGGGACGACGGCGAGCTGGCGGCGGGCCTCGCCGGCCTCGGCCAGGCCCCGCCACGGGCGGTGCGCCAGCTCCAGCCAGAGCGGCGTGTCGCCCAATGCCACCGCGAACAGGAGGACCGCCACCGGCGTGCCCGCCCTGGGGAAGCGGTGCAGGAGGCGGCGCGCCCCTTCGATGGCGGCCACGAACAGCCAGGGCAGGATCGGCCAGAGGTAGTGCCCGAGCAGGGCCGACTGGTGGAACTGGCGGCCGGCGGCCAGGTTGAGGACGATGCCGGGCAGGGCCACGGCGAAGTACTCGGGCGCCAGCAGGGGGAGCAGGGCCACGCTGGCCACGACGTTGAACAGCTTCACGAGCGGCCGCCAGCTCAGCAGGCGCTCGGAGACCGCCTCCGCGGCGTCCTTGCCCCCGGCGTCGGCGTAGCGTGTGGCCAGAAACGGGTTCGTGGTCGACAACCCGTCGTGGGCCTGGGACGCCGGGATCGCCACGCCCACGGCGAAGGCCAGCCAGCCCGCCGCCACCGCCGCCGTCAGCAGGCCGAGCCTGCGATGCTCCCGGCGGGACGCGAGCAGGAGACCGAAGCCGCCCAGGTAGAAGCTGACGTCCTCCTTGCACCCCAGGGCCAGCAACGCCGCCAGCCAGTACCACCGCCACGAGCCGCGCCGCCAGGCCAACAGCATCAAGAAGACGAGCAGCGGGATCAGGCTCTCCACGTAGAAGGGCGCCATGATCGCGTTGTAGGAGGGGCGCGCGAACAGGAACGCGGCCACGAGGCCGCTGATGACGGCCGGGGGCAGGCGTCCTTCCGCCAGCCGGGCCAGAAGCAGCGCCTCCGCCGCGGCGAGGCCGAGCTGCAGCAGGATGAGCAGCGTGGCCGACGGGGCCAGGGCATACAGCGGGGCCAACACCAGCAGCGTCGGCATGAAGTGGTGCGAGAAGAGCGAGTGCCCCAGGAAGGGCACGTCGCCCAGGCGTCCGTGCAGCGTGCTCCACAACGCGTAGTCGAAGACGGACAGGTCGAACGCCGTGGTCCGGAGGGCGTAGTGGTCCACGAGGGCCAGCGGCGCCACGAGGACCGCCCACGCCAGCAGGGGGACGAGCCAGGGGCGCCGGGCCAGCAAGGGAGAGCCCGGTGGCTACTGGGTCGTGGCCCGCCGCGGGTGGATCGGCAGCGACGCGGTACCGGTCAGGGCCCCCGCCTTCCCGAGCGGGCCTCCCGAGTCCTCCACCGTGAGCAGGATCTCGTAGAACGTCTGCTCTTCGCCGTGCGAGTTGATGACGAAGCTGCCCTGACAGGCTCCCTGGGTGATGAGGAAGGGGTGGACGTGCAGCAAGTGATGGAAGATGACTCGCCACGCCAGCCGCTCGCAGGGGACGACACCGTCCTCGGCGTCGATGCCCTGACCGCTGAAGACGATCGTCTCGCCTTCGAAATACAGCCGGCCGGGGCGGGGCTCCTGGATCAGGGCCGCCGGCGCGGTGTTCCCCGACACGATCCGGAGATCCTTCAGGACGGCGGTCGACCCCCGGTCGTCCGTCACGGTGAGGCTGACGAGATAGGCGCCTGCGGCGTAGGTCTTTCGCACGACCGGCTGGTCGCTCCGCGTACCGTCCCCCAGGTCCCAGAGGTAGCGGAGCGTGACCCCGTCCGGGTCGAATGACGCCGACGCGTCCAGCGTCACCTCCAGCGGCGCCGGGCCGCTGTCCGGGGTGACCGTCGCCCTGGCCACGGGCTGCCGGTTCGATCCGCCCGCGTGGGAGATGCGTCCGACGGAGCCGCCGTTGTACTCGAGGTAATAGAGCGCCCCGTCGGGTCCGAACTGGATGTCCACCGGCCCCTCGTTCAGGTCGGAAGCGAAGACCCCCACCGAGACGGGCTCGTTGGTCTCGTCGAGCGTCATGCGGAAGATCTGCCTGGTGATGGCGTCGCCGAAGAAGAAGTCGCCCTCGAGCTCCTCCGGAAAGTTGACGGCGGAGGCGTGGCCCCCGGCGATCACCGCATGGCCGTCGAGCGAAGTATGCGGGTACGAGTAGATCGGGTAGGTGACGCCGGCCACTCCCGGCGGCGCCGGCCCTTCGGTGAGAGCCCACCCGTAGTTGGCTCCCGGTATCCCGATGTTGATCTCCTCGAACGCCGAGGCCCCCACGTCTCCGATGAAGAGGATCTCGCTGACCGGCTGGAGGGTGAACCTCCAGGGGTTCCGGAGCCCCAACGCCCAGACGCGCGCATCGCCTTTCACGCCGTCCAGGAACGGGTTCCCCGGCGCCGCCGACCCGTCGCGGTTGATGTGCAGGATCTTCCCCCTGAGGTCGCGAGGGTCCTGGGCGGTCGCGCTCCTCTGCTGGTCGTCGCCGGTGGACAGCCAGAGCGTCTTGTCGGAGGCGAAGCGGAGGCAGCCTCCGTTGTGGACGGTGTCCAGGAGGTCGGGCGTCTCGAGGATCACGGTCTCCTCGACGAGCTGATCGCCCACGTGGCGGAACCGCGAGAGGCGGTTCCGGAACGGAGGGTTCCCCTTCGAGTAGTAGATCCAGAGGTGACGGTTCACGGCGTAGTCGGGGTCGACGGCGATGCCGAGCGTCCCCCGCTCGCCCAGGTTGGAGACGGGGAGCCTGGCCACCTCCACCACCGACTCGATGGGCGCTCGGGGGCCGGTCCCCAGCTTGATCTGCCAGACCTGGCCCTCCACTCCGCCCACCCACAGGGCCCCATCGGGGCCCCAGGCCGCGCTCATGGGGCCGATCAACCGCACCAGGATGTCCTCCGCGAAGCCCGGGGGCAGGTTCGTGGCGAGCAGCGGAGTGGACAGAGCGAAAGCCAGGAGGGTGAGACACAGGAGAGCTCGTTGCACCTTGGATCCTCCCTACGGGGTTGCCGTCCTACAAGGAGACGAACGCGCCAAGGCTGAACGTGCTCTGCCGGTGATCGAAGAAGGCAAAGGTGGGAGCGGCGTCCTGGAGCTCCAGCCGGGTCCCCGTGTACTCGGCCTGCAGGCCCCAGCGGCCGGTGAGCCGGTGGCGGAGAGACGCCCGCAGCGACCACCCGCCGTCCACTCTCGGCTCGGCCTCGCTGCCCGCCAGCTGGAGGCGCCCTCCGCGAAAGCGCGCGTAGGAGAGGCGCGCCCTGGTCCGCTCGCCGAGCCGCGGCTCCAGGAGGACGCCGACCCCCGAGACGGGCGACCCGAGGACGCCGAGGGCCGTGCCGCGGTCGACGCGGCGCTGCTCGAGATACACGCCCGCGAGGATTCGCCCGGCCCGCAGCGCGACCCACTCGTCGAGGACCAGGTCGCTTTGAGCGAAGACGCCCGCGCCGCGCTGGACCCGGCCGGGGACCTCGATGCCGAAGGCGCGCACCAGCACGTCGCCGCCCACCGCGAGCCCGAGCGACCTGTTCGGAAGGAACGAATAGGAGCCGCCCAGGCCGACGCCGTAGGCCAGGCGCGCCTTCCCGTCTTCTTCGCCGACGTCGGTCCGGGCGCCTCCGATCTCGTAGAGCGCGGCCGCCGAGAACTGGGCCCGCGCGGGGTGCGCCAGGGTCAAGACGGCCACGGTCAGCGCCGCGTTGACGCTTCGCCTCATCGTCCTCCTCTTCGCAGGCCGCTACCCGCAACCGCGGGCGGTATAGTACTGTAGTTCGGATGTGGGACGCGTCCGCTGCCCCGCGGCCCCACCGCGAGCTGGCCGTCCTGCTCCTGGCGGGCGCGCTGCTCTTCACCGCCAACGCCCGCGACCTGAGCCTCCCCGCCCTCGACGACTGCTTCTACGCGCGCAAGGCCGTGGAGATGGAGCGCGCCGGCCGCTTCTTCACCGTGACCTGGGCGGACCAGCCGGCCTTCCAGAACCCGCCGCTGCAGATCTGGCTCACGGCCCGGTCGTTCGCGCTCTTCGGCGAGAACGACCTGGCGGCGCGGCTGCCCTCCATGCTGATGGCCCTCGGCATCCTGGGCGGGGTGTACCGGATCGGCCGGCTCACGATCGGGCCCGCCGCGGGGACGGGGGCGGCCGCCCTGCTCCTGCTCTCGCCGACCTTCGTGAACCACGCCCGGCGCAGCATGCTGGACCTGCCGCTGGCGTTCTGGGTGGTGATGGCCGTCCTCGTCCTCGTCGAGGGGCTGCGCCGGCCGCGGGCGCACGCGCTGCTCTCCCTGCCCCTGGCCGCGGGCATCCTCACCAAGAGCGTCCTCGGCCTCCTGCCCATCGGGATCCTCTTCGCGGGCGCCCTGGCCTGCCCCCCGCTGCGCGCCTCCCTGCGGCGCGGCTGGATCTGGCTGGGAGCGCTGGGCGGCCTGGCCCTCGGCGCCTCGTGGACGGCGCATCAGCTCCTCGTCTTCGGGTCCCACGCGGTGCGCGCGCATTACCTCGACGAGATCGTCTCGCGC